>Ga0070710_10001202_pt1 | contig 12248 bp, 6 predicted proteins | sample LARL52metaG_FD_65454 | JGI IMG/M metagenome (GOLD analysis project Ga0070710, IMG submission 65454) | Corn, switchgrass and miscanthus rhizosphere microbial communities from Kellogg Biological Station, Michigan, USA - LAR L5-2 metaG | ecosystem: Host-associated > Plants > Roots > Rhizosphere ... | reverse complement strand
CGCCACCCGCCGCACCGCCGCCACGTGGTCGTGCAGCTCGGTGGTCACCACCTGGTATCCGCCGTCGGCCATCGCGATCAGGCCCCGCTCATGACGGACTCACCGCCGAAGTCGTCGTCATCGCGCGGTCGCGCCGGCCGCGCGGGCGGGGGTGTGTCGTCCGGCTCCGGGTCGGGGAACTTCGCCCGGTAGCTGCCGACGATCGTCTGCTGCGTCCCGCCGTCGGCGTCGCCGAGCGTCGCCGCCATCACCTCGGCGAGCTTCTCCGGCAGCTTCGCCTGCGCGCGGCGCATCGTGAGCAGCACCTCCGCGGCGACCTCGGCGCCCGAGAGCTCCCGCACCCGGTCGGTGATCCGCAGGTCGGTGACGTTCCCGCTGGCGTCGATCGTGACGGTGACCAGACCGTTCGCCGACGACTCCGCCACGGAGACCTGTCCCGCCTGGGCGCGGAGCTCCTGGTACCGCTCGGCCTTCGCCTTCGCCTGCGCGACCCACTGGTCGATCCCCGCGGCCGAGCTCAGGCTCCCGTTCGGTGTCGGGCCACTCATCGTCAACGCCTCTCCCCACCCTGGACGGTTCGACGAAGGCTGCCAGGCCGCCGTTCCGGAGACGGCGAAACGGTGGCGGCGCCATACGAACGGCCGATGACAAACAGCACAAACGGGATGACCGTCTGACCACACCGATCACCCGGACCCGTTCGGGAACGTCCAGCCGTCGGCGGCCATTCGCGCGCGGAGCTGCTCGGCGTCGGGCACGCCCAGCTCGGCGAAACCGCGCAACGCCCGGTCCCAGTGCGCACGCGCCCGGGCCGGATCGTCACCGCGGTACGAGGTGTGCCCGAGTCCGGCGTGCGCGCGTGCCTGCTCGTAGCGGTCCCCGATGCGGTCGGCGATCGTGAGCGCGCCGGTGTGCTCGGTGTGGGCGTCCTCGGTCTTGCCGGCGGCCAGTGACACGGCACCGAGGTCGTTGAGCGCGCTCGCCTCGCCGCTCTCGCTGCCCAGCTGGGTGAACAGGGCGAGGGATCCTCGGTGGAGCTCGGCCGCCCGGTCGAGATCGCCCTGCTCGGCGGCGACCGCACCCAGGGCCGCGAGCGCTTCGGCTTCCCCGTGGCGCGCGCCCATCCGCCGGAAGCCCGCCAGCGCTTTGTCGCAGTACTGCTGGGCGGCGGCGAGATCGCCCTGCTTCAGGCGGATCGTGCCGAGGCTGTTCAGCACGTACGCGATGCCCAGCGGGCTGCCGACCTCGTGGTAGGCGTCCAGCGCGTGTACGCAGACCACCGCCGCGGACGCGTAGTCGCCCAGTCTGAAGTGGACGGAGCCCAGCCGGTCGAGTGCGTGCGCCTCACCGTCGCGGTCGCCGATCTCGCGAATGATGGCGAGCGCCTCGGAGAGGTGCCCGACCGCGCGCTGGTAGTCGCCCTGCGCACGGATGGTGTTGCCGAGGTTGTCGTGCGCGCGGAACATGCCGAAGCGGTCCCCCACCTGTTCGTGGAGAGCGAGCCCCTGCCGGTGGCAGTGGACGGCTTCGTCGAGCCGGCCCTGCTGGTGGCGCACGTTGCCGAGGTCGATCAGCAGGTGGCCCTGTCCGCTGCCGTCGCCCGCGGCGCGGTAGAGGTCGACGGCCGCGGTGAACATCTCGGCCGCCCGCGGGTAGTCACCGCGCCGGTAGTGCACGGTGCCGGTGCCGCCGAGCAGGATCGCCTGGGCGGTCCGGTCTCCCGACTCGCGGGCCAGGTCGAAGGCGTGCGCGTGCAGGGTGAGGGCGTCGTCGTAGTGACCTCCGATGTCCAGGTACCGCCACAGCACGGTGGCCAGCCGCACCGCGTGGGACGGCAGGCCGTGCGCCGCCGCGTGTGCCGCGCTCAGGACGAGGTTCTCGCGGTGGGCGTCGGCCCAGGCGAGGGCCGCGGCGCTGTCGGGCAGATCCGGGCACGGGTTGGCGGGCGCCGGGAGGTCGGGAAGATCGGGACGGCGGTGCCGGTCGCCGGGCGTCAACCGGTTCATCGCGGTGACCGCGGTGTGCACGTAGTGGTCGAGCAGGCGGACGAGTGCGGCCCGGCACGCCTCGGCGCCGTCGTGGGCGGCGGCGAGCTCGGCCGCGTACACGCGCAGCAGGTCGTGCATGCCGAACCGCCGCCGGCCGGCCCGCTGGACCAGATGGGCACGGGCCAGCAGGTCGAGCACGTTCCGTGCGGCGCACACCTCGATGCCGAGCAACGCGGACATGGCGCAGGGATCCACGTCGACACCGGGATGCACACCCAGCACGCGGAACGCGCGGGCCGCCTCGGCGGGCAGCTGCCGGTACGAGAAGGCGAACACGGCCCGGATCCCGGCGCTCTCGTCGAACACGTCCAGCCGCTGCCGCTGGTCGGCGAGCTCGTCCACCAGCTCGGCGAGGCCGCTGTCCTGGCGGCTGATCGCGAGCTCCGCGACGACCCGCAAGGCCAGTGGCAGCCGGCCGCACCGGGCCGCGAGTGCGTTGGCCGCCAGCGGTTCACCGGCCACGCGGGCACCGATGAGGCCGTGCAGCAGGGTGAGCGACTCCTCGGCGGGCAGGACGCCGAGGTCGAGGCGGCGGGCGCCGTGCCGGGCCACCAGCCCCGGCAGGCTGTCGCGACTGGTCACCAGCACCAGGCAGGACGGACTGCCCGGCAGCAGGAGGCCGACCTGCTCGACCGACGAGGCGTTGTCCAGCAGGACCAGCACCCGGCGGCCGTTGAGCAGGGTCCGGTAGGCCGCGGCCCGTTCCTCGACGTCCGCCGGGATCCCGGCACCCGGCACGCCCAGCGCCCGCAGGAACGCCGCCAGCACGTCGCCGGGGTCCGCCGGTTGCTGGTCGTCGTACCCGCGCAGGTTGACGTGCAGCTGGCCGTCGGGGAACCGGTCGCGGACCCGGTGGGCGAAGTGGACGGCCAGCGCCGTCTTGCCGACCCCGGCGGTACCGGCCACCGCGGAGATCACCATCTCCCCGTCGCCGACGGTCTCCAGGTGTTCCCGCAGCACGGACAGTTCGAGGTCACGACCGGTGAATCCCGCGACGTCGGCCGGCAGCTGGGCCGGGACCGCCTGGTCCGGTCCGGCCGCGACCGCGATCGGCTCGGCAACCGGTTCGGCCAGGATCGTCTGGTGCACCTGCCGCAGTTCGACGGAGGGGTCGATGCCCAGCTGCTCGACCAGCGCTGACCGGATCCGGGCGTAGCACGCGAGCGCCTCGCCGAGGCGCCCCGCCGCGTACAGCGCCCGCATCAGCGCCCCGGTCAGCGGTTCGTGCAGCGGATGTTCCGCGACCAGCCCCGTCACGGTGTCGATCACCGCTGTCGAGTTGCCCAGCCGCAGCTCGATCTCGGCCCACAGCACCACCGCGTCGATGCGTTGCCGCTGCCAGGTCTGACGCATCCCGGTGGCCCACTCGCCCGCCATCTCCGCGACGGGGCTGCCGCGCCACAGCCCCAGCGCCTCACGCAGCAGTTCCGCCTGGAGCAGGTCCGGATCGTGCGCGGTGCGGGCACGTGCGACGAGCTGGTGGAACCGATGCACGTCCACCGACTCGGGGGCGACGTCGAGCAGGTACCCGCGCGACCTGCGGACCAGCCGCGGCCCCGCCGGATCGACGGCGAGAACTCCACGCAATCGGGCGATATAGGCATAAATCGCGTGCCGGACCTGCGGGGGCGGCGAGTCCCCCCAGACCCGGTCCACGATGGACTCCACCATTACCGGTTTTCCGGCATCAATCGCGAGTGCCGCAAGCACACTGCGCTGCCGGGGTGGACCGATGTCGACCAAATGGCCGATATTCGCCTCGACCTCGATTGGGCCGAGCAAGCTGAATCTCAACAGTCCTCCGGTCGGCCTAACCCCAGGGATGCCACCCCCTGACCTGCACGGCGAGAAAGCTACAGGGTTTCGAACAACCTTGTCGAGCCATGATCGACAGCACGATGTTCACAGTTTTCCGGGCACTCGCGTGCCGAATTGAGCCATCCCGCGGACATCGAACAAACACCGGAAACAAACACAATTCGAATCGCCGGGCCACGGCCGGAGCGTGTCGGGAACATTCACGAGAAAGGACGCGCTATGTCGCGAAAAACAACTCGTCGCCTGATTGCGGGCGTCGCCGCGGCGACGTTCGCCGCAGGTCTGCTGACGGTGCCGGGGCCGGTCGCCGCCGCGGCGGGCACCATGACCCAGGACAGCCAGACGCTCGTCTACCTCACCAGCGGCTTCGGGCAGGGAGTCGTGCTGTGTGCCAACCCTGACGACGCCGGCCTCTGGATCGGCGAGCAGGAGGACGCGGACGCCTACTGCCAGTGGGAGCAGATCGGCGACGACAGCGGGTTCACCTTGTTCAACCCCGCCAAGGGCATGGTCCTCACCGGGGCCGGCGCCGGGCAGCCGCTCGTCATGAACGAGCTCGTCTTCCCCTCCGCCAAGACCCAGAGCTTCTCCTGGGGCGAGGGCAAGGAAGGTGGCCGCGCCCTGCGGTGGAACGGCGACCAGTCGCAGAACGTCGACGCGGGCAGCGGCAGCGCTCCCTCCGACGGCGCTCTCACGTTGAGTGCCTGGAGGGGCCAGGTCCAGCAGACCTGGAGCGTCCAGAACGTCGGCCCGAGCACCAGTTCGGCCAAGGCCCGGTCGACCAGCGCCGTGCGCGTGACGAGCAGCCAGTGGCCCAACCAGTTCCTGTGCGCCGTCGCCGGTGACGGCAAACCGGGCGACGGCAGCGTGAAGCTGTCGAACAACGTCGAGGACAACGCCTGCGAATGGCTGCCGTTCGGGCCGCAGCTCGGCCCGTTCGTCCTCTACAACCCCGAGTACGGCAAGGTGATCACCTTCAGCGGCGGCAAAGGCGGCCCGTTGGTGATGGGCGACAAGACCTATCCCAGCGACAAGGGCGAACTCTGGGCGGTCAACCCGAAGCAGGCGCTGGTGTGGGCCGGCGACCGCAACCAGGCGGTCGACGCCGGTGCCAAGGCGCCCACCACGGGACCGGTGGGCACACGCACCTGGGACCCGAACAACCCGGGACCGTTCGTCTGGACGTTCACCAGCACCGCCAAGCAACCGCCCACGGCCGTGGTGACCCTGGGCGACAGCTTCATGTCCGGCGAGGGAGGTCGCTGGAAGGGCAACAGCAACAACATCCTGTCGGACAACGACGGCACCGACCGCGCCTACGTCAAGGGTTTCGCGCTCGACGACCCGCAGCTGGTCTACGGCTCCTCGTACCAGAACGGCTGCAACCGCTCGAACTCGGCCGAGGCCCACAGCAGCAACGCCTACGACGTCCAGATCAACCTGGCCTGCTCCGGCGCCAAGACCGAGAACATCTACCTCACCGGCTACAAGGGCGAAGCCCCGCAGGCCGACCAGCTGGCCGAGGTGGCGGTCCGCTACGACGTGCGCCTGATCGCCCTGTCCATCGGCGGCAACGACCTGGGCTTCTCCGGTGTCATCAAAGCCTGCGCCAAGGCCTACGTCCTCAACCAGGGCACGTGCTGGAACGAGCAGCAGAAGAACATCATCGGCAAGCTGGGCACCACCAGGGACAACGTGGTGAACGCCCTCAACGCGATCCGGGCGGCCATGGAGAAGGCCGGCTACCGCGACCCGGCGCACTACCGGATCGTCCTGCAGTCGGCTCCCTCTCCCCTGCCCAGAAGCAAGGACATGCGCTACCCGGAGGACAACAACCGCACGTTCGTCGGCGGCTGTCCCTTCTGGAACGACGACGCCGACTGGGCCCGCGACAAGCTGACCCCCGAGATCTCCGACATGCTCAAGTCCGCGGCCGAGATCGCGAAGGTGGGCTTCCTCGACCTCAAGGACGCGCTGGACGGGCGGGAGGTCTGCAACACGGCCAGCCAGCTGGTGAACAGCGCGACCAAGCCGCCGAACGGCACCATCCACGAATGGGCGCGGTTCCTGGTCAGCGGTGCCACCCAGGGGCAGCTGCAGGAGTCCCTGCACCCCAGCTACTTCGGCCAGCGCGCCCTCGGCAGATGCCTGGCCCTGTACAACGAGAACCTGTTCGACCGGGCGAGCTGCACGAACACCCCCGGGCAGGAACCGGAGAGGATGGTCCTGACCGAGATCCAGCGATAGCGCGACAGAGAACAGCGGCGTACCGGAGTCCGGTACGCCGCTGTTCTCTGTCCGAATGCTTACTTCACGGTCCAGGTGTTGTCCGGGTTGAGGATCGCGGTCTTCTCGAACACACCGGGTTCGAACTCGATGGACGCCGCGTTGGTGATCGCGCCGATGTCCATGACCTCGCCCTTCGAGAACGAGCCCGCCGTCACCCAGTAGTTGGGGTGGGGCGTGAAGGTGAGCGGCAGGTTGGGCTGCGCCTGGACGGCGAAGGTGCCGGACCCGCCCATGCCGATGCCGACCGAGGCCTGCTTCAGCGGAATGGTCCCGTCCTCGGCGATGTACAGCGTGCCGACCTGCGCGCCCTTGGTCGGCGTGCTCGTGAACTCGTACCCCTTGCCGTGGGTGAGCCCGAGCTGGTTGCCGGCCTGCTTGACGTTGCCCACGCGGTTGACGCTCGGGTCGGCGGGCCAGGTCTGGGAGGCGGTGAAGTTGACACCGGGCTTCAGGAAGCCGGTCTCGGACCACACGAACGAGTAGTCGATCGTCCAGCTGAACCGGACGTTGCTGTTCGAGACCGCGAACTTGGTGAACCACGCCAGGGACATGACGTTCGGGACGCCGAGGTCGGGGTCCTCCTGGTACATGCAGATGTCGAAGTCGTTGCTCGAGTTGTTGACCACGGTGACGGCGTACTGCGTGCCGTCCGGGCCAGGCGTCAGGATGCGCGGCGCCGCGTTCGCCACCTTGGCCAGGCCGGTGCCGATGAGCGCGGCGCCGGCCGCGGCGCCCAGGGCCTTGAGGCCCTGTCTCCGGCTGATAACGATGTCTTCCATCTGTCCTCCTGGACACGGGATTGCGACGACCGGCCAGTGCTGGCCGGAGCCGACGGCGGGCAGGACCGCGGCAGCGGCACGACATCGACGGTGTTCGACGGGTCTGCCGTGCGCTGTGGAAAGAGTCCGGTGTGGAACTGGGGCGAAACCTTGTAGTTTTCTGTACGCGCAGGTACGGGCACGAGGTGTGACCTCCGCGCGGGCAGGGGGCATGGTGGAGCTGCGGTTGCTCGGCCCGGTGGAGGCCGTCTCGGCAGGTGTTCTGGTCGACATCGGACCGCCCAGGCAGCGCGGTGTGCTGGCGGCGCTCGCGGCCGACGCCGGGCAGCCGCTGCCGGTGGCGTCCCTGGTGGACCGGGTGTGGGGGCAGGCACCGCCCGCACGGGTGCGGGAAACGCTCTACACCTACGTCACCCGCCTCCGCACGATCTTCGCCGCTGCTCCGGACGCCCCTCGCCTCGTCCGCCGGTCCACCGGCTACCTCCTCGACGTCGATCCGGCGCGGGTGGACGTCCACCGGTTCGGTCAGCTCGTGGACGAGGCACGACGGCCCGGCACGGCGAGGTCCGAGTTGCTGCGCGCCGGACTGGAGCTGTGGCGCGGCACTCCCCTCGCGGGCATGCCGGGCAAGTGGGCCGACGAGGTGAGGCACGCCTGGCAGCAACGACGCATCGATGCCGCGGTGGCGTGGGCGGCCGAGCCCCTGGCGGGTGACTCGCCCGCGGTGGTCGACGAGCTGACCGGGCTGGTGCTCACGCATCCGCTGCACGAGCCGCTCACCACGGCGTTGATGCGGTCGCTGCACGAGGCCGGGCGCACCGACGAGGCACTGGCCTGCTACCAGCGGCTGCGGCGGGAGCTCGCCGGCCAGCTGGGCGTGGAGCCAGCCGCCGAGACGCAGCGGGCACACCAGGCGATCCTGCGCGGTGATCTCGGCCGGTCGCCCCGGCCACCGGCCCGGCCGGCCCCACTGGTCGGGATCGTGTCGGCCCCGCCGGCGGTCCCGGCGCAGTTGCCTGCCGACGTCACCGGCTTCACGGGCCGCCGGCTCGAACTCGCCGTCCTGCACGAGCGCCTGGCCGCGCCGGGCACCGCGATGGCGATCACCACGGTCGTCGGGACCGCGGGAGTCGGCAAGACCGCGCTGGCCGTCCGCTTCGGGCACAGCGTCCGGGACCGCCTGCCCGACGGGCAGCTCCACCTCAACCTGCGCGGGTACGACCACGAGCAACCGATCAGCCCCGGCGACGCGCTGGCCGCGTTCCTGCGCGCTCTCGGCGTGGCCCCGGCCCAGATCCCCGCGGACCTCGAAGAACGGGCCGCCCTCTACCGGACCCGGCTGTTCCGCCGCCGGATGCTGATCCTGCTCGACAACGCCTCGACCGTCGACCAGGTCAGCCCGCTGCTTCCCGGCAGCCCGTCCTGCCTCGTCCTGGTGACGAGCCGGGACAGCCTGCCCGGCCTGGTCGCGATGTACGGCGCCCACCGCGTCCTGCTCGACGTCCTGCCCCGGGACGAGGCGGTCAGCCTGCTCCGGCGGTTGGCCGGCGTGCGCGTCGACGCCGAGCCCGCGGCCGCGGACGCCCTCGTCGACCAGTGCGGACGGCTGCCGCTGGCCCTGCGGATCGCCGCCGAGCTCGCCGTCACCCAGGCCGGCGGCAGCCTCGCGGATCTGGTCGAGGACCTCGCCGACGAGCAACGCCGGCTGGACCTGCTCGACGCCGGGGCGGACCCGCGCACCGGCATCCGCGCCGTGTTCTCCTTCTCCTACCGGCAGCTGCCGGCCGTTGCCGCGCAAGCGTTCCGCCGACTAGGCCTGCACCCCGGCATCGACCTGGACCCGTATGCCGCCGCCGCGCTGCTCGGCACGGACCTGGGTACCGCCAAACGCCTGCTGGACGTGCTGGCCCGCGCCCACCTGCTCCACCGCGCGGGCCCGCACCGCTTCGGCATGCACGACCTGCTCCGGGTGTACGCCGTCGAACTCGCCGGCGACCGGGAGAACGAGGCGTTGACCCGTCTGCTCGACCACTACCTGCACACCATCACGACCGCCATGAACCGCCTCACCCCCCGCGCCGACCTGGACCGAAGACCCACCTCACCGGCCACCCCGAGCCCGGACCTCACCACCGACGCCGCCGCACTGGCGTGGGCCGACGCCGAGCGGGTCAACCTCGTCGCCGCCGTGAAACACGCGGCCGCGCACGGCCATCCGGCCCACGCCGTCCGGCTGGCCACGGTCCTGAGCCACTACCTCGACATCAGCGGCCGCCACGACGACGCCCTCGCCGTCCAGACCTCTGCCCTGCGCACCGCGCGCGACCTCGACGACCAGGCCGGCGAGGTGACCATGCTGGCCGGCATCGGCACCGTCCACCTCCGGCGCGGCGACTACCGGCGTGCCGCCGACCTCTACCGGCAGGCCGCCGATCTCCACGGCACCGCCGGCGAGCACGCCGAGCTGGCTCGACGGCTGATCGATCTCGGCAACGAGCACCACGCGCGGGGACGGTTCGACGAGGCGATCCACTTCTACCACCAGGCGCTCATCCTCCACGAGCAGCCGACCGACCTGATCGGCAGGTTCCGCGCGCTGCACGACAGCTGCAGCACCTACCAGGCCCGCAGTGACTACGAGCGCGGGATCGAGCAGCTCACCCAGGCGCTGGTCATCCTCCGCGAGATCGGCTGCCGTGACGAGGAGGCGCACTCACTCGACGACCTCGGGCACATCGAGCTGCGGCTCGGCGCCTATCCCGCCGCGGCCGAGCACTGCCGGCAGGCCGTCGAGGTCTACCAGGAGGTCAACAACCGGCAGGGCATCGCGCACGCCCTGAACAACCTGGCCGCGATCCGCCTCCGGCAGCAGGACCACGCCGAAGCCACCGCTCTGAGCACGCGGGCACTGGACCTCTACCGGGGGATCGGTGTCCGCACCGGCGAGGCCCAGGCCCTCACCACCCTGGGCACCATCGCCGCGGAACAGGGCGACCTCGACCGGGCCACCGCCCACCACCGCGCCTCCATCGCCCTCTTCGCGCACACCGGCAACAAGTCCGGCGAGGCCAACGCGCGCAACAACCTCGGCACCGCGTTGACGGCCGCGGGACGAACCGGCGACGCCCACGCCGAGCACAGCGCCGCCCTGGCCATCACCCTGCACACCGGTGATCACTACGAGCGGTTCCGGGCTCTCGCGGGACTCGGGCACGCCGTGCGCCACGACGACCCCGCCGAGGCCGACCGGCACCGGGACGAGGCGCTCCTCGGGTTCACCAGGCTCGGCGTGGCCGAGGCGGCGGCCCCTCCTCGCAGTTCGACCTGATGTCGTTCCGCGCGCCCGGTGTGTCCACAGAGGACTGCTCGCTCACCGGTCTTCGCGCTGCCGCGGCCGGACGGTGACTCACGACGTGCGCACGGTCCACTGCTGGTTCGTCTGGCGGTTGCAGGTCCACAGGATCAGCTTGGTGCCGTTCGCGGTCCCCTGGCCGTTCGCGTCCAGGCAGAGGTTCGACGGCACGTTCGTGATCGTGCCGTCCGCGTTCACGTTCCACTGCTGGCTCGTCTGACCGTTGCAGTCCCAGATGACCACCGGGGTTCCGTTGGTGGTGCCCCGGTTGGACGCGTCGAGGCACTTGCCTCCGAGGCCGGTCAGCCGCTTGTCCGCGGTGCGGGTCCAGGACTGGTTCGCCTGACCGTCGCAGTCCCGGAGCTGCACCTGGGTGCCGTTGGCGGTGTTGCTGTTCGGCACGTCGAGGCAGCGTCCGGACTGGGTGCCCACGATCTGCCCGCCCGCCGGGGTGCCGTCGGTGCCGGTGATCGTGAGCAGGACGGCCTCTCCCGCCGGCACCGAGGTGGTGTAGCCGGAGGCGAAGCTGCCGCGGTCGGTCGCGGCCCACACGTCGCGCACGGCGGCCGGACCGGTCAGGCCCGCGGACGACCAGCGGACCGTCATCGACGCGGCCGAGCCGGTGCGGTTCAGCAGCACCACGGCCCTGCGACCGTTGCCGGACAACACCTTCTGGTACACCTGCAGGCCCGCCGAGTCCTCGGCGACCTTGGTGCCCTGGCGCCCGAGCGGATCCTGGTCGACCGCGATCATCTCGCGGTTGGTCAGCACGGCACGGGTGGCGGCGGTCATGTCGCTGAGCTTGTTGCCGGCCACCAGCGGTGCGCCCGAGATCGCCCAGAGGCTCAGGTGCGTGCGGTTCTGCGCGTCGGAGAAGCCGGGCAGACCGGCCACGAGCATGTCGGGATCGTTGTAGTGGCCGGGGCTCTGGGCGCTCGCGTGCTGCGCGGAGTCGAAGTTCGCCAGCACCCGCGACATCGCCGGCCGCTCGCCCCAGTAGATGATGTCGCCGCTGGTCCGCCACAGGTTCGAGATGCCGGGCGCCCAGTTCCACGGCTGCTGACCGCCCCACTCGCAGACGGAGAACACCATCGGCCGCCCGGTCTGCGCGGTGGCACGGGCGATGGCGTCGCTGATCGCCGTGTAGGTGCTTGCGGCGTTGAGCCCTTCTTTCGAGCCGCCGCACCAGTCGACCTTCACGTAGTCGAAGCCCCAGCGGGAGAACTGGAGGAAGTCCTGGTCGTAGTGGCCTTCGCTGCCGGTGCCGGGATAGGCGGGGTGACCGGTCGGGTAGTAGTAGCCGCAGCCGTTGCGGCCGGCGTCGGTGTAGATGCCCGCCTTCAGCCCCTTGCTGTGGATGTAGTCGGCGATCGCGGACATCCCGCCGGGCCACTGCGCGGTGTCGACGGTGATGCCGCCCGCCGAGTCGCGGGTGCCCTTCCACCATCCCTCGTCGATGTTGACGTACGCGTAGCCCGCGTCCTTCATGCCGGAGGCCACGAGGGCGTCGGTCTGCTGCCGGATGACGGACTGGTCGATCGCCCCGGCGAATCCGTTCCACGAGTTCCACCCCATCGGTGGCGTCGTGATCGGTGCCGCGCCGGAAGCGGCCAGGGACGTGTGCGGTGCCGCCACGCCGACGCCGGTCATCAGGAGGATCGCGCACGCGAGTGAGCGCAGTCGCCTTGTCCACATGGGGAACCCCATCATCGTCGATGGCTGGAGCGGGCCTTGCAGCGGCGGGATGTGAACGCTAACACGCCTGCGCTTTCGAATACAATGTTCGAAACTGTTCGATTCAGGTGCTGGTTGTTAACGCGAACAGAGCAGCACGGCGCGGGGCGGCGCGCTGATCACCGCCGAGTGGCGGACGGTTCCGGCCGGCAGGCGGAGGGTGTTTCGACGGCCGTCGCGATGTAGTGGCCGAGGTGGCTTCGGGACGAGCGGGCCGGGCGCCGTTGC
>Ga0070710_10001201_pt1 | contig 12250 bp, 10 predicted proteins | sample LARL52metaG_FD_65454 | JGI IMG/M metagenome (GOLD analysis project Ga0070710, IMG submission 65454) | Corn, switchgrass and miscanthus rhizosphere microbial communities from Kellogg Biological Station, Michigan, USA - LAR L5-2 metaG | ecosystem: Host-associated > Plants > Roots > Rhizosphere ... | reverse complement strand
ATCCTCTGAACTCGGGGAGAGCAAGGGCGCGGCGGAGTCGTTCAAGCGTTTGGCGCAGCTTGCAACTGCGGGCGGGGCAGACCCTGCGCAGTGGTATGAGCGCGCCTACCAGGAAGATTCTTCCGACGAGGAGATCGCGCTGGCCTACGGCAAAAGCCTCCTGGGGCAGGGTCAGGTTGGGGCGGCAATTTTTATTCTTGAGCCTCAGGTGAATGCGGGCAAGAATTCGCCGGAGCTGCGGGACATTTATGCCGAAGCGCTTCTGGCTGCAGGCCGATTCGCGGAAGCGGAGCCGCTGGTGTGGGAGTTGTTTGAACAAACTCCGAGCCGCATGCAACAGGTGACCGGGCTGATCGGACAGTTGCTGGACGCTGAGCAGGACGAGACTGCGGTGGCACTGGCGCGCAAGCTGGGGCACTTCCAGGCGAAGCGTGGCGAGCGCCGGCAGTTCCTGGGGGTGATGCAGGAACTTTTAGTGGAGCGGCGGTCGTCGTCGGCGATGCTGGAGTTTCTGGGCGAGCTGTTCAACGCATCGAATCGGGAGGGCGATTATTCTCAGACACTTTTGAAGTTGTTCGATGTCTATTGCAGCACCGGGGAGTTCGCCAAGGCCGCCGAATGTCTGGATCGGGCTGCCGAAGTGGATCCTTACGAGCCCGGCCACGGCAAGCGGCTGGAACAATTGAAGGGCAAGATTGACGACGGCAAATTCAAGGCGATTGCTTCGCGATTCAGCGTGTCGGCTCCGACTGCGGCCGAAGCAGCGATTGAGCAGGAAGCTACGCTGGGCGCCTCCACGCTGCAAGACTTGATGCTGCAGGCGGAAATTCTGGTGCAGTACGGCATGCGCAATAAAGCGGTGGAGCGCCTGCAGAGGATTCAGGAACTGTTTCCCCGCGAAGAAGAGAAGAACGAAGATCTGCAGCGGCTGTATCTTGCTGCCGGAATGACGCCTAGTTATGCGGGGTCTGCGCCTTTGCCGGCTGCAACTTCTGGGGCGAGTTCGGCTCCTTCGGCTACTGCCGCCGCGCCCGCACCGGCAGCGGGGCCAGATCCTGCGGCTGAGATGCGCAACGTGACCCGCGTGGCGGAAATTACCCGCAAGCTCTATCACCAGAGCACGGCCCCGGCGGTTCTCACCACGGCAGTGAATGAAATTGGCGGACACTGGGAAGTTTCCCGGTGCGTAGCCTTGATGCGGAATCCGGGATCAGCGCCGACTGCGATGCAGGAGTTTAACGGCAAAGGAGTCAAGGCCGCAGACTCCAAGACGATGCGCGAGGTCATGATCGCGCTGCAGGACGTGTGTACGATTGATCCGGTGATGATCGCGGAGGCGCAAAAAGCTCCGGAATTGAAGAGTGTGCGCGCGGCCGTAACAGAACTGGGAACGGCCACGATTCTGGCGCTGCCGCTGAGTAATGGCGAGGACCACGTAGGCGTGTTGGCGCTGCTGCACAACAAGCCGCGAAACTGGCCGCACACGGATGCGGTGGTGCTGAAGACTCTGGCCGATCAGATGGTGATCGCGCTGAATAATGCCGGGCTGCGGCGCCTGGTAAAAAATCTTTCCGTCACGGAAGAAAAATCCGGACTGTTGAAACGTGGATCCTATCTGGATCTGTTGCTGGCGGAAAGCAAGCGGGCAGTGCAAAATGCCGCGCCGCTTTCGGTATTGCTGCTGCAGTTCGGACGGAGCGCGGCGCTAATCAAGGAACATGGCGAGGCTGCTGTCGAAGGTGCGATGGATAAGATTGGGCAACAGATCGCCGCCAACATCCGCACCAATGATTTGGCGTTTCGCTACGACACCACCACCATCGCGATCATTCTGGGAGATACCGCGGAAAAAGAAGCGACCATGGCGCTGGAAAAGCTGCGCAAGATTATCGCGGGAGTGCATTTGCCTCCGAAGGAGGGATCGGCAAAGGGCCACGCCATGGAATTTTCCGCCGGGCTGGCTCAGGCTGTGGTGAAAGACAGCTACGATCCTATCGATATTGTGACGGAAGTGATCAACCGCGCCGAACATGCGCTGGCCAGTTCGCTGGTCCAGGGGCCGGGGAAGGTTGTGGCGCTGGGGGCGGCTTTGGCCGCGGGGGCTGTGGCGTAGAAGATCGTATCGGATCACGGATTAAGGCTTAACGAGCTCTAGGTTTCCTCGATTGGATCCGAGTAGACAACAATGCCACCCTCTCCTTTAATCGCACTCTCGTGACAGTTCCGCATGGTAGGGTCGTCGCTATGGAACGGGTCTATTAGCTTTTTCAAGTTCTGGATCGCGGGTTCACGCCAGCCATTCGATTGCAGCAGAGAGCAGACTGCGCCCTCTGTCTCCAGTTCGTCAGAGCGCACCATAACTAGGACTGCATGCTTCTCCTGTGCTGGATATTCTGACCTTGATCCGTCCGCGCGGGCAGTACACAAGGCTGCCCAGACAGGATTTTTTCTTGGACCTTTGAAAAATCTCTCCCAGTTCACGGATGCAATCTTAAATCACGCCACTTCGCGACCGTGCTAAAACTGACCAATTGTCAATTCGGTTAGTGGTCAAACCTGCTTCCGCGCTGCTACACTAACCAGTTTGAATGCCATTTTTTATCCACTCTGAGCCTTGATCCATTGAAAAAATCATGATGAAACCGGGTGATATCGCGATTGTCAGTGGGGCGCGCACGCCCTTTGGCCGCTATTGCGGCAAGTTGAAAGACTTTACGGCGCAGGAGTTGGGTGCGGTTGCGGCCAAAGGAGCAATGGAGCGGGCGGCGGTTGCTCCCAACGAAGTTGAACATGTCATATTCGGCAACGCTCAGCAAACATCCGGCGATGCGCTGTATGGCGCGCGGCACGTGGGATTGCGCGCGGGGCTGCCCATTGAAGTTCCGGCGCTCACGGTGAACCGGCTGTGCGGCTCGGGAATGCAGTCGATCGTCAACGCGGCGCAGTTGATTCAGTGCGAAGAAGCGAAGATTGTGCTGGCGGGCGGGATGGAGGCCATGTCGCAGGCTCCATTTGTGATTCGCGGCCGCGATGGATTCACGCTGGCGCCGGGCGGCAAGCTGGAAGATTCCCTGATGGTGGCGCTGCTCGACAGTTACTGCGGCCTCTACATGGCGAACACGGCGGAGTTGTACGGCGAGCAGCAGGGCATCACCCGGCAGGCGCAGGATGAATTCGCGCTGCGCTCGCAGCAGAAAGCCGATGCGGCCTATAAAGAAGGCCGCATTCAGGAAGAACTGGTTCCCGTGCCGCTGCGCAATGCGAAGGGCGAGCCGACGGGAGAGTCGCTGACAGAAGACGACCACCGCAGGCCGCAGACCACGATTGAAGGTCTGGGCAAGCTGAAGGCGGCGTTCGGAAAAAATGGAACTGTGACCGCCGGCAACGCGAGCGGCATTGTGGACGGCGCGGCGGCGGTGATTTTGATGTCGATGGAGGACGCGCGCAAGCGGAACCTGATGCCGCTGGGCCGGATTGTGAGTTGGGGGATTGCCGGAGTTGACCCGAAAATTATGGGAAGCGGCCCGGTGCCGGCGACGAAGATCGCACTGCAGAAGGCTGGAATGTCGCTTGAGTATATGGATTTGATTGAAGTGAATGAGGCATTCGCGGCGCAGTATCTGGCGGTGGAAAAAGAGTTGGGGCTGGATCGCGAGAAAGTGAATGTGAACGGCGGAGCCATCGCCCTGGGGCATCCGCTGGGCGCGACCGGGACGCGGCTGGTGATTACGCTGCTGTACGAGTTGCGGCGGCGCAAGAAGAAGTATGGGCTGGCGACGGCTTGCATCGGCGGCGGGCAGGGGATTGCGATGATTGTGGAGACGCTGCTGAATTTTTAGGCAGTGGTGGAAGATCAAGTTCTTAAACACAGAGGGCACAGAGGTACACAGGGTAGATCTACCCCGTGATCCTCTGTGATCTCTGTGTTGAAAAGGATCCGATGGAAATCAGAAAAGTTGGTGTACTCGGTTGTGGGCTCATGGGTTCCGGCATAGCGCAGGTTTGCGCGACGGCCGGATTCGATGTGACTGTATTAGAAGTGGAGCAGAAGTATCTCGACAAGGGCTTTGCCGGGATCGAGAAATCTTTGGCGAAGTTTGCCGAGCGTCCGCCAGAAAAAGGTGGGATCACCGCGCAACAGAAGGACTCGATCCGCGCGCGGCTCAAGGGGACGACCAACAAGGCGGACCTGGCCGACTGCGACATTATTATTGAGGCCATCATCGAGAACGTGGAAGCGAAGAAGAAGATGTACGTGTCGCTCGACAGCGTGGTGAAGAAGGACGCGATCTTTGCTTCAAATACGTCTTCGATTTCGGTGACCGAGCTTTTGACAGCGGTGAAGCGGCCGGAGCGATTTATCGGGCTGCACTTTTTTAATCCCGTGCCGCTGATGAAGCTGGTGGAGGTGGTGCGCACAATCGCCACCGCCGACGACGTCTACCTGACGGCTTACGAGTTCGGAAAGAAGCTGGGCAAGGTGCCGGTGCGCACGTCCGACAAGACGGGATTCATCGTCAACCGGCTGCTGGTGCCGTATCTGCTCGATGCCATCCGGGCGTATGAAGAGGGCGTGGGATCGATTGAAGACATCGACAATGCGATGAAGCTGGGCTGCGGCTATCCCATGGGCCCGTTCACGCTGCTCGATTTTGTCGGGCTCGACACGACCTACTACATTACTCAGGTGATGTACGACGAGTTCAAAGAGCGGCGGTTCGCCTCGCCTCCGCTGCTGAAGCGGCTTGTGATGGCCGGGTGGTACGGGAAGAAGAGTGGTAAAGGGTTCTACGATTATTCGGACCCGAACAGCCCGAAGGCGAATAAACTGTAGGATCGATGCGTGCTCCTGGGCTTCGGCTGCGGGGCCTCATCACCGATGCGCGGGGAAGATCACAGAACAAATGGCGGATGGACTCAGCCCACAGGATGTACAGCGTTATCGCATTGCCTGGCACAGCTACGCGACGCGGCGGAACGTGATGGTGGTGCTGTTTGTGGGTTTTGTGCCGCTGGGGATTCTGATCGCGAAACTAAAAATGGGCGAAGTCAAGAGTTTCGCCCTGCTCGTGGCCTGGATCGTGATTTATCTGACTGGCGCATGGTGGCTCACGCAGTGGAAATGTCCGCGCTGCGGGAAGACCTTCGCCAACCGGCTATGGACGCAGCGCTGCATGAGTTGCGGGCTGAGCAAGGATGAGTTGGTTGAGCTTAAGAAAAGCTAGGGAATCGACGTCAGAATTTATTTATGAATTTCGAAAACATACTTTTGGAAAAGAAAAACTCGATCGCGTACGTTACCGTCAACCGGCCCAAAGTTCTCAACGCCCTCAACATGGCCGCCATGGAGGAATTGCGCGCCGCGTTTCATGACATTAAGAGTGATGCTGCGATCCGCGTTGTGATCTTCACCGGCGCGGGCGAGAAGGCGTTCATTGCGGGCGCGGACATTAGCGAACTGGCCAAGCAAGATGCGGTAACAGGCAAGGAGTATACGCATCGCGGGCAGAATGTTCTAAACCTGATCGAGAATCTGGGCAAGCCGGTGATTGCGTGCATCAATGGATTCGCTTTGGGTGGCGGATGCGAGATGGCGCTGGCATGCACGATGCGCCTGGCCAGCGAGAGCGCGAAGATGGGGCAACCGGAAGTGAAGCTCGGAATTATTCCGGGCTATGGCGGGACGCAGCGGCTGCCGCGGTTGGTAGGCAAGGGCATCGCGATGCAGTTGCTGCTGGCGGGCGAGATGATTACGGCGCAGGAAGCGCATCGTATCGGGCTGGTGAACGAAGTTACGATTGCGGCGGAGTTGATTCCGCGGGCGGAGGCGATTGCGGCGAAGATCATCGCGAATGCTCCCTTGGCCGTGCAGTACGCAATGGAAGCCGTAAACAAGGGGATGGAGATGACCCTGAGCGAGGGGCTGTATCTCGAGGCGGTTTTGTTTGCCGTGGCGTGCGCCACCGAGGATAAGAAGGAAGGGACTACGGCATTTTTGGAAAAGCGGGCGGCGGCGTTCAAAGGCAGGTAGGGACAAACCTTTCAACACAGGGGTCACAGAGGGACACAGGGTAGAACAGCGGAGAGAGACACGAAAGAGAAATTGAAAATTGAACGGCCCCCTATCTCTGGGATTCCTGCCATCGAGGGCGAGCTTAGCGCCGCAGGGAAACGTTTTGCTGTCGTAGTTTCGCGGTTCAACGCGTTCATCACCGAAAGACTTTTGCTCAGCGCGGTCGACGGCCTCCTGCGGTCAGGCGCACAGAAAAAAGACATTGACCTGGTGCGCGTGCCGGGAGCGTTTGAGATTCCGCTGGCGGCGCGGAAGCTGGCGGAGACCAAGAAGTATGACGCGATCATCTGTATCGGATGCCTGCTGCGGGGGGACACGGCTCACTATGACGTGATTGTGAACGAAGTTACCCGCGGAATTGGGCAGTCGGCGCAGGAGACTGGCGTTCCTCATGCGTTCGGCGTTCTCACTTGCGAGACCTTGGAGCAAGCCATCGACCGCGCCGGATTGAAGATGGGGAACAAGGGATTCGAGGCGGCGCTGGCGGCGGTGGAGATGGCGAGTTTAACTGCCGGCATCCGGCGTCCGGCTTCTGGCGTGCGGAGGTCAGCTTCCAGCGGGCAGATATCCGTTGCCAGCAAACAGCAGGTTCCTCGCTCCGCTCGGAATGACAAGATTAAGAAGAATGACAAGGCCAAGAAGAAGAGTGTCAAGACGAAGCGCAAATAGTCTTTCCGCTGAAGTAAACTGAAGCCACCACTCCATCAACATCCTCTTATGGGTACACGCCGTAAATCCCGCGAACTGGTTCTGCAGATGCTGTTTCAGGCGGACATGGGGAAGCAGACGATCGACCATGTGCAGCGCACATTTTGGGCCGAGCACGCGTCGGCCAGCGCCGAGGTGCGCGGGTTTGCGGATGATTTGTTTCGCGTGGCTACTGACCGGGGGGCCGAGATCGACAAGTTGATTGAAGGCCATGCCGAGCACTGGCGCATGGAGCGCATGGCGGCGGTCGATCGCAATTTGTTGCGCGCAGGGGTGGCGGAGTTCCTGGGCTATCCGGAGACGCCGCGCGCTGTGATCATCAACGAAGCGCTTGAAATCGCGCGAAAGTTTTCCAGCCCGGAGTCGGTGCAGTTTGTGAATGGTGTGCTGGATAGCGTGGCCAAGGATCTGGGAAAAACAGCGTAGGAAGTGTCCCAGCGGCTAAGGCCTCTTCCCTTCTCAACCGCTTTACGCGGCGCTGAAGCGCCGCTCTTCCACGTGCGGTAAGCCGCCCCGCTCTTTGCCGGCCACCTACTGTCTAATTACGGCTTCACAGCCACCAGGTTCAACGCGCAATTATTTCCCGTGAAGCAAAAATCATCGTTGGAATTAGCGAGCTGCGAAAACGAGGTTTGGTTCTGATCAAGGGCGGTCGCGGTGTTGAGTTCATGCAGCAAGCCGTCGGAGCCGGCGACGTAGATCAGCGAGGCGTCGGCGGCGATGTCCGCCGCAATCGGTGCAGCATCATTCAAGAGCTGGATTCTTGATACCGCCCCGGTGTTGAAGTTGTAAATCAGAACTCCGAAATCGCTGGTGACAATGAAGGCCTGGCTGGCATCGGGCGAGAGGAAGAAATTGATGGGATGAAATGTGCCAAACCCGATATTGATGTGGATAGGCTCAAAAGTTACGGCGGGGTTCGTGGGCGTCTGGGCGAGGACCACAGGCCGCGGACATAACGTTGGCAGCGATAGAGGTCCCGCAGGAAGCGGCAAGGGCAGCAGCGAGGAGTTGGTGGCGATAATGTCGATGCCTGTATTATCGACGCCAAAGAAGAAATCCAGGCCATCGGGCAAGAGAGTCAGGGGAATAATTGGGGTGCCCATGGGCACATTGCCCGGCGGAACCATCTTCAAAAACAGAGGCGGACCGGGAAGAGCGGGAGTTATCGGAAGGTTGACTGCAGAATTATCGCAAGTGTTGCGGATGGTAAGGTTCGAGGCTGAGTTTCCGCCGGCGAGTAAGGCGAAAGATCCGGTTGAATTGAAAGCAATCGAAGTAGCCGGTGCGGTCAAGGAGTACGTCTGCAGAGATTGCAGACTCGAGTAAACGTACAACGTATTGCCGCCATTGCCGAGGATGAATGCTTTCAAGTTGTCGGGCGAAATCGCGGCGGCAATGGCGCTGTTGATATTTAACGGCGTTGTCGCCGATGAGGAGCTGACCACGTACACCTGATTGGGGGTGGAAACCGTATCCGAGAAGATCGCCGTACTGCCGTTAGAGGACGCTGCCAGAATCTTGCCGGTTACCAAGCCGAGCGTGGTGCCCGCAGCGGGCAAGAAAGTGAATGGACTGGTCGTTCCTCCGAAGTTGCCGGGAGCGATGGAGAAAGCACCGAACTCGCTGCCGGCGAACGCTTTGTCTCCCGCCGCGTCGAACAACAGAGAGTTCGGCGGTGCGGGCATTTGGCTGGCAACGCCGGAAAGATGGGTGGAAGTGGAGACGTCATAAATTCCCACGTTACAGAAGGCATCGCCTGAACAATCCTGACTAGTGGTCAGCACGCTGGTGGTGCCGGGTGCGCCGGTGACTAATCCAGAAATGGCGTTGATGGGGTACACCGGTTGGGGAACATACGGAGCGGGCAGTGCCAGTGGGTTCAGCGGAAAGCCGATGTTGCAGGTAGGCGGAGTGCAGGAAGCGGTGATGGCAGCAGCCCCTGGTTGAGCGGTTGTAACCGTACAGGTTTCACTGCCCGTAGCGCAGGTTGCGGTAATAGCTGCGGGAGAAGAGGACGTCCAAGTCAACGGGGCTTTGGGCACGATGCAGCCCTGCACATCCACCACGCTGGCAGTGATTGTCTCCGACGTTCCCTTGCTGGCCACAAAATTTGTGTCGCCAGAGCGTTGCGTGCCCACCTCCAGAGCGATGCACTGCACCGGGCAGGTTTCGAAGTTGTAGGGCTGGCTGAAGACTCCGGAAGCTGACGCGACCACTTGAGTCTGCCCCGGCGCGCTGGGGGAGGCGGTAGCCTGGTACGTGGCAACGTTAATGTCGGGGTTCACAATTGGAGTGAGCTTGACCACGGTGCCATTCGCCGAACTCCATGTGAACGGACCAACGGAGGCCGTGATATCGACGCCCTGACTGAAGGCAGCGGCTTGAAGAATCTGGGTCTGGTTCTCTGAAAGGCAGCGGTTCGTAGGGTTGAACTTGAGGTTGCAGGCCGCGGGCAAGGCTACCTGTGTGGGGCAAGCCGGAGGAGGCGAATTGACCGGCGCTGCCTGGGAGATGGTGATGTTGTCTATCGGCGGATGAATGAAGAACAGAGTCGGAGCGCTGGTTGCGCCCAGAGCCGAGGCAGTGACCTGTACTGTGCCAATGCCAGCGGGAGTGCAGATCGAATAGAGCGGAGCATTCCAGGTGCCGGCGCAGGCAAAACCGTTGGGAGCGATATCGAGTATACCGGGGTTGCTGGTGGTAAAGGTGAACACGGGCGCAATCGATGTCCCGGAGTTATTCTGCGCGGTAGCGGTCAATAACAGAGTGGTTCCCACCTGCAGAGACGAGCTGATGCTGGGGTTGAGAGTGACCTTAGCCGGGAAGGGTGAGGGTCCCGGAGGTTTGCTGCCGCCGCCGCAGGCAGCCAGAAACAATAAAAATAAAGAGGAGACGATGGCGACTGCCCCTGCCAACGATCCGAAACGCAAACTTCCCATGCACCCTCTCGTCGCCGCACGATTGTAGCCGATGGGCGAGCCGCTCAAATGGAATGGAAAACGTTTAGTGTAGAGGCTGCAGCCCGATTCAGCAAGCAAAGCGCGCGCGGAACCCCTACATAACCGTTCCTGAATGCTGAACCAGGAACTCTCCAGCCAGATCGCTCCGGCCCTCACACTGGGATGCAAAAAGATGGGTTGACGATGTTTCGTTGCAGTTGCTATAGTTGTTGGGTTCCGCGAGTTCATTCAAGCTTGCTGTGTGCCGTGGGTTTTCGCAGAGTTCTGCGAATGCTTGCGGTAGAGCTGTTGAGAAATGCGTTTCCGGTGATGTAGAATAATTGAGTAGCAAGGTTCCGGAAATTTTCCTCGCTGAAACGTTCCTGCGCTGCCTTCCGCCCTATCACGAGGGCTGTCATCAAGACTGAGTTCGTCGAGATGCGGTCTGCGGAAGGATATGCAGGACAGAGCTGGCGATACGGAGCACTCCCGTAGTTCAGGCCGGGTGCCACCGTCGGCAGCAGAAATCAGATTGGGACCCAAGAATCTCTCTCCGTGATTCGTGTGCGGCGAGAAGCATGGTTGGGCAACTGCCCTGCCAGCCCGGTCGCGCAGTCCAGCGCCGGGAAGCTGATAGCGCCTAACCGTGTCCGCAGGAAAACAAACCTGCGATCGGGAGCGGTATCGGTTAGCGGTTTTCAGTCAGCGACAGCATCGATATTAAGGAGCTGCGAAGAGTGCCTACTTTTAATCAATTGGTAGCTCAGGGACGGAAGCGGCCGCGCTATAAGACGGCCAGTCCGGCGCTTGAAGGATGTCCGCAGAAGCGCGGAGTTTGTACCCGCGTTTACACGCAGACGCCGAAGAAGCCGAACTCGGCTTTGCGCAAGGTCGCGCGCGTGCGCCTGACCAATGGGATTGAAGTCACGACTTACATCCCCGGCGTTGGCCACAACCTGCAGGAACACTCGATTGTGCTGATCCGCGGCGGCCGCGTGAAGGATCTGCCCGGCGTTCGCTATCACGTGATTCGCGGCACGCTGGATGCGGTGGGCGTAGCCGGCCGCCAGCAGGGCCGATCGAAATACGGCGCCAAGCGCGCCAAGAAGGGCTAAGAAACAATGCCGCGCAAAGGACATACAGCAAAACGGACCGTGCCAAACGATGCCGTTTACGGCTCGAACCTGGTGACGAAGTTCATCAACTCGATGATGTGGCAAGGCAAGCGTTCCACCGCCGAGGGCATCTTCTACGAAGCCCTGACCAAGGTGCAGGAAAAGGGCGGCGACGAAGCTTTGAAACTTTTCACCAAAGCCGTCGAGAATGCCAAGCCGCTGCTCGAGGTGAAGACGCGCCGCGTTGGTGGAGCGAACTATCAGGTGCCGGTGGAAGTGAATGCCGATAGGCGTACCTCGTTGGCGATTCGCTGGCTGCTGACTTACGCGCGCGGACGCGCCGAGCGCGGCATGGTCGACAAGTTGAGCAATGAATTGCTGGACGCCGCCAACGGAAAAGGCGCCGCCATCAAGAAGAAAGAAGATGTACACCGCATGGCTGAGGCCAATAAGGCCTTCGCGCATTATCGGTGGTAGGGAATGCATAGATCCTTCGCGGCAAAGAAACGCCGCTCAGGATGACAAATGGTTTTAGCTGAAAGCTGACGGCTGAGAGCTGACAGCTGATTTCGGAGTCCCAGAAAGAGTTAAAGAGTCGTGCCCAGAACAGTCCCATTAGAACGCTGCAGGAACATCGGCATCATGGCCCACATCGATGCCGGTAAGACCACTACGACGGAGCGCATCCTTTTCTATACGGGAAAGACGCACCGCATCGGAGAGGTGCACGAAGGCACTGCCACCATGGACTGGATGGAGCAGGAGCAGGAGCGCGGCATCACGATTACGTCTGCGGCCACGACCTGCACCTGGCGCGACATTCGCATCAACATTATTGATACGCCCGGCCACGTGGATTTTACGGCCGAAGTCGAACGCTCATTGCGCGTGCTTGACGGCGCAGTCGCGGTATTTGACGCGGTGCACGGCGTGCAGCCGCAGTCGGAGAAAGTCTGGCGCCAGGCCGATAAATACGGCGTCCCGAGAATCTGCTTCATTAATAAGATCGACAAGATGGGTGCTGATTTTGAGCATGCCGTCGATACCATCCGCAAGCGCCTCAGCGCCAAGCCCGTCGCGATTCAAATCCCCATCGGCCAGGAAGACAAATTCAAAGGCGTCATCGACCTGATCAACATGAAGGCGATCGTATGGGTAGACGATACGATGGGCGCCGAGTATGTCACCGAAGAAATTCCCGCCGAGCTGAAGAAAAAAGCTGAAGCCTTCCACGCCCAGTTGGTCGAGAGCATTGCCGAGAACGACGACGAAATCCTGCACAAATTTCTGGAAGGCGAAGAGATTACCGCGGACGAACTGCGTGCCTCGCTGCGTAAGTCGACGATTGCCCTGAAGGTGTTTCCGGTGGTTGTGGGAACTGCATTCAAGAACAAGGGCATACAGCCGCTGCT
>Ga0070710_10001197_pt1 | contig 12272 bp, 11 predicted proteins | sample LARL52metaG_FD_65454 | JGI IMG/M metagenome (GOLD analysis project Ga0070710, IMG submission 65454) | Corn, switchgrass and miscanthus rhizosphere microbial communities from Kellogg Biological Station, Michigan, USA - LAR L5-2 metaG | ecosystem: Host-associated > Plants > Roots > Rhizosphere ... | reverse complement strand
GCCCACCACCACAGCCCGCCGGCCAGGCTGCCGGACTGCCGGGTGAACATGCCGCGCAGCGACTGGTTCGCCAGGAACCCGACGAACCCGGTGCGGCCGGCCCGCAGGAAATCGGGGCCGAGCCACCATTGCCGCGATGCCTGCGGCAGCACCTCGAAGCCCGCGCCCGCCAGCGCGCCGAACGTGACCGTGGCGGCCACGTAGACCCGCAGGTCGAACCAGGTCAGCATGTCGCGCAGCGGGTGGAAGGCCACCTCGGTGGCGTAGCCGGCCAGCGCGAGCGCGAACAGGACCACGGCGGCCAGCAGCGCCCGCCTGCTCCCGGCGCGGGGCCGCCTGCGCGCGGGGCCCGCGGGTGGGCTTGGCACGGGGGCGGGCTCGCGGACGGTCCGGGGGCCGGCGAGCAGCAGCACGCGTCACTCCTCGGGGGCTCTGAGCTTCTGTCACGGATAGCAGTCAGAGGTTAACGAATTGTGACGGAAATAGGACTGCGACACAGCGGTGGCGGGCAACCCGATGCAGCCCCGTGCGGGCCGACGTGCCGGGCCGGGGCGCCGGTCATCCCCCCGTCACACCGGGTACGTCACCCCGGTGAGCCGCTCGGATTCGGCCCACAGCCGCTGCTGCGCGGCCTGATCGCGGGACCTCGCGGTGGAGGCGACCCGCACCGGATAGCCCTTGGCCTGACCCAGCCCGCCCGGCCCGTAGTACTCGCCGCCCGCCGCCGCCGGGTCGGTGGCCGCGCGCAGCGTGGGCAGCGCGCCCATCGCGGCGCTCTGGGTGAACAGCCCCCCGACCGCCGGGTAGGTCGCCTGGAGCACGCCGGGCAGGTTGCGGGTCAGCTCGGTGAAGGCCACGCCGGGATGCGCGGCCAGGGCCGCCGTTGGCGCCCCGGCATCGTGCAGCCGCCGCTGTAGCTCGTAGGTGAACATCAGGTTCGCCAGCTTGGACTGCGCGTAGGCGGCCATCCGGCCGTAGCGCCGTTCGGACTGCAGGTCGGTGAAGTTGATCCGGCCCACCCGGTGGCCGTTGCTGCTCACGGTGACCACCCGGGATCCCGTCACCGGCAGCATCGCCTCGAGCACCAGGCCGGTGAACGCGAAGTGGCCGAGATGATTGGTACCGAACTGCAACTCAAAGCCGTCGGCGGTCGTGCCGTAGGGCGGCCACATCAGCCCGGCGTTGTTGATCAGTAGGTCGAGCCGGTCATGGGTGGCCAGGATCTGGTCGGCGGCGGTGCGGATGGACTCGAGCGAGGCCAGGTCCAGCCGCACCACAGAGACGGTGGCCTCCGGCACCGCCGCCGACAGCCGGGTCAGCGCATCCTCGGCCCGGCCGGCGTCGCGGCAGGCCAGCACCGTGTGCGCGCCGCGCCGTGCGAGCACCGTGGCCGCCTCGAACCCGATCCCCGAGTTCGCGCCGGTCACGACCGCAACGCGGCCACTTTGGTCCGGCACGTCCGCCACCGTCCAGGGGCCTTGCCTGACGCTCATCGGCGCGTGTCCTTCCGCGGTCCGGGCCTCCCCCTTTAGCCGGATAAGGGTCTCGCGGTTGCCCCGCCGTGTCGAGACCGCGCCGGGGCCAGGCCGGGGGCTGGCCTGGCGGGCACGCCGCGCGGCCACGGCGGGGGCGGCTACGCTCTGAGCCATGGCCATGCATATCCCAAGCCCGTCGGTCAACGGCTTCTATCTCGGCCCTGTGTTCGTGCACTACTACGGGCTGATGTATGTGATCGGGATCACCCTCGCGATTCTCATCACCCAACGGCGCTGGCAGCGCATGGGTGGCGACCCGGGGCTCGTCGGGGATGTCGCGCTGTGGGCGGTACCGGCCGGCATCATCGGCGGCCGGATCTACTTCGACATCACCACGCCGAAGTACATCCCGCATCACTGGTACGGGATCTTCGCGGTGTGGGACGGCGGGCTTGGCATCTGGGGCGGGATCGCGCTGGGCGCGGCCGCCGGGATCTGGCGGGTGCGCAGGCACCACGCCGACGCGGGGCTCTTCGCCGACGCGGTCGCCCCGGCGCTGCTGGTGGCGCAGGCCGTCGGACGGATCGGCAACTACTTCAACAAGGAACTGTTCGGCGGGCCGACCAGCCTGCCGTGGGGGCTGTACATCCCGCCGAGCTACCGGCCGCCCGGCTACCTCAGCGCCCAGACCTTCCAGCCCACGTTCCTGTACGAGCTGATCTTCGACCTGGCGCTCGCGGCCACCCTGGTATGGCTGGGCCACCATCGTGGTATCAAAGCCCCCGGGCTGTTCGCGCTGTACGTCACCGGGTACTCGGTGTTCCGCATCTTCGAAGAGTCGCTGCGGGTCGATCCGTCCGAGCACTTCCTCGGCCTGCGGCTGAACATGTACGTAGCGATCGCCGGCACGATCGCGGGCGGGGTGTGGTTCTGGTACAGCCAGCGTTACGGCAAGGGTGTGCCCGCCACCGACGGCGCCGTTGCGCGCAGCGCCCAGGCCACCGGGGCCGGTGCCGGGGCTGACGGCACCGGCGCCAGCGAGGCGGATCAGCCGACCGGGACAGCGGGGGAGCCGGCCGGTGACACGACCGCCGGTGATCCGGCTGCCGAAGGTGTGGCCGAGCCCGCGGCGGAGGCCGGCCCAGGCGGCGAACCGCCCGCCGAGGTCGGCGCGGACGTGGGCGGGGACCACTCGGCCGAAACCCCGCCGCCGGCCTAGTCGCGGGCCGGTGACCGGCCCGGACCCGGCCGCCGCCTAGGACCGGGCCCGGCTCAGCCGCCCTCGACGCACAGGCAGAACGGGTGGCCCGCCGGGTCGGCGTACACGCGGAAGTGGTCACCGGGCTGGAAGCCGAACTTCGTCGCACCGGCCGCCAGCACCTTGGCCTCGGCCGCATCCGCGTCATCGACCAGGAAATCCAGGTGCATCTGCATGGACGAGGATGGGTCGGGCCAGGCCGGCGGCTGGTAGCCGGGGGCGGTCTGGAAATCGATATCTCCACCCGGGCACTTGACCGTCGCCCACTCCTCGTCGGCGGAGGTCACCGTACCGCCGGTGATCTCCGCGTAGAAGGCAGCCAGTTTCCCGGCGTCCGGGCATTCGAGCGCGACCGAACCGAACTTGATCGAGTCAGACATGCGCACCAGTATCGCGGCCGCCTCTGACAATCACCGGCACCCGTCTCGCCGTCAAGGCGTCACAAGCCCCGCCGAGTCAGGTCTTGCTGTTCGCCGATCGCCATATCGAGGTTGTCTCATATCACGGGCAGTTAGGATCAGTATGTGGATATCGGCGGATCACGGCGCTGGCTGACGCTCGCGGCCGGGACGGTTGCGCTGACCGCTGGCTGCACGTTCCAGTACGGGCTCGCCTACCTCATCCCGGCGCTGCGGGCGCGCGGCCTGTCCCTGGAGCAGGCCGGCGTCCTGGTCGCCTGCCCCACCGTGGGGCTGCTGCTCACCCTGGTCGCCTGGGGCGCGGCGGCCGACCGGTTCGGGGAGCGCCTGGTGCTGACCAGCGGCCTGGCCGGTGCGGGCGTGATACTCCTGCTCGCCGCGCACGTCCAGGGGCTGGCCGCGCTCGGCGCGTGCCTGGTGGCCGCCGGCGCCGCGGGCGGGTCGGTGTACGCGGCGAGCGGGCGGCTGATCCTCGGCTGGTTCGCCGCGTCCCAGCGGGGGCTGGCGATGGGCATCCGGCAGAGCGCCCAGCCGCTCGGCGTGGCGGTGGCAGCCGTCAGCCTGCCCACGCTGGCCGCCCACGGGCTGGGCGCGGGCCTGACGTTCCTTGGCGCGTTCTGCCTGGCCGCGGTGCTGCTGGTGATCGTGGTGGTACGGGACCCGGTACAACAGGCCCGGGCCGGGGCGCATCCGGACGGCTCGCCATACCGTGCCCCGGCGCTGTGGCGGATCCACGCGGCGAGCGCGCTGCTCGTCGTCCCACAGTTCACCGTGGCCACGTTCGCGCTCGTCTTCCTGGTCGCCACCCGCCACTGGCCGGCCCCGGCCGCAGGAGCGCTGCTGGCGGTCACCGCGGCTACCGGTGCCGCATCACGGCTGGCCGCCGGGTACTGGTCGGACCGGGCCGGCAGCCGGATGCGGCCGATGCGGGCCCTGGCCCTGGCCATCTCGGCGATCCTGGTGGCCCTGGCGGCCGCCGCGGCGGATAACTCGGTGCTGGCCGTGCCCGCGCTGCTCGCCGCCGCGGTGCTCGCGGTGAGCACGAACGGGCTCGCCTTCACCGCGGTGGCCGAGTACGCCGGGCCGAACTGGGCCGGCCGCGCCCTTGGCATCCAGAACACCGGCCAGAACCTGCTGGCCGCCGCCACGCCACCGGTCATCGCCGTGCTGATCGCGGCGCACGGCTATGCGATCGCGTTCGCGGCCGCCGCCATCCTGCCGCTGGTCGCCGCGGCCCTGGTGCCGGTCGCCGCCGTGGACGCTGTCGCGCCCGCCAAAGCTACGGCACGGCCGGGGTGAGGCCGGTGCCGAGCGGGGCCAGGCCGTTGTCTGCCCGGTCGCGCTCCTGGTCGGCCCACCACTGCTGGCCCTCGGCCGACAGGGTGTGGATCGGGTCGTAGTAGGCGTACTCCCGGCGCAGCGCGAGCGGGTCGTCGGCCTCCACCGCGGTCCGGTAGTTCTTGGTCCAGTAGGAGATGCCGAGCTGGGTGTCGTACCTGGCCACCTGGTGCACCCAGCGCTTGCCCACGTACGGCACGTCGCAGACGATCCGCGGCGTGGCGAACCCGGGCAGGTAGCCCATGATCTGGTGCTGCAGGTGCTGCGCCTGCGCCAGGGAGATCCGCCAGTGCTCGCTGCCGGGGATCATGTCGCACATGTAGAAGTAGTAGGGCATGATGCCCGCCCCATCGAGCAGCGTGAACGACAGGTCGAGCAGGGCTTCCACGCTGTCGTTCGTGCCGCACAGCAGCACGCCCTGGTTCCGCACGTCCCTGATGCCGGTGTCGAGCATCGCCCTGGTCGCCCTGGCCACCAGTGGCGTCACCGACTGGGCCGCGTTCACGTGGGTGTGGATCGCGATGGACACGCCGCGCTCCCGCGCCGTCGCGCCGAGCCGCCCCATGCCGGCCCGTACCTCGTCGCTGAGCCAGTACTGCGGTAGCCCCATCAGCGCCTTGCTGGCCAGCCGGATGTCGCGGATGTTGTCGATGTCCAGCAGGGCGGCCACGAAACCCTCGAGCCGCGGCCAGGGCAGGTTGGCCACGTCCCCACCGGACACCACCACGTCCCTGACCTGAGGCGTGGCCCTGAGATAGGCGAGCATGGCCTCCAGCCGGTCCTCGCGGGCTAGCGTGAACTTGTGCTTGACGACCACCGGGGTCGGGTTGCCGACCAGGTCCATCCGCGTGCAGTGCCCGCAGTACTGCGGGCAGGTCGGCAGCACCTCGGCGAGCACCTTGGTGGGGTAGCGGTGGGTCAGGCCCTCAACCGCCCACATCTCCGCCTCGTGGAGCGAGTCCCGGCTCGCGTACGGGTGCGAGGGCCAGTCGGTGCGGCGGTCGCTGAACACCGGGATCATGTACCGGCGCACCGGGTCGGCGTAGAACGCCTGGGTGAAGCCGGGGTCGTCCGCGGCGGTCCGCGGCGCCATCGTGTTCAGCATCTGCGGCGGCACCAGCATGGACATGGTCGCCCGCTCGCGCTGGTCGCGCTCCAGGTCCGCGCAGAACTCCTCGGACAGCCCGGCGCCGAGCACGGCGCGGAGCTGCTTGATGTTCTTCACGCAGTGGGCCCGCTGCCACTGCGCCGACTCCCACTCCTCACGCGTCACCTGCGCCCAGCCGGGCAACCGGGTCCAATCGGGCTCGGCGAGCTCAGCACGCCGGTACACGTACGGCTGCTCGATCACAGGATCACCACCGTTCTGGGCCTAGGAGACGGGACGATAGCCTTATATGCACGAAGGATACGAAAGAACCTTGTGAGAAAATAGTATGCAACGACAAGACTTCCCGGGCTCACCGCTGGGCCTGCACCGCGTTATCGAACCGGCCGGCGCGCTGCCACAGGCCGCCTGGCGGGTGGATCCGAGCCCCCGCCTGTGGCCGGACGAGGTCCGGGTCCGTGTGGAGCGGCTGAACCTGGACGCCGCGTCGTTCCGGCAGCTCAGCGAGGCCGTGCAGGGGGACGCGGCGCCGGAGGGCGGCCACGCGGCAGCGATGCGCGCCGCCGTGCTCGGCATCGTCGCCGAGCGGGGCAAGATGCAGAACCCGGTGACCGGCTCGGGCGGCATGCTCACCGGTGTCGTGGAGGAGGTCGGGCCGGATTCGCCGCTCGGCCTGGCGCCCGGCGACCGGATCGCCACCCTGGTGTCGCTCAGCCTCACCCCGCTGGCCATCACCGACGGGCTGGCCCGCTGGGACGGCCGCAGCGAGCAGGTCCCGTGCGAGGGCCACGCGATCCTGTTCGGCCGCTCCATCGCCGCGGTGCTGCCCGCGGACATGCCGGTCCCGCTGGCACTGGGGGTGCTCGACGTGTGCGGGGCACCGGCGCTGACCGCCCGGGTTGTGCGGGACGCCTGGAGCGGCGGCACCCCGCCGGTGGTGGCGATACTCGGCGCGGCAGGCAAGAGCGGCAGCCTGTCCGCGGCGGCGGCCCGCGAGGCCGGCGCGCGGACAGTGATCGGGCTGGTGCCGACGCAGGCCGAGGCGGACCTGCTCGCCAAGGCAGACCTGGTGGACGAGGTGGTGATCGCGGATGCCCGCGATCCGGCGGCGGTCGCCGAACTGGTCCGGGCCGCCGGTGGCCCCGCCCAGGTGACCGTGGTGTGTGTGGACGTACCAGGCTGCGAGGGGGGCGCGGTGCTGGCGACCGCCGACGGCGGCACGGTGATCTTCTTCTCGATGGCGACCTCGTTCAGCGGGGCTGCGCTCGGCGCCGAAGGGGTGGCCGCCGACATCACGATGCTCATCGGTAACGGGTATGTACCGGGACATGCCGCCCTTGCGCTGGACCTGGTCCGTGCCGAACCCGGGGTGCGGCAGATCTTCGAGAGCCGGACGGCGGAAGGGTGAGGCGTCATGCCGGGTAGCGAACACACGGGCGGCGCTACGACGCCCGTGCTCAGCCTGGACCCCGCGATGGTCCGCCAGGCGCGGGAACTGGCCGCCGTCGCGGGCCGGCCCATCGTGGAGATGGCCCGCACGCACACCACCGTGTCGGTGGAACGCGCGGTACTGCGCCTCGGCGGCCTGGACGGTGCCGATCCCGACGACGGCATGCCCTGGGTGAACCATCTCGTGGACGCGGTGGCCGAGAGCTGCGGGCTGCAGCACGGGGTGGCCCTGCCCGCCTGGGACGCGCTGGTGACCGGCGGCTACCCCAGCCTCGCCGCGCTGGCCAGCGATGCCGCCGCGGGCAAAGTGAAGTTCCGGCTGCCCGAGGGCGGCGACGCCGCGGCGGCGCGGCTGGCCGCGACCGCGGCGCTGTCCGACGGCTTCGCCCGGATCGACGCCAGGAGGGCGGAGCGCGAGGCGATGATCAAGGCCACCGCCGACCCGCCGAAACCGTGGATCTACCTGATCGTCGCGACCGGCGACATCTACGAGGACATCCCGCAGGCGCAGGCGGCGGCGCGGGAAGGCGCGGACATCATCGCGGTGATCCGGTCCACCGGCCAGTCGCTGCTTGACTACGTCCCCGAGGGCGCCACTCGCGAAGGCTTCGCCGGCACCTACGCGACCAGGGAGAACTTCCGCCTGATGCGCGCCGCGCTCGACGACGTCTCCCGCGAGCTTGGCCGGTACGTGCGGCTCACCAACTACGCCTCGGGGCTGTGCATGCCTGAGATCGCGGCGCTGGCCGGGCTCGAGCGCCTCGACATGATGCTCAACGACTGCATGTACGGGATCATCTTCCGCGACATCAACCCCCGCCGTACCTTCATCGACCAGAGGTTCTCCCGGCAGATCCACGCCCGCGCCGGGATCATCATCAACACCGGCGAGGACAACTACCTGACCACCGCCGACGCGGTGGACGCCGCGCACACGGTCATGGTCAGCCAGCTTCTCAACGAGTACTTCGGCCGGGAGGCCGGCCTGGCCGAGTGGCAGCTCGGGCTGGGGCACGCGTTCGAGATCAACCCCGCGGTGCCGGACTCGTTCCTGCTCGAACTGGCCCACGCCCAGCTCGTCCGCCAGTTGTTCCCCGGTGCGCCGTTGAAGTACATGCCGCCGACCAAGTACATGACCGGCAACGTGTTCGCCGGGTACCTGCTCGACGCGTTCTTCAACCTGTGCGGTGCGCTGACCGACCAGTCGATCCTGCTCATCGGGATGATGACCGAGGGCATCCACACCCCCTTCCTGTCCGACCGGGACCTGGCCCTGGAGAACGTGCGGTACGTGCTGCGGGCCGCGGGACGGCTCGGCGAGAACTTCCGGCCGCCGCCGGGCGGGTTCATCGAGAAGCGGGCCCAGCAGGTCTTGGCCGAGTCGGTGGGCCTGCTTCGCCGCATCACCGCCGAGGGGCTGCTGAACGCGATCGCCGACGGCACCTTCGGGGTGACCCGCCGCCCGGCCGACGGCGGCCGCGGGCTGGACGGCGTGGTCGCGCGCGCGGACGGCTACTTCAACCCGGCCAGCGAGTTCCTCGAAGGCCGTGAGCAGTTCCTGGAAGCGGGGCGGTCATGAGCGCTGCCGAGCAGGCCGGCAAGGTGATCCGGCCCTACGGGGACACCACCGGCGACGGGCGGATCCAGATCTCGTTCACGCTGCCGCTGCCGTCGGGCACCGAGGAGGAGCGGGCGCTCGCGGAGGGCGCGGCGGCCCAGCTGGCAGCCAAGATGGGCGTGGAACCGGCCATGGTGGTGCACGCCAAGGCGATGGGCCCGGACTTCACCTTCTTCATCGTCTACGGCCCCGTCAAGCACCTGGTCGATCTGGCCGACGTCAAGGTCGCGCGGCGAGAGTTCCCGCTGATGTCCACCGCCGACGTCAACCGGCGGATCCGGTCGGCCCTGGGCCGGGAACTCGTGGTGGTCGGCGCGACCGTCGGCGTCGACGCGCACACCGTCGGCATCGACGCCATCCTCAACGTCAAGGGTCACGCGGGGGAGAAGGGCCTGGAGTCCTACTCGGAGATCCGGGTGGTCAACCTGGGCGCCCAGGTCGCGGTGGCTGACCTGGTCGACCGGGCCGGCGCCGCGCACGCGGACGCCGTGCTGGTCAGCCAGGTGGTCACCCAGCGGGACGCGCACATCAAGGCCGCCAGGGAAATCTCCGCGGCGTTCACCGCCGCGCGCGGCGCGGCCCGGCCGCTGCTCGTCGTGGGCGGGCCCAGGTTCGACCCGGCGATGGCACAGGACCTTGGCGTGGACCGGGTGTTCGGCCGCGGCACCACACCCCGCGAGGTCGCCAGCTACCTGGTCCACACGCTTGCCCCCGAGCCGCAGGGAAACGCGGCGTGACCGCGGCCGAGGGCCTGACCGTCACCCAGCGCCGGTACGTGTCCGCTGCCGATGCCCACTACGGCGGGAACCTGGTGGACGGCGCGTACGTGCTCGCCTTGTTCGGCGACGTTGCCACGGAGGCCTGCATCCGCATGGACGGCGACGAGGGCCTGTTCGCCTCCTACTCCAACGTCCAGTTCCGTGCGCCGGTACTCGGCGGCGACGTGCTCGAGACCACGGCGACCGTGACCCGGGTGGGGCGCCGCAGCCGCGACCTCGCCTTCGAGGCCCGCGTCGTGTGCCGCGCCGACCCGGACCGCGGGCCGTCTGCCTCGGCGGTGCTCGAACCGCCGGTCACGGTCGTGACGGCAACGGGCACCGTCGTCGTTCCGGCGCCTCCGGGCTGACCCTCAAAACTGGGAGTAACTAGGGCTTGCATGACACAATGAAATGAGAGTAGCTTTCATATTAGAGAAGCTACTTCATGGTGGTGAGTGTCATGGGTGGAGCTGGGGCGCGGAAGTGGTGGGCGCTGGCGGCGCTGACGCTGGGCGTGCTCGCGGTCGGGCTGGACGCGACGGTGCTGAGCGTGGCGCTGCCGACCCTGGCGGGGACGCTGCACGCCTCCGCGACCGACCTGCAGTGGTTCGTGTCGGCATACACCCTGGCGCTGGCCGTGGGCCTGCTGCCCGGCGGGCTGCTGGGGGACAGATTCGGCCGCAAGAAGGTCATGATGGCCACCCTGGCGGTGTTCGGGCTGAGCTCGCTGGCCTGCGCGTTCTCCACGAACCCCGGCGAGTTCATCGCGGCCCGGGTGGTGCTCGGGCTGAGCGCCGGGTTCATGATCCCGTTGGTCCTGTCGATCATCACGGTGATGTTCGACGACGACGAGCGGACCCGGGCGGTCGGAGTCTGGGCGGCGGCCAACTTCCTGGCCCTGCCGATTGGGCCGATCCTCGGCGGCTGGCTGCTGTCGAACTACTGGTGGGGCTGGGTGTTCCTGATGAACCTGCCGGTGGTGGCGATCGGCCTGGCCGCGATGGCGCTGCTGGTGCCGGAGTCGCGCGCCGCCGAGCGGCCGGGGCTGGACCCGGCGGGGATCGTGGCCTCCTGCGGCGGCCTGGCGCTGCTGGTGTACGGCTTCATCGCGGCCGGGCAGTACGGCTGGTCCTCGGTGATCGCGATCGCGGCCATGGCTGGCGGCGTGGCCATCTTGACGGCCTTCGTGCTGTGGGAGCTTTGGCTCAACCGGCACGGCGGGCAGCCACTGGTGGATCTGGGCCTGTTCCGGTCCCCCCGGTTCACCTGGGGGACGGTGCTCCAGGCGTTCGGTGTCTTCGCAATGTTCGGCCTGCTGTTCGGGGCGCCCCAGTTCTTCCAGGCCATCCTGGGGGTGTCGGCGATGGGCAGCGGGGTGCGGCTGCTGCCGCTGATGGTGGGCCTGGCGCTGGGCGCCGGCCTGGCCGACCGGGTGGCTGCGCGGCTGACCACCAAGCTCACCGCCGCCCTGGGGTTCACGCTGCTGACCTGCGGCCTGGTGCTCGGCGCCACGATGACCGTGGCCAGCGGGAACGCGTTCATCGCCACCTGGACCGCGATCACCGGGGTCGGCTTCGGGCTGGCACTGGCCACCGCGGCCTCCACCGCTCTGGTCGACCTGCCCAAGGACCGCGCGGGGGTCGGCTCGGCCGTCATGCAGGCGGTGCAGAAGGCGGGCGCACCGCTGTCGGCCGCGCTCCTGGGCAGCGTGCTGTCTGTGGCGTACCACTCGAGGCTCGACCTGGCCGGGCTGCCCGCGCCCGCCGCGAACGCGGTGCGCAGCAGCGTGTTCTCCGGCCTCGCGGTGGCCCACCAGACCGGTTCGCCGGCGCTGCTGGACTCGGTAAGGGCCGCGTTCGTGCACGGCACCGACGCGATGCTGTGGGTCTGCGCCGGTGTTAGCGTGGCCGGGATCGTGGTGGCGCTGGCGTTCCTGCCCTGGCGCGCCGGGCCGGACGCACAGGACGTGGCCGCTACCGGCCAGAGTCTCGAAGGGGCAGAATCGCCCCATGAGCGTGTCGCCTGACGCCACGGCTCCGGGACGCCCCGGGCTGCGGGAGCGCAAGAAGGCCAGGACGCGTGCTGCCATCAGGGAGCACGCGCTCCGGCTTTTCCGTGAGCAGGGGTACGACGCCACCACGGTGGAACAGATCGCCGAGGCCGCCGAGGTCTCCCCGAGCACGTTCTTCCGCTATTTCCCCACCAAGGAAGACGTCGTCTTGCAGGACGACATGGAACTGCTGTGGATGGACGTGTTCCTGGCCCAGCCGGCGGACATGGGGCCGATCGCCGCCCTGCGCGCCGCGGTCCGCGCCGCCTTCGACGGCATGGGACCGGGGGAGCTTGCGCAGCTGCGGGAGACCATGGACATGGCCATTGCGGTGCCCGCCGTCCGGGCCCGGATGCTGGCGGAGTTCGCCCGGACCACCCAGGTCATCGCGCAGGCGGTGGCCGAGCGGGCCGGGAAGGCCGCTGGCGACTTCGAGGTCCAGGCGCTCGCCGGGGCCGTCGTCGGGATCGCGATGGCCGCCTGGTTCGACCAGCCCGAGGACCTCGACGGGTTCGGCGCCAAGCTCGAGCGGGGCCTGGCCCTGCTGGAGGCCGGCCTGCCGCTGTAACGCCCTGCTAGCCCGGGGCGGCAAGCCGCCCCGGAACCCCCCAGTGCTAGCCCGGGGGCGGACCCCGGAACCCCGCTGGCTCAAGGCCTCATTCCTTCGTCACGGGGCCTCCCCGGCCGGGGCTGGGCCTGTGGTGGCGCGGGATTATGACTCGGAGCCGAAGGCCTGGATTTCGGCTTTCTCGGTGTCGGACAGTTCGCGGGGGACGTCGCCCTTGGCGACCTTGGCGGA
>Ga0070710_10001196_pt1 | contig 12275 bp, 8 predicted proteins | sample LARL52metaG_FD_65454 | JGI IMG/M metagenome (GOLD analysis project Ga0070710, IMG submission 65454) | Corn, switchgrass and miscanthus rhizosphere microbial communities from Kellogg Biological Station, Michigan, USA - LAR L5-2 metaG | ecosystem: Host-associated > Plants > Roots > Rhizosphere ... | reverse complement strand
CCGCGCCCTTGCTGGTCGTGAGCTGGAAACCGGGGCCATCGGCGGCGATGCCGACGGTCCCGCTGGCCGCCGTCGTGCTGTAGGCGGGCGCGTTGAACTGGACCACGTTCGCACCGGTGGTCACGATCCAGTAACCAGGTGCGGGAACGGGCGTATTGCTGAGCGTTTCGATCAGTCCGTCGAGGCTCTTGGCCGGGTCGGTGTAATAGCCCACCGCGACACACGAGCCGGCCGCCGCGCAGGCCACGTTGTCCGGCGTCACCGGCTCATCGGAGGGAATCTGCGTCGGGTCCGTGGCGTAGATCTGCGGTGGTTCCAGGGCGACGGTGGGCGCCGCCGTCGCCGTCCAGGTCCCGGCCGCCAGGTTTTCGAGCAGCCCGTGCTCGATCCCGGAGGCGGCGGTCTGCCCGGAGGCGTCCTGGTAGGTGCCGGTGGCGGTGCAGGTGCCCGCCGACGGGCACGAGAGGCCGGTGAAGGAGCCGACGGACAGCCCGGTGGGCACCAGGCCGGTCATCGGGATGGTGGCCGGCGACCAGGTGTCACCGGACAGCGTCTCGGCGAACCCGTCCCTGTTGTTGCCCGTGTCCTGGTACTCCCCCACGGCTGTACAGCTACCTGCGGCCGGGCAGGACACCGCGTCCAGACGGGCCAGATTGACGGCGTTGCTGCTCGCGGGCGGGTTCAGGCCGGTCAATGGTGCCGTGACGGCCGACCAGGCGCCGCCCGCCAGGGTAGCGATCAGCGCGTCCGCCTTGTCGGGAACGGCAACGTAACCACCGACGGCGAAGCACGAGCCCGCGGCCGGGCAGGACAGTGACGTGAAAAGCAGGCCTGGGTTCGTCCACGGCCCTGGGTTCAGGCCGGAGGTGGGCGCCGTGACCGCCGTCCAGGTGCCGTCCGCCAGGCTCGCCAGCAGCCCCTGCCGGTGGCCGGAGGTGTCGGTGTAAAAGCCCGCAGCGGCACAAGATCCCGCTGCCGGGCAGGACACAAAGCGCAGGACCACGTTCGAGGCCGCCGGGGGATTGAGGCCGCTGACCGGCACGGCGGTGGCCGTCCAGGTGCCGCCGCTGAGCGTGTCGATCAGCCCGTGGATGTTGTTGGAGGTGTCGGTATAGCTGCCGACCGCGACACACGAGCCTGCCGACGGGCAGGACAGGGCCTGCAACTCCACGTCATTGTCCGCGGCCGGGGCCGGCGCGGTCGACGCGGTCCAGGAACCGCCGGACAGCGTCTCGATCACCGTTTGAAACCCGTTGCCGATGTCATAGGTGCCGATTGCCACGCAGGAACTCGCCGCCGCGCAGGACACCTTGGTGAGGTGCACCCCCAGGTTGCCCGCTGGCGGGTTCAGCCCGGTGACCGGCGCCGCCGTGGCCGTCCAGGTGCCGCCGGACAGCGATTCGACCAGCGGGACGATCTCCGGTGCCTGGCTGGTGTAGTGCCCGACCGCGACGCACGAGGCCGCCGTAGGGCACGACACCGAGCCCAGCACCACGCCGTCGCCGGCGGGCGCGCTCGGCGCAGGGTTCAGGCCGGTGACCGGCGCGGTGGCTCCCGCCCAGGCGGGCCCAGAGGTGTCAGCCGTGGCCCGGCTCGCGGACCGGGCGGCCGCGGCGGTGGCTGGAACGATGGCGACTGCCAGCACCAAGGGCAGTACGGCACGGCCGAGGGGCCGAACGGCGAAGCTCACTCCCCGCCTCCTCATGAACGTGGGCCCCCGGGGCACGTCGAGCATACGGCCCGAAAAGGCTCAGATCGACCCGGCGAAGGCCAAAACGCCGGGGGCGGCGGCCATTGCCAGCGGGACGGCCGCGGCCGGCCGGGCGGTGCCCCGATATCGATCGGGGTTCTGGTATCGGTCACGGTCTGCCGTGGGTCCCATCTGGCCGGATATGGCCGGCACGCTCGGCCGGGTGATTTGCCGCTTCCGAGCCAGCGAGTTCTACGCATCCTCTCCGCTGTCCCAGCCGTACAGTGTGTGCCATGGCGGGCGAGGTAACGCCGCGGGGGAGCGGCGATGAGCAGTTGCCGGCGCGCGAGTTTCGCGCGTCGTACGAGGACAGGGACCGGGTTGTCGAGCTGCTCCGGATTGCCGCGGGCGACGGGCGGCTGAGTGCCGAGGAGCTTGACCAGCGGCTCGAGATGGCGCTGGCCGCGCGCACGTACGGCGAGCTTGAGGCGCTGACCAAGGACCTGCCGGCCGCTCCCGGCCTCTCCACGGCGGCGGAGCCGAAGGACCTGATCCGCATCGAGTCCGGCAGCGGCAGTTCCCGGCGGGACGGCCGCTGGGTGGTGCCCCGGCGGATGGAGATCCGGGTCGGCAGCGGCTCCGTCCGCCTCGACTTCACCGAGGCGGTGATCACCCAGGCCGCGCTGGCGATCGACGTCGAGCTGAACAGTGGGTCGCTGACACTGATCACCAAGCCGGGCATCGTGGTCGACGCCGACGACGTCTCGGTCCGCAGCGGGTCCGTCAAGGTCCGGCCGCCCGGCGAGGCGCCCACCATGCTGAGGGTCCAGGTATCTGGGAAGGTCGGCAGCGGCAGCGTCAAGGCGCGCCCGCCCCGGCGGACGTTCTGGCAGTGGCTGCTGCGCCGGCCGAAGCCGCGCCCGGCACTCCCCTCTCCCTGATCTCGCGGGTTCAGCGGAAGTCGCGGCTGGGGGGTGCTGCGGCCACCCGCATCCGCCGCAGCCGGGTGGCGAGCAGGCTGACCGAGCCGTCCAGGCGTTCTACCCGCCCGTAGACCAGGAGCGCGCTGGCGTCCATGGCGATCCGGCGGTAGCGCTGCCACACCCCTGGCGGGCAGATCACGTTCGCCATCCCGGTCTCGTCCTCCAGGCTCAGGAACACCACGCCGCGCGCGGTTCCCGGCTGCTGCCGGTGCGTGACCAGCCCGGCCACCACCACGGCCGCGCCCGGCCGGGCGGTCCGCAGCGCGGCGGCGGGGATCACCCCGTCGTGTGCGAGCCGCTGCCGGACGTGCTCCAGTGGATGGGTGCCGTAGGTCCCGGTGGCCCACAGGTCGGCGAAGGTCTCCTGGGCCGCGGTCATCGCGGGCAGCGGCGGCGCGCCCAGGCCGACGGTGGTGCCGGGCAACTGGCCGGGCCGGATGGTGGCGGCCGCCCCCGCCGCCCACAGCGCCTCCCGCCGCGGCACCCCGAAGCAGCCGAACGCGCCCGCCATGGCCAGCGCCTCCAGCGCCCTGGCCGGCAGGCCGGTGCGGCGGGCGAAGTCCTCGAGCCCGGTGTACGGCTGGCCGGCCACGATGCGGGCGGCCGGCTCGGTGCCCAGGTTCCGCACCGCAGCCAGGCCGAGCCTGATCGCGGGCTGCCCCGGTACCGGCCGCCCGCCGGACGGCGCCTGCTCCGTACCCGCCTGCTTCCCGGTTCCCCGGGGCCGGTCGGCATCAAGGCCGGGGGGCGACGAGGGCCGATCGTTATGTATCGGATCCTCAAGGGTGGCGAGGATCCCGCTGGCGTTCACATCCACGCCGCGCACCCGCACACCATGCCTGCGCACATCGCCGATCAGGCTGGCCGGCGAGTAGAAGCCCATCGGCTGGGCACGCAGCAGCGCCGCGGTGAACGCCGCCGGGTAGTAGCACTTCAGCCACGCGCTCGCGTAGACCAGGTAGGCGAAACTGATCGCGTGCGACTCGGGGAAGCCGTAGCTGGAGAACGCCAGGACCTTGGCGTAGATGTCCCTGGCGACCTCGCCGGGGATGCCGCGGGCCGCCATCCCGGTCAGCATCGCCTCGCGCAGTTCCTCGATCCGCTCCGGGCCGCGCTTGGAACTCATCGCCTGGCGCAGCCGGTCGGCGCCGGCCGGGCTGAACCCGGCGCAGTCGATCGCGAGCTGCATCATCTGCTCCTGGAACAGCGGGACCCCCAGCGTCTTGCCCAGGGCACGGCGCATCGACGGATGCGGCAGCGTGGGTTCCTCGGCTCCGCTTTTACGGCGCATGTACGGGTGCACCGAGCCGCCCTGGATCGGCCCCGGCCGGATCAGCGCGACCTCCACCACCAGGTCGTAGAACTTCCTCGGCCGCAGCCGCGGCAGCGTCGCCATCTGGGCGCGGGACTCGACCTGGAACACCCCGACGGTGTCCGCCGCGCACAGCATGTCGTAGACGCCGGGGTCCTCCTGCGGGAGCGAGTGCAGGTTCCAGCGCACCCCGTGATGCGCCGCCACCAGTTCGAAGCAGTCGCGCAGCGCGGTAAGCATGCCCAGGCCGAGCAGGTCGAACTTGACCAGCCCGGCGAACGCGCAGTCGTCCTTGTCCCACTGCAGCACCGACCGGCCCGGCATCCGCGCCCACTCCACCGGGCACACCTCCCCCACCGGCCGGTCACAGATCACCATGCCGCCCGAGTGGATGCCCAGGTGCCTGGGCAGCCGCTGCATCCGCGCGGCGAGCGCGACGACCGGCTCGGGGACCTCCGCGTCCGGCGGGATCGGCTGGCCCGGCCCGTACTCCCTCGGCCCGACCTGCTTCGCCCACTGGTCCTGCTGCTCGGGCTGGTAGCCGAGGGCGCGGCCCGCGTCCCGCAGCGCCATCCGCGGCCGGTAGGTGATCACGTTGGCCACCTGGGCCGCCTTGTCCCTGCCGTACTTGCCGTAGACGTACTGGATCACCTCCTCGCGGCGGCGATGCTCGATGTCCAGGTCGATGTCGGGCGGCCCGTCCCTGCCCGCCGAGAGGAACCGCTCGAAAAGCAGCTCGTGCAAGACGGGATCGACGCTGGTGATCCCCAGCGCGTAACAGACGGCCGAGTTCGCGGCCGAGCCACGCCCCTGGCACAGGATGCCCGCTTCCTCGCAGAACCTGACGATGTCGTGGACGATCAGGAAGTAACCGGGGAATCCCAGGTCCTCGATCACCTTGAGCTCGCGGGCGATCTGGGCGTAGGCGCCCTTGACCCGCTCGGCGCGCCGTGGACCGTAGCGGTGCAGGGCCTTCCTGGCGACCAGTTCGCGCAGCCAGGTCCCCTCGGTGTGGCGGCCGGGGACCGGGAAGTCGGGGAGCTTGGGCGCGATCACGCCGAACTCGAACGCACAGGCGCGGGCCAGCCTGGTGGTGTTCTCCAGCACGCCGGGGTAGCGGCGCAACCGGTGCGCCATCTCCGCGCCGGATCTGATGTAGGCGCCGCCGGAGGCGGCCAGCCAGCCGTCCATCTCGTCCAGGCTGCGCCTGGCCCGGACGGCGGCCAGTGCCTCGGCGAGGCGGGCGTCCTTGGGGGAGGCGTAGTGCACGTTGCCGGTGGCGATCGCGGTGGTGCCGCTGGCCTGGGCCAGTTCGTAGAGGGCGTCGTTGCGCTCGTCGTCCTCGGGCAGGTCGTGGCTGGCCAGTTCGACCACGACGTTGTCGCGGCCGAAGGCCTCGCGCAGGCTCTCTAGTTCCCTGCGGGCCGCCTCGGGGCCCTGGGCGGTGAGCGCGGCGCGGACCGCGCCCTTGCGGCAGCCGGTCAGGATCACCCAGTGGCCGCCGTGGTTCCCGGCGAGTTGCTCCAGGTCGTAAACGGGGCGGCCCTTCGCGCCCCCGGCAAGCTGGGCGACGCTGATGGACCAGCACAGCCGCCGGTACCCGGCCGGATCCCGGGCGAGCACGAGCAAATGCCGGCCATCCGGGTCGGGGGAGCCGGCCCGGTCACCGGCGCGGCCAAGGCCCTGTGACGAAGGAACGGGGCCTTGAGCCACCGGGGGGTTCCGGGGGGGTCGTCCCCCCGGGCCAGCACTGAGCTCAGCGCCGAAGACCGTGCCGAGCTTGATGCCCGTCTGCTCTTTTAGCTTGGCGGCCGCCTGGGCGAACTGGGGCACCCCGTACATGCCGTTGTGGTCGGTGATGGCCAGTGCTTCGAGGCCGAGCCTGGCCGCCTCGGCCACCAGTTCGGCGGGGCTGGAGGCCCCGTCAAGGAAGCTGTACGACGAGTGGCAGTGCAGCTCGGCCCAGGGCAGGACGTGGCCGTCGGGGCCGTCGCCCGGGGCGGGCAGGCGGATGACCCGGCGCGGCTGGTCCGGTGCGGCGTCCTCCGCTGGCTCGCCCGTGCCCCAGGACAGCCGCCGCTCCAGCTCCCGCCACGGGACGGCCGGGTTATCCCAGCCCATGGCCGGGGCGAGAACAGTGATGATCATGGGGATGTGGCCCATGGATGGGCCACATCCCCATGATCATCAGCCGGGTGGCGGGCATCGGGGCCGCTGCCTCAGTCATATCTCGCCTCGATCTGCCAGCGGCCGTCCTGGACAGCGGCCAGCCAGGCGGCCCCGTCCTCGGTGACCAACTGGAACCTGGCCCGCCTGCGCGCGGCCTGCGGCCGCCACCACCGTTCGGCAACGGGCCAGGGACCGGCCCAGGCGGTGATCGCCAGCCACGGCCCGCCGCTGGCCGACATCCGGGCGGGAGGAGCGGAGAGGCGGGCGCGGCCGGTGACGGTCACCGGGGCCCCACCGGCGTCGGTGACCCTGGCGGGCAGCGGGTCCTGGCACACGGTGGCCGGGACCGGCGCGGGAATCCGTCCCGGCCAGGGCCGGTCGGGCGGGCGTTCCGGGTCACGGGTGTCCCCGAACGGGATCAGCGCCGCCTGCTCGGCGGGACCGCGGCCGCCGGCCGGGACCGGGCGGGTGACCGCGCTATGGCCGAGCATTGCCTGCACCCGCAGGGCGGCCCGGGCGACCCGGTCGCTGACGACCGCGTCACCCCACAGACCGAGCTGCCGCCCGTAGGCGCGGACGACCTGGTCGGGGATCAGGCTGAGCAGGGTGATCCCGCCCGGCTGAACTTCGTCCTGGTGCCCGGCCTCGCCGGGCCGGCGTTCGGCCGGGGTGTCCGGGCGCCAGCCGGCCAGTTGCCAGCGGACCCGCTCGGCCACCGCCAGGGCGGACAGCAGCCCGTCGTGCCGCCACAGTCTTGCGTGCTCCTGCCCGTCCTCGCTGATCACGTGCACCCGAACGCGCACGCAGGCAAGGCCCCGGGCGGCGAGGCCGGCGTGCATCCGCTCGGCGAGAGCCTTGGCGGCGAACACCACGGGCTCGGCCAGCGGGGCGGGCGGATCGAACTCGGTGCTGACCGACAGGTCGGCCGAGGGCGGGCGGGCCGCCAGCGGACGCGGGTCCAGGCCGCGGGCGAGCCGGTGCGCGATGCCTCCCGCCACACCGAACCTGTTCACCGCCTGGCTGGCGGGCAGCCGGGCGAGGTCCCCCAGCGTGACGACGCCCAGCCGGGGCAGCAGTTCGGTCATCCCTTCGCTGTCCGGCCGGGGCAGGTCCGCGGTGTCCAGCACGCCGACCGGGTACGGGGCCAGGAACTCCCGCGCCTGCCCAGGGGGGACCACGGTGACCGGCGCCGCGGCGCGGGCCGCGAGTTGCGCGGCGAACAGCCCATCGGCGATGCCGGCCTGGCAGGCGAAGCCGCCACCGGTGACCGCCTCGATGATTTTTCCGGCGAGGGCTTCCTCCCCGCCGAAGTACCTGGCCGGCCCGCGGGCGCCGATCGCGCAGGCGCCCGGCCACAGCACCTCCACCTTCGGGCAGAGTTCCTCGACCAGCGACACCACCTGCTCGAAGGTCCGCGCGGCGTCCGGGTCTGGCGGCACCGGCCACTCCGGGCACCACACCACAAGCACCCGGGCAGGGCCCCCCATCGTCACCCGGTGTCTTGCATTTCCGTGACCGCCTGGTCCGCAAGTCCGACCGAGCCATCCGGGCCCGGCAGCCACAGCCACTGGGTCCGTGGCCGGGCCGCGGCGCCCCGGCCGTCCGCCACCACCAGCACCCGCCGGGCGCGCAACCGCCCGTGGCCGGCCTCGATCCCGGCCCATTCCTGGCGGGTGACGAGTAGCCGCGCCTGTGCGCCGTCCCAGTCCCCGGCCACCACGAGCACGCCACCGCAGCGGCGCAGCACGGCCTCCACCCGACGCCGCACCTGGGCGGGTGCGTGCCCGGGAGGGCGCAGCAGCACCAGTTCACAACCGTCAAGCAGCGAGGCAACCACCTGCGGCCAGGCCGTGCCCGGATCCGCGACCAGCAGCATCCGGGCGGGATCCAGGCCCACGGCGGCCGCCGCACTCACCCCGAGTTGCGGTACTCCGGCCACCGCGCACCAGGCTCCGGCCACCGACGCGCCGGCCGCCAGGGCCAGGCAGAGCAGGCCCCAGCGCCCGGCTGCCACCACCGAACCGCGGGCCAGCCCGCCCGGCAGTAGTTCTCCCAGGGCCGGCAGCACCGGCAGCGCCCCGGCCGGCGGATTCCCCGCGGCCAGACTGCCGGCCCACGGGTTACCGCCCCACCGATAACTGGCCCACGGATTGCCGGCCGGTGGATTACCGACCGCCAGCACATCGGCCGCATTTCCGCGTGCTGATAGCCGTGTGACTCGTGTGATCCCCGCTTTCACCTTGACACTATCGAACATAAATTCGATATATGTCAAGGTCACAGCGCTGTTGCTGGCCATCAACACGATGTAACCGGTAAAGCAGAACCGGTTGAGGAATTAGGGATAATGCGGCGCGATCATGATTTCGGCAGCGACACCGAGGCCAGGATGAACGCGAGGACCTCGGCCTCGTAGCGCAGCCGGTCGTAGCGTCCCGCCGGGCCGACGTGTGCCCCGGCGCCGAGTTCCGGGCGGAAGAGCAGCCGGCCGCCGGTGCCGCCATCACCGGTGCCGCCATCACCGGTGCCGCCGTCGCTGGTGCCGCCGTCGCTGATGCCGCCGTCACTGGTGGCCCTGAGCCTGGCCACCCACTTGGCCGGCTCGTGGATCAGCACCCGCGGGTCGTGCAGGCTCGCGGTGACCAGCAGGTCCGGCCGCGGCCCCGAGGGCACGTTGTCGTACGGGCTGTAGGACTCCATGTAGGCGCGGATGCGCGGATCCCTGGGGTCGCCCCACTCGTCCCACTCGTTGATGGTGAGCGGGATGTCCGGGTCCAGCATGGTGGTCACGCAATCCACGAACGGGACCTCGGCCACCACCGCGCGCCAGCGCCGCGGCGCCATCGAGAACACCGCACCCTGCAGCAGGCCACCGGCGGAAAGCCCGCGCGAGACAATCCGGCCCGGCGCCGCCCAGCCCTGGTCCGCCAGCAGGCCGGCGGCGGCGATGAAGTCGGTGAAGGTGTTGCGCTTGCGGTCCAGCCGCCCGTCCAGCCACCAGGCGCGGCCGCACTCACCGCCGCCGCGGACGTGCGCCATCGCGTACACGAACCCCCGGTCAAGCAGGCTCGGCGTGGACACGGTGAACTCGGGCCAGTCGCATGACTCGTAAGCCCCGTAACCGTAGAGCAGGCATGGCGCCGTGCCGTCCGGGCGCGCGCCGCGGCGGTAAGCGATCGTGACGGGGACCTGTGTGCCGTCCGCCGCGGGCGCGGTGACCCGCTCGGTGACGTACCGCGCCGGATCGTGGCCCGGCACGTCCTGCCGCTTGCGCAGCTCCCAGCGGCCGCTGGCCAGATCCACGTCATACCAGGCCGGCGGGTCGATGAGCGACTGCGTGCACACGGTCACCGCAGGGGCGCCGTAGTCCTCGTTGGCCGCCAGGGCGAGCGAGATCTCCGGGCCACCGGCTTCGATGAGCCGCTGCTCGCCGGTGTGGCGGTCCAGGATGCGCAACTGGGTCGCGGCGCCGTGCCGCTGCTCCACCACCACATAGCGCCCGAACACGTCGGCCGACACCAGGCGCGTGTCCGGCGCCCCGGCGATGACCTCGGTCCAGCCAGCGCTGCCTGGCGCCCGCGCCGGCACCCGTACCACCCGGAACTCCGTTGCCTGGTCGTTGGTGACCAGGTAGAACTCCCCGCCGTCCGGTCCGTCGCCGTGATCGGCGCGGTATTCGACGCCGGCCCTTCGCGGTTCCAGGACGGCTGCCGCTGCGCTGGGGTCGGCCGCCGGGATGATGAGCGTCTCCGTGGTGTCCCGCGACGCCGACTCGATCAGCACGTACGCCCCGCTGCGGGTGGACCGCACGGTCAGCTCGAAACGCTCGTCACGCTCGCCGAAGACCAGGACGTCCCGGCCGGCCGGGGTTCCCAGCCTGTGCCGCCATACCTCGTGCGGCCGGTACCGGGCATCGGGGACGGTGTAGAAGAACGACCGGGAGTCGGCCGCCCAGGCCAGCTCGTAGTAGGTGCCGTCGATGCGGTCCGCCAGGTCGGTGCCGCTGACCAGGTCGCGCACCCGGAGTTGGTAGATCTCGCCGCCGTCGAAGTCGACCGAGTAGGCGAGCAGCCGGCCGTCCGGGCTGACCTCGCGGACGCCAAGCTCCACATAGCCGCTCGCCGGGTCGTCGAGCAGAAGGTTGACGTCAAGGAGCACGTCGGTGCCGCCGCCGGACCCGGCCCGGCAGAACTGCTCGAACTCCTGCCCCGCGACGGTCCGGGTGAAGTAGGTGTGACCGTCCCGGCGCCAGCTCACCGAGTCCTCCGCCGGGGCGACCCTCGCGATCAGCTCCGCTGCCAGTTCCTCGTGCAGCCCGGCATCCAGTTGGTGGTCGTAGTAGGCGCGCTCGGCCGCGAGATAGTCGCGCATGGCGGGCAGGTCGCGGTCGCGCATCCACGCGTATGGGTCTGCGGGCAGGGCGGCCTGCGCGCCGCCGGGCAGGAAGCGGGGCGCGACGGGTGGCGCGGACGTGCCAGGATCGGTGACGTGTGGCATCCCGTGATGCTAACGTCCGCAACCTGCGCGGAAGCCGCCAAGGGGGATGAATGACCCTGCCGGTGCCGGTGGTGTGGAGCGAGGACTGCCTGCAGCATGAACCGGGCGGTGAGGTGTGGCTGGGCGTCCGGGATGATGGCACCGAGGTCCCGGCCCGTGCCCTGGTGCTGCGCGCGGCGCTGACCTCGGCCGGGGCGCCGGTGGTGCCCGCGGTCCCGCACGGCGACGAGATCATGCGCACGGTGCACGCCCCGGAACTTGTCGGCCACCTGGCCGGGGTGTGGCAGGACTGGGTGGCCGCGGGGCTGCCCGCGCAGTACGGCCGTAACCGGGTGGTCCCCTACGTGTTCCCCACGGCGGGCATGCTGGCCGGGCTGCCGGAGCGGTCTCCGCCCGCCGTGCACGGGCGGGCCGGGCTGTTCTGCTACGACACGATGACGCTGGTCGGCCCCGGTAGCTGGGCCGCGATCCGGGGAGCCGTAGACGCCGCGCTGACCGCCGCCGACCTGGTCAGCTCGGGCGAGCGCCTCGCGTATGCGCTGTGCCGGCCACCAGGCCACCATGTGACCCGCGACGCCTACGGCGGATCCTGCTACCTCAACAACGCGGCGATCGCGGCGCAGGCGCTGCTGGCTGCCGGGGCGCAGCGGATCGCGGTGGTCGACATCGACGCCCACCACGGCAACGGCACCCAGATGATCTTCTACGACCGGGCGGACGTCTGGTACGGCTCGCTCCACGTCGATCCCGGCGCGGGGTGGTTCCCGCACTATGCCGGCTACGCGACCGAACGCGGCCGGGGCGAAGGCCACGGCTTCAACCGCAATCTGCCACTGGCCCCGGGAACCGGGGACGACGGCTGGCTCACCGCGCTGCATGCCCTGTGTGACGAGGCACGTGCCATGGAGCCCGATGCCGTCGTGGTGTCCCTCGGCCTGGACGCGGCTGACAGCGACCCGGAGAGCCCGTTGTGCGTCACCGAGGCCGGCTACCACGCCGCGGGACGCCTGGTCGCGGCGCTCGGGCCGGCGGTCCTGATCCAGGAGGGCGGCTATGACCTGGGCTCGCTCGGCGGGCTTGCGGTGGCGGCGCTCTCGGGTGCGGCGGAGGGCGCAGACGCGCCATCATGAGGTCATGGGCAAGCTCTCGCCGGCTCGGAGGCCGGACTCGTCACGATGGTCCCTGTGGTCGCAGGACTCGTTCCTGTCGATCGGGTCGCGAGGTTCGGTGCTGTCGATCGGATCCGTGGGCTCGGCGCTGTCGGTGGGCTCCGTCGGGTCGTTCGCCTCGCTGTTCTCCGTGGGCTCGGCCTTCTCGGCGCTCTCCCTGCTGTCGTCACGGTCCTGCCTGGCGGTGATGTCGTACCGCTCCGTCCGCGCGCTGATGTCGGCGCCGCAGGCGGGGTCGCGGCACGGCGCATCCCACTAGCGGTACTGGCGGCTGGACCACGGCGGCCACTCCTGCAGCGTGGCTTGGGCGTGGCCGCCCCGGGCTGCGTTGGCACGTGGGTTCTAGGCGGCCTGGCTGGGTGGGCCGTGACCGGGCGGGCCGTGGCTATACACGGTGCGGCCCTCGGGGCTGATGGCGGCGGTGCTGCCGTCGGCGTGCAGGACCAGTCGCCAGC
>Ga0070710_10001195_pt1 | contig 12276 bp, 5 predicted proteins | sample LARL52metaG_FD_65454 | JGI IMG/M metagenome (GOLD analysis project Ga0070710, IMG submission 65454) | Corn, switchgrass and miscanthus rhizosphere microbial communities from Kellogg Biological Station, Michigan, USA - LAR L5-2 metaG | ecosystem: Host-associated > Plants > Roots > Rhizosphere ... | reverse complement strand
TAGCCGAGGGCGTGCAGGCTCTCGCTTTGCTCCAGATTCAACTCTGCCTTCTCTGTGTCCGCCCCTTTCGTTTTGCTGTAGAACTCCGCCATTAGGGCTGCCACTGTGTCCGCGACGGCCTTGGATTCGGGGGCAAGATTGTGGGTCGAGAGCGGATCCGCCGACAGGTCGTACAACTCCCGCTCCGGTGCGTCTATGTACAGGTACTTTTCCGTCCGCCACGCTCGCAGTGTGCTCCACCCGAAAGAAAGATGACCATAGCTGCTTTCGGCATAGAGAGGACGCTGCGGAATCGAATCGTCCCGTTGATTTGCAGAGCCGTTCTGGCCCGATGTCATGAGGCTCAAGAGAGACTCGCCCTGCATGGCGGCGGGAACCTGAAGCTGTGCGGCCCGCAGAATCGAAGGCGCGACGTCCACCAGCCCGACCCCGGTTTCAATTTTCCTCGCGGAATGCCGCCCGGGAAGCTTGATCAGCAGCGGAACGTGAATGGTCTCATCGTAAAGAAAAATGCCGTGATGGTTCTCCCCGTGCTCCCCGAACGCCTCTCCGTGGTCCGCCATCACGGCGATCAGGGCGCCTTCGAATAGAGAGCGCGCGCGCATTCCGGCAATGAGCTTCGCCACCACTGTGTCTGTGTACGCAATCTCTCCGTCGTAAGGGTGCGCCTGGTAACGCGTCTTGTACGGTTCCGGAGGACTGTAGGGATCATGCGGGTCGTAGAGGTGAACCCAAAGAAAGAACGGTCCAGCCGGGCGCTTGCTCAGCCAGGCCAGAGCGCGGCTCACCACTTCTTCGCCGCGCCGCTCCAGGCTATGGTAGTGGTCTTCGCCCGGTCGTCGCCGATGGAATCCGGCGTCGTAGACGTCAAACCCGCGTTCGAATCCCGGAGCCAATTTCTTGGGGTCGAGAACCAGCGCCCCAACAAATGCGGCGGTCCGGTAGCCATTCTTGTGAAGGATGTCGGGCAGATACGGCAGAGCTTTGCCGAGAGCATCTCCCATGTAGTTCACGTGACTGAACTGAGGATAAGTTCCGGTGAAGATGGTGGCGTGTGATGGGGTCGTCAGCGGCACCTGGGCATAGGCGTGGGAGAAGACTGCGGACTGGCGGGCCAGTGCGTCCAGATTCGGAGTAAGTCCCAGCTTCGATCCCAGGAAGCCCATGCGGTCGGCGCGGGTGGTGTCCAGGGTGACCAGCACAATGTTCGGATGGGCCGAAGCGGCAGGTGAAGGGGTGGCTGCGGCGGGGGCGGCAGAGCCTGCCAGCAAGATCACCCATGTCAACGCTTTGTTCTTCAGTCTCATCGAGAATGCCAGTTTACATCCAGAGGGCAGGACATTTTTTCGTCTTGACTGTCGAGGCACTGGTGGCATATGCTTCGCGCAATTTGCGGCATGAAACCGGTTTCCTCGGGGAAAGGCGGATGCGGCGCCGGCCGAGGGTGGGGGAGACCTTCAATGAAACTTAAGCCTTACGTCATTGCATCCAGCATCGCGCTGCTTGCTGCGTTTCTAGCCACACCCGGACTCGGCCAAACCATCTTCGGAACCATTCTGGGCACTGTCACCGACCCATCTGGTGCGGTCATGCCCAATGTGGTCATTACGGTCACGAACCAAGGCGAAAACATTTCGCACCAGGTGCGCAGCGACGCCCAGGGAAATTATCAGGCCGAAAACATGAAGGCTGGGCTTTACACGGTTTCGGCGATGGCTACTGGTTTCAAAGATATGGTCTTGAGGGACGTCCGCCTTGACGCGAGGCAAACTGTGCGCGCCGATATGAAGCTGACGATGGGCAGCGCGGACGAAAAAGTCACCGTAGAAGCGAACGCCGAGTTGGTGAACACGGAGTCGCAGGTGGTCTCCGCCAGCGTCAGCAGCACCGAGGTGTTGGGGTTGCCCGCCAACTACCGCGGAGCTGGAAGCACAAGCCCGTATGCTTTGCTGGCTTTTCTTCCCGGCGTCACCGGCGACGAGAGTGGCGCCATCTCCGTCCAGGGAACAGGGACCAATCAAGTCGAATATTCGATGGATGGTATTAGCACAACCGATATCCGCAATGCCGGCCCTCAAAAAGAGATGTTCCCCTCTGCCGAGAGCATTTCAGAAATGAAGGTGCAGGGGTCGGGCGGCGGGGCGGAATATGGCAACCCTGCGGACATTACCACCACCAGCAAATCGGGCACAAACGTATTTCATGGATCCGTATTCGAGTATTTTCAGAACGCGGCCCTGGATGCTACTCGATTTACCGTGCCCCAGCTGATTAAGCCTGCTAAAAGCGCAAACACATTCGGAGGTTCCATCAGCGGACCCCTCTTTGGGAAGCGCACCTTCTTCTTTGGTGACTACGAAGGCATGCGGTACCGGACTCAGACGGCCCGCCAAGAAACGGTACCCAACCAGGCCATGCGGAATGGCGATTTCAGTGGTTTTTTAGGCGGGCAATCAGGCGTCGATGCTCTGAATCGGCCGGTTTTCCAGGGCGAAATTTTCGATCCCAACACCACTCGGATCGTGACGGTGACATGCCCCGCCGGGACCACCCCACCTTGCACGGCGCCGGTGCAAGACGGCTTTGGTTTTGATCCAGTCACGGGCTTACCCGTTGCCGGGCAGGCCAACATGATCCCCACGGGTCGCATCGATTCGAGAGCCCCCGCGATTCTCAAGTATTATCCGCTGCCCATCCAGGGGGGCGTTGACAATTATGCGTTCCACAACCACACACTCAACGTTCCCAATCCTATCCTTTCCGATCAGTTCGATATTCGCATCGACCACACCATTAATTCCAAGCAGTCCGTGTTCGGACGATGGACCTACAAGAATGGGAGGACGGTCAATCCTTCTGGCATGGCCCTTCCTGCGGAACAGGATTTCGAACATGACAATCAGATCGTGATCGCGCACAACTATGCCATTACTCCAAACCTGGTGAATGAGTTGCGCGGAGGAATCAGCAGCAGGCAGGATGGCGGGACCTTTGCGATCGATGGACCTGCCTTCATGCAACAATTGGGATTGAATCCTCAGCAACTGGGGCCGTTTCCTGCAGGCGGTTTCCCCGACATTGTCTTCGAACCCAGGGCTGACGACGCCATTGTTCACACCCGGCCAAATCCGGAGCTTTCCCACAACTTCCAGATCAATGAGAACCTGACCTGGACCAAGGGGAAGCACACCATGAAGTTTGGTTTCGATCTCCGCAAGATCCACCTAGTCACTGCCTGGTACTCTGGGTCGTCGCCGGCGGACGACTACGGAGACTTCTTCTTTAATGGACAGTACACAGGAAACAACTTTGCCGACTTCCTGCTTGGAATTCCCTACTACACCTACGTCACCCACACTCCACCACGGAATATCGATGGCAAGACCACTCACTACTACGGTTATGCGGCGGACACGTTTAGAGCCACTCAGAAACTGACATTGGACGTTGGCCTAAGGATTTCGAGGTTGCCGGGTTTATACGATCCCATCAACCTCACCAACTTTGACCCCACAGTTCCCATTACAGGGCGCGTGATCATTTCTTCGGACCCGCGGTCCCTGGCGGCGACCCAGCCTCTGTGGGCAGAGGCCGTCAATGCGTGCAACTCACCGAATAATGTGAATCCCAATCCCGGGCCGCCGCCCTGCACTCCCTTTCTGACATCGAAACAGGCGGGGTGGCCGAAACAATTGCGCGACACTTACACCGACTGGGCCCCTCGCGTCGGTTTTGCATATCGGCCATTTGCCGACAATAAAACGGTGATTCGCGGCGGCATCGGCATCTACGACGTTACCACCTTGGGAGCGGTATTTTTCTCCGTGGCAGGTATCCACGACGGCTTCCAGGGAAATTTCTCGAACGGTTCGATTTGCGATCCCAATTCCCCTCCTAACACCTGCAACCCGAACCCTGACTTTTTCCGATTCCCCGACGTCCTAAGTACCAACCCCGTCAACACCGGCTTTGGTAGTCAATCATTCTTCACCGCAAATCAGCGGGCCAAGAAGGACCCCTACAGCATCCAGTGGAACCTATCGGTGGAAAGGGTGCTGCACGGCAACACTGCCCTGCGTGTGTCGTATATTGCCAACCGCGGGGATCAGCTCACCTGGAGCCCGAATCTGAATCAGGCGCCCATCGTAAATGGCGTACCCGGGACTGCGCCGTTCCCCGCCTGGAATAAGGTCAGGTGCCGTTGCAGCGGCGCCATCAGCACCTATGAGTCGATGCAGACCGAGCTAATCCACAAGTATTCCCACGGGCTCACCTTCCAATCTACCTGGACCTGGGCGCGCAACCTCTCGGACACCGAGTCGTGGCCTCGTTCCAGCTTTGACGGGGAAGTTACGGGCGATGCGATGAACCAATACAACTTGAGAGGGGATTACGGCAACGTCGGTGGCACCCGCAAGCACCGTTGGATCACGACCATGGTGGACGAGCTTCCGATTGGGAAAGGGCGGTTCCTCCTGGGCAACGCCAGCGGAGTGCTGAACGGGATCGTCGGCGGTTGGCGGTTGAGCACAATTCTCTTAGTGCAGACTGGCCCCTTCGACACTCCGTTCATTAAATTTGATTCCTCCGGAAACGCTGTTAATAATGGCTTTAACCGGCCTGACCTTGCGGGCAATCCCAACAACTTTCATCACACCCCCACGCAGTGGTGGAATCCGGACGTATTCGCCTGTCCCGGCGACGCGCCAGGGCAAGACTTGGTCAACAACACGCTTTCTTGCTCAAACGTCATTGGCCGCTTTGGCAACGCCGCCGTGGGGTCGCTGGTTGGGCCCGGGACGATTAACCTCTCCCTGGGACTCGCCAAGGACTTCCGGCTCACGGAGAGGTTTAAGTTGAAGTTTGAGAGCAGCTTTACCAATGTCCCCAACCACCCAAACTTCGATGATCCGCGGAACAATCTGACTGAGTGTGCGGGATCTCCCTGCCTGGGCACATTCGGGCAAGTTCTTGCTTCTCGAATCGGCGATGCCGGAGGAAACCGCGTTGGGCAGCTTGCGCTAAGGATTGAGTTCTAAGTTCTTTTCAACTGGCCGCCTCGGCGAAGGTTCTCGATGAGGTGTTCACAGGAACGCAGTGTGAATGCCATGATGCTGATCGTGGTCGTCTTATCGGTGGGCGTGACGAAAACGCTCGCGTCGCACACATGAAGGTTGGGCACGTCGTGGGTCTGGCCGAAGCTGTTGGTCACGGACTGCTTTGGATCGCTGCCCATGCGGCAGGTTCCGGTCTCGTGCAGACTCCATCCGGGCATGAGGGGCTCGCTGGCTGCACTCTCGAATTCACCGCCCGCCGCGCGCAGCAAGTCGGCACACAGCTGCTTTGAGTGTTCCCACATCTTCAGCACATTCTCGTCCCACTGGAAATGGAGGCGCGCCACCGGAATCCCGAACTTGTCCTTGACCTCAGGATCCAGATCGACATAGTTCGAGGCTGAAGGCAGGGTCGGCGCCTGGATGGTGAAACTCACCGGAGTGGGGTAGCGGCGCTTGACGGCGCGCTTGTAGGCCGAACCGAATCCCTCGGCCTGGCTGGCATACCAGGGAAATTCCGTGCAGCCGCCTCCCGGATAGACCGAATATCCGCGAACAAATTTTTCCTCGTGCGGATTTTGTAGATTCTGCCAGCGCGGCATCCACGCCACCGTGTTGTCGCCGACGTTGTCGGGGAAACTGGGCTGTCCCAACAACTGCGGCAAATATCCGGCAGCGGACTCGCCGTAGAGGTGGTCACACAGGTTCCGCCCCAATTGTCCACTGGAGTTCGCGATTCCATTCGGCCAGTGGCGCGACTTGGAATTGAGCATGATGCGCGCAGACTCCAGGCACGACGCCGCGACCACAACCGCCCGCGCAAACACTTCGACTTCCTGATTCGTCTTGCGGTCAATATAGGCAACGCCCCTGGCCATGCCGTTTTCGTCAACCAGAATGTCCCTGGCCACAGCGTTCGTCCGCAGCTCCAGATTCTTTGTAGCCTCGGCCACGGGAAGGAAGCGCCACGGCGTCGAAAAAAAAGATCCGGTATCGCAACCAGTGGTACATCCGCCACAATAATGGCAGGCGGGATGCCCCTCGTGGTCTTTCGTGAGCTGAGAAATGCGATCTGGCAAATAAGGAACGCCGATTTTTTCTGCACCCGCTTGTAGAATGCGATCCAGACACCGGAAGTTGAACGGCGGCAGATATTCGCCGTCCGGGTTGCTCGGCCGATTCTGGACGGTGCTGGACACGCCCACCATGCGCTCGGTCCGGCTGTAGTAAGGAGCGATCTCGGCGTAGGTGATTGGCCAATCCACGTCGTGGCCGTCGAGCGATGCCGCGCGGAAATCAATATCGCCAAAGCGCGCCGACGACCTTCCCCAAAAATTAGTCTTGCCCCCCACGGCAAAACACCGCGGCCACATCCACTTTGTGCCCGGAGCCGTAGTGAAGGGAATCTCATGTTCCCAAACTCCTTCCACCCACTCGCTGTCCATGAAGCCAAGCGATTCGGACCACTTGTCGGGATTGCCGAAGCCGCGGAACTTCATCTCCCAGGGCATGCGGTGGTTGCGAAAGTCTTTTTCGGGATCAAGCCGCCGTCCGGCGTTGAGCGCGCACACTTTGAGACCAGCTTCGCAGAGGGTTCTTATCGCCATGCCGCCGCCTGCGCCCGTGCCGATCACGATTGCGTCATAGATTTGTTTCGCCATGGCTCACCATTTTGCCGGGGGAAGATGTTTGTGTTCCCGGTCATCGCCGTGCGGACACGCGGGCGATTCGCCGTAGTACTTCAGCGCCGGGTTGTCCAGTTCCTTGTATCCGATCTCGCTGCTGTAGAAACCCATGGCTGTCATTTCACGAAGCGCGCGGAAGAATTCGCGGCCGTCTTCTTCGCCGGGACGATACTTGGCCTTATACGACAGCGGTTCAAGAAGCGAAATTTGCTGTTCCTGGGAAAGCTTGAGGAATGGCCGTTCCAACGTTCGCTCGGAGTGCGCGTTCAGCCACGTGAGGCCGGTGCGGTATTTGTATTGCTGATTACGGTCGTGGGCGATCATGTGATCGACGAACTCCGCAACACCGGCTTCGCGCGCGCCCGGCGTTTCGTCGCTGGGGATAATGAGTTCGGTCAGGCGCTCCACCAGGGCGTATTCTTCGGGCGAAAAAAACTGGAGCTTGTACGTCGCCGGCTTGATCTGCAAGGCGCCGGTGGGCGGATGTGAGCCGGCAAATGCCCACCTGGAAAAACCCGGGAAAGTTGCGGCTGCTGCGGCCATGGCCATGATCCGCAAGATTTCCCGGCGCTGAATATCTTGTCCTGCCATCGCTTACCTCGTAGGCGAAAGTCTGGTGTGTCGCATTATTTTCCTGTCACGGCGTCGAACTTCTGCAGCATCACGCCGATCTCGGGATTGGCGATGAAGTTCTTCCACACCAGCCCCGTGCGGTAGTTTTCAATCATGACCGCGATAGGAGCCTGGTTCAGTCCCATGTAGATAGTAGAAGTCCATTCCTGTCCCGGATTGTAGGCGTCGCGCGGGCCATAAATATCCCAGAGCTGAGCACCCAGGTCACGGTAATAGTGTTTGAAGGCCGCCATCGAAGCTTCGGGCGTGTAGGGAAAAGAAGCCAGGGCGCCGGTAAGCGTAAGCGTGCCCTTATCGCTGGCGTCGTCGGGCGCGTGCGGTACATAGCCGCCTGGTCCGTCGCTCGCGGTCAGGCCCCACGCATCGGGACCGTAGCCTGCGTAGTGTTTCGGGTTCGCGATCGAATACGCGCGGTTGATGAGCGCGATGTTGCGGTTGTTCTCGAAATAGGAAGACGTATATCGATCGTGCAAGCTGTGCGGATCGAAGCCTAGATAAGAGTAGTGCGTGAAAAAAAGCGGGCCGCCAGTTCCCACGCCTACGTCGAGTTTGATTCCGTAATACGTATGTCCGTTGGAATAGTGATCCCCGTCGGTGCTGCCGGACCAGCCTGCGCGATATTCGAGTGCCGTCTTCGATTGTCCCGCCCACCCGGAGTAGTAGATCTCAGCAGGCACGCCATGCGTTGGCGACGACATCGCAAGCAGATACGTAATCATGACTTCGTTGAATCCAATCAGAGGATGATGAATTTGCCGGGCCCATTGTGGAGACCAGTGCCAGTAAATAAAGTCGCTGGTTGGCGAGCCACGGTACCAATCCCATTCAACGGACTCCCACAACTTCGTAACCCGCCGGTAGAGATCCTGCTCCGGCCCTGCCTTGCCGCGGAAGTACTGCCGGGCGGCGAGAAGACCTTGCATAAGGAACGACGTTTCCACCAGGTCGCCGCCATTGTCGAACATGCCGAACACGGGCATGGTTTTCCCCGTGCTTCCGTCCATGTAATGGGACCATGCACCGTGATAGCGCTGCGCGTGTTCGAGGAAGCTGACGATCTTTGTCATCCGATCTACTCCTTGTTCTCGCGTAATGAAGCCGCGGTCGACGCCAACCAGCAGGGCGGCAATCCCAAACCCGCTCGCGCCGGTGGCCACGATGCGGTCGTCGCCTGGGATATTCTCGCGGGCCATGCCGGAATGCGGGTCTGAGGCTTCCCAGTAATAATGGAAGCAGGCTTCCTGCAGCATGGTGAGCAGTTCGTCGTCGCTGAATTCGCGGGTAGTGGCAATGGCCGCGCTCGACATCGGAGAAAGGCGATATTGCGTGTCCGAGGCAGCAACTTTGTACTGTGCTGTAACTCCAGGCTTGCCCAAAAAATCTGAGTAGCGCTGGGTTCCGGGCCACTGAATGCCCACCGGTTCGAAGTCCCGGCCATCCAGGGAACGGTAAATTACGTAGCGGCCGAGCATCGAACTCTCTACCGGATTCCATCTGACTTCCACATGACGGTCGTAGCCCACCGCGTGCAGGTTGGTGGGGGCGGGAAGAGTTGCCGCATTCACTGGAGGGTCATCGTCAATCCGAATCTCGTCGATGATGAGCGTGTGCCGTACCCCATCCGCGCGCCCCTGATGAAAGATGACATTCCGCAAATACTCGGGCCGGAATTCGTAGATCGAGCCTGTGTGGAATGCGGAGAGCGGGATGCGCACCTGTACCCAGCGCCCCGAAGGGAGGTCGCCGGCAAATTTCCCCAGGGGCAAGGGTTCGCTGAAGGCCGCCGGGATTTCTGCCACCTGCAGACCCTCGCTGGTGTTGGAGAGTACGAGAGAAGGAAGATCATTCGCGGAAATCGCCTGCGGAGCGAAACACCAGAGGTACAGATTATGTCCGGAAAATTCCGGAAGGCGGTTGCGAAAGTTGACGATCCGCACCTCGGCCTCCCATCCGCCGTCGGGCTGCGACTCCCACTGCAGCCGGATGGCATTCGGCGGCGTCAGGAAAATCCTGGTTTCGACGGGCAGTCGCCAGTTTTTCTGCTCGAGAAAGCTGGGGCCGTTCGCAGAGCCTTCGCTGTAGAAATAGGTTTCAGCCGGGAGGCTGTTGTCAAAAACCACGTGGCGATAGTATTCCGTGTTCGCAAGCACGCCGGAAGGGAACAAGCACAGGGCCAGAATCCCCAGCTGCCGGAATCCTTCGGTCATGAGAAATTTACGTTTACGCTTCAAAATTTCAAGAACCTCCGCTTCGACACGCTTCCGCGACGACACTGGTGGCCGGCCAACATTCTTACGGCAGGATCTCCATTCGCGCTTCCGAGCCATGAGCCGAGTCTGGGCTGATCCACACAGTAAGCTTAGCCGGCTCGCAGGCAAATTCGTTGTGATCGTTCCACATCGCGAAAGCTTCTGGCTTCAACTTGAACTTCACGGTCTTAGTTTCCCCAGCCGCAAGAGCAACACGCTGGAAGCCCTTCAATGTGCGAACCGGTTGAGCCACACTCGTTCCTTGCAGGCGGACGTAGAGTTGTGCGATTTCCTCTCCAGCACGCAAACCCGTGTTGGAGACATCTGCCTCGACCGTCACAACCTGCGAGGCATCGGCCAAGTTTTTATTCATAGTTTTCGCGCTGAGACTCGCGCGGCTGACTTTGGTAGTTCCATAAGCGAAGCTGGTGTACGACCCGCCGTAGCCGAACGGAAATTGAGGTGTGTTCTCTTCATCGAGGTAGCGGGACAAATACTTGTCATCCGAGTTCGCAGGAGGATGGCTCAGATCGGTATTGCCGGGTGGACGCCCGGTAGCGAGCGCGTTGTAGTAGAGGGGTTCCTGGCCCACACTGCGCGGCCAGCTCACCACCAACTTTCCGCTGGGGTTGACCTCGCCGAAAAGCGTGCGTGCCAGGGCGGATCCCGTCTGCGTGCCGGGAAACCAGGCCGCGATCACCGCCGGCACGTGCTCGAAAGCCCAGGGCAGGGTCAGCGGACGTCCACTGAACAGAATCAAGACCACAGGCTTCCCGGTGTCGACAATCGCATGGAGCAGTTCCTCCTGCCTTCCGGGAAGAACGAGATGCGCGCGGGACGCGGCTTCTCCGCTCATGTCCGGGTCTTCTCCCAAGGCCAGGATAACCACATCGGCCTTCCTGGCGCCTGCGACCGCTGTCGCCATCTCCTCATCGGTGCCGGTGAGGACGCCCGTCCCCTTGAAAACGAAAAGATGCTCTTGCCCTATGCGCTGGGCCAATGCCTTCGGGAAAGACAAGACTTCAGGTGGCATGGTTGCCGCGGCCGACCCCTGCGGATTGGAAGAATTGTCGGCGAGCGGCCCGATCAGCACCAGATTCTGGATATCTTTCCCGAGCGGAAGAATAGCCTTGCCGTTCGTGGCACTCGTATTCTTCAGTAAGACCAACGACCGCTCGGCTGCGGTTTGTGCGAGTTCAAGGCTGGCTGGCTGAAAAACGGCTTTAGCGCCGGCAGTTTCATCCACAAAAGGATGTTCGAACAAGCCCAGGGCCAGCTTTACGCGAAGCACGTGGCGCACGGCCTCATCGAGGCTGGCTTGAGAGATCTGGCCGGAACGAACTATTTCCGGCAGGTGATCGTGGTACAGGCTGCTCGCCATATCCATGTCGACGCCCGCCAGAAAGGCCTTGCGCGCGGCCGCGCCATCGTCGGCAGCAATTCCGTGCGGAACCAGTTCCCCCACCGCACCCCAGTCGCTTACCACCAGACCGCGGAATCCCCATTCCTTGCGCAAGACTTGCTTCAACGTGAACGGGTTGGCCGTTGAGGGAATCCCGTTGATGGAGTTGAAGGCGCTCATCAGGGAAGCAGTGCCAGCCTCGACGGCCGCGTGAAATGGCGGCAGGTAAAACTGCCGTAGCGTGTGCTCTGAGATTTCGGTCGTGTTGTAGTCCCGGCCACCCTCGGCAGCGCCGTATCCGACGTAGTGTTTGGCACAGGCTGCGATGCTGTCGGGAGAGTCGAGGCGAGCTCCTTGATACCCTCGCACATACGCCGCCGCCATCGCGGCGCCCAAAAAAGGATCCTCGCCCGCACCCTCGGCCATGCGGCCCCAGCGTGCATCTCTTGCAATGTCCACCATGGGAGAGAACGTCCACCGAATGCCGTTCGCAGAAGCTTCAACCGCCGCCACGCGAGAGGCGTTCTCTACGATCGCAGGATCCCATGTCGAAGCCAGTCCCAGCGGAATGGGAAACTCGGTTTTGAATCCGTGGATGACATCGAGCCCGAAGAGTAGAGGAATATGCAACCTGGATTTCTCGACCGCGATCCGCTGGTAGGCGTTGATTTCGTTTGGCGCGACAACGTTCAGCAGGGCTCCGATCTGGCCCCGGCCGATCATGTCGTTGTAATCCGTGCGTCCCGTTCCCGGCCCCGTCGCTTGGCCGGCGGAGTATTGCACGAGCTGGCCGACTTTCTCTTCCAGCGTCATCCTTCGGAGAAGCGATTCCGCTCTGGCATCGAGGCCCGCCACGTTGATGCCAGCGCTGCTTGCGGCGGCGGTCGCCGTGGACGGTTTCCCTGTCTGCTCGAGCGCCGGCAGAGTCATGCAAAGCGATAGTGCGCACAACGCAGAAAGAACCAACACGCAAGCTGTCCGCCCTCTCGCACAAAGTCCGGCCCCTTCGCGCAGGTTGTGGCTAGTCGGCTTTCGTGACACAGGTCGAATGGTCATGCCTTCACTGGTGACTCTGTTTCTAATGCGCATCCATCACCGCACCCACTCTTGTTTCCTTGACCGAGGCTTCGAACTTCGGCCAATAGATGTTGAAGGCTTCATCCCACAAAACCGCGGCCCTTGCGTGCCCACCCCGATCATGCCGACGAGCAACCAGTCGCTTGCTGGAACTGGACGAGGCGACGCGTACAGCG
>Ga0070710_10001194_pt1 | contig 12278 bp, 8 predicted proteins | sample LARL52metaG_FD_65454 | JGI IMG/M metagenome (GOLD analysis project Ga0070710, IMG submission 65454) | Corn, switchgrass and miscanthus rhizosphere microbial communities from Kellogg Biological Station, Michigan, USA - LAR L5-2 metaG | ecosystem: Host-associated > Plants > Roots > Rhizosphere ... | reverse complement strand
GGTTACTGGGAAGTGGCGGCGGACGGCGGTGTGTTCGCCTTCGGTGACGCGGGCTTCTACGGTTCCATGGGCGGCCATCCGCTCAACGCGGGGGTCGTGGGCCTGGCGGCGACCCCGGATGGGGGCGGTTACTGGGAAGTGGCGGCGGACGGCGGTGTGTTCGCCTTCGGTGACGCGGGCTTCTACGGTTCCATGGGCGGTCATCCGCTCAACGCCCCGGTGGTCGGCATGACCGCGACCCGCGACGGGCATGGTTACTGGCTCGCCGCGGCGGACGGCGGCGTGTTCGCCTTCGGTGACGCCGGTTTCTACGGTTCCATGGGCGGCAAGTCGCTGAACGACCCGGTAACGGCGATCACGTCGACGCCGGACAGCGGTGGTTACTGGCTCGCCGCGGCGGACGGCGGCGTGTTCGCCTTCGGTGACGCGGGCTTCTACGGTTCCATGGGCGGCAAGAAGCTGGTGGGGTCGGTCGATGGGATCACCGCCACGCCGAGCGGGACCGGCTACTGGCTCACCGCGGTCGACGGTGGCGTTTTCGCCTTCGGCAACGCCACCTTCGACGGGCGGGCGAGCTACACACCTCCCGCACCAGCACCATCGACGGCCGGGCAGCGTGCGGCCAACCTGGCAAGTGGCTGGGTCCACTACAACTACACGGGCGTCAACTACGACTACTGGCACGCGCCGGCACATCCGCAGTACTGGTGCAGCGATTTCGCCACGTATGTCTGGCAGCACGCTGGCATAGGGGTCCCCACGTTCCCGGGAGTGGCTGGGTTCGAGAACTGGGCTCAGGCGAACGGCCGGTTCACGACCAGCACCGCCGGCCTGCAGGTCGGGGACGTCATCTTCTACGCAAGTCACGTCGGGGTGGTCGTGCAGGTCTCCGCCAACGGCTCAGTCACCACGGCGGACGGTGACTTCGCCGGGCGGGCTGGATCTCAGGCCACGTTCGCGTCCACATCTCACGTCGAACTCAATGTCTTCGATCCGATTTACGGGAACGGAGCCGCCGGGAAGATCGTGGGCGTCGGGCTCATCGGCTAATCGCCGGAATACCGGGGGCGGATGCCGGGGCAGGAGTTCCTGCCCCGGCATCCGCCCGATGCAGTTCCGGGAGCGCGAAGCCGACGGGCAGAGTCATGAGCTCGCGGTCGGCGGGTCCGCCTCGGCGAGGGCCTCTAGTTCGGCGGAGACATGACCTGTCTCGGCCGCCTCGATTCGCTGGAAGATCGCCAGCGCCTGCCCCAGGCTCGCCCGTGCCCCGGTTCTGCGGTCGGCGGCCAGGGCGCACCGGCCCAGCCCAGCGAGAGCATGAGCCTCGTCCCACGGGCTGGGGATCTCCCGGGCAAGCTCCAGAGCCTGCCGGTGCCAGGACTCCGCCCCCGCAAGATCCCCCCGGGCCAGGTGCAGTTTGCCCACCTCGTTAAGCGCCTCGACCTCGCCGCCCCGGTCGCCGAGGTCGCGGTAGATGTCCAGCGCTGCGGTCAGCGCGTCGGCCGCGCCCGCGTGGTCTTCCGTCAGCAGCAGCACCGCCCCTAGAAAATGGAGGGCGTTGGCCTCACCCTGCCGGTCGCCGAGAGCGCGGTTGATATCCAGCGCCGCCGCCAGAGCGCCTGCCGCGTCCTGGTGGTTGCCCGTCAGCCGCCGGACGATCCCAAGATTGACCAAGGCGTTGGCCTGCCCCTCGCGGTCGCCGAGGTCGCGGTAAATGGTGAGTGCCGCCGCCAGGGCGGCGGCCGCGTCCGGGTACCTACCGGTCAGCCGCCGGACGTTGCCCACGTTGTTCAGGGCGTTGGCCTCTCCCTGCCGGTCGCCGAGGTTTCGGTAGATATCCAGCGCCGCCGCTTGGGCCTCGGTCGCGGCGGCATACTCGGCTGTCAGGTAGCGCAGGCTCCCGAGAAGGTTGAGGGCGTTGGCCTGTCCCTGCCAGTCGCCGAGGTCCCGGTAGAAGTCCAGCGCCCGTGTGATGGCGTCCGCCGCCCCCGCGTAGTCACCGGTACCAAGAAGCACATTTCCCAGGTGGTTGAGGGCGTTGGCCTGTCCCTGCTGGTCAGCGAGATCGCGATAGATATTCAGCGCGGCCGTCACGGTCTGGGCCGCACCCGTGCTGTCCCCGGTCAGATACCGCAGGAGGGCCAGGTCATTGAGGGCGTTGGCTTCGCCCAGCCGGTCACCGAGGTGCCGTGCCGCCGCCGCCGCCGTGACATGGCGGTCCAAAGCTTCGCTCCAGGGGCCGTCGTGCCGCAGGACGGACGCCATCGCCGCGGTGAGGGAGACGACCCGGGCATGCTGGCCGGTATCCGTGGCGTAGTCCAGGCAGGCCAGCAGGTTGGCACGTTCCGCCCGTGCCCATGAAAGCGCCTGTGGGCTGCCCGCTATGGCAGGGACCAGGTCCGCGGCTCCCGTCCGGGCATCCACGGGAGATCCGCTGCTGAGCCGGTCGGCCGGCGCAGGCAGGGGAGCCGCCGTCGCGGCCGGGAGGCGCGGGCGGGTGTAGCGGGCGAGCTTCCGGTCGGCTATTGCGGCGGTGAGCTGGTAGTAATCCAGCAGTCGGCTGACCGCTTGGTCCCGCACGCCGACCGGGTCGTCGCGGGCCGCAAGGGCGCGCGCGTGCTCGCGGATCAGGTCGTGCAGGCGGTAGCGGCCGCGGACCGGTTCAGTGAGCAGGTACTGGTCATAGAGTGCCGCCAAATGACGGCGGGCGCGGGTCGGACCGGTCTCATCGAGAGCGGCGGCAGCGTAAGCGTCGATGTCTGGGCCGGGGTGCAGCCCGAGGCGCCGGAACAGCCGTTGCTGGTCCTGCGTGAGGTCCGCGTAGGACAGGTTGAAGGCTGCGGCCACCGAAAAGTTCTCCGAGGCCATCAGCTCCAGCCGGTCATGCGCGGCGGACAGCTCAGCGAGCATGTCGGCGGTGATCCAAGCTGTGTGGTGGTGCAACTGGCGGGCGAGCAGCCCTACAGCGAGCGGGAGGTAGCCGCACAGGCGGGTGATCGACGTCACCGCTGGATCGCCCGGTATCAGGCCGGGCCGGCCCGCGAGCCGCACAAACAACTCGGCGGCCGCCCCGGCTCCGAGAGCGTCAAGGCTGATGGCGCGGGCTTCCTCCAGCGCCGTCAGGTGCCTGCGGCTCGTGACAATGACGAGGCTCCGCGTTGAACTGGGCACCAGCGGCCGGATCTGCTCACTGCTGGCAGCGTCGTCCAGCAGCAGCAACAACTGCATTCCGGCAAGCCGGTCACGCCATAGCGCCGTCCTCGCCTCCAGGCCGGAGGGGACTTGCGCGGGCGGGATTCCGGTTATCTGCAGCAGGCTGGCCAGTGCATCGGCCGGCTCCACGGGCCGCAGCCCCGGCGCGTGCCCGTGCAGCGGGAGAAAGATCTGCCCATCCGGGAACTGCGGCGCGAGCCGATGCGCGGCGTGGACCGCTAACGCCGTCTTGCCGACCCCGGCCATCCCACCGATCGCGTATATCCCCACCATGCTGCCGGTCCCGATAGCACTTCCCGCACTGACCAGCTCGTGCAACTCGTGACCCCGGCCGGTGAAACTGGCGATATCGCGAGGCAACGCCCGGATCGCCGTGCTCCCGGCCAGCCCGAACCCATCAGCCGGGGCGCGCCCTATGGCAACCGCCTCGAACGCTTCCTTTGCCGCACCCACGAGGCCCAGCGCGTCAGCCAGCAGTCCTGCGGTGTCCTTTCGGGCCGTCCGGCTGACGCCCCGCTCCAGATCACTAACCGACCGCGTACTCACCCGCGCCGCACTCGCCAACTCCTCTTGGGTCAGCCCGGCGCTAGCGCGCAGGCGCCGCAGAAGGCCCGCGAACGTTAGGGGCGTGTCGGCATCCGCCGGCGACGGTGTGCCATTCCCCAGCTCGCTCACCGTCTGGAATCTCCCGGAAACTCTCGGCACTGGCCTATTGGCTCAAGGTAGCGGAGTCATCGTGCCCAGCCCGACCAGAGCCAGCATACTGCGCCATGTAGAGACGTGGCGACCGCCAACGCGTTCTTTGCCAGCGGGCGGCAGGAATGAATGTCCAGTTCGAAGAATGTACGAACCTGTATCCAAACGCAAGTACATACCCCTGTGGGATCGAACCAGTACCCGAGAACGTCTGAGGACAGTTCACAGACGTCGGTGGACTGCGAAGTACTGGCGACGTCACCATGACCTTAGTTATTGGCCGCTCCGACGGGGCCGGCGCAGCGGCAGTGAGCGCATATACGAGTGCAGTCGCGCCGCAAGCACACAGGTCGCCTACTCCAATGAGATTAATGAAATCTTGGCGGGACAGGTGCTGCTTCTTCCAGGACAGCGAGACGTGCCCGTTGACTGAACGATTCAGGCAGGCCACGCCCTCCATTCGACATGACCTCATGTTGGCGGCGCACCGGCGATCACGCTGCTGCGTGCATGGCCTGACTAGGCGGTCCTGGTGGTGATGGGTGTGCCGGTCTCTACGGTGCGCCCGACCGTGCACAGCCGGTCATGCGATTTCCTCACCGCATCGGGCAAGACAGCCCGGGCCTCGTCGCCGTCCGCGCCGCCTGGAAACGCGATCTGGAAGGTGACCACGATGCCGGTCAGCCGGTTACCGTGAGCATCGCGGATCTTGTCCGCTTCGGCCCGCACCTGAAAGCTGTCCGGTTCGGCCCGGCGCGAGGTGAGGATGTCGACATCGATCGCGGTGCAACCGGCGATTGCGGCCAGCAGCAGTTCGGTCGGTGTGAAGTCGCTATCGCTCCCTGTGCCGAACCTGAACTGGCCGCCGTGAGTGTTGGTTGCCATGAACACGCCCTGGGCGACGCGCTCGACGGTCACGCTACGGTGCACAGAACCATCAGCCATACCCCCATACCTTGCCAGGCAACGGGATAGCCGGCCCAAGCGGTCAGGCAGAAGCCCTATACGCGACCTCAAGGCGGCAGACGAGTGTGGGCGCCCGGGGTGATGACACCTGGCCGTTCTTGGTGAGGAGATGCCCCGTGAGCAGGAAGAGCGGGTCCCTCCACCAGGGGCACCCAACCTGCCGTCGCTCGGACCGTATCGGGCCCCGAGGTAATAACGCAATAAAGGCAGCCCCTCAGAAAGGCAATGCGTGGCACTGGGTGGGAGGGCTGGTAGCTCGTACGCTGGCGGTGTGAGGCAGGAGCCGGTGAGCCTGCCGGTGTCGCAGCGACGTTGGGTGCGCGCCGGGAATGTGCTGCTGGTCGTGCTGGTCACGGTGCTGCAGCTGGTAGGCCCGCGTGCCGGTAGCCCGGTGCGGGCGCCGGTCTTGCTGACTGGGGCGGCCGGCGTGGCCTTGGGGGCGGCGGCCGCGCTGATCGGCGGTGTGGCGTTGGTGTGGCGCCGCTCCCGGCCGGCCAGTGTGCTGGCGGTGAGTGTGGCAGCGTACGGGGTCAATGCGGCGATGGTTCCGGGTGTGCCGCCGTATGCGGGATGGTTCGCGGTGTACGCCGCCGGGGTCTACGGCCGCCCGGCGGCCCGGGCGGCATATGTGGCAGCGGCGGGCGCGGCGGCGCTGGCCGCCGTGTTCGCGTCGTGCGCCTTGATATATCCGAAGACGGCCGGTGAGCTGGTGCTGCTGGTCGCGGTCACGGCGATAGTAACGCTGGCGGGGATCTTGGTGCGGTCGCGGCGGGCGCAGCTGGCTGCATTGCGCGATCGCGCCGCGGCGCTGGAACGTGAACGGGTCTCCGCCGCAGCCCGTGCTGCTGTGGAGGAGCGGCTGCGCATCGCCCGTGACGTGCATGACCTGGTCGGTCACGGGCTGAGCGGTATTGCCGTCCAGTCCAGTACGGCGCGGTTGGCCTTGGAGGCGGGCAGGACCGAGTTGGCCCGCGCCGCGCTGTCGGCGGTGGAGTCGAGCAGCCGCGCGGCGCTGGGGGAGATGCGGCAGTTGCTTGGCGTGCTACGCGCCGGGGGCGCCGGCGAGCTTGGCCGCGCACCGGGGCTGGGCGACCTCCGGGATCTCGTCGGCCGCGTGCACGGGCAGGGGGTAATGGTGACATTGCGTGCCGGTGAGCTCGGCGAGGTGCCCGGGGCGGTGTCGCTCGCCGCCTACCGTGTGGTGCAGGAAGCACTGACCAACGTGGTCAAGCACAGCGGTGCCCGCCGCGCGATGGTGGAGGTGAGCGCGTCGGGCGGTGCCGTGCTGGTCACGGTTGAGGACTATGCCGGCCCGGCGGCGCCGCCGGCCACGGCCGGTCCTCTGTCACCGCCCGGCGGGGGCGCCCAGCCGCTGGGAGAACGGGCAGGCGGCACTGGCCTGGCCGGCATCCGCGAGCGCGTGGCCTGCTTCGGCGGTGAGATGAGTGCCGGGCCGGCGCGCGATCATCCGGGGTGGCGGGTCCGGGCCCGTATCCCCTATAGCGGGGAGGATGCGGGGTGACTGTCCGGGTGGCGATCGCCGACGACCAGTCGCTGGTGCGGGATGGCTTCCGGGTCCAGCTGGGCCTGGCCGGGGACATGGAGTTCGCCGGTGAGGCGTCCACCGGGGATCAGGCGGTCGCGCTCGCCCGCCGGGAGCGCCCGGATGTGCTGTTGATGGACGTCCGGATGCCGGTGCTCGACGGCATCGAGGCGACCCGGCGCATCACTGCCGACCCCCAGACGTCTGGGGTTCGGGTGCTGGTGCTGACGACGTTCGACGTGGACGAGTACGTCTTCGCGGCGCTGCGAGCGGGGGCAAGCGGCTTCCTGCTCAAAGACGTGAGACCCGAAGAACTGTTCGCGGGGATCCGGATTGTCGCCGCCGGGGAGGTGCTGCTCGCACCCGCGGCTACCCGCCATCTGGTGGCCGCGTTCGTGTCCTGGCCGGCCGTGGGCCGGCCTGATGCGCGGCTGGTGGGCGAGCTCACAGGGCGGGAACGCGAGGTGCTGGTGCTCATCGCGCAGGGCCTGTCCAACGCCGAGATCGCCGGACGGCTGGTGATGAGCCCGGCGACCGCGAAAACCCATGTCAGCCGGATCCTTACCAAGCTTGGCCTGCGGGACCGGGCCCAGCTCGTCATCGCCGCCTACGAGTCCGGGCTGATCACCCCCGGCGGCTGACCGAATACACCTGCCACCTACCTCCCGCGGCGTATGCGGTAGGCGGCGGTGGTACGCGAAGGTGCGTCCACGCGGCCGACGCCATGAGCGGCCGCACTCCCTAACGTCGGACGCGTCCACTCACCCCACATGCACGACCAGTTCAGGGGGAATGTCATGAGCACGATTGCCGTCGAGGCGCTGACCAAGCGGTACCGCACCGTCACCGCGGTCGACGACCTCACCTTCGAACTCACGCCAGGCCGCATCACTGGGTTTCTTGGCCCGAACGGAGCCGGGAAGTCCACTACCATCCGCCTGCTGCTCGGCCTGGCCCGGCCCACCTCCGGCCGCGCCACCATCAACGGGCGCCCCTACGCCGAGCTGCGCGACCCGCTGCGGCATGTCGGCGCGCTGCTCGACCCGAACGTGTTCCATCCAGGGCGTCCTGGCCGGACGGCGCTGCGGATCGCCGCACGCCCCGCGCGGATCCCCGGCCAGCGGGTCGAGGAGGTACTCCACCTCACCGGGCTCGGCAGCGCCGCACACCGCCGCGTCGGCGGCTACTCCCAGGGCATGCGGCAGCGGCTCGCACTTGCCGCCGCGTTGCTGGGCGACCCGGAGACCCTGATCCTCGACGAGCCGGCCAACGGGCTCGACCCCGAGGGCGTGCACTGGCTGCGTGGCCTGCTGCGCCGCCTCGCCGCCGAAGGCCGCACCATTTTCGTATCCAGCCATCTGCTCGCCGAACTGGCCCAAACGGTCGACGACGTGGTCATCATCAACCAAGGCCAGCTCGTGGCGGCCGGCTCGATGGCCGAACTACTCGAACACGCCGGCGCCTCCTCGCTGGAGGACTTCTTCCTCGGCGCGACATCCCCGGATGTGCGCCCCGCCCCGCCCACCGCCATCCGGTCAAGGAGCCTGTCATGAGATCGCTAGTGTCTACGGAACTGCTAAGGCTCCGCAGCACCCGAAGCGCCTGGATCCCGCTCGCGGCTGCACTCGCAATCGCTGTCGTCGCTGTTATAGCCAACACCTCGATGACTGGCCACGACGGCGGTATGCACCTGTCACCCGCCGCGCTGCCTGGCCTACTGCGTGCCTCGGGCGGGCAAGTCATCGACGGGGCGGTCCTGCTTGCCTGGGTTGTGCTGTCGGCGGGGGAGTTCCGGTACCGGACTTCGGTTACCACCTTCCTCGGCGAGCCGAACCGGCTGCGCGTCGTGTCCGCCAAGCTCCTGTCCGCCGTGCTGACCGGCGCCGCGGTCGGCTTCCTCGCCGAAGCCCTCAGCGCCGCCACCTCGGCCGCCGCGCTATCCGCCCACCATGTGCCGCTGGCCTGGAGCCAGCCAGGAGTGCTCGGCGCGGTCGTGACCGTGCCGCTGCTAGCCGCCCTCTTCGGTGCGCTCGGGGTCGGCCTCGGCCTGCTGCTGCGCAATACCGCCGCGGCGGTCGGCCTGGCACTGATGTGGGCGTTCGTCGTCGAAGGGATAGTCCCTGCGCTGACACGAGAGCCCGGCATAGTCCGCTGGCTGCCTGAAGCCGCGGCAAACGCGGCGCTGCACGGCGCATCCCCGGCCGCCGCCCTGCCCGTGGGCGTGGCGCTCACCGTTCTTGCCGGTTACGCGGCCGCGCTGGCCGGTGCGGGCGCAGCACTCACCGCCCGGCGAGAGATCGGCACCGCCATCGGCTGACCTTCCGGCCTAACCAGGTCCAGGCGGCCTGCGGGATCATAAGCGCGGGCCGCCGGACCGTCGATCTGTTTGGCCTCGGTCCCGAGCCGATTCTCATTTTCTCTGCCCCCGAGTGATGAGAACCGGCCGCAAACAGCCGCAAGACAGGGCCGATTCTGGGGGCTGGCCCGTGGCACCGGCAGGCGTTATGCTCAGAAAGTTACTCATCGGTAATTTGCTGCGTGCCCCGGGCAGCTCGCCGTGACCAGCTGGCCGGGCGCGGTGGCGGTGGGAGGGCGTGATGAGTACCGCGATACCTCGTGGGCGGCGCGCGGTGCTGGCCGCTGCGGTGACCATGGCGCTCGCAGCCACCATGGGAGCGTCGGCGCGGGCAGCCGCGCCGGGCCAGGTGGTGGCCTGCCCGCTGGGCATGACCGGGATCGCGCATGCAGCCCCTGCGGGCGGGGTGGCCTACACGGTGTGCACCGGGCGGGTGCCGAGCTTCGACGGCACACCATTGGATACCGACCTGACCTTGCCCGATAGCGCCAGCGGCCCGTTGCCGCTGATGGTAATGCTGCACGGGTGGGGGCTCTCGAAGACCGACTTCGAAGCCAGCGGGCTGGCCGGGAACGGCACCAACACCTGGCACTGGAACAACGTGTGGTTCGCCGCGCACGGGTACGCCGTGCTGAACTACACCTCGCGCGGCTTTCACCGGTCCTGCGGACAGGATCCCTCCAGCGGGTACAGCTACACCAGCGATCCGGCGTGCCAGGGAAAGGCGAGCTGGACGCATCTGGCGGACCGGCGCTGGGAGATCCACGACACCCAGTACCTGGCCGGCCTGCTGGTGGATGCCGGGATCGCCGATCCGGCGAAGGTAGTGGTCACCGGTGACTCCTACGGCGGCGGCCAGTCCTGGCTGCTGGCGCTCAGCCAGGACAAGGTCATGCTCCCAGACGGCGGGCTGGTGCCCTGGCAGTCGCCCGCCGGTGTGCCCATCCGCCTGGCCGCCGCGGTGCCCCAGTTCGGCTGGAGCGATCTGGCGCAAGCGCTGACCGACAACGGCCGTGCCTCCGACGCGGCGCCGGGCGCCCCGCCGCCGGGTCCGCACGAATCCCCGTACGGAGTGGAGAAGGAAAGCTACACGGACGCGTTGTTCGCCGACGGCGCGTCCACCGCGCAATATGCCGGGCCCGGGGACGCCACCGCCGACCTGCCGGGCTGGTTCACCGCCATCAGCGCCGGAGAACCTACGGCACAAAACGACCCGCTGGTGGCCCAGGCGCTCACCCAGCTGGAAACCTACCGGTCGGCGTATTACCTGCCCGTGCCGCACCCGGCCGAGCAGGTTCCCGTGTTCGCCGCGCAGGGGCTGACCGATCCGCTGTTCCCCGGCATCCAGTTGCTGCAGATGGTGCACAAGCTCACCGCCGCCTACCCCGACTACCCGGTCTGGTCCGCACTGGGCGACCTGGGCCACGCCTACGCGGCCAATCCGCACGCGCTCTGGGCCTCCGTCAACGATCAGGCCAACGCATTCCTGGCCGCGGTCCTGGCCGGCCAACAGCCGTCGCTGCCCCGGTTCACTGTCACCACGGTCGGCTGCCTGCCCGGACAACAGGTCGCCACCTACCGCGCCGGGGCGTTCGCCGCGCTCGGCACGGGGCTGCTGCGACTGCGCTCGCCCAGCCCGGCCACAGTGGTGAACGTCCCCTCTCCGGTGCCCGGGCCAGAGGCGGTGGAGACCGACCCTGTCGCCAACGGCGGGCTGCCCGGCACCACCGGCGGCTGCCGGGTCATGAACACCACCACTGACCCCGGAGTGGCCTCCTGGACCTGGGCGCCCCACACCCCAGCCACCCTGGCCGGCGCCCCCGTCGTCCACGTCACCGTCGGCCTCAACGGCACCGACGGCGAGCTCGCCGCCCGGCTGTGGGACGTCGACCCAGCCACCGGCAAGCAGGCACTGATCACCCGTGGTGTGTACCGGCTTACCGCGCCCGCACCAGGCCGGACGCGGAAACTGGCCTTCCAGCTCTGGCCAACCGCCTGGGCACTCGGTGCGGGGCATCAGCTCAAACTAGAGCTCACCCCGGACGACTCACCCACCTGGCGGCCCGATAACCTGCCCGCGACCATGACCCTGACCCAGATCTCACTCACCATTCCGACCCGGGCCAGTTAGCCGAACAGGCATCGTCAGCTCGCATAACTCGGCGCGCAAGTACCCGCCGTGATGGGCGGCCGTTGAGGGTCGGTTTCCCGGATGTCGGCGGCGTCCATACCGGGGTGATCTGCGCGGCCGTCAGGAGGCCTGCGGGGAGCCTTGTCGGCGGGTAGCGCTGATCTGGATGGCCTAATCCTTGATCGCCCTGGCGCGCTCGTCTGGCCAGCCGTCAGGCTCGCCCTGGTTGCGGCCCGCCACCGGCCACGACCAGGAGGTGCTCGTCAACCCAGTAGACCTCGGGGCTGGGCAAGCGTGCCAGGAAGGTCTCGATGGACGCGCGCAACTCCTGCGGTGTGTACATGGAGAAGGTCGAGTAGTGGCGCCCCTCGGCCTGGGCCCTGAGCCGTTCGGCCGTGCTTGAGCGCGGGAGCTTGAAGGTCTGTGTTCCGGCTAGTTTGAGCCCGCTGGTTGCCCGGATGGCCTCCCGGAGTGCGGCCTCGCTGTGCAGGCGCTGCTCGTGCTCGGTGAAGCCGGGGAAGTAGCGGCCCCAGATCGTGCGCGCGTTCTGCTGCGGGGTGCGGGTGTAGATGAACAACTGGCCGCCAGGCTGCAGCACCCGGGCGGCGGCGGTCAGGAAGCGGCCGAGGTCGAAGTGGTGAACGCAGTTGAACGCGGTGACCAGATCGAGGCTCGCGGCCCGCAGCGGCAGTTCTTCGGCCGCTGCCAGCAGCGGCACCACCTCGCGGGCGTGGCCGTCGTTGCCAGCCTTAATCTGTGCCAGCATGGCCGCCGAGACATCGCTGACGACCAGCCGCGAGCCTTCCGGTAGCAAAGCGCGCAGCAGCCGCGAGTACCGGCCCGTCCCGCAGCCGATATCCAAGCCCGTGACCGGGCGGTCAGGCAGGAGCTGGCCGATCGCGCGCACTGGCGCCTCGTCGGTAGTGCGCAGCGACTCGTAGACGGCGGCTACCCGCTCGAAATGACCGCCCACAGTCACGGCTGGCACCTTCTCTGCGCTGGGCCTGCTGGCGTCCATCATGCGCTCGCCTTGGCGGTTCACGCACTGTTCACTTTGCACGACATGCAAATGATGCAGGCACGCCCTCGTTCCAGAGCTCACAGCTGCCGAGGTGCCGCGCCCGCCTCTCCAGCGGCCGGGCCCCCGCGCGGACCGGGCTGGCGCCGACGCGCGGATCGCCGTCCCGCTGCTCGTCGCAGAGCGTGGCCGGCGCCTGATACCGCCCGCGCGCAGTGCCGCCGTTCTGCGCGTTCCGGCGTCGACCAGTGTGGCCGTCTGGGGCCTGCCCGATTGGGCGATCTGTACGGTGCATTCACGCCTTGGTCTGGCGGATGGTCGGCCTGGGCACAGCATTCGGCGGCCGCTGGATGAT
>Ga0070710_10001193_pt1 | contig 12279 bp, 10 predicted proteins | sample LARL52metaG_FD_65454 | JGI IMG/M metagenome (GOLD analysis project Ga0070710, IMG submission 65454) | Corn, switchgrass and miscanthus rhizosphere microbial communities from Kellogg Biological Station, Michigan, USA - LAR L5-2 metaG | ecosystem: Host-associated > Plants > Roots > Rhizosphere ... | reverse complement strand
CTGTTCGCCCAGCTCGCCGCGTACCCCAACCCGGCCACGATCCCGCCCAAGCTGCTGGCCCAGGCGGTCAAGGCCGCGGGCGGGGGCGCTCAGGGCACCGCGATCCTGACCACCATCTCCGCCAACAGCAAGGCCATCGACGGCGTGATCGCCGTCGCCCCGCAGCTGGCCACCGTGACCCCGTACGCAGCCCAGCTGACCGCGCTGTCCAAGGTGCCGCCGCAGGTGTTCCCGTACCTGAAGGCCCACGGCGCCGCGGTCACCAAGGCCGCGGCCGATGCCCCCGGGCAGTGGCGGACCTGGTGGTGGGTGTGCTTCGGCGGGATGATTTTCTTCTTGCTCAGCATCCCGCTCATGAAGGGCCGCTGGAAGCCATCCGATGCCCGCCGGGACGAGCAGGAGCACGAGGCCATGGTGGCGGCCGAACTGGCCAAGCTCAACGCCTGAGCGGCTATTTCTCCAGCAGGAAGAAAATGCTCGGGCCGAAGTGAATTCTGGCCAGCCTCTCCTGGGCCTTGTCTTCCATGGCCAGCATGACCCGCTTCGGCATAACCAGCTTGACCGCCGGATGGCGCAGGTTTGATACGGAAAGCCTGCGCTTGACGTGAAACCCGGCCGCCTGGAGCTGGCCCTGCACGGTTTCCGGGTGATGGTTCACGTACGGGATATCGCCGTGCGACCCGATATCCACGGCGGCGGCAGGAATTTTCTCGCCCCGCATCATGTACCGCAGCCGGCTGACGGCATGCAGGGTGTTCGCGGCCTCGATGATGGCGGTGCCGCCCGGGCGCAAGATTCGCGCTACCTCGCTGAAGACCGGCGCCGGGTCGGGCAGGTGGTGCATCACCCGGATCATCGTGACCAGATCCACGCTGGCATCGGGAAATCCCAGTTCGCTGGCCACCATCAGCCGGCTGTCAACGCGCGGATGGCGGGCGAGAAAGTTCTTGGACAGGTCCAGTTGCTGAACGCTCGAGTCGACCAGGGTAACCCGGTCCGCGTAATCCGCGAGGACCACGCTGAGCCGTCCGAAGCCGCCCCCGACGTCCACCGCGTACCCGAAGCGCTTGCCCTCCAGCATGCGCTGGATGGCCATGACCTCGGCCTCGTGCTCGTATTCGCGGCCCCGCCACCACTCGGCGTAATTGAACTCCGGGTCGTCGTAGTAATCGCTGCGGCGTGATTCATGTGCTGTGGTTGCCATCGTCCCCTCCCTCGGTGTGAGGTATCCCACAACCAGCCGGCGCAAGCCGCAGGCCGGATTCTTTTAATGAAGCTTTGCTAAGTCGGGGTGGGATACGGGGCTGGTAAGGCGATCACAAAATCATGGCCACGTCTGAATAAGACGGCGCTTGAGCGCGAGTAGCGGAAGTGACCAGGGGATATAGGTCCCGGCGGACCTAACAGGAAAGTCACGTCCGCACGAGGGGGAATGCATGCATCGCAAGCTCGACGTCCTGGCTGACAAGGGCTACGCAATTATGCGCGACCGGCCGGGAAAGCCCATTGCGCCAGCCGAGTGGGAATCGCTCGAGTACATGGACTGGAAGAGCGGGGGCGACACGAACTTTGCGCCGCTGACCTCGGCGACGGGCGAGATGGACTGCCGCGGTTTCTGGGATCACGGCCAGCCGGACCGGGATGGGTTGTGGACCAAAAACCGGGAAATCGCGCCGGGTCTCGCCAAGTACGTCGAGGAAATTGGCGCCAACTTCGGCCGGGTCCGGGTCATCAAGCTCAACCCCAGCGACGAGGCGACGGCCCTGCGCCAGCTGCACCTGGACGACAACAACCGGCTCAACCCTGACGGCCAGGGCTGGGTCGTCCGGTCCTGGCTCGAGCTGGACAACCAGCCCGGCCAGTCGGTGTTCATCCTGCGCGAGGACAAGGATGACCCGGCGACCGAGACCCGCATCCCGCTGCACCCGACCATGCAGCTGGTCATCGACACCCAGCGGCTCTACCACGTCGTCTGGCACCCAGGCCCGCGTCCGCGCTATGCGCTGATCACGTCCTGGACCAGCGACGACGTGATCGACCGCTGGATCAGCCGCGAGCTGGGCGCCGAGCGCGTTCCGGCAGCCGAGCAGAAGCTCGCGGCGGCGCGCCGCTAGCGGCGCGCGTTGGCTCTCTGGCCCGGGACGGGGGGCCGGGCCAGAGAGCCGCTCCTGGCGGGCCCGGGCGACCGGGCCCGCCTTCTTTTACCGGCGCAGCCGCGCCGTCACCGTCCCGAGCAGGTCGGTGAGCTCAGTGACCCGGAAGACCCGGGCCAGGAGCAGATAGAGCACCGCCGCCGCGGCGCCGGCCACGGTCACCGCGACCAGCGCGCCGAGCGGTCCGCCGGGCAGGATAGTCGCGGCGGCCAGCGAGAGCGCGAGCGCGAGCAGCGCGGGCGGCACCGCCGCCGCGTGCGTCCGCAGCAGGCAGACGCCGATGCCCCGGCCGTCCATCCCGCCGAGCCTGCGGCTGAGCAGCCGCCAGGCCAGCGCCGAGCCGACCAGGTTGCCCAGGCCGAAGGCGAACCCGAGGCCGGCCACGACCTGCCCGGGCGGCAGCATGGTCAGGGCAGCGTAGTTGGCGCCGACATTGACGATCATGGTCACCACGCCGATCAGCGCGGGCGTGCGGCTGTCGTGCAGCGCGTAGAACACCCGCAGCTGCAGCTGGAACACCGTGTAGGGGACCAGGCCGAGGCAGAGCACCGCGAACACCTCGCCCATGTAGCGGGCACTGGCCACGCTGGTCGCGCCGTGGGCCAGGAACACCTCGGCGAGATCGGGGCCGAGCACGGCCAGCACCAGGGCGGACGGCACCACGATCACCGACGAGAGCCTGAGCCCGGCCGAGAAGTCCGCCCGCACGTGGTCCGGCCTGCGCGCCGCCGCGTGCGCGCTCATCCGGGGCAGCAGCGCGGTGATCACGGAGATGCCGACGATCGCGTACGGCATCTGGAACAGCTGCCACGCGTACGCGAACGGCGTGTACCCCGCGCCGTACCCGACGTGCGCGCGGGCGGCCAGCACGCTCGCGTCGTTGGCCACCCGGGTGGTGACCAGCAGCGTGAGCTGGGTGGTGGCGATGTAGCCGAACATCCACGTGGCCATGCGCCGGATCTCGCCCAGCTCCGCGCGCCGGAAGTCGAACCGCGGCCGCCAGCGGAACCCGGCCCGCCGCAGCGCCGGGATCAGCGCGGCCGTCTGCGCCGCCACCCCGAGTGTGGTGCCCAGGCCGAGCAGCTGGACCTCGGGCCCGGTGATCGTGGCCGGGCGGACGCCGAACCCGGCCACGTAGATGAACCCGAGCAGGACCCCGATCACCACGATGTTGTTGATCACAGGGGTCCACATCGGGGCCGCGAAGCTGCCCCGCGAGTTCAGCACGGCACCGGCCAGCGAGCTGACGCCGTAGAAGAAGATCTGCGGGATGAAGAAGTAAGCGAAGATCACCATCAAATGCAGCTCGGGCCCTGTGACCGGCCCGGAATACAGATGGACCAGGGGGGCGGCTGCGATGGTGGCGATTAGCGTAATGGCCAAAAGGGTGAGTGTGAGCAGCGTGAACATCCGCTGGTCGTAGGCCTCGCCGCGGTCGGCGTCCCGGGTCGCGGCGTTGACCAGCAACGGCACGATCACGCTGGTCAGGATCCCGCCCAGCATGAGGTTGTAGACCGCGTTGGGCAGCGAGTTGGCCACGTTGTACGCGTCGGCCAGGGACACCGCGCCGAGCGCGTAGGCCTGGGCCAGGGTCCGCAGCAGGCCGGTCACCCGCGAGGCCAGGGTGCCGGCCGCCATCACGCCGCTGGAGCGCACGATGCTGGCGCCCCGGTCCTGGCCGGGTTCCGGCTCCGGCCGGTGGCCGGCGCCGGCCGGTTCCGGCTCCAGGCGCCGCAGCGGCAGCAGGCTGCGCTTGGGCCTCCGGTGCCGGCCGGCGCTGCCGTCGGCCGGGCCGGCCTGCGGTGCCCCCGGCATGCTCATGAGAAGTCCCCCGTCGGGCCGAACCCCCGTCACGGCCCGCACCGACGCTATCGGCTGACCGCGGGCCGGCCGCGGCAGCGAGCTCACCCGCGTGTCGCGGGCGCGGCAGCCCTGGTGGCTTGCCCGTTTTCGCTACCATCTGCGCGCGGAGGGCGGTGGGAATGGCGCGCGGGGTGGTGGTCGGGGTGGGGGCGGCGGGCTGATGCTGGGGCACTCACACGCGCTCTCCGGCGCGGTGGTCGGGGCGGCCGCGGGGGGCATCCTGCACCTGCCGGTGCCGCAGGCGGTGGCGCTGGCCGGCTTCACCGCGGGCATGGCGCTGCTCCCCGACCTGGACAAGTGCGGGTCGTCGCCCGCGCGGTCCCTAGGCTTCGTGTCCGAGGCGGTCGCCTGGGTCATCGGCCGGGTCAGCGGCGGGCACCGGCACGCGACGCACTCCTTCCTCGGCATCGCGCTGTTCACCGGCCTGGCCTGGCTGTCCTGCCACTACCGCGGCGACTGGGTGGGGAAGGCCGGGCTCGCGCTGCTGATGACGCTCAGCGTGTCCGCCGGGCTCGAGGCGCTGCACGTGGTTCGGGGCCATGCCGCCGACCTCATCGGGATCGCAGTCGCGGCCTGGGAGGTGTGGTTCGGTTATGGCCTGTGGCTGATCCCGCTGGCGGTGCTGCTCGGCTGCTGCACCCACATCGTGGGCGACATGCTGACCGACTCCGGCTGCATGCTCGGCTTCCCGCTCTCCACGTACCGCTTCCACCTGCTGCCCGAGCCGTTCGCGTTCACCACAGGCACCCGCCCGGAGATCCTGATCATCGACCCGATCCTGACCGCGGCGCTGGTCGTGCTGGCCGGATGGGTGATCGACCCGGCGCTGGTCACGTCACAGTGGCACGCGCTGGCCGGCTAGCCGCGTGACCCCTTGCCGCGCGGTGCGGCCCGCCGGGCGGCGATGTGCGCGATGCAGCCGCTGGGCTCGGCGAACGGCTGGACCTGGTCCGCGGTGACCGGTGCCCGCATCTGATCCAGCACGCCCCGCATCAGGCCGAGGTGCAGCTTGCACACCACATCCTGATGTTCCTCGGCGACCTCGCGGAACGGGCACTGGCGCAGCCGGAGCTGATAGCCGTCTCCGTCTTCCACGACCTCGGGGGCGAACCCGATCTCGGTCATGGTCGCGATCAGCCGGGCGATGGCCTCGTCGGCGTCGGCCGACTGATACGGGGCGGGCTGCTCGGTGAGGTAGCGGCCCCACTGGCGGCCGGCCTCGGCGGCGGCCTCGCCCGGCCCGGGCATTACGCCCGCGATCATGGCGGTGAGCATCTCGGCCAGCAGGCGGTAGCGCCGCTCGCCCGCCGCCCCTCCGTTCCCGGTCGCCCGGTAGGCGACGCAGGGCCGGCCCGGAGTCGCCCGCGGCCGGGCCTGGCGGGTGGCCAGGCCCGCATCCGTCAGCGCGTCCAGGTGGAAGCGGGCGGTGTTCTGGTGCAGCCCCGTCCGGTCGGCGACCTCGCGCACGCCGAGCGGGGCATCCTCGGTACGCAGCAGGTCCAGGATGCGGGCCCGGCTCTGCCCGAGCGGCGGGCCGGTGTCGGGCGCAAGCAACGCCTTCGCATCCATGGGGGGCAAGTTACATCAAAACCGGATGGTAGAAACTACTGTCGCAGCGGAACCCCGGCGACCATGGGCGTATCGACGCCCACGACACCCACCTTGGCGGCGCCACCGGGGGAGCCGAGCGGCTCGCTGCGCCCGGGCAGGGTCTCAGAGAAGAAGCGCGCGTTGTCGGCGGTGTAGGCCTTCCACTCGTCCGGCAGGTCGTCCTCGTAGTAGATCGCCTCTACCGGGCACACCGGCTCGCAGGCTCCGCAGTCCACGCACTCGTCCGGATGGATATACAGCATCCGCTCACCCTCGTAGATGCAGTCCACGGGGCATTCCTCGATGCACGTCCGGTCCAGCACATCTATGCAGGCCTCGCCGATCACGTAGGTCATCCGTACGCTCCCCTTCTCGACGTGATCCACGCTCGCGCAGCCATTTTAACGAGAGCCTTAGTAGAAACAAACCAGGGGCCTTGCTGTGACGCTGCGTCCCAGCGCCACGGCGGCGCCGAGCCGCCACCCCGGCGCGCCGGCCGGACGAGTCGCCGGCCGGGTCGAGGATGGGACAGCGCGGCTGGGGCGGATGGGGCGGCGTGGCTCCTTTGGTGAGGTTTGGGTTGGGCCGGCGCCGATTGGGGCGCCGCGGGACGTTTCCGCGGAAACGCCAGGCGGCTGGCGCGCGTTTCCGCGGAAACGCCCGGCGGTTGGCGCTGGGGTGTGCAGCGCGCGTCGGCGTGGGGGGTGCTGGCCGGGTGCGGCGCGGCTTGGGTTGGGTGCGGGCGGGGCCGGAGGCTTGGGGCCGGCGGTCAGGTTCGGGTGGTTTGCGGTTGCGGGGGCTTGGCGTTGGCGGTGGCGGGTCCTGCCGCCGGTTTTGGGGCGTTGATGAGCAGGGCGGCCAGTAGCGCGGCCACGGCCAGCGCGCCGGCGGCCCAGGCTGCGGCCGTGGTGTAGCCGTGCACCAGGCCTTGGGCCAGGTTGGGCGAGCCGGACGCCAGGTAGGCCGCGGTGGCGCTGGCCGCGATCGTGTTCAGCAGGGCCACGCCCAGTGAGGCTCCGATCTGCTGGGACGTGTTGGCCACGGCCGAGGCCACGCCCGCGTCCCTGGGCCCGACGCCGCTGGTGGCGAGGCTGATCGCGGGCACGAACACGCAGCCCATGCCCAGCCCGAGGAGCAGCTCGCCGGGCAGCACGTGCGCGAGGTACCCGGAGCCCGGGCCGAGCCGGGTGAGCGTGGCCATGCCGGCCGTCCCCACCAGCAGGCCGGGAACGATCAGCAGCCGGGGCCGCACCAGCGGCAGCAGCTTGCGGGCCACGACGGTCGAGCCCAGCAGGACCGCGGCCGACAGGGGCAGGAACGCCACCCCGGCCCGGGCCGGCGAGTACCCCCTGACCGCCTGGAAGTAGTAGCTGAGCAGGAGGAACAGCCCGTACATGCCGATCACGGAGAGCGAGACGGTCAGGTACGAGCCGCCGCGGTTGCGGTCGGCCAGGATGCGCAGCGGCAGGATCGGGCTGGCCGCCCGGGACTCGATGACGCCGAACGCCGCGATCAGGGCCGCGCCCGCGGCCAGGCTCGCGACGACCTCGGCCGAGGCCCAGCCGTGCGCCGCGGCCTGGCTGAACCCGTAGACCAGGGCGACCAGGCCGGCGGTGACGGTGAGCACGCCGGGCAGGTCGAACCGGGCGTCCCGGCGGGCCGCGACGGCCGGCAGGAAGACCCAGCCCCCGGCCAGCGCGACCGCGGCCACCGGCAGGTTGATGAACAGGCACCACCGCCACGAGGCCTCCTCGGTGAGCACGCCCCCCAGCAGCAGGCCCACCGCTCCGCCGGTGCCCGCGATCGCGCCGAACACGGCGAACGCCTTAGCCCGCTCCCTGGCCTCGGTGAACGTCAGCGCGAGCAGCGACAGGACGGTCGGGGCCAGCAGCGCGGCGAACGCGCCCTGGACCGCCCGGGCCGCGACCAGGACCGCGAAGTCGGGGGCGGCGCCGCCCGCCGCGGACGCGGCGGCGAAGCCCACCAGCCCGGCGAGGAACGTCCGCTTCCGGCCGAGCGTGTCCGCGAGCCGGCCGCCGAGCAGCAGCAGGCTGCCGAACGCCAGCGTGTAGGCGGTGATGACCCACTGCCGCTGCGGGTCGGTGATGTGCAGCGAGCGCTGCGCGGACGGCAGCGCGATGTTGATGACCGTGGCGTCGAGCGCCACCATCAGCTGGGCCAGCGAGACGAACGCGAGCGCCAGCCAGCGCCGGGGATCCTTAAGGCCAGGGTTCTCGTCCATGCCGGAAAGCATAGACGTCTAACTCTTAGATATCAAACCCTTGTTCTGTCTATGTATCTGATAGAGTCCGGTCATGCCCCGCCCGTTCCGGACCCCGATCGGCCTGCAGCTCACGCGCGTGTCCAAGACCGTGAGCCGGGCCTTTGACGACGCCCTGGCCGCGGCGGGCGGTTCCGTGCCGGTGTGGCTGGTGCTGCTCTCGATCAAGACGCAGGAAGCGGCGAACCAGCGTGAGCTGGCCGCGGCGGTCGGGATCCAGGAGGCCACGCTCACCCATCACCTGAACGCCATGGCCGCGCAGGGGTTGCTGACCCGGGAGCGCGACCCGGCCAACCGGCGGGTGCATCAGGTCAGGCTCACCAGGGGGGGAGGCCGCGTTCCTGCGGCTGCGCGACGCGGCGGTGGGGTTCGACGAGCGGCTGCGGGCCGGCCTGTCCGACACCGAGGTGGCGGACCTTGACCGCCTGCTGGGCCGTCTGGCCGGCAACGTGGCGGGCTGGCCTGCCGGATAGGCGGCCGCGCACCCAGCCCGTGCACCGGGCCCGCGGATCCGGCCCGGCGGGCGGCGGCCTGACCGTTCAGGCCAGCCTTCACATCGATGACAACCTGTGACAATATTCGCCCCAGTTCGCCATATGGCGGTGCTTATGATCGCGGCAGCACCTCCGGACGCTAAGAATGAGAGGCACGCCGATGATCAAGCCACGTCGGCCGGTAAGGCTAGCGGCAGCGACAGCCGTCATCGCGGTCTTGGGCCTGGCCGCCTGCAGTTCCAAGGGCAGCAGTTCCGGGGGAGCTGTCACCTCAGCATCGGGCGCGTTCGGATCGGTGCCTGCGGCCAGCGGCACGCCGCACTCCGGCACGATCACCTGGGCCGAGTCACCGGGTACGGCGCCCACCTACATCTTCCCGGTGGTGCCGGGCGCCGACCTGACGGTGACCACCGTCAACAGCTTCCAGTTCGAGCTGTGGCGGCCGCTGTACTGGTACACCAACGGCACCGCGCCGACGGAAGCACCGTCGATGAGCCTGGCCAACCAGCCGACGTACTCCAACGGGGACAAGACCGTCACCATCAAGCTGAAGACGAACTACAAGTGGTCCGACGGCCAGCCGGTGACCTCGAAGGACGCGCTGTTCTTCATCGACGAGGTGCGGGCCGCGGTCAAGGAGAGCGGCTCCAACTGGGGTCAGTACAACCCCGGCCTCGGCCTGCCCGACCAGGTGGTCAGCGCGAGCACGCCGAACGCCACCACGCTGGTGCTCAACCTGAACAAGCCGGTCAACCCGCTGTGGTTCACGCAGGACATGCTTTCGCTGGTCGTGCCGATGCCGGTGCACGCCTGGGCCAAGGCCTCGGCGAACGGCCCGGTCCTGGACTTCACCAACCCGGCCAACGCGAAGAAGATCTACGACTTCCTGAACAAGGCGTCCGGCTCCACCAGCACGTACGCGTCCAACCCGCTGTGGCAGGTCGTGGACGGGCCGTACAAGCTCACCGAGTTCAACAACACCACCGGCGCGTACACCATGGCGCCGAACCCGGCCTACGGCGGTCCGACCTCGGGCAAGGTCCCGACCCTGCAGGCCGTCCCTTACACCTCCGACACCGCTGAGTTCAACGCGGTGCTGTCGAAGAACATCGATATCGGCTACATGCCGTCGACCGACATCCCGCAGCTCGACGCCGTGAAGAAGGCCGGATACCACGTGTTCGGCTACCCCGACTGGGGCTTCTCCTACGTGAACTACAACTTCGCCGACAAGACCGGGGACTTCAACAACATCATCAACCAGCTCTACGTCCGGCAGGCGCTCGCGCACCTGGAGGACCAGGAGGGCTACATCAAGGCCTTCTTCCACGGTGCGGGCGGCCTGGACTTCGGGCCGATCCCCGCGGTCCCCGTGTCCCCGTACGCCCCGGAGAACGCGCTGAAGAACCCGTTCCCGTTCAGCGTGAGCACCGCGAAGAGCCTGCTCCAGTCGCACGGCTGGAAGGTGGTGCCTGGCGGCCAGTCCACCTGCGCCAAGCCGGGCACCGGCGCGGGTCAGTGCGGCGCTGGCATCCCGGCCGGAACCAAGCTCACGTTCAACGTGCTGTACGCGAACTCGCCCGCGACCAACGGTGAGATGCTGACCGACTGGGCGTCACAGGCCAAGAAGGTCGGCATCCAGATCGTGCTGAAGGCCGACACGTTCAACCATGTCATCGACGTCGCGGACGACCCGGGATCGCCTAAGACCATCAACGACTGGGCCATGGCGGCGTACGGCGGCTTCACCAACGCGACCTACCCGACCACGTTCGGGATCTTCACCTCGGGCGGGTCGTTCAACGGCGGGTTCTGGAAGGACCCCAAGGCGGACAAGCTCATCACCGCGTCGGTCACCGGCGGCAGCCCGGACGCGCTGAAGGCCGAGGCGTCGTACATCGTCCAGCAGCAGCCGAGCCTGTTCCAGCCCAACGCCGACTTCATCATTGTCTGGAAGAACACCGTCTCCGGGCAGCCGGCCGCGATCAAGGCCATGACCCAGTTCCAGCTCAACACGGAGCTGATGTACCTGACGAAATAATGAGGCACCGGGCGCATAAGTTGCAGAGGCATGGGCTGTGACCGCTTACCTGATCCGCCGGACCCTGACGGCGATCGTGGTGCTGCTCGGCGTGTCCGTGTTCATCTTCCTGATGCTGCACGTGATCTACCCCACGCCGGCCATCCAGGTGCTGGGCCCGCACGCCAACAAGTTCTCCATCAACCAGTGGAACCGGCAGCACGGCTTCGATGACCCGTGGATCGTGCAGTACCTGCGTTACCTCAACCAGTTGCTGCACGGCAACCTCGGCTACTCGTACAAGCTGAACCAGAGCGTGCTCGCGCTGTTCCAGGAGCGCTGGATGCGCAGCGCCTGGCTGTCCGGCATCACCCTGTTCCTGTCCGTGGTGATCGCGATACCGCTCGGCATCTACCAGGCGGTCCGGCGGAACACGGTCGGCGACGCCGTGGTGACCACGGGCGCGTTCGTGACCTACGCGATGCCGGACTTCTTCCTCTACCTGATCGCGATCCAGCTGCTGGCGATCTCGTTCCCGATCTTCAGCTTCGAGGGCCCGCAGACCACCTCGATGGTGTCGATCATCTTCAACTGGCGCGCGATGACGTTGCCGATCGTCTGCCTGACCCTGCTGGACCTGGCGGGCTACTCGCGGTACATGCGGTCCGCGGCCATGGACACGCTGGCCCAGGACTACATCAAGGCGGCCAGGGCCAAAGGCTTGCCGGAGCGCCTGGTACTGCTCCGGCATCTGGTACGCAACGCGTTCCTGCCGATGATTACGCTCATCGGCCTGTCGATCCCGGCGCTGCTGGCCGGCAACCTGGTCTGTGAGGCAGTGTTCAACTTCCCCGGTCTCGGGCTGCTGTTCTACAACAGCCTGGGCACCGCCGACTACCCGGTCCTGCTCGCGTACACCCTGGTGGGCGCCGTCCTGACCGTCGCGGGGAACTTCATCGCGGACATCTCGCTGACCGTCGCCGACCCGCGGATCAGGCTCGTCTGATGGCGCGCCACCGAGGAGACGAGGGCCCGTGACCAACATCGCTCCAGAACTCCCGCCGCCGGGACTCCCGGCCGCGCCGGAAGGCGGTGAGATCGGCCCGGTCCAGAGCGGCTGGCGGCTGGCGTTCCGGGAGTTCGCCCAGAACCGGCTGGCCGTGCTGGGGCTGGCCGCGCTGATCTTCTTCGTGCTGTTCTGCTACCTCGGGCCGCTGTTCTACCACGGCACGCTGAGCTCCAGCCTGGAATCCACCACCCTGCCACCCGGGGCCGGTCACCCGCTGGGCACCGACAACCAGGGCTTCGACGTGCTCGAGGAGCTGATGGTCGGCGGCCAGTCCGCGCTCGAGATCGGGTTCTTCTCGGCGCTGATCGGGATGGTCATCGGCGCGATCTGGGGCGCGATATCCGGGCTGGCCGGCGGGCTGGTCGACGGGGTGCTGATGCGCATCGTGGACGTGCTGCTGTCGATCCCGTTCCTGTTCGTGGTGCTGATCATCGCGATCAGGTACGGCTCATCCGTGCTCGGGCTCAGCATCGTCATCGGGATCTTCACCTGGCAGGTCCCGGCCCGGCTGGTCCGCGGCGAGGTGCTCACGCTGCGGGTGCGGGACTTCGTGTCCGCGGCCCGGGCGGCCGGGGCGGGGCAGATCCGGCTGATGAACCGGCACCTCCTGCCGAACTCGCTCGGGGTGATCATCGTGACCGCCACGTTCAGCGTGGCGGACGCGATCCTGGCCGTGGCCACGCTCGGCTTTCTCGGTTTCGGCCTGCAGTTCCCGGTGTTCGACTGGGGGGACATGCTCAACAACGGGATCACGTATCTGCAGGACGGCTACTGGTGGCTGGTCTACCCGGTCGGGATCTGCATCATCG
>Ga0070710_10001192_pt1 | contig 12280 bp, 10 predicted proteins | sample LARL52metaG_FD_65454 | JGI IMG/M metagenome (GOLD analysis project Ga0070710, IMG submission 65454) | Corn, switchgrass and miscanthus rhizosphere microbial communities from Kellogg Biological Station, Michigan, USA - LAR L5-2 metaG | ecosystem: Host-associated > Plants > Roots > Rhizosphere ... | reverse complement strand
TATCCGAAACGACACTTCGATGATGTCTTCGTCTCCCACCGGCAAATCTTTTTCGACCGTGATTTCAAATTTCTGGTTGGATTGGGTATTCTCTGCCGTCAACAGCAAGGCACCTCGGTCAAAGGTCTCGAACTTCTTTCCCGTGGTCTGAAGCTGGCTGGCGAGAAGGGAGTATTGCTGCAGCGTCGCCATGGCTCCGGATTGGTCTAGCACAGTAAGCGTGGCGGCAGGCAAGTGCTGGGCAAAAGTTCCCGGCGTCTTGCTGAAGAACATCTCCACCAGCGCCTGGCGGGCAGTTTGCGCGGGACTCGCGGAGTCAGCCGGTTGCGCCGATACTGTGGTGGCACTGAGCGAAGACAGAACCAGCACGCCTAAGAATTTTTTCACGTTGAGCCCCCTTACCATTGCATGATCTTGTCATCCGCCGGGAATCTTCTCCAGTTACCGAGGTAAGCGACTCGTTTGATTCCGATGCGTGGTACCCTGAGAGTTCCGCACGCGCTGCATGCCCTCTCCGGCAACGAAAATCGACCTTCACCGCGCCCAAAAAAGTCTGTTGCGCGCGGTTGCCAGCTTTGAGTTCATCAAGGGCGTCTTCGTGCTGCTGATCGGCATATGCGCCATCCTGCTGGTGAGGAAGGACGCGTGGGTCGTGGCCGAGAGTTTACTGGCCCTATTTCACATCAGCACCGATCGCCATTCGGCACAGATTTTTCTTGATTTTGCCGACAATCTCACCGACACCCGCCTGTGGGCGGCGGCCAAGCTGGCATTTGTCTATTCTGCTTTGCGCTTTGCCGAAGGCTACGGCTTGTGGAACGGACGCACGTGGGCGGAATGGATTGCTTTCGGCTCCGGCACTTTGCTTTTCCCACTGGAGATTCACCAATTGATGCGCGGAATTACTGTGTTGCGCTCGGTAGTGTTTGCCGCCAATATTGGAATTGTGCTCTATATGTTTTTCCTGCTGCGTGCCGGCCGGCGGGAGCGGCGCTTGCGTATGGCACAGGCAGAAACCCGCGACCAGCAAGCCAATTAGGGTCCAACGACTCTCCCCGCGCGGGCTTGATCTGCGGCATAATTCAGGCGAGCGCTGTTTAGGGAGGTTCTATGCGCGTTTCGTTTCTTTGCTCCTTGCTGGTTCTTTCCACCGCGATGTTGGTTCTTGGTCAAGATACGAATTTCTCCAACGGTCCACAATACTTGATGACTGGTTCACCATTGTTTGCGCGTTCGATTTCGACGCCGACGTTATCGCTGGAAGGTCCTCCTCTTGAAACGGGCGCCAGCAACTCGACGGCGGGCATGATCGCCGGAGCCGACACCCAAACCACAACCCCTCAGCCTCCTGCTCAACCGAACCTGTATTCCATTTACTACGGTCCGCCCGCCACGAGCGTCATTGAAATAACTTTTGCCGGGCCTCCTGCAGAACTTCCCGCGAGCCTTCTGGATACGGGGATGGGCCAAACAACCACCGGACGAGACCTACTGGACCTCAGCTATAGGGGCACGTTGGGGGGAGATGCGGGCAATCAAAAAGCGCATGCAGGGCGTGCGACCCACGTCTACACGAATGCCGATCTCGTAGAGCCGCAACGGGAGAAGCCAGGCAGCCTCTCTAAGAATACCGCCCAGCGCTGACTCGGCTAGACGCGGGCGAAGTCAATAAAGCCGTGCTGCACGTCGGTGCGAATCAGTTTGACCCGTAGCTTGTCCCCGACGTCCAATCCCTGCTGGCCTTGCGCCAGCAAGCCCTCAACCTGCGGTTGCCGGATGCGCACAAAGGTTCCATGCTCCGTCACGCCCGTGACCACCGCGTCAAACTGGGCGCCAACGCGGTTCTGCATCGCGGCCGCGGCCAGGCGTTTGGACATCTCCCGCTCAACTTTCTTCGCCGCGTTTTCCTTCTGGGTGCAGTTGGCCGCAATTGTCGAGAGTTCGCTGTCTGAGTAGGGATTCGGTTTTCCCGCCAGCATGGCCTTCACCAGCCTCTGCGTCACAATGTCGGGGAAGCGGCGGTTCGGTGCAGTCGAGTGCGTGTAATCCTGCACGGCTAGCCCGAAGTGTCCGGGTGCGGGCTCGCCCGGGCGCTCCAGAACATATTCTCCCGGGCCAATCAGTTTGATCACAGCCAAAGAGAGATCGGCAAAGTGATCCGGATCGGCCGCCTTGCGCTTGATGAGCAAATCATTCAGCGCCTTGGAATCGGGATCCGCCGGAAGTTTTTCTCCGTGGGCAGCCGCCAGTTGCACGATGCGATCCCAGCGCTCCGGCGTCTTCACAATCCGCCGCAGCGACGAAACTTTTTCGAGCATTCGCGCCACCACGCCATTGGCGGCGATCATGAAGTCTTCAATGAGTTCGGTCGCGTGGTTTTTTTGCTGATTCACTACATCGACGACCTGCTCGTTCAACACCAGAGGCTGCAGTTCGTTGGTTTGCAGGTTCAGAGCGCCGTTGTCGTAACGCTGATCTCGCAGCTTGTGCGCCACTTCATCCTGCAATTTCAATTGCGCCTGCAGATCGACGGAGGCCGCCACTTTCGGCGGAGCGGGTCCTTTTCCCTCCACCCATGCTCCCACGGCGTTGTACGCCAGTTGCGCTTGATTGCGAACCAGGGCGCGATAAACATTGCTCGACTTCACGTGGCCTTCGCCGTCCGCTACGAACTCGATAACGACGCTCAGCCGATCCTGATTCTCCAGCAGGGAGGTCTTGCCCGTGGAAAGCTCTTCCGGAAGCATGGGAAAGTTCCGAACTCCCGCATACACCGTGGTCGTTTCACTGGCGGCATGTTGATCAATGGGGCTCTGCTTGGGAACAAACGCATCCAGATCGGCGATGCCGACCATTACCTTTACGTCGCCGCCCGGCAGCCGTTCGGCGACCTCGATCTGATCCAGATCGCGCGAGGTATCGTTATCGATTGACGACCACAATAATTGGCGCAGATCGCGGACGTCTCCGCCGGGCGTGAGTTTAGGAGGGTTTGCCCGTAGCTGTGCCAGTTGCTGTCCAACCTCGGGCGGAAAATCCGGCTGAAACCCGTATTCCCGCATGATTTCTTTTGCGGCTGCCTGTAAATCAACATGAGAAGAGCCAACCATCACTCGGTGACCACCGCTTTCACCAGGTTTCGCGGCCGGTCTACGTCGTAGCCTTTTGCCGTCGCCACGTGATAGGCGAACAACTGCAGGGGAATCACTTCGAGGATCGGCAACAAGAGTTCGGGCGCGGCAGGAACAAAAAACACGTCGTCGGCGATACCGGGGACTTCGGAATCCCCCTCCGTTGCCACAGTCACAAGCTGTCCGTGGCGCGACTTCACTTCTTTCATCACTTCGAGCGTGCGTCGGTAGCGCAGCACCGAATCCGGGTCGCGCTTATCGCAGGTCGCCAGCACCACGACGGGAAGCTTCTCATCGACCAACGCGTTCGGCCCGTGCTTCAATTCCCCGGCGGGATAGCCTTCGGCATGGGCATAGGAAATTTCCTTCAGCTTGAGCGCTCCTTCGCGCGCGATGGCATAATGCACACCGCGTCCCAGGTACAGGAATTTCTCCGCCTTGAAGTGCCGGTGAGCGAACTGCTCCGCCAATTCGTCCCAGGTGCGCAAGTTGCTTTCAATCGCGTCCGGAAGCCGCAGCAGGCGCTGCAGGTAGGATCGCGTGACCTCTGAAGTCATCCGTCCGCGCTTGCGGGCCAGGAACAACGCCATCAGATAGAGAACCGTCACCTGGGTGGTAAAACTCTTGGTCGCGGGCACTGCCAGTTCGGGCCCGGCTCCGGTGATCAGGGCGGCGCTGGCCTCACGGGGAATGGTCGCATCCGCCACATTCGAAACCGCAATGGTCTTAACTCCACGGGTCAAAGCCTCGCGCTGCGCCGCGATGGTGTCCGCGGTCTCACCGGATTGCGTTACCACCATCACGATCGGCTCTACCGCAGCGTGAGTGGAGCGGTAGCAGTACTCGCTGGCATATTCCACGTCCACAGCGACCCCGGAAAGATCCTCGATCATGATTTCGCCCGCCAGCCCCGCATGGCGGCTTGATCCGCTGGCGGCGATGATCAGCTTTTCGAAAGTCAGCAACGCGCTTTCGATGGTATCCAGCTCGCCGGGGAAGAGAATGTCATCCTTCAAGTGCTGTTCGATGGTCTTGGCGATGGCCGAGGGCTGTTCGTAAATCTCGCGCCGCATCGCGTGGGCGAATCCGTCAGTCGCAGCCTTGGATTTGGCGTTGAGTGAAGTCATGATCGACTGCGGCTGAGAGTAAATCATTTGCCGCGCCCGGAGCAAACCTGGCTACAAACTTCTGGCGTGAAATGAACAAAGGCACCCCGGACAACTGTCCGAGGTGCTAAGTGTTTGCGGCGGATGCGTCGTTCTACGGCAGGTAGTAACGGAACGACGTAAAGATCATCGCGTCCAGCCCGTGCGGCTCGTTGGGTGAGCCCGCGCCTGACCAAGTCTCGCGGTCCACATAAGAGAACTGCGGACCCCATTGGATGCGGCCACGGTTCACTTTCTCCTTCGATCCGTCATAGGGCTTGAACCAAAGACCGAATGTGCCCTCCACCAGCACGCGAGTGTCGGCCGTGCAGCTTCCCAGTCCGGAAGGAATAAATCCGGTGGCCACGGTCGGAGCAACTTCCGAATAGCAGCCCGAGTTCTTAAACGTGGGCGCGCCATAACCAACCTGCTTGGCGGAAATCGAGTCGAAGGATACAGCCCGGCCCGCATAGTCCGCGCCTGCGTTGAAGTAAACATCCAACTTGGGGCTGTGCCATTCCAGCGTAGCCAGACCCTGATAGGTGCGGATCAGGTTGAGACTGCCGTCGGCATGGACCGCAGCGTCTGGTAAACCGCTGGCGGAGTAGCGGCCTATCCCGTTGCCTCCGAGGGCATGCAAACCGAAGTCGATGTGCTTGTTGTAAAAAGACCAACGAGCGTTCGCGCCAAATCCGCCACCATTTTTAGAGTTGTTGAAGGCTCCCGCCGCGCTTGCTGCCGTCAGGCTACCGCAGCCTGCGCTAGCGAAGTTCTCTTCGCAAGGAAAGATGCGGTCGCGGAACCGGCTATAGATTCCGAATACTTCGTAGTGTCCGAAGCCGGGCTCGAAGGCGAGTTTGGCGACGATGTCCGGCGATGGGTTAAACGAGTAACTGGAGGCCGGAGTACAAGTTGTTGAGGCCGTCGTAGTGGTGGTCGTCGTAGTGGTCGTCGTGGTGGTACTGACGGCGGTCGTGGCGCAAGCCGTGATCCCGTTGTTGTAGAGTCCGCCTCCGGCTCCGGCGGAGCCTAGCAGAAAGTTAGAGGCGTTGCTGTGCGAGCTCACAGTTGCCTGCGCATTTTCCATCGAAACGCCGGCCCATACTTTGTTGTTGAAGCTCTTCGTCAAACGCAGCCCGTACTGCCGCGCAAAGCTGAAGCCGACGTTGTAATTGGGGTCAATTGTCATGGGCACTGCTTCGGTACGGTTATCGAGTCCGTGCCGGGTTTCCGCTAACAGCGTCCACATCTGCCCCCCCGTCACCGACCATCCGCTGGCAAACGCAGCCTGGACGAAAGCCTGCCGCTGGCGCAGAACGTAGCTGTTGGTCTGGTTGTTGTTAGAGGTGATGCCGGCGGCCAGAAAGTCGGTTTCGTAATACCCGGCGAGCTTGGTGCTTTTCAACTGGCCCTGCGCCAACATGGAGAGCCGCGACTGCCGGCCCGATCCGAAGAACTCCGAAGTATTGCTCTGCGAAGCTCCCGGCATGGTCAATGAGTTAAACGGGGTAGCTTCGCCTGCCAGGGCGCGCGACCGCCACACTGTTTCTGCCGCCAGGAATCCCCCCGGCGTAATCGTGATGCCTTTGTAATGCAGGGCGGTGGGAGCGTCCGACATACTCTTCTGCGCTTCCTGGATTGTCATCGTGGTGTTCAGCAGGTTGGTTTTCAAATCGGACACATCCGTCTTGAGTTCACCAACCGTTTGCTGCTGCTGGGAAGCCTGCACTTGCGCGGCATCAGCCTTTCCGGCAGCGTCGGTCGCCACCGTCTGCGCCTGTTGCACCGCCTGATCCTTGCTTCGCAAGCTGTCGCGCAGTTCCTGGATCTGCTGCTGCTGCTGCGCCAGCGCGGCTTGTTGTGACGCAATCGCGTCTTTCAGTGCTTGCACATCCGCCGCAGTAATCGGGGCAGGCTTGCTTTTCCTCGGCCTCGGCTCCGTATTGGTTTGCGCCACTAGCGAAGTCGCCAGAAACATCACAGCGCACATCTTCCACGCAGATTTCATCACACTCTCCTGTTTTTGAACTGAGCTTTTACAAGCATATGGCATTAAGAAACTCGACCCCTCCGAGGGCAATCAAGACTAAAGCATCAAGCGCCCGCTTGCGGAACTATTCCCCTTTTGGGCGGATGCTCTTCTTCTATCGGCGCTGTGTTACAGCGTGGTTACAGAACCGTGAATTTCTGATGAATGGGAGATTAACGGGAGGCGACATCGGTGTTGAGATGCCCGGCACCCTCCTGATAAGATTCGCTGCATTTCTTTTCGGAGGTTTCATGCGTAACTGCTTCGTCTTCATTCTTGCCGCGGGGCTGTCTTGTTTTGCTTGGGCCCAGCAACCGGCCGCGCCAACCCAGTTTGGCCAGGGACCGCCTGCGAAAATCAATGCGAACTCCACTCAGCAGGAAATATTTCAGGCGAAGATAAAAGAAGAATGGGAGGCCATCAAAAACAAAGACAGGAAAGCCTACGCGGAATTACTGGCGGACGACTATCAGGGGGTGGAGGTCGACGGCCGGGGCGAACGGAATAAGCTCCAAGCTATAAACGAAATGCCCGAGGGCAACGTTTTCAATTACACCCTGTGGGGATTCAAGCTGGTCCCGCTGGACGACAATGCCGCCTTCGTTATTTATGAGTCGACAATTCAGTTCCCGCCCAAGTCGCAGGTGCGCTTCTCCCGGATTTACATCACCGAACTGTGGGTGAAGCGCGACGGGCAATGGAAGGAAGTGCACTACCAGGAAACGCACGTGAAGTAGGGCGCCGCGTTCCCCGGGATTTAATGCAACCGTAGCAGTGGGGATCGCCATCCTTAAGAGAAAGGGGAATACTGCGATGAGGAAACTAGGTTTTGTCATCGTGTTGCTGTCGGGTAGCTGGCTGGTGGCGCAAGACAGTGCCAGCAAGCATCAACAGGAAGGGAAGCATTCCAAAGGCGAGATCACGGTACAAGGCTGCGTCGGCCGCTCCAGCGGCGACTATGTTCTGACCAAGCAGAATCCCGCCATGACTTATGAACTAGAGGGCAGTCACAACATTAAACTGCGCCATTACCTGGGGCAGCGCGTGGAAGTGACCGGAACCGAGTCGCCCAGCATGAGCACGAGTTCGGACGCCATGAATAAGACCGGCTCCGCGGCTTCGACAACCATCACTGTGACTTCGATCCGGACCATCGACAAGGAATGTACGGTCCGTCAATAGTCTGCCGGATCAAGCGCCGGCGACTAACTAGTCGCAATCCGGCGGCATGGCCATGATTTCCGAGTTCGAGTCGCAGGGCGGTTTCTTCTTGGACGGCTCCAGCAACGATGGATGGTTGTAGCGCAGCACCCACAGGCCTTCGTTGTTGGTGAGGTAGAGCAGGCTGTGTCCTCCGTCCGGCAATAGGCTGGTCACTTTGGTAAATGTTTCCAGCGTCTTGGGATTGCGCGGATCGCTGAGATCCAGCACTCGAACGGTTTCTGTAGGGTGGCTGCTGCTGGTTAGCGTGCTTGGAGTTTTCTCCGGAGCTTCCGCGATCGCCACATCCGGTGTAACCATCTCCAGGTTTCCGCTGGTCGCCTGATTGGCTTCCGCGGTGCGTTTCAGCAGGCTCGGCTTCTCCGGCTTGGAAACATCCACCACCATGAATCCCTGTTTCGCCGCCTGCTGCACGTAGAGATACTGCTTGCCATTTTCCTTCTGCAGCAGCATCTGGCTTCCCGTCGCCTGCGGCAGGGGCAAGTGGGCGATCACCGTGGCCGGAACATCGGTAGGCTTGGCGGTTGGCTGCTCTGCGGCCAGTGCCACGCTACCGAAAATCAGCAAAACCGACAGCAGCACGAAACAGCGATTCAGGCTTCCCGAAACTCCCATGGTTCACTCCACTTCTTACTTATGCTAAACCCAGGCGCAAGTCAGCCGACATGATTTTTTCAGCTCGGCTGCCCGAGCCTCGTCCTCACTGCTGCGCATAAACACCGACGCAGCCATTGGAACTTTGCGTCGTGCAGATTCCGCCTGCCTGCAGGGGAACGAACACGTGATTATTCGTGGAATCAACCGCAATGCTGTGTGAGTTGGAATTGGTAGTCACGTTCGTCAGCCAAGTATTGGTTTTGGCATCGATGACACCCAGTACCGGGCCGTTCGGCATATCGCGCGCCGCCAGGTAATATCTGTTGTCGCCGGGGTTGTACCAAATTTCATCCACGCCGCCCACGTTGGTGATAGTGGCCAGAAATTGTCCTGAGGTTCCATCAATTACATACTCGTTTGGCGGGAACGCCTCCCCGTCGTGATCTCCACAACCCACCAGGAAATTATTGCCCGGACCCTGCACGATGCTGGTGGGCATGCAATTCGGCATGCGGAACGAGTTCTCCACAAAAGGCCCGGCTGGATTTCCGAGGTTCGGATTAATCACGTCGACCGTTCCGTACGTAAGATCAGCGCCGCTGGCATTCGAATTAGTAACCAGGAAGCGGCCGGAGTTGGGATTAAATGCTGAACCGCCAATGCCGGCGATGGCGACTGCCCCAAAGCAGCCTGCCGTAGGTGGCGCTTGACTGGCGCAGTACGCGCCGTTGGGATCGAGCATCGGCCCATGGTGGCAAGGACGGTCCGGGCCGAGAATGTTTACACCGCCTCCGTGGCCGGTCATGCCGGACGAGACTGTCTCGGAGGGATCAGGGCAGATAAATCCAGCTGGTCCGTTGAGCCCACCATCGTCGATGACAACGGTGGAATCGTTTTGTGCAGCGCCGTCGTAATAAATTTGTCCCAGGATGCAGCTCGAAGGGTTAACCGGTCCCGGAGCGGGGCTCGTGCTGCCCTGTCCCACCACACCTCCTGTCGTGAGCACAGGAGGGCCGTAGGGCGTCTGGTTGGCGAAGGGCAGGCAGTGATCTGCTGTATATACGCCGGTTGGATTCACGATGTTGGTGACGTCAGCGAGCGTGATGAAGGGAAACCCCGGGTCGCCGTTTGCGACCAGCAACAGCACGGTGCCATTCACCACTCCGATCGACATTTCATCAGCGCGCAGATCTCCGCAGCTACCATCGGAAAATGCCCGGCCATTCGCTGATGCGATGCAGGGGGCTACGCCATTCGGGCCGTCGTAATCGGCAGATACGCCGGTAGCGAATTCCGCGATCACACTCGGTCCAGGTGGCAGGGTCGTAGCGCTCGTGCTAAAAGTTGTAGTGGTTAGGTCAAAGGCCACCACGCTGGCGCTGCCGTTTCCCACGAATAAAACGTTATTGTTGGGGCTCAATGCTTCGCCGTCCGGCGCCGAAAGTGGATTCACCCCGTTGGCGCGTGCGGCACAGCATTGTGCGCCGGGGAAGCCGCCAAACAAATTATTAGCGCCAAAGCCAGGGATGTGGAAGTTCAACGTGCGGCAGCCAAAGCGAGTCCAATTCCCGAAGCCGGTAACAAGAGGCGGAATAAAAAGTGTGCCCGTGCTATCCGTCGCACAGGAACTGGCGTTGACTCCGCCGCCAGCCACGCCATTCGCACCGGAAAAGAAATTTACCGCTATGTCCTGCTGCGTGTCGAACACCGCCACGTCCAAACCAATGCGGTCCGACACAAAGAAGCGGTGGTTCGTCGAATCGGTCAGACTGATGTCGAACGAATTGAACGGGCCTCCCGGTTCGCCAGTGGGGTTGTGCTCGGGGACAGGCATGATATCGATGACGGCATAGCCATCCGCCGTGGTGGTACCGCACACTGGGCAGTTCTTCACATTTCCGCAGCCGCTTAGCAGCACAAACAGCGTCGTGAGAAGAATGGTTAACAGAATTCGCGGTCGCATCGAATCTCCTCCTGCACTCCCTTTTTAAACCGGGCTTCGCGGCCCATTCTCGACAACCCAGCCCGTCGTCGACGGGCTTACTGATTTGCTTCGATGTAGCTCTAGAACCTGAACTGCAAGCGCTGCAGGATTACAAAGAAAGTCTGCGGCACCTGCCCCGTGATGCTGGGCTGGTGAAGCTGATCCACCGAAACATTGACCATGTATTTCACCCAATAATTTGGGTACCAGTTCAGACCGAACGTGACTTCATCGGTGTGGAAGTTGTAGGTTGGAACCAGACCTGGCGTGAACGGATTGTCAAAAGTCTCGCCCGGAGCTTTCGACTGGATCCCGGTGTAGCGCAGCGCCACTTCCCATGCGCCCAGCCCTCGCCCTTTGCCGCCAGGAGTATCCGGCCCAAACAATGGAGTCTTAACTTTCGGAGTGCCGTTTTCCGGCCGTTTTTCGCCCGTCAGCAGCCAAGTGCTGCTGATGTTCCAAGCCTTAGCCCCAACACCTGGAACGGAGAGGAATCCCAGGCCGCCCGGTGTTTCCGATCCGACCGCGTAGCGCTGCTGCTGCAGTTGCACATACTCCCCGCGCAGTGCGAAGGGCCCTTTCAAGTAGGTGAATTCACCCTCGTACCGCTCGACCGGCCCGTTGATGCGCAGTGATGGGAAGAAGTTGTAGGCGGCATCCGGGATGGTCGCGTTGAAACTCGTGTCCTGAGAAAGACCGCGAGAGCGGCCATGGCTGATCGACCCGCCGAAGGCAAATTGTTTCAGCCAATCGTCTTTGTGCTTCCGGAAAGGATAGAGCCGGATGCGGCCCACGAATTCCGGTTCGTTCGTATTATTCGCCGCCACGCCGCCGCGGCCGTTGAACGCTCCCGCCCACCACTGGACAACGCCGCCGTCGATGTCGCCATGCAAGGTGAGGCCCGGGCTCCGGTAGGCCGTATTGGTCGAGGGATAGAGCAGAGCCTGGAAGCCCCGCTCCACGAAATCAAGATTGGTGGCGCCGATGCCGGTCTCTTGGGCAAACGGCTCTTTGAACTGGCCCGCCTGGAACTGGAACTCGGGTTTAATTCTGACATTGAGATAAGCGTCGCGAACGATCGCACCGTTGGTGGCGTTCGAGTCAGTAAGAATTGCGAAGTCGAAATGCGATCCGTAATTTCCCTGGAAACCGAAACGCGCGCGGCGAATCAGGAACGTATCGGAAGGCGTCCCATCGCCTTTGTAGGCTCGATAGTCGGTGTCGAGGTAGCCGTAGGGGCTGATGCTGAACTGTCCATCGGCGCTTCTGATGAAGAAGTGTTCGCCGTTCCATCCGGCCGCAAGCGGGGTATCCTTCTTTGGGGCAGGAGCGGCGGCGGGTTTGTCCTGAGCTACCGGCAGGGCGGCCGCTTCAATCATTACCGCGTTTCGCAAACGGAGCGTGCCGTCGCCTACGTTAGAGGAACTGGCCTCCGGCGAAGCTTCGGCAACTGGGCGAACCTGCAGGGAACTGGCATCGTTCGATCCAGCTTTTGTCTCCACCAGCTTCTCGACCAAGGCCTTCAACTCCTCGATCGTCTGGCGTTGCGCCGCCACCTCACTGCGCAACTGGTTGACCTCCTCCTTGCTGGCCACGTTGGAAGCCGCTGCGGCTTTGTCGTCAGGTTGTGCGTTTTGGGCCGGGGCGAGTGAACCTGACGCCATGAAGATGACTAGCGCGAAGGAAATCGTTAGCGAACGCATGCTTTTCCCCTCTCGGAGTGACATGTACTGACATTCCTGTGCCGCTCCGCGGGGTATGCAGACTGCAAACGCATGCCGTGCGCGAGCGGCGCAACGATGCCTGGCTCTCAACTTTAAAAAGCCGCTTTTACTAGAACTCGTCTGATAAGTGGACCAATCCAGCCCGCTGGGTTTAGCACAGTCGAAAAGACGCTGTCAAGCAATTTTTCGGATCACACTGGAAAATCAGGGGATAAATGGGAATGGATACTGCAAGACGTCCGGGTCTCAGATGCCCGTGGTCTGATAGTTGAGGATGGCCAGCGCCAGGCGATAATCGTAGCCGGCTTGCGCATTGCTGATCTGCGCCTGAGTCTGCTGCAGTTGGGCCTGGCTCAGTTCTACGATTGAACTTAGCCCTAAGTTATAGCGGGTCTGGGCCAGATCGAGCGCAAGTTGCGCCTGGTCAGAGAGTTGTTGGGTCACGCTGA
>Ga0070710_10001190_pt1 | contig 12280 bp, 11 predicted proteins | sample LARL52metaG_FD_65454 | JGI IMG/M metagenome (GOLD analysis project Ga0070710, IMG submission 65454) | Corn, switchgrass and miscanthus rhizosphere microbial communities from Kellogg Biological Station, Michigan, USA - LAR L5-2 metaG | ecosystem: Host-associated > Plants > Roots > Rhizosphere ... | reverse complement strand
GCTGGCCCGGGGGAGCGACCCCCCGGAGCCCCCCGGTGGCCCCGGCCCGGTTCCTCCGTCACCGGGCCGGGGCCCTGCTGGACCCGCAGGGAAGCCCCCCGGAACCCCAGTGGCCTACGGCCTGGCGCGCCGCGTGTCCGGTCCACGTGCGGCTCAGAATCGCACGTACTCGTAGTCCAGCGGCTGGCCGTTGATGCCGCTGCGCGGCGGGGCCAGCCAGGCGGCGATCTTCCCCGGCTCGTACACCGGGCGCATCAGCGACTCCACGTGCACCTTGTCGGCCGGGGTCGGCAGCCACGAGTCGCGGCCCGCCGCCCAGGCGGCGGCGTCGATGATCTGGCCGCCGGGCGTGACGTGGCAGCCGGCGAACGCGCCGACCTTCCGGTTGAACCCCGCGTGCGGCAGGGCCAGCCGGTGCCCGGTGATCCCGTGGCTGTCCAGGATCCGGTTCCACCGGGTCACCCCGGTCTCGCAGTCCCTGATGTAGGCGGTGCGCAGGTCGTGGTTGAGCGTGGTGAGCGCGGGCAGTTCGGCGGTCACGATGCGGTCGCCGTCGGGCTGCTCGATGGACGTCATGGCGCTGGTGAGCACGTGGTCGTCGGTGCGGCGGTCCTCCTGCCAGCGGCCCTTGAGCCCGCTGGAGTAGTAGTTGGCCACGTTGGTGGAGGTCTCGCCGCCGAACAGGTCCAGGCTGACGCTGTAGTGGAAGTTCAGGTATTTCTGAATCATGTCGAGTGGGATGCCGCCGTGCCGGGCGATGTCGTCGGTGTCGTGCTCGCGCATGAGCTGTGCCGCGCGCTCCACCACCCGGTCCACGCCCGTGGTGCCCACGAACATGTGGTGCGCCTCTTCCTTGAGCATGAACTCGCAGGTGCGCGACAGCGGGTCGAACGCGCTCTCCTTCAGCGTGCCGAGCTGGTACTTCCCGTCCCGGTCGGTGAAGTAGGTGAACATGAAGAACGACAGCCAGTCCGGGGTCTCCTCATTGAACGCGCCGAGGATGCGGGGGGCGTCCGCGCTGCCGGAGTTGCGCAGCAGCAGCGCCTCGGCCTCGTCCCGGCCGGCCCGGCCGAAGTAGGCGTGCAGCAGGTACACCATGGCCCACAGGTGCCTGCCTTCCTCCACGTTCACCTGGAACAGGTTGCGCAGATCGTACAGGCTGGGCGCGGTCAGGCCGAGGCGGCGCTGCTGCTCCACCGAGGCGGGCTCGGTGTCGCCCTGCACCACGATCAGGCGCTGCAGGCTGGCCCGGTGCTCGCCGGGGACCTGCTGCCAGGCCGGCTCGCCCTTGTGCTGGCCGAACCCGATCCGCCGGTCCGGATCCCGTTCGGCCAGGAAGATCCCCCACCGGTAGTCGGGCAGCCTGACCCGGTCGAAGTGCGCCCAGCCGGCCCGGCCCACGTCCACCGCGGTGCGCAGGTACACGTCCTGGGTCGGCAAGGTGGGCCCCATCTCGCCCCACCACTGCAGGAACCGGGGCTGCCAGGACTCCAGGGCCCGCTGCAGCCTGCGGTCCTCGGCCAGGTCGACGTTGTTGGGGATGCGCTCGCTGTAGTCGATCGACATGAGAAATCCCTCAGGCTCGGTTGCGGTCGAACACGCCCGCCTGCCCGGTGCCGTAGCGCCGCAGGGCGCCCTCGGGACCGGACGCGTTCGGCCTGGTGAACACCCAGTTCTGCCAGGCGGACAGGCGGCCGAAGATCTTGGTCTGCGGTGTTTCCGGGCCGGCGAACCGCAGGTTCGCCTCCATTCCGGTCAGCGCGTCGGGGCTGAGCGAGGCCCGCTCCTCGCAGGCGATGCGGATCTCGTCGTCCCAGTCCAGCTCGTCCGGGGCGAACGTGACCAGGCCTAGGTCCAGTGCCTCCTCCGACTCGATCCGGCGGCCGGTGTGCTGCTCCAGCTTGGCCACGTGGCCCGGATCGGCGAGGAACCGGGATGCCAGCCTGGTCAGGCCGTTGGCCATCGGGAACGCGCCGAAGTTGGCGGCGGACAGGACGATCGCCGCGGGCTGGAGGGATGCAGGGCTGTCCTCCAGGCCCAGATCGCCCTCCGGCAGGCCGTTCAGCATGAATTGCCGGTCGCAGGCGAGGGCAAGCTCGATCAGTGGGCCGGCGAAGCAACTGCCCGGCTCGATCAGCGCGAACAGGCTGCGGCTGGTCACGTCCAGCCGCCGCAGCGTGCGCTTGGCGAAGTGCCGGATCTCGCCGGCCAGCCAGTCCTGGCCCGCGGCCCCGGCCAGCAGCCGCTCATAGGCCAGCACCGCTTCCGCGTCGCCGGCGGTCTTGATCAGCCAGGTGCCCAGCCCCGTCTCGTTGCTGCGCAGCCACAGGATGAGATCGTCGAGTTCCCTGGTCACGGCGAGCGGCCAGAACCCGTCGCCCCGCTCGCGCGCGGCCGCCATGGTCTCCGGTGCCGGCTCGCGCGGCCCGCCGACCGTGATGGTCACCAGGCCGGTGCTCCGGTCCAGGCCGGCGGTCACGTGCCGGTAGCCGATCGTGTTTTCTTGGACCGAACGATCGAGCGGGGCCAGCGTGATCCCCGGGCCACCGGGCGCCCGGCGGGACCTGGCGGCGGCGGCCCGGGCCCGCTCGCGCACCGTGTCCGCGAACCTGCTCGGCGGCGCGATCGCGTCGACCAGGCCCCACTCCAGCGCGGTCTTGGCCCGCACGCCCTCGCTGCGGGTGGCCACGACGTCGGCGAGGTCCTTGCGGACCTTGCGCTTGTCCACCAGCCGGGTCAGCCCGCCGGTACCGGGCAGCACCGCGAGCAGTGGCACCTCGGGCAGGGATACCGCGGCGCTGCCGTCGTCGACCATGATGATCTCGTCGCAGGCCAGGGCAAGCTCGTAGCCACCGCCCGCGGCGTTCCCGTTCACCGCGGCCAGGTAGGCCTGGCCGGAGTCCGCGCCCGCCTCCTCGATCTCGTTGCGGGTCTCGTTGGTGAACTTGCAGAAGTTCACCTTCCACGCGTGGTCGGCCTGCGCCAGCATGCGGATGTTCGCCCCCGCGCAGAACACCTTGTCCAGGCCGCTGGTGAGCACGACCGCGCGGACCTCGGGATGGCTGAACCGCAGTCGCTGGACCGCGTCGTGCAGTTCGATGTCGACGCCGAGGTCGTAGGAGTTCAGCTTGAGCTCGTAGCCGGGGGCGATGCCGCCGTGCTCGTCGGCCCGGAGCACGATCCGCGCGATCTCGCCGTCGATTTCCAGCCGCAGGTGCCGGTAGTGGGCGGGTTCTGTGCCGAAGTCAACGGGTGCCATCTCGCTCCTCCGGGGTCCGCTAGCCACCAGTCTCTACAACTCGATGGCGTTACGTCAAATAAATGTGGCATGTTTTCGGATCCGCGGGTAGACGGTCAGCGCGTTGCCCGCGAGCGCTCCGGCCAGGACGTCGTCGCCCAGGTCCAGGGTGGCCAGGGCGCGGGCGTTGCGCGCGATGCCGGGCACGCCGGGCCAGTCCGTGCCGAAAATGAACTTGCCGGCGAGCCGGCGCAGGTCGAAGCGCGCGTAATAGTGGGGGAGGCGCTGCGGTGGCAGGCCGGACAGCTCGATCCACACGTTCTCGTGCAGCAGCGCCAGCGACGCCGCCGCGTCGTACCACCAGCCCCGGCCGCCGTGCGCAAGCACCACGGTGAGCCCGGGGAAGTCCCGCAGCACCGGCAGCAGCAGCGCCGGATCGGCCAGTTCGTTCATGGAACCGGGGAAGGAACTCGTGCCGCAGTGCACCACCACCGGCAGGCCCTCGGTCACGCAGGCCTGGTAGGCGGGATAGAGGGCCGGGTCGGCGGGGCTGAAGCCGCCGTGCACCGGGTGCACCTTGAGCGCGACCGCGCCCAGCGCGACCTGCCTGGCCAGCTCGGCGTCGACCGGGTAATGCAGGTGCGGGTTGATGTTGGCGACCAGCGAGAAGCGGCCCGGGTCGTGGGCGGTCAGCGGGAGCAGGTCCTCGGCCGGCTGCATCCCGGTCACCTTGGGGCTGTACTCGCAGATGACCAGGACGTGGTCCACGCCCTCGGCCTGCATCAGGCTGCCGAGCGCCTGCGGGATGACCTCGCCGTCCGCCGTGTACGCCGCGCGCCAGCCCGGCTGCCCGAACCGCTCCGCCCAGTCCATCCAGGCGGGCTTGACCGTGGACAGCCGCACCGGGTGCTGGTGGGCGTCGATCAGCGGCATCCCGTCGAGCATCGCCTCTCCTCGAACTCTGGCTGCGACCCACACCCTATTTGCTGTGTTAGCCCGGGGGAGCGGCCCCGGAGCCCCTCGGTGGCCTACGGCCCTGTCGGCTGGGGGAACTCGGCTGGCGTTGGCTGCTGGCGGGGACTCGGCTGGCGTTTGCGCTGCAGGCGGGGAGGGCCTGCCGGATGTGCGGGAGCCCGGGCGCTGGGTGCGCCCGGGCTCCGGGGTGGGGTTGTTGGTGCGGGTCAGGCCTGGGACGGCTCCAGGTCGCCGGCGTCGTCGAAGTCCGCGGTGCTCGCGGCCGCGAGCGCCATCGGGTCGCCGGCCAGGTCTTCCTTCTTGACCCGGATGGCCGCGATCGAGAGCACGAGCGCGATCAGCGCGATCCCGGCGGAGACCAGGAACCCGCGGGAGAACCCGAGGGCCAGCGCGTGGTTGTAGATGGCCTTGGGGATCTGGCCGCTGGTGGCGTGGATCGCGTGCCCGCTCTTGGCAGCGGCCGCCGCCAGCGCCGTCACCTGGCTGTGGACGCTGTTCGACACCACGGTCCAGGCCACGGTGCCGAGCAGGGCCAGGCCGATCGCCCCGCCGACCTGCTGGCCGACGTTGGGCAGGCTGGCGGCCAGGCCAGCGTCCCGCTCCTCGACCTTGGACAGCGCGACCAGGGTGATCGGCATGAACAGCATGCCCAGGCCCGCGGCCGTGACCAGCATCGGGCCGAGCAGGCCGCCGGTGTAGGTGCTGTGCTCGGTGATGCGGGACAGCCAGAACATGCCGCCCGTGCCGATCGCCGAGCCGGCGATCAGCAGCGGCCGGGCACCGATCCGGCCGACCAGCTGGGAACTGACCCCGGCCATCAGCATGATCATGGCGACCATCGGCAGGTACGCCACGCCGGTCTTCAGCGCGCTGTAGCCCCACACGGTCTGCACGAACAGGGTCAGGAAGAAGAACATCCCGAACATCGCGGTGCCGACACAGAGCATGATCAGGTTGGCCGCGGACCGGTCCCGGTTGCGGAAGATCCGCAGCGGCATCAGCGCGTGCTTGCTGCGCGACTCGATGAAGACGAACGAGACGAGCAGCACCACGGCGGCAGCCAGCGAGAACACGACCTTGGTGTCACCCCAGTGCGAGACGCCGTTGGGGCTGGTGGCGGCGTTGGACAGGCCGAACACCAGTGCGGCCAGGCCAAGGCTGGCGGTGATCGCGCCGGGCAGGTCGAACCGGCCGGGGTGCCCCTTGGACTCCGGCAGCGCCCGCGGCGCCAGCAGGGCGACGATGATGCCGATCGGCACGTTGACGAAGAGCACCCAGCGCCACGAGGCGTAGGTGGTCAGCAGGCCGCCCGCGAGCAGGCCGACGGCTGCGCCGCCGATGCTCATCGCAGCGTAGACGCCAAAGGCCCGGTTGCGCGGCGGGCCCTCCGGGAACGTGGTGGTGACCAGCGACAGTGCGGCCGGCGCCACGATGGCCCCGCCGACACCCTGCAGTGCCCGGGCGCCGAGCAGCCAGGCCTGGGTGGTGGCGAAGCCGCCGAGCAGGGAGGCCACCGAGAACAGGATGATGCCGGCGATGAACACCCGGCGCCTGCCCAGGATGTCGCCGGCCCGGCCGCCAAGCAGCAAGAACCCGCCGAAGGTCAGGGCGTAGGCGTTGACGACCCACTCCAGGCCGGAGCCGGAGAAGCCGAGCGCGTGCTGGATGTGAGGGAGTGCGACGTTGACGATGGTCGCGTCGAGCACCACCATGAGCTGCGCGGTTGCGATCACGACGAGGGCCAGGCCGAGACTGCGCTGGCGAGCGCCAGCCGCTGCTCCTGGGCCCCCTCGCCCGGTCGCGGGCTGTGCGGTGGACATGTGATCTCCTTGCGTGAAGGGCGTAGTGAACCAACGCGTCGGCGCTGTGCGCTGGGCGTGGAAGTCTTGGATTGGGTTGAGACCTTCAGCGGCCGCCGGTTAACGGGCGGCCGGGGCTGCCGCAGAAATCGGTTCCGCGGCGCTGACCAGGAGCTTGTTCACCTCCTCACAGTTTTCCGCCTCGGCGGCGGACAGCGGCGGGCTCATGGCCCGGATCAGGGTCAGCAGATTGGTGCGCTGCTCCCGGGTGAGGCACTGGCGCCACGGCGTGCGGCTCAGTACCTCATTCTCGAGGCGGGCCTTGAGGTCCGCGCCGGCCGGGGTGAGCACGAGCCGCTTCACCCGGCGGTCGGCGGGATCAGGTTCCCGCACCGCCAGCCCGTGCTTCTCCAGAGTGTCGGCGATGCTGGTGATGAAGGAGGGGTCACAGTGCATCCGCTGGCCCAGGTCCTTCATGGCCAGTGGGTTGTCGAGCATGTGCAGCGCCTTGATCACGAACACCGGGATGCCGAAGCTCTTGGCGAGCGTCTCACCCTCGGCGACGAGCCGGCCGAACAGCCCGGCCACCGAGTCAAGGATCTCGAGGTCAAGGAGATCCTCTTCCGATCGCGTATGCACCCTGTTTCCTCCGCCTGAGCATCTCAACAGTTGAGTAGCTCAACCGTATAGGAGGAAGGTTGAGTAGGTCAAACTTTTATTCGCCTAGCATCTGAGTAGCTCGAAGATCGACTACCTCATCAAGATGCGGAGCAGGACCAGGACGCCGAGCACCAGGAGGATGGAGGTCAGCCCGCTGCGGTTCCGGGTCTTGCGGAAGTTCGGGATCCGGTTCTTGTGCACCTTGAGGTCGGAGTTGGCACCGTAGGCATGCCGAAGCTGCCAGCCGACGTACCCGCCGACCAGCAAGACGAGAAGCGCAACTAGAACTGCGGCTGATCCCACGGCGCCCGACCCTCCCTGCGCTGTGATCCTGCCTCAAGAGCATCGCGCATGAGCGGTGCGCGTTCCACTACTTTCCGCTTAATCGCCGGTGTGTCGCACAAAGCATCGGCCACCGGGGGCAGGGGGGTCGCTCCCCAGGCCAGCACTACTACTCGGCGCTGGAGGCCGCCCAGATGTTGATGCCCGACGCGGCCGAGTGCCGGTCGATCTCGGCCAGTTCTTCCGCGCTGAAGGTGGACTGGCCCGCGGCGCCCAGATTCTCCTCCAGTTGCGCCACGCTGCTCGCGCCGACCAGCACCGAGGTGACCCGGTTATCCCGCAGGGCCCAGGCGAGCGCCATCTGGGCCAGTGACTGGCCGCGGGCCGCGGCGACCTCGTTGAGCGCGCGTACCGCGGCCAGGTTCTGCTCGCTGAGCTGGTCGGCGGACAGGCTGCTGCCGCTGCGCGCGGCACGCGAGCCCGCGGGGACGCCATCCAGGTACCTCGCGGTGAGCAGGCCCTGAGCCAGCGGGGAGAACGCGATGCACCCTGCCCCCTCTCGCTCCAGCGTGTCCAGCAGGCCGTCCTCGATCCACCGGTTGAGGATCGAGTAGGACGGCTGGTGGATCAGCAGTGGCGTGCCCATCTCGCGCAGCAGCGCCGCCGCATGCTCGGTGCGCGCGGGGGAGTAGGAGGAAATCCCCGCGTACAGCGCCCGGCCCGAGCTGACCGCGGTGGCCAGCGCGCCCATGGTCTCCTCGAGCGGGGTGTCCGGGTCGGCGCGGTGGCTGTAGAAGATGTCCACATAGTCCAGGCCCATCCGGGCGAGCGACTGGTCCAGGCTGGCCAGCAGGTACTTGCGCGAGCCCCACTCGCCGTAGGGGCCGGGCCACATGTCGTATCCGGCCTTGGTCGAGATGATCAGCTCATCGCGGTACGGGCGCAGGTCCTCGCGCATGATGCGGCCGAAGTTGATCTCGGCAGCCCCGTACGGCGGGCCGTAGTTGTTGGCGAGATCGAAGTGGGTCACGCCCAGGTCGAACGCCCTGCGCAGGATCGCCCGCTGGGTGTCCATCGGGCTTTCGTCGCCGAAGTTCTGCCACAGCCCGAGGGAGACCTCGGGCAGCTTCAGGCCGCTGCGCCCGCAGCGGCGGTAGTGCCTGCCGTCGTACCTGTCATCGGCCGCGATATAGGTCATGGTCGCAGTCTCTCACCGGCCCTGCCTGGCTCGCCGCCCGATGCCTGACGGGCAGCCGATACGGCACGGGCCGGGCTGGCAGGATGGGGACGCCCGGGTGCGGCCCGGGCCCCACTGACACCGGCGAGCGATGGAGCATGCATGAATGACGCGATGATGGCCGAGACCATCAGGATCACCGGACATGGCGGCGACCAGATCGAGGCCTACCTCGCCAGGCCGCTTGGCCCGGGTCCCTACGGCGGCGTGGTCGTGATCCATCACATGCCCGGGTACGACGAGGGCAGCAAGGAGATCACCAGGACCTTCGCCGTGCACGGCTACCTGGCCATCTGCCCGAACCTGCACTACCGCGAGGCACCCGGTGCCAGCCCGGACGACGCGGCGGCGGCGTCGCGGGCCCAAGGTGGCGTGCCGGACGACCGGCTTGTCGGCGACGTCGCGGGTGCGGCCGCCTACCTGCGGGCCATGCCCGCCTCCAACGGCAAGGCCGGCACGATCGGCTACTGCTCGGGCGGCCGCCAGTCCTTCCTCGCCGCGTGCAGCCTGCCGCTGGATGCCGCCGTCGACTGCTACGGCGCGTTCGTCATCGGTTCGCCGCCGGAAGGCATGCCGCTCAAGGTCGGCCCGATCGTGCACCTCGCCAAGGACCTGTCCTGCCCGCTGCTCGGCCTGTTCGGCGCGGACGACTCCTATCCGTCCCCGGCCGAGGTGGCCGAGCTGGACAAGGCCCTCACCGAGGCGGGGAAGGAGCACGAGTTCCACACCTATGAGGGCGCCGGGCACGCCTTCTTCGCCGTGAACAGGCCCAGCTACCGGCCGGAGGCGGCCATGGACGGCTGGCAGAAGATCTGGGACTTCTACGGCCGGTACCTGGCCGGCTGAGCGGAGGCCGCGATGTGCACGTATCTGACCGAGAAGGTGGCCGTCGAAGGCAGCGGCAAGGGCGCCGCGGGCTGGTTCGGCCTCACCGAGGCGACCGTCTACTTCGACCACCCGCAGCACGCCCGGGCCGAGCACACACTCAACATCGACTTCCTCAACCCGGGCCAGGGGCCATCGGCGCGCGTCGCCGTGGAGCTGACGGCCGCCTCCGCCCGGGCGCTGGCCGCGGCGATCGAGTCCGCATTGTCCAGCGTGCCCCCCGGCTTGCTCTGAGGTCACCACGGGAATGGGGCGGCGGGGATGGCCCGTGCGCAGGCGCAACTCCGCGCCCGGCCGCCCAGTCCGTCCGGGGATGGGGTGTTATGTCGGTGGGGGGTGCCAGTATCGGGGGAAGAAGGTGGTGGCATGAAATTCCAGGTTGAGCATGATGCCCTGGCGGACGCGGTGGCGTGGGTGGCGCGGGCACTCCCGTCGCGGCCGGTGGTGCCGGTGCTGTCCGGGCTGCGGCTGGACGCGGGCGAAGGGCTCACGCTGTCCTGCTTCGACTACGAGCTTTCCGCGACCACGCGGCTGCCCGCCGATATTGCCGAGCCCGGCTCGGCGCTGGTGCCGGGGCGGCTGCTCGCCGAGATCACCCGCAGCCTGCCCGGGCAGCCGGCCGAGTTCCGCTCCGACGGCGACGAGGTGACCCTCAGTTGCGGGAGCGCCGAGTTCGCGCTGGTCTCCCTGCCCACGGCGGAGTACCCCGAACTGCCGCCCGCCCCGCCGCTGGCCGGCACGGTCGACGGCGGGGACCTGGCCGCGGCGCTTGCCCAGGTGCTCCCGGCGACCAGCCGCGACGACACGCTGCCCATGCTCACCGGGGTATGCCTGGACATCCGCGGCGACGTGGTGACGCTGGCGGCCACCGACCGGTACCGGCTCGCGGTGCGCGATCTGCACTGGACGCCCGCAGACCCGGGGATCCGGGCGATCGCCCTGGTCCCCGGGCGCACCATGGCCGACGCGGCGCGGGTCATGGTGCCCGGGGTGCCTGTCTCCGTCTCCTTCGTGGCGCCGGAGGACGTCAGAGGCAGCGGCGCCCCCCGGCCGGTCGAGGGGATGATCTCATTCGACAGCGGCGGCCGCCGGCTGACCGGCCGGCTGATCGCGGGGGAGTTCATCAGGTACGAGTCCCGGTTCCCGGCGGAGTACGGCTGCCGGGCGGAGATGCCCGCGGCTTCACTGATCGAGGCCGTCCGGCGGGTCTCCCTGGTCGCCGACCGGGCCAGCCCGGTCCGGCTCACCTTCGGCTCCGGGACCGTGGCGATTGAGGCTCAGACAGAGGGCCGGGCCAGGGCGATCGAGCGGGTCACCGCGAGCTTCCACGGCGACGAGCCCGCGATCGCCTTCAACCCGCACTACCTGCTCGACGGGATCACCGCGGCGGCGGGAGGGCCCGGGCCCGCACGGCACCCTGCCTCATCGGCCAGCGCCGACGACGGTGCGGCCGAGGACCCGGCGGCCGATGGTGCCAGCGACGCGGCCCACGACGGTTCTGCCAGGTCGGCGACCATCCGGCTGGAGTTCACCAGCCCTGCCCGGCCCGCGCTCATCACGCTGGCCGGGGACGAGGGGGACGACGGCGGTTCCGATGGCAGTGCCGCCGGTGACGGCGGCGAGGCGGCAGACGATGCCGTGGCCGGCCGGCCACGGCCCGCGTTCCGCTACCTGGTGGTGCCGCTGAGGTCGCCGGCCCGCGCCTGATACGCCGCCCGGCGGCCCCGCCGGCCGAGCCGCCAGAACGCCTTGCCGGCCAGCGCGGCGCGGATCGCCCAGGTCACCCTGGTCAGCCAGGATGCGCCCGATGCCACCGGCGCGGCCTCCATCCAGGCCCCGCTGCGCCACGCCCGGCGGCCCACCCAGACCGCCGCCGCCGTGACCAGGCTCACGAACAGCACGGGCACCGCGAGCAGCACGAGCAGCACCGCAAGCGCACTGTGCGGCCAGGCCGCCACGGCCAGCGCGATCAGGCCAGCCCCGAGGGCGAACCCGCCCACCACGAACAGCAGCAGGAACCGCAGCACCCGGCGCGCCAAAGTCCGCGCCGCCATCGTGGCGGCGGCCCAGTCACCCACGAAGACCTCGTCCCCGCCGAACCCGGTGCCAGAGTCCCACGGGCCCTGCTGCCACGTGCCCTGACCCGCCGGGTCCCCGTACCCCCGGCCCCGGCTCGATGACCCCTGATCGGCTGGAGTTCCGTGCCAGGGTCCCTGACTCCACGCACGGCGCTCTGGTGTGCCCTGCTCCCAGCCGTCCGACCTGTCCATATTTGCCTCCGTTACCGCCCCCGCTGTACGGATTTATGCTTGTCCAGAAACGATATATCTCGATTTTCGCGCTGGCAAACCATCCGTTGACGCCCCCCTTTCCCTGTAACGCCAGCCCGGAGCCGGTCCATCCCTCGCTGAGGAAGTGGCGCTTATTGGGGCGGGTGGGCGCCTTCTGTGCTGAGCAGGACGATCACGGAAGCAGAGTCCACGGCAACCGCCGCGCGGCGGTCTTTGCCCTCGGGGCCAGTCAGGGCGGCGCGGGCGCCTGCCAGGGACGAGGCACCGCTCGGGCCTGAGGATATGCCGGCCGCGGCGAGGTCGGCGGCTGCGCGGCGGGCCGCGTCGTCGGTCACGGCGACGGCGGCGTCCAGGCCGGCAGAGAAGTACGGCCAAGCGGTCGAGGAGATCGTGCCGCAGTTGAGGCCGGCCATGATCGTATTTGCCGTGGGTATCGTGACCGGCCTTCCGGCTCTCAGGCTGGCGAGCAGGCAGGCGGCGGTATCGGGCTCCACAGCAAGCACCGCAGGGGCCGTCACGGGCCCCTGCCCGCGGTCAGCGCGGTAGTGCATGACGGCGGCCTGGGCCAGAGAACCGACGCCAACCGGGACCGCAACAAGCGCGGGCGGACCGGCGCCGGCGGCGGCTAGCTGGGAATCGAGTTCGGCGAACAGGGTCGAGTAGCCCTCAACGATCCAGGTCGGCACCTGGTCGTAGCCGGGCCAGGCGGTGTCTTGGACCAGGGCCGCGCCGGGGTGATCCCCGGCCCATTGCCGGGCGTGCGCGACGGCTTGGTCGTAGCTGCCGCTGACCTGGCTGACCTCGGCGTTTTCACTGGCTATGGCGGCGCGGGTGGCGGGGTCGGTGACGGCCGGGACGAAGACGCGGGCCGGGGTGTTTGCCAGCCGGGCCATGCGGGCGACGGCGCGGCCGT
>Ga0070710_10001182_pt1 | contig 12322 bp, 8 predicted proteins | sample LARL52metaG_FD_65454 | JGI IMG/M metagenome (GOLD analysis project Ga0070710, IMG submission 65454) | Corn, switchgrass and miscanthus rhizosphere microbial communities from Kellogg Biological Station, Michigan, USA - LAR L5-2 metaG | ecosystem: Host-associated > Plants > Roots > Rhizosphere ... | reverse complement strand
CGATCGTCGGTCGAACCGCGCGCAAATGCGTTCTCGCGCCGCTGCCGCCCAACATCGAGGCGCCGGCCGACATCACGGAGTCCCACCTGTATCACCGCCTGGCCCGGGCCCGCGCGGAAGGACAAGTTGTCATCGGCCATTTCGGATCGATCTATCCCGGCAAGCAGCCGAATGCGCTGCTCGGCATTGGCGCCGTTCTCGCCGCGCGCGGCATGAAGACGCTGATCGTCTATATCGGCTCCTTCATCCGCGGCATGGACCGGACCGAGGAGGAGTTTTATGCGCGGGCCGAACAACTCGGCATCCGCGACGCGGTCCTCGTCTCGGGCTTTATCGCTTCCGATCAGGAGGTGTTCGGCTTGTTCAGCCTGGTCGACGCGTTCTGCTATCCGCTCGAGGAGGGCCTGAGCGCACGACGCTCCAGCATTCTGGCCTGCCTGCAGTCCGCCCGCCCGGTGATCGTGACGGGCCCGGCCGAGGACGACGAGTTCGACCATCATCCGCGCTTCAAAGCCCTGATCGAGCGCGGTGCGATCACGCTGGTCGCGCGCGGCGCCAATGAGGCCGCCTATGCCGATGCGATCATGGCCGCGCTCGGCCGCCCGGCGGCGCACATGCCGTTCGATTTCGACGGCTGGTGGATTGACGTGGCGCGCGCCATCCGGGCGCAGTTTGCGCTCACACCTTCAGGCGAAATCGCGCCAAATAGTGCAAGCCAAACACCGCCAGCAAGAACGTGAACCAGAGCGGATCGGCGCGATCGAGGAAGAAGCTCTCCAATGACGACAAATAGAGGCCGAACACCCAGAGCTGCAGCAGCAGCATCAGGAGCGGCCCGCCATTGCCGGCATGGTCGGCGCGCTGGAAATTCCGCAACGGCATGATGACCAGCACGAGGATGAGCAGCGCCAGGCCCGGCAGGCCGATCCCGAGCGCCGTGTCGAGATAGCCGTTGTGGCTGTGCGCCGCGGTTTCGGCCCATTCCTTGCCCTCCGGCAGCGCGCGGATCGCGTCGGTGCCCCAGAATGCGGCGAAGCCATAGCCGGTCAGGAGGCGCGACTGCAGCGACTGCAGTGCAAAAGTCCAGATGTCGGTGCGGCCGGTGAAGCTGGTATCGAGCGGCAGCGCCCTTGCGATCTCGGCCAGCCCATCGCTCATGACGGTGCCGATGGACAACAGGTTGAGCAGCACGAGCGGCGTGAGGAGCATGGCGGCCCGCAACCACAACGGCCGGAGGATCATCGTCAGCGACGAAACGATCAGCACGACGAAGGTCAGGGCCAGCGAACTCTTTCCCCCGGTTTTCAGGAGAAACAGCAGGGCAAGCACCGTCGTCGCGATGCCACTCAGCCAGGCCCCCGAGCGGCAGACATAGATGCCGATGAAGACCAGCATCGCCATGATGCCGGCCGCCACGTTCTTGTGCCCGAACACGCCGCGCCAGTCGCCGGCGAGCTGCCATTCCTGGGTGTCGGTGGCGAGATGGGTCGACAGCTGCGGCACCAGCAGGACGCCGAGATAGCAAGCACCGAGCAACGCCAGCGCGGCAATGCCGAGATAGCGCATCAATTCGTTTTGCGTCTTCGGCAACAACATCATCGCCGCCGTCGCCATGATCACACAGGCCGTCAGCACGAGGCGGCGCACCGATGTCGCCGGGTCCTGCGACAGCACGACCGTCGCGATCAGCCAAGCGCCGAACAGGATGAAGGCCGGGTTGACCAGAGACGCGAGGCCGCGCCAATTGTCGCGCAAGGCAAGCGCGAGGATGAGAACGCCCATGCAGCCGAACAAGACGTAGGTCATCGTCTCATTGCCGGCGATCGGATCCTTGAACGGCTGGTTGCCGAGGTCGGCAAAGGGATGCAGCGAGATCCAGGCCAGCAGCAGCGCACCGATGAAGGCGAGACCACGGACGATGTCCATGACCTGCTGGCGCCGCAGTCCGCCGGCGACGACGCGCAGGTCTTGCGTGGTGACGAACTGGCTCACGACATGATCTTCGAGGCTTTGTACGGCTGCGGCTCGATGCCGAACGCCGCCAGCGCGCTGCCGACGGCGACAATGATCGGATGCAGCGCGATCAGCGCCTTGCGGCTGGTCAGCGCGAGAGCGGCGGCGCGCAGCAGCGAGAATGGAAGCAGCGCCACGAGCTTGGCGACCAGGCGAAGCTGCGAGCGCACATCATCGGCCAGCCTGCGCTGGACGTGATAGTTGACGGCCCCGATGCGGAGGCCGCGCAGCGCGAGCCAGGCCGGACTGGTTCGGCTGCGCGAGACGGTTTCGGTGATGACGGCATCCGCTGCCCAGTAGAATTTCATTCCGGCGGCGCGGCAGCGGGCAAAGAAGTCGAAATCGCCGCCGCCGAGAAAATTGAACCGCACATCGAACGTCGGAAGCCCGAGACGCGCGAAGACGGGCCGCCTGATCAGGCAGTTGCCGCAGCCATAGATGATCGGCACCGGACCGCTGACATCATAGGCCGGACGAAACGCCGGATGTTCCCGCAGTCCGCGTTTCCCGTCGTCGTCAAAGTCAGGCCACACCGGACCGCCGACGACGTCCGCGCCGCTGGCGTCGGCGGCGCGAAGCATCCGCTCCAGCCAGTCGGGGGAAGCGACCTCGTCGTCATCGATCATGAGGAAATTGACCGCTTGCGGGAACGCCGCCAGCGCCGTCTCGAACGCCGCGTTGATGGCGTGGCAGTTGCCCTGCCGCGGCTCGATCACGCACAGGCCCGTCAGGACTTGGTGCCGCAGGAGATTCACGGCGACAGCAAGGCTGGCCTGCTCGGCGGCATCGTTCTCGACGACGACGACCGCAAAGCGGCGCTGGGTGCGCTGACCGGCGAGCGATCGCAGGGTCACCCGCAACAGTTCCGGGCGACGATAACTCGGAATGCAAACCACGATGTCGATCGCCGGATCGAGTGCAGGTGACGCTGCCACGATCGGACGCTCCGGCGAAGAGATGACGTCACTCGCGGCGCTCAAATAATGCGAAGCCAGGTTCATATCATCACGTCATTCAAATCGCCGATCAAAGACTGCCCCGGACCGGGAACGCCCACCCATTTCGAAACAGCTTCGTTCTCTGACGATCGCGGCTGAAACGTCCGGGCGGGCGTCGCGAATACCTGCAATAAGCGCTCCAGCGCGGGCACCGCTCGGCGCCGACCATGCAGAAAGGTTAACAGGCGATCGGCCTCCGCGACGGCACGAACACTGCGCGCCTCAGCGCGAGAACAGCTTGCGAAAAAACTTCTCGGACTCAGGAAACCGGCCATTGTCGACCTGTGTCGGCCAGTCTCCGTCGACATTGAAATAGGCCGCATAGGCGATGCGGTCCCGATTGCTGACGAACCAGTCATGCATCCGCGCCACGAACAGCGGATTGTCCCCGAACTGGCCGACACCCCATTCGGGGATAGCTCATGAGCTTGCCGTGCCTGAGCGCAAACTCGCGCTGCCACACCAGGCCGAACGGACCTTTGCGGCCGGTGCGGCGGAAACCACCCCGCCCAGGCAAAGCCCGATCGCAATGGACGCGACGACAAACGCCGCGAGGCGCCTTGCTGTCACGCGCTGGCTCAACCGATCAGTCTGCGACACTTTCGATCCCAGCCATGGTGCCGCCGAAGGCCGCCCGAAGGCGCGAGCCAAGCTCGATTGAGCCCTGCAGGGTCAGGTGGCCGGCGTCAAACTGCATGGACAGCCGGCGGCGATCTCGTCACAGCGTCCAAGCCTGCAGATCGCGTCATAGACCGAGACGTAGCGAGCCCCGCTCTGCGCGGCGATGCGGGCCATGACCCGATCGCGCTCGACGATACCCGGTGTGCGCATCGAGCTGGCAATCTTCGGATCGTTCCGCAAGATTTCGTCGGCGATCAGTCGCGGCAACGACTTCTCATATTCGACGATCGGCCCAAGCACGGTGACATTGATGCCGCGCCCCTTCAGGATTTCGAGGGTGTTTGACAGCGCGGGCAGATCCTCGTCCTTCCATGATGCGGCGAGCAGGACTCCGTCGAGACGGCGATTGGCCAGGAACTCATCGAAGATAAAGTGCATCAGGCGCCGGCAGCCGCGCGTGTCAAATGCGGAAGCGGTGACGACCACCGGCCGGCAGGCGCTGGCGCTCGCCTGCATCAGATTGACCTCCGGCATCGCGGTGGACAGGCCAAGCCAGAGATGCGCGGCATGGCTGTCGCCGAGCAGGAGATAGTTGGGCCGCGCGGCGTCACGCTGACGCACGTGTCCAGATCGAGATGCTGGCGATTGGTCGCGAGATAACAGCGTCCCTCGCGAAATGCATCGGATGGATCATAGCTGAGATATGCCGCGACCTTGACGACGCGCGCCGGAAAGCGGAACGACGCGCCGTCGCCGAGCAGAAGCTGCACGCACAGCAGGAGCAGAACGGCGACGGACGCCGCGCCCGCGGTGAATACGGCTGCGCCCGAAGACGCGCGTCCATTCGACCTGAATGGCTGCGCTTGCAAGACTGCGTGCGTATTGCTCGAGTTCGACCGGCAGGCAATAGACATAGGCAAGTCCGCTGGTCACCAGGAACATGACGAAGAGCGCCGGCAGGATGCGCAAGGCGCGGCGCTTGTCGAAATTCGCCAGCGAGAACGTTCCGCGGCGGAGATCCGCATCGATCATCCCGCAGATCAGATAGCCCGAGATCAAAGAAGATGTCGACCCCGACGAAGCCGCCGGGCACGCCGGGAACGTTGGCGTGATAGAGCACGACCGGCAGGACGGCCAGCGCCCGCAGTCCATCAATATCGGACCGATACTTCATCCAACATCCCCGTCTCACAGGACGTTTTCCCGAACAGTGCCGTTCTGCAATATCCGGTCCAGGATGAGGCTGGTCCGCGAGAAACGCCGCGCCATGGTAAAGTCCGAGCGTGGACGCGTTCGCCTCTACATCGCAGCGCCGCGGCACGTCGAAGGCGAGTCGCCCGCTGTCTCAAATGCGCACAAGGCGGGCGGCTCCGCTGTGCCGAAACGAGTCCGGCGACACTCAGTGAGCGCCTGAGTTGTGCAATCACGTTCGTTGCGTGTCCGACAAACGGCAACCGCGCAACGCGTTAACCATTCCCAGATCATGCAACCGTGTTTCTACGGGTCCGGCACCGATCTTGCTGCCTTGGTCGCAAGCAAGTCACGCCTCGTATTGTCGAGGATCCATTTTGGAATCCGGAGCGACCACAACGATGAATCCCGTCGCGTTGCTAACGCCGACCTATCGACGCGATCTGGATCGCTGCACCTTGCTTTGCGAGAGCGTCGACCGCCATCTCTCGGCGGCTTCGACACATTATCTGCTGGTTCCCGACGCCGATCTCTCCTTGTTTGCGCCGTTTGCGAGCGAACGACGTGTCGTGCTGCCGGCCTCGCATTTCCTGCCCGACTGGTTGCGACCGCTGCCGTCCCTCGTCCGCCGCAACCGGCGCCAGTTCTGGTGGTCGTGGCGCGCAAAGCCGGTGAGCGGCTGGCACGTCCAGCAGATCCTCAAGATTGCCGCGGCCATCGCGCTGCCGGAGCGGCGCTATTGCGTCCTCGATTCGGACATCGTGTTCTTTCGCGAATTCGATCTCTCGCGGTTCGCCCATCCGAGGCCAGTTCCGCTGCTGGCAAGGACGAACGAGGTGAGCGCGACGACGCCCTGCCACGCGCGCTGGGTTGAAACCAGTCACCAGCTTCTGGGCCTGCCGGCCGCAAAACTTCCGGCGGAGGATTTTATCGGCCATATCATTCTGTGGGACCAGGAAACCGCGCGCGCGATGGCTGCGCGCATCGAGACGGTCACCGGCCGGGAGTGGATCGAGGCGCTCTGCCGGACGCGCGAGTTCTCCGAATACATGCTCTACGGCATCTTCGCAAAAAACGCCGCGGGCCTGTCGACGCGGCATATTCCCGTCGGCGACACGCCCTGCGCCAGCTATTGGGATGCACCGACGCTGGGCCGGGATGATCTGACGAAGTTGCTGCGAAGGGCCGACGAGGACGCCGTAGCGTTCTCGATTGCGTCGTTTTCCGGCACCGCGGTCCACGAAATCCACACCGCGCTCGCCGAGCACGAGCGACGACTTGCTTCTCCGGCAAGCGCATCGCCTGCCGCGGAGCTTACGTCGCCATGCTGATCCGGCAAGCCAGCATCAATCTCATCGCCAACGTCGCTTCGGCGCTGCTGGGGCTACTCAGCGTGTCGATCTTCACACGGCTGTTTTCGGCGCACGACTATGGCGCCTACCTGCTTGGTGCAGGTCTCGCTGCGGTTAGCAGCGTTTTCCTGGTTGGCTGGTTCCGCAACCTGATCCTGAGCGGGCACGCACGCGATGACGGCGCCGATATCCGCGGTATCGTTTTGACGGGATATGCCATCTGCTGTCTCACGGTCCCCGTTGCGTTCGGATCGGGACTGCTGCTCGGTCTCGACCAGCGCTCGGCTCTCGCTGCGATCGCGCTCGCGGTTTCGATCGGCCTTTTCGAGCTGACCCAGGATCTGCTGCGGGCCCGTCTCGAGGCGCTCGCGGTCATGAAAGCGATGCTGGTCCGCGCCATCGCTCTGCTCGCTCTCGGTGTCGCCATCGCGTTCCTTCACCCGACGGGACCGCTCCTGCTTACGGCCTCGGCCGCAGCCTATCTGGTCGCCGTACTGGTCCAGACCCGCACGGCGTGGAATGGCGTGACCGTCACGTTCGATCTCGCCAGATTAGCCGTAGCCGCGAGAAGCGGCCTGCCGCTGACGTTGTCGCTGACCCTGCTGGCCATCGCCAGCGTGACCGACCGCTTCGTGATCGCCAATCTGGTCGGCACGGCCGATGCCGGCCAATATGTCGCCGCGCTCGACCTTGTCCGGCAGTCCCTGATGATGCCGGCACTGAGCGCCGCCGCCGCGTTCTTCCCGCTGGCGGTGCGTATCCATGCCGCGCAGGGCGATGCTGCGGTCCGCGCCCACCTTGCCGACTGCGCCGAACTGCTGTTTGCCATGATCCTGCCGGCATGCCTCGGCTTTGCGATCATCGCGCCGCACGTCGCCAATGTCGTGCTCGGCGCCGATTTTCGCGTTCTAGCCGCACAGGTCATGCCGATCGTGGCGCTCGCCGTGCTGTTTCAGATCATGACCCAGCAATATCTGCATGCGAGCTTTCTGCTGTCGCGCCGCAACTCCTTCTATCTGATCAATACTACGACCATCATCGTCGCCAATCTGGCACTTTCCTATCTCCTGGTCGGCCGTTTTGGCACGGTCGGCGCCGCGTGGGCGAGGCTTGGCGCCGACATCATCGGTTTTGCCTGCGCGCTGCTCCTGAGCCGGCTCGCCTTCCCGATCCCGCTGCCGATCTCACGGCTGTCGCTCGCGACCGTCGCAGGGCTCGTGATGGCGCTGGTCGTGGCCGCCCTCGATCGCGGCCTGCGTGCAAACGATGCCATCGCATGTCTCGTGCTGGTCAGCGCAGGGATCCTCGCCTGCGGCGCCATGTACTGGCTGCTCGACATCGCGCGGTCTCGCAGCGGTCTGAAAAGTGGCGTTGCGCTGTTCCGAACCAAATTCGTCAACCTCGATATCGGGTAGTAGCGGTCCATGACCAAGCAGTCGCGCAGCGCCGTCGGCGGCGGATTGGGAAGAACGGTTAAGAATTGGTTGGGCGGACACTGCCGGCATCGCGGGGTTCGCGCCGCGAGCGCAGGGCGTGGCATCACGGTGGGGTTTAAACGGCTTCTTGGTGATTTCGATGAATAGCCCATCAATCCGTTTGGTTAATTTTTCCTGTCGCGTTTCGTGCGCGCCGGCGCCGTCGGCGCATGACGTCGGGCGAAACGTAAACCCTCAGCCGGTGTGTGCGGCGGTTCAAATGGAAGCTGGGGACCATGCTTGCCTATGACCGGCCGATAGCTCGGAGCGAGCCGAGCGAAGCGCCATCGTCCGCCCCACGGGGCGGCTTCGACCTCTTACAGCTCAGCCACCTGCTGTGGCGACGGCGGATCATGATCGCATCGGGCGCGGTGATCTGCGCGCTGATCGCGGTGGCCGCCGGCAAGAGCCTGACGCCGCGCTTCACCGCCATCGCCGAGCTCTATGTCGATCCGCGCGAATTGCAGCTGGTCGACCGTGAACTCACCCCCCGCGCGCAGGACGTGTCCGGGCTTGCCATGGTGGTGGAAAGCCAGGCCCGGCTGATGACCTCGAGCAGCGTGCTGCTGCAGGTGATCAAGGAGCAGCACCTCGATGCCGATCCGGAGTTCGGCGGCAACGCCAAGGGTCTTCCAGCGCGGCTGCTCAGCGTTGCCGGTTTCGAGATGCACACGACCGGTGACACCACGCTGGCCGCGACCGCAGCGCTGGAGGCGCTGAACCGCCACATCACCATCCGCAAGACCGAGCGCAGCTTCGTGGTCGATGTCGAGGTGTGGTCGAACGAGCCGGCCAAGGCGGCGCTGCTCGCCAACGCCATCGCGAGCGCCTATCTCGCCGAGTCCCGCGCCTCGCAGGCGAGCGCGGCGCGCCGCGCCACCAGCGATCTCTCCGGCCGGCTGAAGGAGCTGCAGCTCCGCCTGCGCGATGCCGAGACCACGCTTGCAACCTACAAGGCTCAGAACAATTTCGTCGGCACCCAGGACACGCTGATCAGCGATCAGCAGCTCTCCGCCTCCAACCAGCGCCTCGCCGCGGCGCGGGCACAGACGATGGACGCGAAGGCCCGCTACGACCAGATCGAGGCCAGCCGCCGCGGCCCGGCCGATGCCGGCGCGATCGCCGAGGCGCTGCAGTCGCCGACCATCGCCAATCTGCGCGCCCAGTATGCGGAAGCGCGCAAGCGCCTGGCCGAACTGACCGCCGAGCTCGGACCGCGGCATCCCGCGCTGCGCCAGACCGAAAAGCAGGTCGATGACCTCCGCCGCACCATCGGCGAGGAGATCGACCGTTTTGCGCAATCGGCCAAGAACGACCTGATCCGCGCCCGCGACTACGAGGCGTCGCTGAACAAGGCGCTGGAGGCACAGAAGCAGCAAAGCGTCCAGATGAGCCAGGCCTCGGTGCGGCTGCGCGAGCTCGAGCGCGACGTCGAGGCGAGCCGCGACGTCTACCAGTCCTTCCTCAAGCGTTCGCGCGAGACCGAGGAGCAGGAAAGCCTCAACACCTCGGCCGCGCGGATCATCGGCGAAGCCACCGTGCCGCAGCGGCGCTCCTTCCCGCCGGCCATGAGTCTCGTCGCCATGATCGGTTTTCTGTTCGGCGCACTCGCAGCCGGCGGCCTTGCCATCGCGGTCGACCGCTTGCCGCGACAGGCGCCGGAGCCAGAGCGGCAAGGCCAGGGTCGCAAGCCGCGCGCGGCGCCCGCGCAGCCGGCCGAAGCGGAGACACCCGCCCTGGTCCCCATCGCACTTGCGGAAACAGCGGCCAGCGCCACGGCGCCGGTCGCAATCGCCGAAAAGCCCGTCATCGTCCGCCTGCAGGAGACCGACATCCTGCGCACGCTGGGCGGCATCCTCGCCACATCGGCGGCCGCCGACGTCACGCGCCTTGGCTGGCCGACCTTACGCACGGGCACGGCGTCATCGGCCTTCCTCGACGGCGTGCGCGGCATCCGGGCAAAATTGCCGCCACGCCAATCGTCCAACGCCGTACCGGTCGTGGCCGTGATCGGCGATGCCGCCGGGAATGACGACCGCAGCGTCGCCGCGCTGAATTTCGCGCTCGGATGCGTGCGCGATGACGCAAAGGTCCTGCTGATCGACGCCGACCCCGACACCGGCATGCTGTCGCGCCGGCTCGGCCGGCTCGGCAAGGTCAAGCCTCACCGTCTCGGCTGGCTCAGCATCGCCGGCCACGCCTCGCGCGCGATCCAGACCGCAAACGGGATCTCCATCCTGCCCGCGCTCAAGGGCAACAACGGCAAGGCCGCCGATGCCGTGCGCGAGGCGCTGGCACGGGCGCGTTCCGCAAGCGGTTTCGATCTCGTGATCCTCGATGGTCCGGCGATGCCATGGGACGCGGCCGACCTCCGCCTGCTGGACGCGGCCGATGCGCTGGTGGCCGTGCTTCCGCTCCGCCTCGACATCAACGAGAGCATGGAGGAGATCATCAAGGCGCTCGGACCTGCGCAGGACAGACTGGCTGGCGTCATCCTGAACGAGCTCGGTGCGGCGACGGTGCCGGAGCGAGGCAAGCAATATGCCTGAGCGCCGACAAAATCTCCTCGGGCGAGGGCTGACCGCCGGCATCCCCCGGATCACGCTCGGCGGATTGCGGCTCGCCGTGCTCGACATGGAGCAGACCGCGAATTTCATGATCGCGGCGGTGTCGCCGCAGCGCCGCGCCGCGCGTCCGCTGTACCTGACATCGGCCAATGGCGAGGTGCTGTCGCGCTGCGCGACCGAACCGCTCACCGAGCGGCTGTTTCGCGCCGCCGACCTGATCAGCGCCGACGGCCAGCCGCTGGTGACGATCTCGCGGCTCAGGTCGCGTCCGCCGCTGCCGCAGCGGGTGGCGACCACCGACCTGTTCCATGTCGTGGCGCGCAAGGCGCAATTCGCCGGCCTGTCCTTCTATCTGTTTGGCGCGGATGAGCAGGAAAACGCGGCCGCCGTCGCCAATATCCGCAGGATCTATCCCGGCCTCAGGATCGCCGGCGCCTGCCACGGCTATCTGCGCGGCGAGACGCTCCGCGCCAAGGTCCAGGAGATCAACAAGCTCGCGCCGGACTATCTCTGGGTCGGGTTAGGCGTGCCCCACGAGCAGGCCTTTGTCGACGAGTTCACGCCGCAGCTTCGCAATGTCGGCGTGATCAAGACGGCCGGCGGCCTGTTCAACTATCTCTCCGGCAGCCGCAGCCGCGCGCCGCGCTGGATGCAGCATCTGGGGCTCGAATGGAGCTGGCGCGTGCTGATCGAACCGCGCCGCCTGCTCTGGCGCTATCTCACCACCAATCCGCGCGCGCTGTATCTGCTGCTGCACAGGAGTGGCGCGACGGGGACGAGGCCGCGCGACGAGCGACGAGCGACGAACGCGGACGTTGCTCTAACCTTCGACGCGCGGCGCGTCCACCCACTCGTCTCGTCGTCCCCGCGAAAGCGGGGACCCATAACCACAGGTTTGAACCGTTGTGCGAGATGGTCGTGATATCTTTCTTCGCACCGACCGCTCCCTGGGGTCCCCGGATCTGCGCTCGCCGCACGCGCTGACGCGCTGCCGGCGAGCTTGTCCGGGACGACAGCAGCGGTGTCCTCAGATTTGAACGTCAAACAACAGAGAGGATATGAGTTCGCATTCTCGCGGCGCAAATAGCGTCCGAGCTGTCGGGCGAACCGCCCTCCAAATGAGAAGAGGGCGCAGGGAATGCCGGGCGACGGCCTCGCCCGTGGCCCGCCAGCAATAAGAAAAGCTGGCGGCAGGTACCACAGGTTTAGCCAGATCATCCGGCATTCCCTGCGCGACGGTTTTAACGCTTATGGCGCGCTCTCCCTGGGGACCGGGCTTTTTTGCCCCCATCGCCCGCGGCGTTCGTCACGCCAGCGAGCTTGGCCTCAGCGTCGGGAGGCCAGGACCACGCGCTTTTGCGTCCGCTTCAGCGCCGTTCGTCCGCACGAATTCAAAACGTGCGCGTCGCCAAAGCGTCCATCGCATCCCGCGCCCCACGTGTCGTGACGATCGGCCGAAACGCCCCTCTTCGAAGCGAGGCGGGACGGCGCGGATCATGCATCTGATTTGGGGGCGGCGTCAAGCATGTTTCTGTAAATCAGAACATGCCTGCTGCGGCAATTTGGCACGACGGGCAGTTTGCGCATGGCACAGATGCACGGATTGTAGTTCCCGACAGGCAGCGAGCGGCGCAGCAGCGTCACGCCGTGCTACAGCGGCTTGATCTGAACTTTTCTGAATTTCACCACACCGGAGCCGTATTGCAGGGCGATCGGTCCGGCATTCAGGTGTTTTGAGTCCTGCACGTCGGCGGTTGTCTGCCCGTTGAGCACGACCGTCAGATGCGGGCCCTGCGCCGTGATCTCATAGCTGTTCCACTTGCCGGCCGCCTTCGGCATCGGATCGACCTTGGCGGCGTCGACGATCGCGCCGGTGCCGTAGCTTGGATCGGGGCGCTTGTCGAAGATGTTGACCTCGTAGCAGATCTTGCCGTCGATCTTCTCGGACTGCTCGCAGCGAATGAAGATGCCGCTGTTGGCCTCGTCGTCGACCCAGAACTCGGCGTGGATCTGAAAATCCTTGTAGGAGGTCTTGCTGACGAGGTAGGCGAGATCTTTGCCGTCGAGCTTGTCGGCCACGAGCAGGCCGTCCTTGAAGGACCAAT
>Ga0070710_10001180_pt1 | contig 12332 bp, 10 predicted proteins | sample LARL52metaG_FD_65454 | JGI IMG/M metagenome (GOLD analysis project Ga0070710, IMG submission 65454) | Corn, switchgrass and miscanthus rhizosphere microbial communities from Kellogg Biological Station, Michigan, USA - LAR L5-2 metaG | ecosystem: Host-associated > Plants > Roots > Rhizosphere ... | reverse complement strand
CCGATGACGCCGTTCATCGGGGTGCGGATCTCGTGGCTCATCATGGCCAGAAATTCGGAGCGGGCGCGCGTGCCGGCCTCTGCCGCGTCGCGCGACCTGGCGAGCCCGGCCTGATAACGGACGATCAGCAGCGCAACCACCGCGACGAACAGGCTGAGCAGGATGCCGATGAGCAGCTCCCTGTCGCGGTCGGCCCGGAACGCGGCGAAGACGTCATCGGTGGCCTGGCCGACGATGACGATCAGCGGATAATCCCTGACCCGGCGAAAGGTAAAGATCCGTTCGACGCCATCGATCGCACTGGCGCCGATGTAGGACCCGCTGGCCTGCCGTGAGAGATTCGACATCAGCACGCTTCCGGCGAGCGAGGCGCCGACGGCCGCGGCGGGGCCGCTCGCACCACGGGCGCGCACGATGCCGTCGAGGCCGACCAGCGTCACCACGCCGTTCCGGCCGATCTCCACCGAATCGTAGAAGCTTGCGAGATAGGCGGGATCGAGCGAGACGACGACGACGCCGCCGAACGAGCCGTCCTGTGCGATGATCCGGCGCGTGAGCTGGATCGACCACTTGTTCGAGACCCGGCCGAAGATCGGCTTGCTGATGAAGAGGAAGTCGTCACTGCTCGCGGCATGGACGGCAAAATGCTCGCGATCGTGCAGGTCCAGCCCCTTGACGCTCTGGTCGAGGTTGCTCGCGACCAGCATGCCGTGCTTGTCGATGATCACGACCTGGAAGGAAAAATCGGTCAGGAACTGGCTGTGCTTCGACCACAGCGACATGTCGAAATTCTGCGGGTCGCGCGCATAGGAATCGCGGACGTAAAGCAGGGTCTGATCGGCGGCGCGAATGGCGCGAACGATCTGCTCTTCAAAGGTGCGTGCGAGATTTGCGCCGGTCCTGAGCGCGGCCTCTTCGGTGTGTGCGCGGTCTTCCGAGATGCCGTGCAGGATGCCGGCCCAGACCAGGGCGATCGCAGCAACGCCGGTGAGCGCACTGCCGAGGCGGCCGACATGGCGCGAGGCGTCGTCGAATGCGACGACCGCGCGCGTCAAAAAAGCCCGTAGTTTTGCGATGTTGCCCGGCATGTCCAGGTCCCCTCGCCACAGTCGATAGCGAAGGTGAGTGGACGTCGGGTAAAAGTCAGGTCGCTAAGATTGTCCCGACATTGGTCAGCCGCTCGGCGCGGTTGGCGCGAAGCAGGCGCCGGCCTCTCGGGAGCGCACGGCTGGTACCATGAGGCAGACGGACCTGCCCGCAACCGGCCAAACAAAAAGCCCGGTCGGACGACCGGGCCTTTGAAATTCCATTCGGAGAGAAGCAGCTTATGCCGCTTCGTCCGCAACCGTCGTGTCGTCGCCGTCGGTCTCGTCGGTATCGCCATCTTCGGCTTCGGTCTCGCCATCCGCATCGGCTTCAGCCTCGGCCTTGACGCCGCGGCGCGGGCTCTTGGCGAGCTGGCTCTCGATCTCCTTCACCGCCTCGGTCTCGGTCGAGTGCTGCACGACAGCGATCTCGCGCGACAGGCGGTCGAGCGCCGCTTCATAGAGCTGCCGTTCGCTGTAGGACTGCTCGGGCTGCGATTCCGAGCGGTAGAGGTCGCGCACCACCTCGGCAATCGCGACGATGTCGCCCGAATTGATCTTGGCTTCGTATTCCTGGGCGCGGCGCGACCACATCGTGCGCTTGACCCGGGCGCGGCCCTTCAGCGTTTCGAGCGCCTTCTTCACCAGGACCGGATCGGACAGCTTGCGCATACCGACATTGGCGACCTTGGCGGTGGGAACCCGCAGCGTCATCTTGTCCTTGATGAAATTGATGACGAACAGCTCGAGCTTGGCGCCCGCGATCTCCTGCTCCTCGATGGCAAGGATCTGGCCGACGCCATGGGCCGGATACACCACGAACTCGTTGGTCTTGAAACCCTGACGCTGGGTCGGCAGCTTCTTTTCCTCCACCTTGGGCGGAGCGACCACGGGCTTGGTCGCGACCGGCTTGGTCACAGGCTTGGGGGCGGCAACAGCGGTCTTCGGGGCAGTCTTGACGGGCGCAGCGACCTTGGTCGCGGCGGGCTTCGCGGCAGTCACTTTGGCAGCAGGCTTGGCAGACTTATGGGGCATCGAGCTTCTTTTGTTCTTTGAGGACTTGGAAGCCGAGGCCTTAGGGGCAGCCCGGGTCTCCCTAACGGACGACCTGGCACGGCTCTTGGATGCGCTACGGCTGGCCGCGGCGACTTTCTTTGAATTTTTCGAAGAACTCGCTTTACGTGATTTCTGTGACACAGCCTGCGCGCGGAACTGCCACGCCCCTGTTTGATGTTTTTACGGGAACCAAAGGGCGGCCACAGGTACGCATGGCCGGTTTCGGCTTAGAAAGTGCTCAATATAGCACATTTCCCGCAAAAATCAATGATTTACAGGCTTTGCTAGGGGCTTTTGGCCGGTTTCCGGCATTACAGTTAAGTCAGAGAACCCGTGCGTCAGTCTCCGGTTCCGGGCTTCGTAGAAAAATATTTCTCGAACTTGCCTTCCTGACCCTCGAATTCCTTCGCGTCAGGCGGAGATTCCTTCTTTTGGGTGATATTTGGCCAAGTCTTGGCATATTCCGTATTCACCTCGAGCCACTTTTCCAGCCCCGGTTCGGTGTCCGGCTTGATGGCGTCGGCCGGGCATTCGGGCTCGCATACGCCGCAATCGATGCATTCGTCCGGATGAATCACCAGCATGTTCTCGCCCTCGTAGAAGCAGTCTACCGGGCAAACCTCCACGCAATCGGTGTATTTGCATTTGATGCAGGCTTCAGTGACGACGTAAGTCATCCAGGGCTCCGGACTCCGAAACGACACGATTTTCTTGGACGGCTTGCACTAGCGCAGTCGATGCAGTGCCGCAAGAGAAGCTGCACCAAGAACTGAATCGCGCGCGATACCCAGCGGCTGCGCCTGGATAGATAGTCAGTATTCGAAAAATCGTCAGGGCTGGCGCGGGCGCAATTCGTCGTAGAGCACGCGCGCGGCCTCGGCATCGCCGCGCCGCTCGGCAAATCCGATCACCTTCAAGACCCGCACGCCGCGATCGAGCCCGATGGTGAGCACGTCACCCGGCTTCACCGCGTGCCCGGGCGCGATTTCGCGCACGCCATTGATGCGGACATGGCCGCTGGCGACCAGCGCAGCCGCGCTGGTACGGGCCTTCACCACCCGCGCGTGCCACAGCCATTTGTCCAGCCGCTGACGCTCCAAGGATCCCCAAAATCCCGATCAAATCGATGGTCGAAAAAAATCATTCCTTGCGATTGGCGGCGAGCTGCTCCTTCAGCGCCGCGAGTTTTGCGAACGGCGAATTGGGATCGATCTGCCGCTCGCGCTCGCGGGGCGCGCTCGATGCGTAGGGCCGGTGCGAGGGACCGCCCTCGCGGCGGTCACGTCCGCCCTTGTCGCGGCCGCGATCGCCATGCTCGCGCGGACCGCCGCCGAACTTGCCCTTCTTCTCGTGCCTGTCGTGCTTGTCCCTGTGCTGCTCGCGGCCCTTGGCTTCAAAGTGCTCGCGCGGACGGCGCTCCTCGCCCTTGGCGCGATCGGCGGCGCCTTCGGCGGTCGCCTGCCCTGTCGCTTCCTTGGGCCCATCCTGGCGCGGCTTGCCGAATTCCTTCAAGCGGTCGCGCCGGCCGTGCCGGTGACGCTCGCGCTTCTCGCCTTGTCCAGCTGCCTGCCCGGCGCCTTGCCCCGCCTCGGCGGGCGCACCGGCGGCCGCCTCGCCGCCAGCGGCGCGATCATGCGGCCGGTGGTGATGACGATGACGCTGCTCGTGGCGCGGCCTGCGCTCCTCCGATCGGCCGCCGGGACGCCAGACTTCGACCAAAGCGGGCTCGGCGGGCGCCGCCGCAGCCGCCTCAGTGGGCACGGCAGCGGCTTCACCCGCAGGCGCATCGCCCGCAGCTTCGCTCGTCGTCTCCGGCGCAGCCTCCTGCACAGCAACGATCGCAGCCTGGTCTTCCGCCACGGCCAATGGTTCGGCGGCAGGCTCGGTCTCGGACGCAGGCACGTCGACGACGGCCGGCGGCTCTTCGGGCGCGGCCGGCAGCGGCGAGACCTCGGGGAGCAGCGAAGACGTCGGGCGCGGCTCCTCGCTTGCCGGCGCAACGGCAACGGGCTCGGGGGCGAGGTTTTCAACGACGGCTTCCGCCGCGCTGTCAGTTGCGACCTCGGCCGCGGCTTCGGCAACCGGCGCGTCCGCATCGGCAGCATGCGGCTCGGTCGCCGCCTCGTCCTGCGGCGCTGCATCGACGGCCGCCTCCTGCGGCGCGGCCTCTGCGGCGGGCGCCGTCTCGATTGCAGCCGGCTTCGGCGGCAGCGGCGGACGCTTCTCCATGCGGTAGCCGAGCGCGCGCAGGATCGAGGCAAAATCCTCGCCTGCCGATCCCGTCAGCGAGGTCATCGCCTGCGTCACGATGAACCCGCGGCCATCGAAGGCCCCCGCCGGCTTCTCGCCGGGCGAGGTCTCGCGCCAGGCCAGCGCCGGACGAATCAGGTCGGCGAGCCGCTCCAGAATGTCGACCCGCACAGCGCGCTCGCCGCATTGCCGATAGCCGAGCACGCGATAGGCATCGCGGGCGAGCTGCTTGTCGACCGGGAACGAGGTGCGCCCCGAGCTTGCCAGATGCTGCGCGCCCGACAGCGCGGAAAGATCGACATTGCTCTGCTTCTCGGCCCACAGCAGCGAGGCCAGTGCGCGCGCCGCGGGTTTCAGCAGCGCGGAGAAATAGACGTGATAGGCGCCGAAGCGCACGCCGTATTTGCGTAAAGTTGCGCGCGAGGGCTGGTCGAGATCCTTCAGCTCGTTCGCGATCCTGTTGCGCTCGATCACGCCGAGCGCCTCGGTCAGCTGGAAGGCGATGCCGCGCGCAATGCCGGTGACGTCCTCGGCCTTCTGCAGCTCGAACAGCGGCGCGAGCAGCTTTTCGATATGCGTCTTCAGCCAGAGGTCGAGCCGCGCCTGCACCTTTTCGCGCGCGCCGCCGGTCAGGCGGTCGTCGGCGATAACGCGAATCCGCGGCCTCAGCGCATCGTCGCTCGCCACCAGCTTTGCCACCGCATCGCCGGTCCAGCGGATGGTGCCGTCCGAGGTCAGGATGAACTGCTCGTCGGCCGAGGCGGACAGTTTTTCCGCCCTCGTCTCGATCTCGCCGCCCAGCGCCTTCTGTGCCGCGGCCTGCAAGGCCTTGGCCTCAGAGCCGGCTTCCGCGGCATCTGGCGCAAAGGTGAAGCCGTCGAGCCGGCCGATCGTGTGGCCCTCGACGATCACCTCGCCGGTCTTGCCGATTTCCGTATTCAAGGTCGTGTTCTCCCGCAGGCGGCGCATCAATACACTGGTACGGCGATCAACGAAACGCTCCGTGAGCCGTTCGTGCAGCGCATCCGATAATTTATTCTCAACTTCCCGCGTAATGTCCTGCCAATGCTCCGGATCCGCCAGCCAGTCCGGGCGATTGGCCACAAATGTCCACGTGCGGATTTGCGCAATCCGGCCCGACAGCGTGTCGATATCGCCATCGACGCGGTCGGCCTGATCGACCTGGGCGGCGTACCAGGCATCGGGAATCCGGCCTTTTTGCATCAGGAAGCCAAAAAGGGTGGTGACAAGTTCCGCGTGCGCGGCCGGACTGAGCTTGCGATAGTCCGGAATCTGGCAGGCTTCCCAAAGCCTTTCAACGGCCGCGCGGCCATGCGCCATGTCGCGGACTTCGGAATCGCGCGCGACATGGTCGAGCACGCGCAGATCCTCGGCTGCCGGCGCGCGGGTCAACGCCTCGTGCGGCGGCGTCAGCGCGAGCGAGACCTGCAGCGCGGCGAGCGAGGAAAAATCCAGTCTTGAATTGCGCCACTGCAACACCTTGACACTGTCAAAGGTATGGTTCTGCAGCGCGTTGACCAGTTCCGGCTCGAACGGCGCGCAGCGGCCGGTGGTGCCAAAGGTGCCGTTGCGGGTGGCCCGGCCGGCGCGCCCCGCGATCTGCGCGAATTCGGATGGATTGAGCCGGCGGAACTGGTAACCGTCGAACTTGCGGTCGGAGGCAAAGGCGACGTGGTCGACGTCGAGGTTGAGCCCCATGCCGATCGCATCCGTCGCCACCAGATAGTCGACGTCGCCGTTCTGGAACATCGCGACCTGCGCATTGCGGGTGCGCGGCGAGAGCGAGCCGAGCACGACGGCGGCGCCGCCATGCTGCCGGCGGATCAATTCGGCGATCGCATAGACCTCGTCGGCGGAGAACGCGACGATCGCGGTGCGGCGCGGCTGGCGGGTGATCTTGCGGTCGCCGGCGAATTCGAGCTGCGACAGCCGCGGCCGTGTCACGATCGAGGCGGCGGGCAAAAGCCGCTCGATCATCGGGCGCATCGTCGCGGCGCCGAGCAGCAGCGTCTCGTCGCGGCCGCGGCGGTTGAGGACGCGGTCGGTAAAGACATGGCCGCGCTCGAGGTCGGCGGCGATCTGGATTTCGTCGACGGCGAGGAACGACACGTCGAGGTCCCTGGGCATGGCCTCAACGGTCGAGACCCAGTAGCGCGGTGACTTCGGCTTGATCTTCTCTTCACCCGTGATCAGGGCGACCGCCTCGCTTCCTGCGCGATCGGCGATCTTGTTGAAGACCTCGCGCGCGAGCAGCCGCAGCGGCAGGCCGATAATCCCGGAGGAATGGCCGAGCATGCGCTCGATGGCGAGATGCGTCTTGCCGGTGTTGGTCGGCCCGAGCACGGCGGTGACACCGGAACCGGGAGCCCGTTCCGTTGTCGATGCGGACGTCGAAGAGAAAGTCATCTGTCAGGATATTTCTGTCGTCGCTGTCATCCACGCGAGATGAATTTTGCTGGATCGGATTGCTCGCGAATATGATTCATCTCGCCCCCGGCGGGAGATCTTGGCCCATGGCGCGCTCCCCTCAAAGATGGGCACCGCTGCGCGGATTGGAAATAGCGCGAGCGCCGCAAAACTGTCTCACAATGTGACGGGTTGCCCTGCGTGGCCAGAGGTTCGGAACGGTTTGCGAACAAATCGCGAAGGAATCACTGACTCGGATCGGAATCCCGCTTCGTTCACCGCAACATCTCGCGCCACGCTCATTGAGGCGCACTAGATCAAGTTCTGACGCGCAAAACAAGGCCCCGTGCGACGTTGATATTTCTTAAAAAACGAAGCGCCTCGAGTCGAATCAGAACCGGCCAAGAGTCAACAGGATTCAGTGGCAGCCCAGAACTCGTCAGGGCCGGGCTTGTCCCGGCCCTCCACGCCTGTCCCGCGAGACAAAAGACGTGGATGCCCGGCACAAGGCACACAAGGCCGGGCATGACGACCGCTATCCCTGGGCAAGCTGCGCCCTACTGCGTCTTGGCGACGTGCGGCGGAAGGGCCTGGGTGACGAATTGCGTTGCTTCCAGCATCGCCATGCCGAGCGGGGTCGGCACCCGCATGCGGAACGGCACCAGGATGCGGGTTCCCGCAAGCGGCACGAAGGTAATCTCGATGTCGCGCTGGGCGGCGAGATATTTGATGACGGGCCGATCGGGAATATAGCCCGCGATCGGCGTGAAATAGACCGCGCAGACGATCCCGGGGCCATGATAGCCCTTGTCGGCCTTGACGTTTTCCGCGCGCTTGAAATCGAGTTTCAGGTCATAGCGCATGCGGCCGTCGAAGATCGCAGCCCCGGTGCGGCAGGCGTCCGGCGTCAGCGGATCGCCATTGCCCGGCACGCGCAGCAGCGCCGCGGTCATCGGATCGTAGACCCCGTGCCGGTGCGCCTCCGTCACCGGAATGCGGTCGGGATCGACCGGTGGCGTCGGCTCGATCGCATAGTCTTTGACGTTGCCGTTCTGCAGCGTCATGTGGATCTGCTCGGTCCGCTTCGCGGTCGCGGTGCCAGCCACGTAGCTGGACGCGACCAGCGCGCCGTTGACCACCTTGCCCTGCGCGGAGGTGTTGCCGGACCCCGAGGAGAAGGTCTTCATCAGCCCCGAGGTGCCGCCAAAGGCAGTGGCGGAATACTGGTCTTCCGTGATGTCGATGTTCCAGGCGCCCTTGCCGACCACGATGCCGGCGAGCGAGGCTTCGTACTGCGCCTCCAGCCGGGCCTGCGCGCGGCCCTCGCCGGGCACCAGCAGGCCGAGCAGCACTGTCGCAAAAACGGCGCCCCACGCCCGGGCGGCCGATCGGCTCGGCGAAAGCGGAATTGCGTGTCGTGGGTTCACGTGGCGGCGTTTCCGGAGCAAGGGCGCTCGCGTCACGGCGCCGTGGTTAAGCTTCATCTAAGCAAAAAATCCGCGCTGGCAACGACGAAATCCCGCTATGGCGCGGACCGCACGCAACCACCGCCCCTCACGGGAGCCACTATCCATTGGTGTGGAATGCGCCCTTTATATGATGACATATCACAGCTAGTTGATTGATCGAGCAGGAAATTTCCAAAAGTTCAATCGCTGCAATACGCCTTCAAGAGACCGGTAGAAACACGGTCATGACGTGCATCGAGGTCGCACCACACTTGGAGCTGCGCCCTCCCGTGCGGGTGAGGGTCGGGGTACCGCGAGTGAGACTCGAATTGGTTGAGCCGCCCCGGAGGGGACCGAATCAAAGGCCTACAGCTCCAAACCACCCCCAAAACCTTGACGCCTCACCGCTTCCCCCCTATACGTCCGCCCGCTTCCATCAGAAATGGACAGAGTTTTGGACCCCCGGTCCGCGCCCGCCGTTGAGGGACGGGTGCTTGCATGGAACCGGGGATGATCAGAGGATTTTCGCCATGTCGCGGCGCTGTGAACTGACGGCCAAGGGTCCCCAGGTGGGCCACAAGGTGAGCCACTCGAACATCAAGACCAAGCGGCGTTTCCTGCCGAACCTGTGCAACGTCACGTTCCAGTCGGACGCGCTCGGCCGCAACATCCGCCTGCGGGTCTCGACCAATGCGCTGAAGAGCGTCGACCACAATGGCGGCCTCGACGCGTTTCTCCTGAAGGCCAGCGCGGACGATCTTTCGCCGAAGGCGCTGGAGCTGAAGCGGCAGATCCAGAAGAAGGTCGCGGTCGCCGCGCCGGAGAAGCAGGCGAGCTGAGGATTACGGGCGGGCGGCCAACGCCCACCGCTCGTCATGGCCGGGCTTGACCCGGCCAACCACGTCTTTGCCGCGTCAGATCAAGACCTGGATGCCCGCGACTTCTGCGCGAACGTGCGCAAGACGCGCTTCGCGCTTTTGCGCGGGCACGACGACGGAGAAGGAGTTTCCGAGCTGGGGCTGGCGAGTAAGCGTCGCGTAAACCTAGCGTAGAGTTTGGTGGCGGCCGGGTCGAAAGACCCGGCCGTTTTTGTTTTCGCAACCTGATTGATTTGTATTGTTCCGTCACGAATCTACGCTGCCGCGCGGCCCGTCACGCGACTGATCTTCTCCAGCTCTTTTCCGATTCGGATTCTCGCGGTCCGCATATCGAAGTCATTTTGCAGGTTCAACCAGAGCTGGGCGGACGTGCCGAGCGCCTTACCGAGCCGCAACGCCGTATCGGCCGTGATCGCGGTTTCTTCGTTGGCGATGCGCTCGATCCGTGTGCGTGGGACGCTGCATGCCTTGGCAAGCGCACCTGCCGACAGGCCGAGCGGCACGAGAAACTCTTCGCGCAGGATTTCACCGGGGTGCATCGGTGCGAGCTTCTTGGCCATGTACAATTCCTTCAGTCCGTTCGCTCGGCTTCGGCGACCGAGATGAAGCCGCTCTATCACGGATAGTAGCCCCCACCCCAGCCCTCCCCCACAAGCGAGGGAGGGAGCGCACCACCGATGCGGCGTCAGCTTCGATCAGCATTCTCTTGCCCCGTCGCGTCACCGGCCCGCGTCATCACGCCAGCCCAAAATCCCCCGCAAGCCTGCTACACTCGCCGAGGCTGCATGGGGAGGCGGCTGCGTCATGACCAAGAACATCGTCATCTGCTGCGACGGCACCGGCAACGAGATCGGCGAGAACATTTCGAATGTGCTGAAGCTCTATCGCTGCCTGCGCAAGACGCCGAAGACAGCGCCGCTGCAGGCCGTGTTCTACGATCCCGGCGTCGGCACGCTGGCCAAACCCGACCCGTGGCGCAAGCTGAAGCAGGATTTCGTCATGGTGCTCGGGCTCGCGACCGGCTACGGCCTCGACGACAACGTGCTGCACGCCTACGAATTTTTGGTACAAAACTACGCCGAGGGCGACCAGATCTATCTGTTCGGGTTTTCGCGCGGCGCCTACACCGTGCGCGTGCTGGCGGGGCTGATCCACAAGATCGGGCTGCTGTCGCCGCATCAGGTCAATCTCGCCAGCAGCGGCCTCACCGCCTACAAGCAGCTGTCCGAAGGCGATGCGAAGGCCGAGGGCGTGCGGCCAGCCGCCGAGACCTGCGACGACGAGGGACCGCAGCCGCTGAGCCGCGACGACCGTGCGGCGCAGTTCGCGCGCATCGTCTCCTCGCGCTGGCCGACCATCCGCTTCGTCGGCGTGTGGGACACGGTCGCGAGCGTCATCGTGCCGCGGCCGGACCGGCTGTACAGGCCGAGCCTGGAGGAGCTCGCCTTCACGCTCGACAATCCGAGCGTGAAAACCTTCCGCCAGGCGATCGCGATCGACGAGCGGCGCTGCATGTTCCGCCTGAAAAAATGGCTGGAGCGGCAGACCTTCACGCACAACCGCTTCAACCAGGCCGGCGCCGAGCCGCAGGATTGCCGGCAGGTCTGGTTCGCCGGGGTGCATGCCGACATCGGCGGCGGCTACCCGGAAAAGCAGAGCGCGCTGTCCAAATATCCGCTGCTCTGGATGATCGAGGAGGCGATGCGATGCGGCCTGGCGTTCAACCCGCAGAACATCCGGCAGCTCGCCTACGGCGTGCAGCGGAAGGGGAGCCCGTATTCCTATGTCGCGCCCGACGTGGCAGGCAAGCTGCACAATTCGATGAGCGCAGCCTGGCGCCTGCTCGAATATGTTCCGAGGGCCGACAAGTACAAGGAATGGCCGCAGCGCAAGTCGCATCTCGGCCACTACATTCCGGATGCCGAGCCGCGCTTCATTCCCGACGGCGCCTATGTGCATGAGTCCGCCGTGACGCGCAGGGCCACGGTCCCCGGCTACGAGCCGATCAACTGGCCGAACAGTTTTCAGACCGTGCCGATGCCGGAAGCCATCGCCGCGCCGGCGCTCTCGCCGTGAGCAGCGCTGCGCTCCCCTCCTCCTCGCGGGCAGGGCCATCGCATATAGCCAGTCACGGAAGACCATCACCCTCCGGGCCTCATGGTTCGAGACGCCGCGCAAGAGCGCGGCTCCTCACCATGAGGGTCTACGGCCCGGAATACGGCCTCATCCCGAGGAGCATCGCTTGAGCGATGCGTCTCGAGGGATGGGCCACAGAGCTCCCATCTATCCGCAACTGCCGTGCTTCCGAATCAAATGCGATAGCCCTGCGCAAGCGGGGGACGGGGCGGACCTCCGCTGGTGCCAGAGCAGCGCCGTCACCGCGCGATCGTTAGTCCTTCATTAACCCTACTTCTTAACCACTGGTTAACTCTGTGTTTGCGGCGCCTGGGCCTGCGGCCTAGCCTTGGACGCGGGGCAAGTTGAGGGGCGAAGTCCGGTGACCAGCGAGGCCACTCCAATGACGTATCGAGAGTACGCGGTGCTGCTCGCCTCAGCCAGCATCACGGCGCTGATCTTTTCCGTAACCGCGGCCGCGGCTGCATCATCGACCGCGCCGCGCGCGGCGTTTGCGGCTCCGCATCCAACATTCCGCCCGCCGGTCGCGGGCGCGTTCCGCCATCATCACCGGCCTGGCGTGATCGGCGGCTTCTACTGGCCTGGCTATGGCGACGACGTCGCCGCGCCGTCCTACGGCGCGCCCGCGGTCGAGGGCGTGCCGCCGGCCACCGGCGATGTCCAGTACACCTACAAATATGACGTTCCGTGGGACTGGGCGCATCGCTTCCCGCCGAGCGTCGCGCCCTCCAACCGGACCTATGTGCCCAGTTGCACCGACCAGAGCGTCACGGTGCCCGGCCGCGACGGCGCCGACCACAGCGTCAACATCACGCGGTGCTATTAGCATCCTCCGTCATTGCGAGGCGCACAGCGCCGAAGCAATCCAGCACCACACGGACGATTCTGGATTGCTTCGGGGCCAAGGCCCCTCGCAATGACGAGCCCATGCACTGATTCGCCCGTCGAGACCGGGCAAGAATAGCGGGTATTTTTCGGAAGTGAGTGTACGATTCGCCTATGACGAATCGGACGTTCAAGAGCGGCGAGAGCCGCGAGCAAGCTTGCCTCTT
>Ga0070710_10001171_pt1 | contig 12377 bp, 10 predicted proteins | sample LARL52metaG_FD_65454 | JGI IMG/M metagenome (GOLD analysis project Ga0070710, IMG submission 65454) | Corn, switchgrass and miscanthus rhizosphere microbial communities from Kellogg Biological Station, Michigan, USA - LAR L5-2 metaG | ecosystem: Host-associated > Plants > Roots > Rhizosphere ... | reverse complement strand
CACGTCTTGGATGCCGTTGCTCGGGGTCGGGTTCTGCGGCGGGCTGACGACCTACTCGACGTTCAGCTACGAGACGGTGAAGCTGCTGGAGGCGGAGAAGTACCGCCTGGCGCTGCTGAACGTCGTGGTCAGCGTGACGCTCGGCGTGAGCGCTGCGGCGGTTGGGGTGGCTCTATCAGGGTGATCTCACCTTGTTCCCACCGTTGCAGGAACTCTCGCACATCACCTGGCAGGCCGTCCTGAGCACGCCAGGCGTGTGGCAGGCTTCTGCTGCCCCGTCGTTCGAGCATCGGCAGTGCCAGCATCGTCCCAAGAGCGCCATGCACGTCGATGTGCTCATCGAGCGGGTGGATACGAACCTCGTTCCGCCTGAACCAGGGTTGCGGCGCTCCGGTCAGCATGGTCGCGACGAGGTCCGCTTCGTGGATGTCGTTCTCACCAGACAAGGCCAACACCGCGAGGCTGGATCGCCCCCGGCATTCCGCGTAGAGGGGAGGTACACCGGATCTGCGCACGATCTCTGGCAGTACCCCCGGTGTTCTCACCACGAACCAGCTTCCGGCCCACGACGAGTTCTTCCACAGCTCGGTGAGCTCATTGTGGTACCGCTCGGTGAGGTCGAGCCTGATTGCGGGCCAGCGTGTGTCCTCGTCCTCGGGAGGCACGTCGACGGTGTCCAGGAGTATCGCGGCGCCGAGTTCGCCTTCCTGGATGAACTCGCTGAGCCGGTCCGCGACCTTCTGCTCGACCACCCGCCGATTTGCCGTCAACGAGCGGAACAGGCAGGCGAGAAGTGGGATGTCGGCGACGATCAGATCGGGGTCGGTGCGCTTGGCGACCGGCGTGAGGGCCGACTCGTCCACTGCGGCCTGGGTGATGGCCCGAACCGTGCGCGTGGTCGGGTGAACGTAGTGCAGTGACCTCGCGGCGAACTCCAGCCCTCCGTTGCCCAGCGCTTCGGTGAGCAGCTCGTCGACGCCGCCTTCGACGTTGCGGTCGTGCAGTTGCAACACGATCTGCGCGACGACGTCCCACTGGGAGATGTTCGGCCGCAAGGCAGTCCAGAGCGTGGCCGCAGTCCGATGCGTACGCACGAGGTGTTCCGCTGCGAAGTACTCCAGGAACGTCCGGTGCGTGAAGCCGAACTGGGGCTCGGTCGCGGTCGAGCCGACGTCGGTGAGGACCCACGCCCGGCCGGTGCAGAAGGCGAGGAACTCCAGCGCCGTCGCGGATGCCTCGTCGTAGTCGTCGAGCTTGTCCTCCAGGTACGCGGTGAGGATCCGCACGATCTTGCTGCGCCGCTGTGCCCTGCCGGACTCGGCCGCAGTGAACATCTCCCAGGCGAGGTACTGCACTGCGCCGCGCAACCGGCCGTGGAACTTCAGCGGCAAAGCAATGGCGCGGCGGGAGTCCCACTGTTCGAACAGCATCAGCGCACACCGCTCGTAGACCTGGGCGAGGTTGCGTGGAAGGTAGCGGTCGCTCGAGTACATCGCACACAGCAGCGCCAGCATCAACGGGTTGCTGCGCAACTCCGGAATCTGTTCGCTGTCCTGCAGAAACGAGGTGGCAAGGTGTTCCCGTTCCGCGGGTTCGGATACCTCGTCGAGGCTGAACCAGTTGTGTACGTACGTCTCGACCTGACGCGTGTTGAACTGGTGGAGGTGAACCTTGTCGAACAGGTCCGAGCTGAGAGGGGCGTCGTCGTACCCGATCTTGCGCGCCGTCACGACGACCGGCACCAACGGGTACAGGTGTGCGAATCCATTGACCAGGTCCGCGACCTTGCGTCGCAGTTCCGTCCGCACCAGCTCGTCGAGGCCGTCCAGCACCACCACTGCGTGTCCGGTATGCAACAGGTACTCGACAGCGTCCTCAGGAGGTTTGAGGTTGTACGGCGCCTGGCACTGCTTTTCCATGTAGTGCGGAAGGTCATGGCCACCCTCGTCGAACGAGCCGGCGAACTCCCGCAGCACCACCACGAACGGAACGCGCCCGTCCTTGTGGAGCGCGAAGTCGTGGGCGAGCTTGGCCGCGAGCGTCGACTTGCCCGCGCCGGGATCGCCCAGCAGCACGGTGCGGTTACCTGTCTGCCCGATGTGGACGGGCAGCTCCGGTTCTACGTACAGCTCGTCGTAGGGAACGGATCGGCTCACGCCCACATGGGGGAGTCTGATGCCGTTGTGCAGCGCGACGACCTGGCCGCGCAGCCGCTGAGCGAAGGTGTGGAACTCGGTGATGGATGCGAGCCGTCCGAGCATCTGGCTCGTCATGTCCGCTGCGGCGAGCACATCCCGTGCGTCGATCCGGCCGCTTCGACGGCCGAAGTAGTACTGCATTTCCTCGCACATGGCGATGACGACCTGGTGCAGTACGTCGGTAGCGCGTTCGACGAAGTCGGACTGCATCCCCGCGAGGCGCAGTCCTTCGGACAGCTGCGTCTTTGCCACGGTGCGTGCCCCGTGGTGGATACGCAGCAGGGTGACTACCGCGGCGAAGTCAGGCGACTCGATGTACCTCAGCAGCTTTCCGGCGTCGGAGCCCAGGATGCGCAGGAGCGCCTCTGCGGCCGGCCCCAAGACAGCGGCTGACTTCACCTCCAGACTCTCGGCCAGCCGCGGCGCCAGCTCTTCGCTCTTCTTCGCGACGACTCGGATGACAGCAGACTCGAAGCCGGGCAACCGTCCTCCTCCGTGACCCGCTCACCTGACCGAATGTCGCTGGGAAGAGACGGTTCGTTTCGCGGAGGAGGACGGTCGTGATCAATCCTTCAGCCGGGATAGCACATCGGGCAGCGTGCCGGTGTGCACGACGCCGAGCCGTTGCGTGGCACGGGTCAAAGCCACGTAGAGATCCGACGCACCGCGCGGCGACTCCTCCAGAATTCCAACCGGGTCAACCACAACCACGGAGTCGAACTCCAGGCCCTTCGCGTCGGTCACGCCGAGCACGACGACCTGGGCCTCTTCCAGGTCGTTGCCCATCGACGACCCCGGCACCGCGGCGACCACGGCCGAGCCGACCGGCTGCAGCAGGGCGGCCGGCACGATCACCGCGATCTTGCCGTCGCCGACGGCCGTGACCTCGTCCGCGATCAGCGCGGGCACCGAGGACTCGAACGACGGGACGCGGGAAACCCACGGCGGCACACCGGTTTCGCGCACGGAGGTCGGTGGGACCAGGGAAGAGTCCACCGAGGCGAGGACGTCGGCCGCCACCTCCATGATCTCGGCCGGGGTGCGGTAGTTCACCGACAGCTCCGTGAGACGCCAGCGGTTCTGCACGTACGGCGACAGCACGGTGTCCCACGAGGTGGCGCCGCCGATGTCGCCGGTCTGGGCGATGTCACCGACGACGGTCATGGACTTCGAAGGACACCTGCGCATCAGGGTCCGCCACGCCATGGCCGAGAGTTCCTGGGCCTCGTCGACGATGATGTGGCCGAACGTCCAGGTGCGGTCGGCGGCGGCGCGTTCGGCCGCGGTCTCGTAGCGGTCGACGCCGTGGCGCTCGGCCAACCTGTACGCGTCCATCAGGTCGGTGGCCATCAGGATCTCGGGGTCGGCGTCGTCCTCCAGGTCGAGGATGTCGAGGACGCCCTGGGCGTACTCGATGGCCTGGCGGCGCTGGCGTTCCGCGCGGGCCTTGGCCTCGGTGTCGTCCTCGCCGAGCAGTTCGGCGGCCTCGTCCAGCAACGGCACGTCCGCCGGGGTCCAGTCGTCGCCCACCCGGTGCAGCAGGTCGCGTTCCTCGCGGGTGAACTTCGACATCGCGCGGTTGCGGCGCTTCGGGTTCGCGTAGAGCTCGGAGAGCAGCGAGAACGGGGTCAGCACCGGCCACAGCGACGAGATGGCCGCCTGGACCTCGTCGGACTCGCGGAGCTCGCGGCGGATGTCGTCCATGTCCGTCTTGTCGAGCAAGTGCCCACCGAGACGCGAAGCCACCATCGAGGCCAGCGTCGAGATGATCTCGCGGGCGAACGTGCGGCGGGCCTCGTTGTGCGGGCGGCGGGTCCGGCGCGCCCGGCCCCGTGCGTCGGAGATCGCGCGGCGGTCGAGGCGCAGCACGTCGTTGTCGAAGCGGATTTCGACGAACGCCGGTGCCTCCTGGCGGTCGCGCACGGCCGCGGCGATCACGTCGGCCATCTGGATGCGGCCCTTGACGGCGGCGACCTCGGCCGACTCGCGCCCGGTGGCCGTCAGGCCTGGGTACAGCTCGCCGACCGTGGACAGCAGGACGCCGGTCTCGCCCAGCGACGGGAGGACCTGGCTGATGTAGCGCAGGAACGTCGTGTTCGGCCCGACCACGAGCACACCGCGTTTCGCCAGCTGCCGGCGGTGCGTGTACAGCAGGTACGCGGCTCGGTGCAGCGCCACCGCGGTCTTGCCGGTGCCCGGACCGCCCTGCACGACGACGACGCCGTTGAGCTCGGACCGGATGATGATGTCCTGCTCGGCCTGGATCGTCGCGACGATGTCGCTCATCTGGCCGGTGCGCGACTCGTTCAGCGCGGCCAGCAGGGTCGCCTCGCCGGTCAGGCCCTCGTTGCGGGACGGCTCGACCGAGTTGATGTCGAGCACCTCGTCGTCGAGGCCGATGACCTTGCGCGAGCGGGTGCGCAGGTGGCGGCGCCTGCGCACGCCGTCGGGAGAGGCGGCGGTCGCGAGGTAGAACGGCCTGGCGGCGGGCGCCCGCCAGTCCATCAGCAGCGGCTCGTATTCCTTGTCCTCGTCGAAAAGACCGATTCGGCCGATGTAGAAGCGGTCCCCGTTGTGGAAATCGAGCCGGCCGAACGCGAGTCCGTTCTCCACCGCGCTGTACTGGGCCAATTGATCTGTGTACATCGCCACGGAGGTGTCGCGCTCTGACCGCATCTGGTGCGTGCCGCCAGTTTGTCGCAACGATTGTGCGAGTCGTTTCGACGTCTGTTCGCGGAGGTCGTCGAGCCGGCCGTACAACATGGCCACGTATTCCTGCTCCGGCTCCATTTCGGCGAGCCGGAGGTCATCGGAGGGGCTTGACAACTTGCCTCTTTTCTCGATACTGTGCGACGTCAGGTTTTATCCTGCATCGGTCGTTCCTGCCCGCACCCCGATCGTGCGAGCGCAGACTGTCTAATCTACACGCAAATCAGCGTGATGCAGGTACGCCTTCCGCAGCAGTGTGGTGAGTTCAACGCGCTCCTGCGCCGTCAACGGCGCCAGCAACTCCTCCTCGTGCGCGCGAGCCGTCTCCAGGCGGTCGCACAACGCCCGCCTGCCCACGTCCGTGATCGACACGGCGAACCGCCGCCGGTCGTGCTCGTCCCGCCTGCGCTGGGCGAACCCGCGTCCCTCCAGGTCGTCCAGCACGGACACGAGGTCGCTCGCGTCCATCCGCACCGCGTCACTGATCCGCTTCTGCGCCACCGCCTCCCGCTCGGCCAGGAACGCCAGCACCGTCACGTGCGGCGCCCGCAGGTCGCTGCGCGCGAGCCTGCGGGCTTCCCTCACCAGCTGGAGCATCAGGTAGCTGGGCAGATGCAGAAGCTGATCAATGCTCATGTACCTCAGCATAGAAAAGATCTGTCCCCCGATCGTGGATTGCGCTGCGTGATGAACCGGTCCGCAGGGGGTCCGTGCGGGTGAGCGTTGGGGTGACGTTTCTCCGCAAACCACCTGCGCGCGGCATGGTGGGGGTATGACGCGTGCGGAGATCGTCCGGCTCGCCCGCTGTGTGGTGCGCAGGCCGAGGTGGCAGCTCGTCCTCGCGGTTGTGCTGTCCGCGTGGACGCTCGCGTGGGTGCTCGGCCAACTCGCCGAGAGACCCCTCACCCCGCTCGGCGTACTCGCCTGGACCGGTATTCCCCTTGACGCGGCATCCGTCTGGGTGCAGGAGCGGGAGAGCGTTCTCGTCTGGCTCGCCACGCTCGGCGGGCTGAGCTGGGCCGCCACCACCGAGCAGGGTCAGCTGCCCGCGCTCGCCGGGTGGTTCGCGGTCCTGGTGGCGGGAGAAGCGGCCGGGTACGAGCACGCGGTCCAACGGGCGATGCTCAGCATGGCGGTGTTCCTGGTCATCCTTGCGGTCGTGTCGCTGGGCGGCCGGCGTGCCTTCGTCGTGGACCGGGTCGCCGTCATGCCCAGGGACGTGATGCGAGCCGGCGTCACGGCCGCCGTGCTGACCGCCGTCGTCCCCCTCATCGCTCCCGGTCTGGCCCTGACCCGTCTCGTTAGGCCCTATGTGACGAAACCCCCGAGGCCCCTGCGGCGGGTTGACGCGCCCCTGCTGCGGGAAACCGGGTGACGTGAGTGACTACCTGCCGCCCCCGGCGCCCCCGCGAAGTGCTCTGACGCTGCGGTTGTGGCTCGCCGGGTTCGGCCTGGTCTTCAACTCGGTGGCCGGGTGGCTGGCGCTGCGAGCTGACCTCGGCTGGCTCGCGGTCGTGCTTTTGCTACTCGCCGTTGTCTGCGTTGTGGACTTCGGTTGGGTAGTTCATCGCAAACGCCGCGGAGATCCGGGCTGAAACCTGTCGGGAACCTGTGCTTGGGCATATCGGCTCGTATGGATAAAGATGTTCGCGTGCATGAAGACCCGGCTAGGGGCAGGTTAGCCAGGGTGATGCGTCGACAGCCGGTGCAACAGCGTGGCGCGGCTACCGTCTCCGCCATCCTGGACGCTTGTGCGAGCCTGCTGAACGAATACGACTACGACGACATCACCACGGCGCGCATCGTCGATGTGGCCGGAGTGCCCATTGGTTCCTTCTATCAGTACTTCCCGGACAAACGATCTGTTGTCCACGCACTCGCACTGCGCGGGATGGAGACCTATCTCCGCGAGGTCGAGGAGCTCTTCGCCGCGGACCAGATCGCTGACACGTGGCGCGAGGCCATGGCCCAGGTCGTCAGCGTCTACCTGAGGATGCTGACGGAGGTGCCCGGTTTCGGCCGGGTGCGGTTCAGCGACATGCTGGACAGCCACCGGCTCGACTCCAGCGTCGACCAGTACGAGCTCATGGCCGAACGGCTGGCGGAGATGTTCGTCAACCGGTTCGGCGCGCACGGCGACGCCCCGGTGACGCTCACCTTCCGCATCGCCGTGCAGACCGCGGACGCGTTGTTCAAGCTCGCCGAACGCGTCGACCCCGGAGATCGCGCGTACGTGGTCGGCACGGCGAACGAGCTGCTCACCGGCATGCTCGGGGCAGTGCTGGAGGCGCCCTCAGAGGCCGTACGCCTCGAGCAGCCGTAGCCACACCTCGCTGATCGTCGGGTACGAGGGCACCGCGTGCCACAACCGGTCCACGGTGACTTCCCCGACGATCGCGACGGTCGCCGAGTGCAGCAGCTCGGCGACGTCCTGGCCGACGAACGTGACGCCGACCAGCGTCCGCGTGCGTTCGTCCACGACCATCCGCGTCCTGCCGTGGTACCCGTCCGCGTGCAGCGACGAGCCGGCGACCGCGATGTCGAGGTCGACGACCTTGATCTCGCGCCCGGCCTTGCGGGCTTCCTCGGCCGTGTGCCCGACGAACGCCACCTCGGGGTCGGTGAACACCACCTGCGGCACCGCCACGTGGTCCGCCCACGCCTGCCCCGCCGACCGGGGCTTCGGCTCGAACCCGCGGGAGCGCTCCAGGATCGCGGTGCCGACCGCCCGTCCCTGGTACTTGCCCTGGTGGGTCAGCAGCGCGCGCCCGGTGACGTCACCCGCCGCGTACAGCCACCGTCCGTCCACACCGGACACGAGGCCGGAGTCGTCGATGGTCAGCGGCTTGCCGTCCTTCGTCGCGGGCACGCGTCCGGTCGCGACGAGGATCTCCGAGCCCTTCAGCACCCGGCCGTCCTGCAACGTCAGCGCACCCGGCGCGACGGCCGACGCGCGGGCGCCCAGCAGCACCTCGACGCCGTCCTCCTGCAGGCCCTCGACGACCAGCGGCCCGACGAACTCCTCCAGCCGCGGCAACGGCCGGTCGCCGGACACGACCAGCGTCACCTTCGACCCGAGCCGCGCCCACGCCTGCGCCATCTCGACGCCGACCACGCCACCGCCCAGCACCACCAGCGAGTCCGGCGCCTCGCGCGCCGACGTGGCCTCCCGCGACGTCCACACAGGAGTGTCGGCGATGCCTTCGAGCGGCGGCATCTTCGGCACGCTGCCGGTGCACATCACGACGGCCTGACGCGCCCGGTACACGTCGTTCCCGACGGTGACCTCGCGTTCGCCGGTGACCTCACCGTCGCCGCGGATGACCGTGATGTTCTCCGACTCGGCCCACTTGACCTGGCCGGAGTCGTCCCAGTTCGACGTGAAGCTCGTCCGGCGGGCGAGCACGGCGGCGGGGTCGAGCGAACCCGCGTGCACGCCCTGCACGCGCCGGGCGGCCGCGAGCGCGTGACCAGGCCGCAGCAACGCCTTCGACGGCATGCACGCCCAGTACGAGCACTCGCCGCCGACCAGCTCCTTCTCGATCATGGCGGTGGACAGGCCTCCCGCGGCCGTCCGCCACGCCACGTTCTCACCTACGGGGCCACCACCGATGACGATGACGTCGAAGTCCATGCGGCCAACAGTAGGCCTTGACTAGGACTGCCACACCAAGCAGAACGGATGCCCCACAGGGTCGGCGTAGACGCGGAACGAGCTGTCGGTGTCCTTCTGCACCAACCGCGCGCCGAGCTCCAGCACCCGCGGCTCGGCCTCCGCCACGTCCTCGACCAGCACGTCGAGGTGGAACTGCTGCGAGCCGTGCGGGTCGGGGAACGTCGGCGGCCGGTAGTCGCCGGACCGCTGGAACGCGAGGCGGGTGCCGTCCGCGACGATCACCACCCACGTGTCGTCGCCGCCGGCGAGCCGTTCGGCGCCGAGCAGCTCCTCGTAGAAGGAGGCGAGTTCGGAGGGGTTCGGGCAGTCGAGCACGACAGAACGAAGTTGTCCGACCATGCCTCCACCCTCTACCGGGTGGCGGGCAGCCGCAACGCCTGCTTGGCGATCGGGTCGAGCGCCGGGTCGCCCGCGCCGCCGGACCACACCACGAACGACAGCTGCACGTGGCTGCCCTTGGCGCCGCTCGCGAACGCCGCGTTCTCCAGCGGTTTCCCGTCCATCCCGGTGACGCCGCCCGATCCCGGCGCGCTGATGAGCTTGTGGAACGCGGTCGCGCTCGGCGCGTCCAGCAGATCCAGGTCCACGACCAGCACCGTGGCCTGTTTGCCCTGCACGGTCGTCTCGTAGGTGGCGCGCAGCAGTTCACTGCAGTCGTTCGCGACCAGCCACGCCTTCGCGTCTCCGAACGCCTCCGCCTGGCAGTCCTTGTCCTTCTTCACGTCCTTCGGCACGAACGTCGTGCCGTCCACGACCACCGTCGTCGGCTGGGTCAGTGTCGGCGTGGGGGTCGCGTCGGCGGGTTTGTCGTCACTGGGCAACGTCACCACCAGCACCACGATGAGCAGCACCGCGACTACCGCGCCGAGCACGAGGTAGAGGGCCGGAACCTTGGCGGGCAAGCGTTTGCGCGACATCAGCGGTGCGGCGTGGACCTTGGGGATCAGCATCGTGCTCGCGGCGGCGAGGTCCGGGGACACGGCGTCGCTGAAGCCCTCGGTGAGCAGCATCCGCGAGTCCGGTGGCGTGCCGGTGGTCTGCAGGATCGCGAGGAGCTTCGCCGCGTGGTCGGCCGTGCACAGCACCGACGACGTCGCGAGCTCGCGGGCCGCGGAGAGCAAAGTGGACGGTTTGGGGTGCAGCACCCGCACGCCCCGGTTCAGGTCGGAGGTGGGCTGCACGACCTGGCTGACGAACGGCCCGACCGCCACGACCGTGCTGACCGGCAACGGCTCCGCGCGCATCGCCTGGATCCGCTGCGCCACGGCGGTCGCCGCCGCCACCGCCTCGGTCGCCGGGTTGGCGGTGCCGTCCTGGCTCACCAGCGGCCAGCCGTCGATCTTCCACTGACCGCCGAGCGGTGCCTCCAGCTTCACCGCCGGGTCGGGCAGGTCGACGCCGACGATCACCAGAACGCCCTTGGGCAGCACGACGATCGCGTCCAGCGGCACGGGGCAGTCAGGTGGCTGGACACCGATCAGCGCGACGCCACCCAGCACTTGGGTACCCGCGCCACACGCCGTGAGGGCGGCACGGACGTCCGCCCCAATGGCAGAGGGTTCAGCGCCCAGACGGATCAGCCGCACGAGTCCCCACCTTTCCGCACGGGGGGACACGGTAGCGGTCCGGGGTCGGTCAACCTCAGCCAGTCGAGACGTTGCGTGACACCCGTCACCCATAAGTGAATCACTCGTTAGATGGATCGCCTGCCTATGTTCACGGAGGGTCCATGTACAAAAGCGCCGCACTGCTCGCCGTAGTGCTCGTGGCCGCCTCTACCCCTGTCGGGGCAGCCGAGACGTCCTCGACGGTCTACGTCCACGGCACTGATCTGGCCTCCGCCGAACGCGCGGTGGAGGCGGCCGGTCTGCAGAAGCTCACGAGCTTCCGCAAGATCGGCGTCGTCGCCGCTCGCGGCACCTCGACGCAGATCTCGTCCGCACGCTCCAGGCCGGGCGTCAGCAAGGTCGAGGTGACGCGTCAGGCCAAGTTCCTCGGCTCGTCCGGCACGACCGCCACGCGCAGCCGTGAGGCCCAGCAGTCGTCCGGGCTGACCGGCGCGGGCGTCTCGGTCGCGGTGATCGACTCCGGCGTGGACCCGACGCACCCGGCGTTCGCCGGCGGCAAGATCGTCCGCAGCCTCAAGAGCCTGTGCGCCGCGGACGGGTCCACCGACACCAGCTGCATCGTCCCGGTGCCGAACCTCGTCGACACCGACACGACCTCGTTGGGCGGCCACGGCACGCACGTCACCGGCATCGCGATCGGCACCCCCTACACGCTCGCCGACGGAACCCAGGTGGGTGGGTCCGCGCCGGGTGCGAAGGGCGTGGTCATCTCGACCGGTGCGGCGATCCTGATCCTCGGCGCGGACGCCGCGTTGAACTGGGTGCTGGAGAACCACAACGCGCCGTGCGGGGCCGGCGTGCCCGTGTCGGCGTGCCCGCCGATCAAGGTGATCAACAACTCCTATGGGCCATCTGGCGGCGGTGCGTTCGACCCTGCGTCGGTGACGGTCAAGTTGCAGCGTCAGCTCGTGGCCGAGGGCGTCGTCGTGGTGTGGGCGAACGGCAACGACGGCGGTGACGGCACGAAGAACCTGTCCAACCCGCCCGGCCAGGACCCTACGCCCGGCGTGCTCTCCGTGGCCTCCTACAACGACCAGGGGACCGGTACCCGCGACGGCGCGCTGTCCAGCTTCTCCTCGCGCGGCCTCGCGTCCGACTCGGCCACCTGGCCGGACATCTCGGCGCCCGGCGAGAACATCGTCTCGTCCTGCCGGCTGTACCTGCCGATCTGCTCGACCGGCCTGGCTCCGCAGAACGGGCCGGGACTGCTCGACATCGGCACGTACAACACGATCAGCGGCACGTCGATGGCGGCACCGCAGATCGCCGGCATCGTCGCGCAGCTCTTCCAGGCCAAGCCTTCCGCGACCCCTGCCGACATCGAGCGGGCGCTGAAGTCGACGGCCCACAAGTACGGCACCGGCTACCAGCCGGTCGGGTCCTACACCTCGTCGTTCGACAAGGGCACGGGCCTGGTCGACGTGGTTGCCGCGGTAAACGCCCTGTAGATCACGATCGCGCATCACTCGGCCGGGGAGATCGGGACTTAAGGCCTGTATCTGCCCCGGTCGGGTGATGATCGAGCTGGTTCTTATGGCGGACATGCCTCAAGTCGAGGCAGAATGCAGCGAACGGGTTTCGCGGTGATCACCTCACTCGGCAAAGGCGTAGGGGAAGACGTCCCTCGTCGAGTAGCGGAGGTCAGCAGTGAGCACCCGTGGCAGCACCAGTGGCGTGGTCTACGTCCACTCGTCGCCGTCTGCGGTCTGTCCGCACGTCGAGTGGGCGATCTCGGGCACCCTCGGTGAACGAGTGGACCTCAGATGGGCAGCGCAACCAGCGGCACCAGGCCAGTTGCGCGCCGAATGCGCATGGACCGGAGACGCCGGCACCGGCGCCAAACTAGTGGCTGCGCTGCGCGCGTGGCCGATGCTCCGTTTCGAGGTGACCGAGGAACCGTCCACCGGTCAGGACGGCGAGCGCTTCTGCTTCGCGCCAGTTCTCGGTCTGTGGCACGCCAGGACCTCGGCGAACGGCGACATCGTCGTGAACGAGGACCAGCTGCGCGCACTGGCCGCACGGGCCCGTGGCGGTGAGTCCTTCGCCCACGGCGTGGACGAACTGCTCGGCGCGGCGTGGGACGACGCGCTGGAACCGTTCCGCCGCGCGGGCGACGGTGCGCCCGTGACCTGGCTGCACCGGGTCGGATAGTCCAGAGTGGACCCC
>Ga0070710_10001163_pt1 | contig 12450 bp, 15 predicted proteins | sample LARL52metaG_FD_65454 | JGI IMG/M metagenome (GOLD analysis project Ga0070710, IMG submission 65454) | Corn, switchgrass and miscanthus rhizosphere microbial communities from Kellogg Biological Station, Michigan, USA - LAR L5-2 metaG | ecosystem: Host-associated > Plants > Roots > Rhizosphere ... | reverse complement strand
GCCAAGCAGAAGGAGGCCGAGCGCCAGGCGCGGCTCGAGCAGGGCAAGGGAGCGATCGACCAGCTGTTCAACAGCGCCGGGTTCGATCAGGCCTTCTACGACAAGTACAAGAACGCCGAGCTCAGCAACGCGGAAGACCAGCTGCAGACCCAGTTCGACAAGCAGGCAACGCAGAACCGCTACAGCCTGGCGCGCGCCGGTCTGTCGCGATCGAGCGCGGCCAACCAGGTCAAGGCCGATCTGTCATCGCAGAAGGATTTTCAGGACATCGGGTTCCGCACCAAGGCCGATCAGGACGTCGCCGCGCTGCGTTCCGGCATCCAGGGCCAGCAGCAGGCCGCCTACAACCAGCTATTTGCCACCGAGGATCCCGGCGTGGCGGCCGAGAGCGCGGCCGGCGCCATCAAGTCATCGGCGGCGGCGCAGCCGACGCTGCAGCCGCTCGGCGAACTGTTCAAGCCGCTGGTCATCGGCTCGATCTCGGCCGGGCAGAACCTGCTCGACCAGTACACGGCGAACAATCCGAGCATCGGCAGCGGCGCGCGGCGGGCGCCGGCGGTTTCCTACACCGGCGACAACGCAGCGTGATCGATCATGTGTGAACCAATGCTCATGGGGGTGATCGGCGCCATCGGCTCGATCGGCTCCGCCATTGCCAGTTCGTCGGCGCAGGCGTCGGCGATGCGCAAGCAGGAGGACGCCAACGCGCAGTGGGCGGCCTACCAGAAGAGGGCGCGCGACGAAGCCAACGTGCGCGAGGAGCAGCTGCGCCAGCAGGCCGAGGCCGCGCGACAGAACACGCTCGGCGAGCTCACGCCCGACAAGCAGAAGGCGGCGCAGGACACCGAGCAGCAGCGCCTGCAAAAGGACATCACGCCGGTCAACCTGCAGGGCCAGCAACCGGTCGTCGGCGACGAACTGCTCGCGGGCCTCAAGGGCGCGGCGCCCGAGGTGCAGCAGGATCTCACCGCGCGGATCAATTCCGCCTCGCAGGATGCGCGCAAGCGCATCGCCAACCTCGCCACCATCCAGTCGTACGGCGACAGCCAGTTCGGTCTGCAGAACCGCGCGCAGGATCTGTTCAACCAGTCGGGGCAGACCATCCGCCTCGCCGGCGACGAGCGGCAGGGCAACCTGGCCGCATTGGGCGTGGCTGAACAGGTCGAGCCGGCCAAGATCACCACCACGCCGTCACCGTTTGGCGGCATCGCATCATCGCTCGCCAGCCTCGCCGGCAAGGGGCTCACCAGCGGCGGCGTGCAAAGTCCGTTCGGATAGGGGTTGAGAGATGGCGCAATTCTGGACCGAGGATCCATCGATCGGCAACGCGCTCGCCGGCCTCGCCGACAGTTTCTCCTACAAGAGCCAGCTCGCCGCGGCGAACTCGCTCGAGGATCTCAAGAAGAAGCGCGCGCAGGCCGCAGCAGCAACTGCGGCTGATGCCGCCAACCGGGCGATGGTGGGTGGGTGGCAACCACCGACCGTGGATCCGCAAACACCGTACCAGCAGGCCTGGGTAGACAGCAGCGGCGCGCGCGGCAGCGAGACCGTGCCGTTGACGGGGCCGCAGCCGCTGCGCGCTTATACGCCCGACATCACCGCGGCCGATGCCAACGTCACCGCACAGGCGCAACAGCAGCGCAACGCAGAATTTGAGCGGGTGCGCGCCAAGCAGCTCGCCGATACCTCGCTCGGCTACCAGCACGTCACCAGCATGGGCGACGTCGCCACCAACGCGCCGAAGATGGAGGCGCAGACGCGGCTCGATCTGACCGGCGTGCCGAAGACGTACGAGGACCAGGTCAAGATGCAGACGCAGCTCACCGGTCAGCTGCCGATGCTCGACGTCAAGGGCACCACCAACAACTGGACGGCAACGGATCCCGACACCGGCAAGGTAAGCAGCGGCCAGACGCGCGACGGCAGGACCGACCTGAACACCGGCCGCCCGCTGCCCCCCGGTGCGCTGAAGATGGGTGACGTCTCGGCCGATCAGTCTCCGTTCAAGGATGAAGGTGCGCGGCTCAAAGCGCTCGCAGACCTGACCAGAAAGGCGACGATCGGTGCGCAACCGCTGAGCCTGGACGAGCAGCAGCGCGCCGGCATTATTCTCGGCACCCAGTTCCCCAATGTGCAGAAGGTCGAGAAGGATGACGCCGGCAATATCCGCATCGTGCGCTACGACGAAAAGGTGGCACCGCCGGTCTACGGCCCACTGATCGCGCAGCTCAATGCCGGGCTCGGCGTTCGTCCAGCTGCGCTGGCACCAGCGCAGTCTGCGCCAAATGTGCCACCACCGGCACCGGAGCCTGGCGTAACAACGGGGCCGATGCCGGCGGGCCCAGCTGCGGCTGCACCCGCGCCCGCAGACACAAAACCGATCGTGCCGGCCGGCGCGCTGGCGCCCAACACGCCGGCGGTGAGTGCGCCGATCGTCCAGGGCAGCGGCGATCCGCAGCTCAAGGAGGTGCTCAACCATCCGACCGTCAAAGGCGCGATCGACGCCAACCGCGCCTACAACGAGATGGTCGAGGCGAACAAAGCCAACACACCGGAAGCCGCGCTGCACATGATCTACATGCTGGCGAAGATCTACGACCCGAACAGCGTGGTGCGCGAGGGCGAGGTGGCGACGGCGCAGAACACGAGCCCGGCGGCAGAAAAATGGTGGGGACTTTATCAGAAGCAGCTCGAGGCCAAATCACCTCTGAGCGAACGCGCCAAGGCGTCGTTCCTCGAAGAAGGCTACAAGGCAGCGCAGGCGCACTACGACGCAGCCGCACCGCTGGTTCAGTATGCTGGCGAGCGCGCGCAGCGGCTTGGCCTGGATCCGCGCAACGTCACTGTGCCGCTGCAGGCGCCGCAGCGACAAGGCCCGGCACCTGCAGCAACGGCGCCGCCTGCAGCGCCGCGGTCGACTGAGGTCAGGCCGGCCGATCGCGAGGCGATCGCCTGGGCGCGGGCAAATCCGAAGGATCCCAGGGCGGTGCAGATACTGAGGCAGAACGGGATCCAGTAATGGCCTTTGATCCAGATGCATATCTGGCTGCAACGTCACCGCCGGCGGCCACCGGCGGTTTCGATCCCGACGAGTACCTCAAGAAAAAAGCAGAGGCGCCGTCAGGGCCAACCATGGCTGGCCGCATTGCTAGTTTCCTGGGCGCGCCGTCACCGGAGCAGCCTGATCCCTACGGCGCCAACGCCACGATCGGCCGCGTTGCCACCGGCGTTGTTGGTGGCGTCCCCGACCTGGCAATCAAGGTCCAGAACGCTGGCCTCAATCCGTTCGACATGCCTGGCGCGGTGGCCGACAAAATCATGGCGAGGTTTGGCTACACCCCGCCAGAGAAAACCAAGATCCCCGAGGTGACGCCGCTGCTGCGCGCGGCTACCGGCACGCCCGAGCTGCCGGCCGATGCCTCGACGACCAGGCGCCTCCTCGAGGGCGGCGCAACGGTGGCGCTCGGCGGTGGCGCCAAGGCCGTGGGCGGCGCCATCCAGGCTGCGCCGACGGCGACCGCTGCCATCGTGCCCGCGCTAACCGCCACCGCGCGCAACATCGTCGCCCCCGTCGTTGGCTCCGAGGTCGGCGGCAATATCGGCGAGAAGGTCGGCGGCGAAAAAGGCCAGGTGCTCGGATCTTTGCTCGGCGGCCTTGCCGGCAGCGCACCGAGCCCCAGCTCGCTCGTCGAGCGCTACTACGGCGCCCACGCGCGGCCGGATGCGCCGGCGATCGCCGCCAAGGCCAAGGCGGAAAACATGGATACAACGGCCGGCATGCTCGGCAACGAAAGGATCCAGAACCTCGAGCGTGACATTGCCAACCGCGGCGTGTTGCCGGGTCTCGATAATCCTGTCGTCAACGCACGCGAGCGCACCCTGGTGCAGGCCCGCGAACGCGCCGACCAGGCTGCAGCCGATCGCGGCGCCATGCATCCATCGCCGACGCCAGGCACGATCGGCGAGAACGTGCTCACTGCTGCCGAGCAGACCGCGCAAGGGCTACGCGGGACGAGCTCGGCCGGCCAGCAGGCGCTGATCGATCGCGTCACGCCGGAGGCGCCGGTCAATGTCTCCCCGGTCTATGCAGCGCTGAAGGCTGAGATCGCGAAAACATCACCGGATGTGGCGAGGCCCATGCAGGCACGCCTCGATGCGCTCGAGCAGATGATGCCGCGTGATCAAACCGGCCGGGTCGCCCCTGGGCCCAACGGCGAGATCAATGTGCCGTATCAGCGCATGAAAGACTGGCGCAGCAATCTTGGCCGCGGCACGCAGGTGCAGGAGCCGCTGCCGGCCGGGCACCTTGACCAGATCTATGGAGCAGTCACTGATGCGATGCGCGAGACCGCAGCTGCGCACGGCGTTACGCCGGCGGAATTTAATGCGGTGCAAGGAACGACGCGCACCCTGACTGGATCCGGCGGGCCGGTGAAATACTTTGAGAAGATCGCCGGCAAGGAAGGCACATCAGGCGAGCGGGTTGGCGCCATGCCGCCCGAGCGCGCGTTCAATCGCGTCGTCGACGAACAGAACCCAGAAGGCTTGCGACGGCTCGAGCAGCATGCACCGCAAGCGCTCGATCGCATTGCCGGCGACACGCTGCGCCTGCGCGCACAGGAGACGCTCGGCCAGGGCGGCACCGGTGGATCCGGCGCACCGATCGAAGGCATCAGGGGCGGTGGCGCTCGTGGTGCGGCTAACTTTGCCAATTGGTGGAACAGTATGAGCCCCGAGGCGCAGCGCATCCTGGGCGGCAACCGGCGGGGGACGATGCAAAACCTCTCCGAACTGATGGGCGCCTTCAATTATCCGACCAGGCAAACCGGGCTGGGGCGCGCTGTCGGAGGCGTGGCCGGCGGTCTGGGCGGACGCCTTGCTGTGGCTCACACGCTCGGCGAAGGGGCCGCCGCGATTGGTTTGCCAAGATCCGTAGGCTTGGGTGCCGGCTATTTTGGTGTGGCGCCACTCATGAACTATCTGCACGGCCGTTTACTCGAGAGCGGCGCGGCGCGGCGCGGCATGGCCGGCGACTACTCGACGACTGCTACGCCGACAATCGCTGACCTCATCGCGCAGCTCACGGCAGCAGGGAACGCAAACCGATGATTGACCGCAGCCAGTTCCTCGACGAGCTCAAGCGCAACCCCGATCTCATGCATCGCATCGCCGTGATCACGGCCGGCGAGGTGAGCGCCAGCGCGCCGATCTCCAAGCAGATCCTCCAGGCCGAGACGATCTTCAACCGTGCGATGGCGCGCGGCCAGACGCTCGAGCAGGTGATGCGCGAACATCGCTTCAAGGGCGACGACGGCTACTACCCGCCCGAGACATTCGTGAACGGCGAGAAATCATTGGCGCGCAACGGCGGCGAGGCGCGCTTTAAGGAGCTCGTGCTCAAGCCGGTGATCAACGGCTCCGACGTTGGCACGCAGACATTGGGTTTTGCGCCGACCGGGAATGCCTCCGAAGGCACCAATCGTTTTGCCTCCAGTCGCGCCGCGCGCGGCGTCTACTCACAATACAAATGGCATCCCGACGGCAAGGAAATGTACGTCCAGGAGGCCGGCTCCGGTGATCGCAACGAGCGGATCATGGCCAAGCGCACCGGCGCACAACCAACCCAGCTCGCCGACCAGCTACCGGGAGGCGCGCAGCCTGCCGGCTACGAGGGCGTCAACTACGCCACGCCGCGGCAGACACCGGAAGAGGCCGCGAATACCGCGCAACTCAAGCGCCACTATGGCGCCGGCTATCAGCCGCCTGGCGTGGTTGACGTCACTAACCCTGCAGCGCCGAACCTCGCGCAGATCCCGCTGCCGCCACAGCGGCCGGGCGGCGCCGGGCCAGGAGCTGGTGCTGCACAGGCAACACAGGCAACACAGGCAACTCCATCCCTTGCTGATGGACTAGCCAATCTGACGGTCGACGAAGCGCAGCGCGGCGGCGGGACGGCGCCGGCGCCCGAGCCGCTGGTCGCGCAGGCGCCGCCAGTTGCGACACCGCCGGCCACACCGCAAACAACGACAACGGTGTCGGCGCGATCGACAACGCCGCCGCGGCCGGTTGCTTCGCTCGGTGATCGCATTATCGCGGCCATGGGTCCGCGCGGCGGCGGCCGCTCGAGCTACATCGATCCCGGCACAGGTCACCAGATCCTCAACCCCGGCGGTTCCGGCGAGGAGGGCATGGGGATCACACGAGATCTGGGGCGGCCTTCATCGCCTCCCGGCGGGGCACAACCCAGATCGGCGGCTCGACCGGCTAGTCCTCGCGCGGCCGAGCCGTCGCCTGGCTTACGCGACATGGCGCAGGAGCCATACACGCGCGCAACGGTGCCCGACATTCTCGCGCCCGAGAACAACACGCGCCGCACCGTGCCCGACATCCAGACCGACATGAGAACGCCGGCCGCGCCAGCGCCTTCGGTGCCGTTCGACGAGAACGACATGCAGCGGCGCAATGCCTTCGACCGGCCGGGGCTCAAGCCGTTCGACACGACAATGTTTGACGTGAAACCATCCGACCAGCAGCGACCGCTCGGCGATTTCACGCCGGCGCGTCCAGCGCAGGCTGATTTTGTCACCGAGCTCTCGCGTGCGCTGCGGCTGCCGACGCGGCAAACCGCGAGCGTGCCGCCACCCTCGAACACGCCATTCCCCCTCGCGCCGGATGCCGCGCGATTGCTCGCAGCCCCAACGAGCGGTCCCGCCCCGACACTGCCCCGGTCGCTGGAGGACCGCTCAGTGGCCCCCGCATTCGGAGGTAGACCATCACCGCTACCGTTTACGCCGAGGACAACGGGCGAGCAGCTGCTTGGCCTGTCGCCGTTCGCGCCCGGCGCCGGCGGATCCGCAACGCAGCCGCCGGCTGCAGTTTCGCTCCCGCCGGAGCAGCGGCCGACGCAACCGGACACCAATATGCCGGCGCAGGCGGCACCGGTTTCGCCGGTCGCCGGCGGGCCGAACCTGTCGCCGTTTGATCAGTGGCCACCGCCATGGTGGAATTTTGCCGGCGGTGATTTCGGTGGAGGTTTTGGCGGGGGCTTCGGAGGTGGCTATGACTTCGGTGCCTTTGGTTAAGATCGAAAGTTTTTAATTGTGGGATTATATAACGTGGGATTATAGTACCTCCTCTCTGGGGGTACCATCATGGATTTACTGGGCTGGCTGGCGGTGATCGCGATCACCGCGGGGTTGACGCTTTTCTTTTTCGTGGCACCGCAGTGTCCCGACGCTGATCATCAGTCCGTAAGGATCGGTTCAGTCCTGCTGGCGGGCTGCACCAAATGACGCTGCTTTCCGCCGCCGCAGTCATCGGGGCCATCTGCCTTTTCATCATCGTGTTGATCGGTTGGTTGCTGCTGAAACTGGACACGCCCGGTGACAATTAAGCCGTGGACCAAGTGGTTGGTCATTTTCGCCGCGTGGTTGGTGATGGCAATGATCCTGTCGGCGTCACCCGCAAGGCAGGTGCTGCGCTGGCCGACCGATATCAACACGCCGATCGACTAAGGCAGCAGATAAACGATTACCGCGATGATCACATTCCGCGGCCAAGTCACCACAGTGTGTCACCTAGCTCACCTCGCGTCGAACCTTGTGGGCCTCAAAGTAATACTCGTCGCCGTTATCATCGAAACGACAGATGACCCAATACGGTCTTTTTTCATCGACGCCGACGACGCGGTAATCATCGGCCCGTTTCCCGACAAGCTCTCTGCTGGCCTGCAGTTGCAGTTGGTAATCCCAGTAATTGCGGTAACAGCCCCACATCACCCACGCCAGCACACATAGTCCAATCATCAGTTCAGTCACTTTTATTTCTCCAATTTTTTGATGGCGTAGTTGCCGGTCTTTCCCGTGGCGATCAGGTAGCGCAGAAAACGCGCCACCGGTCCCGGCACGGTGCGCTCGTCATCGCGCCAGCGCCGGTGCGTCTTCTCGTCGATGCCGAGCAGGGTCGCCGCGTCGAGCCGCGACAGCCCGAGCTGCTCGATGTGCTTGTTGTATTGGTCGCTCGTCATGCGGGCGTTTTTGTCGAGGGTCATGCTGCGTACCTTTCCATCACGCGGATCACGGTCTTTGCTGACCACGGCCGGCCGGTCGGCGTGGCGACCTTGCGTGTGTTGAGCTCGGCGGCGATCGCGCGGGCTGATCCGAAGATGCCCCGCAATTCTTCGATCATCGGGAACAGCTCCTTGGCGCGGGCCGCGGCGAGCTCACGGTTCTTGTCGGCCTGCTTCTGGTTGCCGAGCTTGACGCCGCGCGCCTTGGCGCCGGCGAGCGCAACCTTGGTGCGCTCCGAGATCATGCGGCGCTCCTGCTCGGCGAGCGCTGCGTAGATGTGCAGCATGAACGGGTCGGCGTTGGCGCCGAGGCTTGCGACGATGAACGGCACCTTCTGCGCCATCAGCGAGGCGATGAAGGCGACGTCGCGCGAGAGGCGATCGAGCTTGGCCACGCAAATTGCCGCCTTTATCTTTTTTGCTTCCTTGAGAGCTGCAGCCAGATGTGGCCGGCGATCGAGGGCATCGGCGCCCTTGCCGGTCTCCACCTCGTGGTACTCGGCAACGATCTGCAGGCCTTCGGTCTTGGCGAACGCCTCAACAGCGGCGCGCTGGGCGTCGAGGCCCAGGCCGGAACGGCCCTGCGCTTGCGTCGACACCCGGTAGTAGGCGATCAGCGTCTGCATCGGTTTCTCCTGTTCCATGCCCGAAACATAGGGCCACTGGCCCATGTGGTCAACAGGAATATGGGGGTTGACAGGGTGGGCCAATGGCCCTATCTTCGGAGGATCAACAGGGGATACCAATGACCACCCACGCCGAGTTCAACGACTACCCGCTCGCAGACCTCCCGGCCATGCCGGAAGGGTTCGCCGACAGCTCGTGGCACAACGATACCTGCCCGAGCTACATCGACGAGGAACGCGGTCTGCGCATCTTCATCGACTACGTCGACGTCACCAAGCGCGAGCTGTCCGACGGCCCGCGCTTCACGCTCCTCGAGGAGGAGACGAACGAGGTGATCTACACCGGCGACGACTGGAACAAGGTGCTCGAGCGCATCGCGCAGCGCGACGAGATCTGATCGCAGCCCTGAAAGAAAAAACCCCCGCCTCGCGCGGGGGTTTTTGTTTGTGGATAGTCGGGTGCGAAGCAGTGAGAACCATGGCAGAACAACGGGTGGGAAACTCACTGGGAAACTTTGCAAAAACAGGTGGGAAACCGTTGATGTTTCTCGTGAAACACATAACCGCCAGTTATGTGTTTCTGTAGTCGCCTCAACAGTTTCCCAGCCCTTTTTTGAGAGTTTCCCAGTCATGTGGCGTCATGTGTTCTCAGTACGGTCCAATTCCGTTCGCAGCCGTTCTACTTTACCCGGCGGATGCCGGCCGCCATGCGGCGCGTGGCTTTCACCTTGGCCTCGATCGCGTCGTTCCATTTGGCGACCACCGCCTCGTTCATGGCCCGGCGGCTGGCGTGCTGGGCGTAGTACTCGGCCATGTCGTTTGACCGGTGACCGGTGACCGTCTTGATGCCGGCGGTGCCGACCAGCAGCTCACCGACCTCGGAGGCGGCGTTCTTGCGCAGCCCATGCATCGTGATCGACCGCGCACCTCGCTTGGCCAGACCGACCTTGATCAGGTGATTGCGGATGGCATGGCTCAGGCCCATCGAGTGCCGCCACGGCTCGCCCCTGGAATTGGTCAGGATCGTTTCCGCAACGCGCGGCGCGGCATTGAGCGCCTCGAGCAGCGGCTTGGGGCAGAGATGATAATTCGGCAGCGGATCGGGATTAGCGTCCGATTTCTCCGGCGTGACCCAGATGCCTTTGCCGTCGAATTGCGTCCAGAGCATCTTCACGCAGTCACCGCCGCGCTGCGCACCAAAGTGCAGCAGCAACTTGCCGAGCTGCAGGTACTCGGGCGCGGTCTGCATGAACCGCGTCTGCTCGGCATCATTCCATGGACGATGCGGTTGCCTGACCTTGTAGCGCAGCTTGGCGTCGTCGGCCGGGTTGCCTTTTCCCTTGATACCGAACTCGGGATATTTTTTGACCTCCTGCCAGATGCTCGAGATCAGGCGCACATGCCGGTCGGCGACCGACAGTCCCTTCGCCTTGGCGATCTCTTCGGTGTGGATGTCGATGACATCGACATCGAGGTCGGCCAGCAGGCCGGCGCCGATGTGCGCGTTGAGATCCTCGAGCGACCTCTCGTAGGCGAGCTTGGTGCCGGGCTTTATCTGCTCGTAGGTCGTCGACGTTTTGTACCGGGTGATTGCAGCGCCCAGCGTGCCTTCACCGTTGGCCACCTTCAGAACCACCGTCTGTTTCTTCGGCGGCAGCGCATTCTGTCCGATCGCCTTCAGGCATTCCTTGTGCAATCGCTTGAACGCAACCGACGTCTCATCGGACGGGAGCCGGGTGAGGGCGCCGTCGATCGGTGACCGGAAATAGACGTATGGATTACCCTTTACCGTCCTTCGGTAGAGGTGTTTCAGTTCGCTTGGCATCTCGCCTCTCTCTCAAAATGCGGTGCATTGTGTTCTGCGCACCATCCTTCAGACCATCGAAGGCCGCATCGAGATCAAGCCGATCCCAGACCGTAACGCCGCCGTGGCGGATTGGCTGTGGCATCGTCCCCTCGTCGACCATGCGCAGGAATGTCGTCTCAGACAAACCAACGTAGGCTGCAGCCCTCTCAGACCGAAGACCGCGCGGTGGATAAGCAATGCGATCCTGTAGCTTTTCCGCCGGCACCATCCAGGCCTCCACACAGGTTACAGGGCCAATGGCCCATGGTCAATGGGGGTTGCCTGACGGGGTGCGCTGTCCTTCCCAAGACCACACCCCGTCAGGCCTCCCGCGGCCGGCCTGCGGACCCTCAGAGGTAACAGGCCTGCCGAGCTCATGCTTGCTCCTCCGCGAGCGCGATCGCCCGCCCGATCATTTCGGGGATCTGCGGGACGACGGCGTTACCGAGGCAGGTAATTCGGTCCACGAAGGCGGGAACCCCATCAACCACTCGACGTATTGCGGGTTCACCTTGCCACCACGCGGCGGTGTCTTTTCCTGAAAGTAGATCAGCCGATGCAGCTGGTCTAAGCGCAGCCGCGAGTGCGTGTCCTTTGCCATGCCCGGCGTGTCCTTCCAGTCCCGCGCCGCGGGCGTTGGCAATGATCCAGAGCCGCTCTCGTTTGTGCGGAGCGCCAACGGCGGATGCCGGAATAACGAACCACGCAGCATCAAACCCGGCACCATCAAGGCCGCGCAGGACTTCAACCATCCCGCCATCGACCAAGGCGGCGACGTTCTCGATGATGACCCATCGGGGCTCGAGCTCGTTGATGATGCGGAGCTGCTCGAACCAAAGTCCAGAGTCGGCTCCTGCGAGCCCTGCTCGTCGGCCAATGAGGCTAATGTCCTGACAAGGGAAGCCGCCACAAACAAGATCGACGCCTCCGATCGTGTCAGTGAACTGGTCGGTCCCGATGCACTCGCAGTCACCAAAGTCCTGCCCCCTGTGGATGGTGCATTCGACAAAATTGTCCTCGTCGTCTTCCGGCTCGTTCATCCAGACCCGCCGGCACAGCGTCCGCACGTCGTTGAACACGGGAACGCGCGGCCAGAGTTTCTTCAGCACAGCCTGGCAGTACGGATCGATCTCGCAGAACGCCACCGTCTTCATGCCGGCGCGCTCGAGCCCGAGGCTGAAGCCGCCGATACCGCTGAAGAGATCGAGAACGCGCAACATTCACGTCACCGCCTCACATGCAAACCGATCTTTGCTGGCGACAAGGTGCGGCTGCGCCAGCATCTTGCGTGCCCATCGTCGCGCCAGGAGCTCCGAGCGCACGCGCGTGCGATCGATCACCACCAGCTCGTCGGCGTTGAACCCGCGCCGGCGCGCAAATTCCTCGAGCGCCGCCCGCGTCAGGCCGACGCGCCGCATCGTGACGTTGTAGTAGGCATGCTGAAACCCGTGCCCGTGGTTGGCGCCGAGGCAGATGCACATGCAGGCGTTGGTGCGATATTCCTTGAGCTGCGTCGGCTGCAGCGCGTTGTGGCAGCGCGCATCGCAGAGAGCGATACAGCGACGTCTGCTGTAGACTGCGAGCACCGTGGTCATGATTTCACCTCGTGCCTGGGAATGCCGAGCCCCCAGTCGCGCAGACTGTCGCGCAGCGAACTGCAAACGGCCGCCTGGGATCGCAGACCCGTGCGCGTGACCTGGTCATCCTGGTCCCGAGCAAAATCCTCCAGATGTGGGATGAGAGCATCGAGTGCATCGATGGCGCGCACGATGCATTTCTCGAACGAGTCATAGTCCTCGTCGGGATCGCCAAGTATGCGCAACAGGTGTGCGCGGTTCATCACTGCTCCGGTTGCTCGTCCATGGTGGCGACCATCTCGTCGTAGTCGCGCGCAAGCGCCTTGCGCATTT
>Ga0070710_10001159_pt1 | contig 12475 bp, 9 predicted proteins | sample LARL52metaG_FD_65454 | JGI IMG/M metagenome (GOLD analysis project Ga0070710, IMG submission 65454) | Corn, switchgrass and miscanthus rhizosphere microbial communities from Kellogg Biological Station, Michigan, USA - LAR L5-2 metaG | ecosystem: Host-associated > Plants > Roots > Rhizosphere ... | reverse complement strand
TCCGAGCCTGCCGTTCGGCACCCATTTGCGCGTGACCAACGTCTCCACCGGGCGCTCGGTGACGGTGCGGGTCAACGACCGCGGCCCCTTCGTGCGCGGTCGCGTGGTTGACGTGTCCTACTCGGCCGCCCGCGCGCTCGGCATGCTGCATGCCGGCGTCGCCAACGTCAAACTCGACGTGGTGCGGTAGCGCCAGCGCGGCTTGCGGCCTCTTACCACCAGCGCGGTTGCATCGGCTGATAGTATTGGCCGGCGCGCGGACGCGGATTGGCGGGCTGGGAGTTCCGATTGCGCTGGAAAAAGAAGCCAAACCCGTCGTTGTTCCAGTCATCGCCGCTCGCGACGGGCTCATCGACCGTAGGCCGGCGCGTCACGAAGCCGCCCTGCGGCTGGTTGTTCAGCACCGCGACGAACTCGGTGCGATAGTTGGTCTCGCTGCTCAGCGGCTCGTCCGAGACGATGATCGAGGATCGCGACACGGCCGTCGGCGCGATCCGATCGAGCACATCCTTGGGGATGGTGATGCGGTCGAGCGCGTCCTTGGCGTCGTCGGCGTTGTCGATCGTGACCACGGTCCAGCGCAGACCCGCCTCGCTCTGCGCCGTCGCCGTGAACACATGGGTGCCGATCGGCCTGTCGGGATTTTTGATCGTGACCGGAGCCTCGATGGTCGCGTCGAACACCTCGCCGCCGTCCGGCCATGGCTTGTGCGTGTTGCGCCGCACGTAGAGCTTCTGCGTCGCGCGGCTGATGTAGACCGAGACCGGCTCGAGCGCGAGCTTCGCCTCGCTCGCCGCCTTGGCGGTGTCGGCCTTCCTGGCCTGCGCCGCCTTGGCGGCGTCCTTTGCGGCTGGAGCGGCGTCGAACTTCGCCTTTGCGTCAGCCTTGGCGGCGTCGAACTGCGTCGCAGCGTCCGCGGCCTTGAGGGCGGCCTTCTGCTTCTGCTCCTCCGCCCGCGCTTTGGCCTGGTCCGTCTTGGCGGCGGCGAGGATCTTGTCGGCGAAGGCGAGCGCGGCCTCAGTGCGGGTCTTGAGCGCCTGCAGCTTGCGCAGCGATGCCGTCAGCGATGCCGCCTCGCGCGCCGCGGTCACGGCGGCCTGCTTCGCCTCGTCGGCAGTCCTGGCGGCCTCCTCGGCCTCGCGCACGAGCGTCTCGGCACGCATTGGAGCGGCCGCGAGGGCCTGCGCGTTCGGGATGAAGAGCGCCGGGTGGGAAAATGCGACCGGAGCCGCGTCGTCAGGCGAGATGATCACCCGCATCCCGATCCAGGTCTTCTCGAACAGTTTTTCCGCAAAGCCGTAGGGCATCCGCACACAGCCGTGCGAGGCCGCATAGCCGGGCAGCGGCCCGCCATGCAGCGCGAGGCCGTTCCAGGTGATGCGCTGCATGTTCGGCATCCATGCATCGTCATAGAGGGTCGAGTGGTGGTCCTTGTCCTTCTCGATGACGGCGAAGACGCCGGCCGGCGTCTCGCGTCCCGTGACGCCGGTCGATACCGGCGCGCGCAGGATCCAGCCCTCGGCGTCGTAGAACGTGACCTGCTGGGTCTTGATCGACACGATCGCCATGATCGGCTCGCCTGCCTCGCGCGGCGCCGTCGCCTCTATCGGCGCCGGGCGGGCCGGTTTCGCGACGGCGGCTGTGGTCAGCACCGATAGCAGGGCCGCCGTCGCGAGCGTCACAATGCCGGGAACCCTGCAACGCCGCATCTCCACGGTGGATTGCGCCGTCATATTTCGCTGTGCCATGCCATGTCCCGGTTGAAATGCCTGTCGGCGCCGCGTCGATCAAGATCGGTGACCAGCCTATTTGACTCACTCCGACACGACTAGACCAACCCGATGTCGGCCGAAATTTGGCGGCACTCTGGAGCAAAGCGGCCGTGGTGACGACCTGTTCAGGAGCGGACTCAGTAACTCGGGGGCACCCCTGGCCGGGATGACAGCAAGTCTGCCGTTGATGGTAAAGTCACCCTACGTGTCAGGGCGCCGGGCGGAGAAAAACGGCATGGCAGCGCGCGGATGGGATGGACTGCTCCTTTGCGCCGGTCTCCTGCTTGCGATGCCGGCGCTGGCCGCCACGGCCGCCGACCGGGACGCATGCACCGCCGGCGTCGACAAGGCCGACGTCGGAGGTGCGGCATGCAGCCGCATCATCGACGATGCAAGCGCGTCGGTGGCAGACCGCGTCAAGGCCTTCGAGAACCGGGGTCGCGGCTTCTTCAACAGCAGGAATTACGACCGCGCGATCGCCGACTATGGCGAGGCCATCAAGCTCAACCCGAACGATGCCTTTGCCTTGGCGCACCGCTGTGAGGCCTACGAGAGCAAAGAGGACCACGACGCGGCGATCGCGGATTGCACCGAGGCGATCAGGATCGATCCCGGATATGGCTGGGCCTACAACAACCGCGGCGTTGCCTATTACGGTCTGCACGACTACGACGCGGCGCTGGCCGACCACGCCGCGGCGATCAAGCTCGATTCCAGGGACGCGTGGGCCCATGCCCGCCGCGGCATGGCATGGCTGGAAAAGGGGGAATTCGACCAGGCGCTCGCTGATCTCACCGAGGCGGTCACGATCGATCCGAAATACGCCTTTGGTTTTGGCCAGCGGGGTCATGCGCGCTTCAGGAAGCGGCTGATCACGAAAAAGGGCGAATGGGAGCCGGCGATCGAAGACTACAGCGAGGCCATCAGGCTCGATCCAAATCTGGTCTGGCTGTACAGCGCGCGTGGCGTTGCCTACGGCAACAATCTCCAATACGACCTCGCCGTTCCCGACTGCAGCGAGGTCATCAGGCGCGAGCCCAACAATTCCGGTGGCTACAATTGCCTGGGCGTCGCCTACGAAGGCCAGAAAAACTATAGCCGCGCGATCGCTGCCTACGATCAGTCGATCAGCATCAATCCAAGGAACGGCGTCGCGTATTGGAATCGCGGCAATGCCCATAAGAACCAGCGCAAGATCGATGCCGCGATCGCCGACTACGATCGCGCGATCGCGATCAACCCCAAGGACTTCAACGCGTTCAACTCCCGCGGCAAGGCCTACCTCGCCAACGGTGACCGCGATAGCGCGATCGCGGATTTCACGCAGGCGATCCAGCTCGATCCGTCCTATGTCGAGGCCTACGACAACCGCGGCTTTACCTACGACGAACTGCACCGCCGCGCCGAGGCGATCGCCGATTTCCGTAAGGCGCAATCGCTCGACCCGGCCGACCAGGTCAGCAAGAAAATGCTCCACATGCTGGGTTTCTGACCGCGTGCCGTTCGCATTCGATTGGCCTGCCAGGCTTCAGACCCATTGGAGACATCTCCTCTGTGCACTACATCGCGTTTTCATGACTGGGCGTCCACAAGACGTCATTGGGCTCGCACATGCGACGCGGATTTCGATGCGGCTCCTGGTCAACCCCCGGGGGCGGTCCGACACCCGACAAACCATCGGTAACCCTCAGCGTCCCCGCCGATCCCGATTCAGTCAGCAGCTTCATGAATATCCGTGTTGCAGATATTCAAGCGTGCTATAAGCTTTGGCGAAGTCGAGGGGCCGAGTTCATCACGGAGCCGAAGCCCAAATATGGCGAGACGCGCTGCTACATTCGCGATCCTGACGGCTATATAAGTCGGGCAAAGCAACCCGGGCGTTGCTTATGGCTAGGCATCAGGACCCGTGAAAGCATCTGTAATGACCGCGTACACTCTCAGTGAGCTGATCCTATGAAGGCCGAGCGGGATGGCATCAACCCCGCAGCCAGGCCAAGCGGAACGGGCTGCCTCGAATGCTCGGCTGTGGGCGGGTGGTGGCTGCATCTGCGCAGATGTGTCGAATGCGGTCACATCGGCTGCTGTGATGCTTCGCCAGGTCAGCATGCATCGAAACACAACGCGGCTTCGGGGCACCCGATCATCACGAGCTTCGAGCCGGACGAGCGATGGTTTTACGACTATCGCACGGGAGAGTTCTTCGACGGCCCGGACCTTCACGCCCCTCACGCGCATCCGTTGGATCAACCGGTGCCCGGACCGGCCGGAGCGGTGCCTTCAAACTGGCAAACGCTGCTCCACGAATAGGGGGCGGCTCACACCCATCGGGCCGTGAGGCTGTCAGCTTCATCGGGCCATTTAACTTCATCTTCCAAGGGCGCACCGACCTCATGAGGATGGGAGCGTGTTCGTGGACGAGTGCCTTTCACCTCACCGCGAAAAGCGCGCCACGAGCTCGACATGGGGCGTGTGACGGAACTGGTCGACTGGCGTGACGCCTTCGCATTTGTAGCCGCCGTCGATCAGCAGCCGTGCGTCGCGGGCAAACGTCGCGGCGTTGCAGGACACGGCGATGACCACCGGCACCGTGCTGGCCGCGAGCTGCTTGGCCTGCGCCAGCGCGCCCTGCCGCGGCGGATCGAACACGACGGCGTCGTGGTCGCGCAGCTCCTGCGGGACGAGCGGCCGGCGGAACAGGTCGCGCGTCTCGGCTTTCACGGGTTTCAGCCCTGTCGTCGCCGCGGCGGCCTTCTGCAATGACGCGACCGCATTCGGCTCGCTGTCGAAGGCGGCCACGCGTGCGCGCTGGGCCAGCCGCAGCGCGAATGGTCCGACGCCGCAGAACAGGTCGGCGACGTGTTTGGCGCGCCCGCAATGGTCGGCCACGAGCTTGGCCAAGATCTCTTCACCGGCGCTTGTGGCCTGCAGGAACGAGCCGGGCGGCAGGGTGACGCGCGCCGGGCCGATGGTCAGGACGGGCGCATTGCGCAGCAGCACCAGCTCGCCATGCCGCGTCAGCCGTGCCAGGCGATGCTTTTCGGCGACGCGCGACAGCGCCGTCACCAGCTGAGCCTTCAACGGCCCGGAGCCACGGATGTCGACATCGAGCCCGCCTTCGGTGGCGGTGATCTGGATGTCGAGCGGCTTGCCGGTCGGTTTCAGTGGTTCGGCCAGCGCCCAGGCGGCCTCCAGCGCGCCGGAAAGGCCGGGATCGAGGATCGGGCAGCGATCGACCGGGACGATGTCGTGCGAGCCGGCGGCGGCAAAGCCGACCTTGAGCACGTCATGGCTGCCGAGCCGCGCATGCAGCGTGATGCGCCGGCGGCCCGCGCCATGGGCGTCGATCAGCGGCGCGACCGCGCAATCGAGTTTTGCCAGCCGTAAGGTCTCGACGACAAGCCCGTGTTTCCAGGCGCGGTAATGTTCGGCGTCCCAGTGCTGGATCGCGCAGCCGCCGCACACGCCGAAATGCGGACAGAACGGCGCGATCCGCGCCGCGCTCGCGTGCTCGATCTCGAGCAAGCGGCGCCGGTCCGGATGGCCTGGCATGGCGGCCACCTCGACAGTCTCGCCGGGCAGCGTGTAGGGCACAAAGACGCTCTCGCCGCCGACCAGCGCGACGCCGTCGCCGAAATGGCCGACGTGATCGATCGTGAGACGTTCAACCACGACGCGCGCCGAGAAAGAATTCGGCGTTGCCATCCCCGCCCGCGATCGACGAGGCAAACACCTCGATATCGGTGCAGCCGAGCGAGGCCGCAAACGCCTTGATGTCCGCGCAGACCTGTTCGTGCACGGCCGCGTCGCGCACCACGCCGCGCTTGTCGTGATGGCCCAAACCCTCGAATTGCGGCTTGATCAGAGCCAGCAGGTGCATGGGTGCCGCCGCGAGCGACAACGCCACCGGAAGCACGGTCTTCAGCGAGATGAAGCTGACATCGATCACCACGATATCCGGCCGCGCCGGCAGCCGCTTGTTCTCGAAGCTGCGAATGTCGGTCGCTTCCATGGAGACGATTTTTGGATTGTCCCGCAGCGACGGATGCAGCTGGTCGCGCCCGACATCGAGCGCGAACACCATCGCCGCGCCGCTGGCGAGCAGCACCTCGGTGAACCCGCCGGTCGATGCGCCGACGTCGAGGCAGACATGGTCTTCGATCTCGATCGGGTAGCGCTCCAGCGCGCCCGCCAGCTTGACGCCGCCGCGCGACACATAGGGATGCGCGGGCTCGGCCTCGATCGCGGCATCGGCCCGGATCATATCGGATGGTTTTGCGACCTGCTTGTCGTCAGCGCGGACCAGGCCGGCCTCGATCGCCGCGCGGGCACGGGCGCGGCTTTCGAACAGGCCGCGCTCGACCAGGACCATATCCGCGCGCTTCTTCGAATTCGCAGCAGCCATGTGCGCCTCACCGTCGCCGTGCGGCGCGCATCGCGGGACGCGGCTTTGGTTTTGGCGGCGGCGCGAGCCGCTCGGCGACAAGACGCACGCAGGCCTCGAAAGCCGTGAGGTCACGCCAGGGATCGGGCGGCGGCAGGCGCGGGGCAATCAACGAAAAGCCGTGGAAGTCCAGTCCGTGCACGATCATCAGGTTGTCGGCGAGCCCAAAATCCTCGACCCAAAGGCCTTCGGCGTCGATCAGGCGGCCGTCGCCCACCGCCTTCACGGGCTCGCGCCGGCGCACCCGCTCGGTGTAGCTCCAGATGTCGTTGGAATAGCCGAGGCAGAGTTTTCCGCGGCCCGCCATGAAGCCGAGTTCGTACACGGTTCCGGCATCGGCGCTGGCGCCGCGAAACGGCGTCAGATTGGCAACGATGGCCTCGGCTGCGATCATCATCGCCTCGTTGGCCGCATAGATCACCCGCGAGGCATCACTGGCCGCAAGGTCGACCGCGTTGTCGAGCGGATAGAGCCCGGTCAGGCCATGGCGCGCGCAGATCGCGGCCTTGCGCTGCCCGACCTCCACCGCATCCGGCAGGAAGACGTCAGGCCCTGCCAGATATACCTTCATGGGCAACAGGCTCTTTGTCCCGTCACGGCGCGAGCCGGTCCCGGCTCCGGGAACGGCGTCGCGATGACGCGGCGCGGCTCAGGCCGTCTTGACGGCTTCGACCTTGTAGTCCTTGCCGAGCGCCTCGAACACTTTAGCCACGATGCCCTTGGCGTCGAGGCCGGCGCGGCCATACATCGCCGCCGGACTGTCGTGGTCGAGGAAGACGTCGGGCAGCACCATGGTGCGGACCCTGACCAGGCCGTTGTCGAGTGCGCCGTGGTCGGTCAGCGTCTGCATCACATGCGAGCCAAAACCGCCGATCGAGCCTTCCTCGATGGTGATCAGGATGTCGTGCTCGCGCGCCAGCTTCAGGACGAGATCGACGTCCAGCGGCTTCATGAAGCGCGCGTCCGCGATCGTGGTGGACAGGCCGTGGGCGGCGAGTTCGTCGGCCGCCTTCTCGCACTCGGCGAGCCTTGTGCCGAACGACAGCAGCGCGATCTTGCTGCCCTGGCGGACGATGCGGCCCTTGCCGATCTCCAGGGGAATGCCGACCTCGGGCATCTCGACGCCGCGGCCTTCGCCGCGCGGATAGCGCACCGCGCTCGGGCGGTCGTCGATCGCGACTTGCGTGGCGACCATGTGCACGAGCTCCGCCTCGTCGGAGGCCGCCATGATGACGAAATTCGGCAGGCAGCCGAGATAGGCGTTGTCGAACGAGCCGGCATGGGTCGCGCCGTCGGCGCCAACCAGACCGGCGCGGTCGATGGCGAAGCGTACCGGCAGGCTCTGGATCGCGACGTCGTGCACCACCTGGTCATAGCCGCGCTGCAGGAAGGTCGAATAGATCGCGCAGAACGGCTTGTAGCCCTCGCTTGCCAGCCCGGCCGCGAAGGTAACGGCGTGCTGCTCGGCAATGCCGACGTCGAAGGTGCGGTTGGGGAACGATTTGGCAAAGATGTCGATGCCGGTGCCCGACGGCATCGCCGCGGTGATGCCGACCACCTTGTCGTCCTTCTGCGCCTCCTTGACGAGGCTCTGGCCGAACACGTTTTGATACGAAGGCGCATTGGGCTTGGCTTTGGCCTGCGCGCCGGTCGCGACGTCGAACTTGACCACGGCATGGTACTTGTCGGCGGAGGCCTCCGCCGGACCGTAGCCCTTGCCCTTCTGGGTGACGACATGAAGCAGGATCGGCCCGCTCTCCATGTCGCGCACGTTCTTCAGCACCGGCAGCAGATGGTCGAGGTTATGGCCGTCGATCGGGCCGACATAATAGAAGCCGAGCTCCTCGAACAGCGTACCGCCGTCCATCATGAACCCGCGGGAGAATTCCTCGACGCGGTTGGCGCGGTTGGCGAGTACCTTGGGCAGGCGCTTGTTGATCTGCCGGGCCGCCTCGCGCAGCGTCCGGTAGGTCTTGCCGGAATAGAGCCGCGACAGATAGGCCGACATCGCGCCGACCGGCGGGGCGATCGACATGTCGTTGTCGTTGAGGATGACGATCAGGCGCGAGTTCATCGCCCCGGCATTGTTCATGGCTTCATAGGCCATGCCGGCCGACATTGCGCCGTCGCCGATCACGGCGATCACGTTGTTCTTGGCGCCGGAGAGGTCGCGCGCCACCGCCATGCCGAGGCCGGCGGAGATCGAGGTCGAGGAATGCGCCGCGCCGAACGGGTCGTAGTCGCTCTCGGCGCGCTTGGTGAAGCCGGAGAGCCCGCCGCCGGTGCGCAGCGTGCGGATCCGGTCGCGGCGGCCGGTGAGGATCTTGTGCGGGTAGGCCTGATGGCCGACGTCCCAGATCAGGCGGTCGCGCGGGGTGTCGAAGGTGTAGTGGATGGCCGTGGTCAGCTCGACCACACCGAGGCCGGCGCCGAAATGCCCGCCCGTCACCGAGACGGCGTCGATGGTCTCCTGGCGAAGCTCGTCGGCGACCTGCCGGAGCTGGTCCACCTTGAGCCGCCTCAGATCATCGGGCGTGCGGATGGTATCGAGAAGCGGCGTTTTACTGAATGTGGTCACAGCGATATTCCAATTTTTCATGTCGGAGCATTGGTCCGACGACAGACGGGTTGCGTTCAATCGGTCCAGCAAGAGCATGGGCCGTCGGTGTCACCTGCACGGGCAGAAAGCCAGTTTCCGAGCCTAGTTTGTTCCCCAATCGGTCAACGTGATCGACGTCACTTTCCGCGGCTTAGCCCCGTCCCGGCCGCATTCCCTGAGCATTTGCAAGCTCTTAAGCCCTGAGGCGCCGACGGCCGCAAGAGCCCGCAAAAAGCCCGTAGTTCCCCGAAGCTTTACACCAAAGCCGCGGCCAAAGCCAACCCGCACCAGGGTCTGCCGGCCATGAGCAGGGTCAACACGACGCCAAAAGTCTTAACGACTGAGCCGCGCGGGAGGTTCCTGCCCGGTCAAATCCGCGCCATTTCCACGGCCGGGGACGCCAGATTCGAGCGCAAGCCACGCCTGCTCCCTCAAATCGGGCTCCTGAGCGGTTACGACCGTTAACGCTGCTTGCGGAGAAGCCATGCGCTCGCGCAGGGGAACCGGCCCGCACACGATCATGAAGAAGTCGTAGGCATGTGGCCGTTCGTTGGCCATCACGAACTGGAAATGCACGCGGAAAAACTGCCAGCGGAACAGGTTGTAGTGGCTGGCGTCGATGATTTCGCGGAACCGGACCGGGACGATGGTCGGATTGCACCTGGTCTCGCCGACCTCGATGCCATGGCTGGCCAGCGGATCGAGCTGGAAGAAGTTCATCACGTCCTTGCGGGCCTGGCAGTCGATCCACTCGATCGACGGCTCGACGGCAAGCTCGCGCAGATGATCGCGAAAGTGCTGCGCCGCCGCGTGAAAGCCGACGATCGGATAATTGCCGCCGAGCGTCAGCAATATGATGCGCGGGCCGTGCCGGCCGAGCGCGTTGTCGCGCCGTAGCGCGCGCGCCAGCATCTCGGTCCCGAGGAACGATCCCGAGCTATGGCCGACGACGACGATCTCGTCGGCGCTGCTGGTGCGCGCGACCTTGCAGAGATAGTCGGCAAAGCGGTCGAGCCGCTCGTCCCAGTCGGGGCGCTTCTTGTGCGCGAACTCCCAGGTCCAGATCCAGTCGCACAACAGATAAAGCACGTAGGTCTGGTTCTCGGTGTATTTGAGCAGGATGCCGAGGACGGCAATGAACAGCGCAAAGGCGAGCGGCGCACTGGCAAAGAGCGGCAGGCCAAGCGCCTGCAGGCCCTTTTCGAACACGAAGGCGAAGGCCGCGACCGCGAGCGCCTCCAGGAGCAGGATGAAATGCGGGTAAGTGATGAAGGTCGCAAAACGCCAGTTCGCGCGGGTGAAGCGCCCCATCGTGCCGTTGAACACCAACCGCCAATAGAAGTAGACGGCGCGCAGCACGGTGCGCCAGATCGGCGAGGCGAGGTCGCGCTGGATGAAATCCTCGAAGCGCAGGAAATCATAGCTGGTGCGGGTCTTCCAGCCCTCGGCCTCGGTCTCGATGGTCCAGGACGTGATCTCGTCGTCGGAGCGGCTTTGCGGACGGCCGAGCGTGGTGTTGACCTGATAGAGCCGGCCGAACTTGCGCAGTTCCGTGCGGAACATCCGGTAATATTGCGCAAGGCCGCGGGGATCATATCCCTGCACGTAAATGATATGGCGCTCTTGGACGCGCAAATTCACTCCCCCCGGCGGGCCCGGCCGGGCTCAAAAGCCCCGCAGCCCGTCCGACTATAGCAGGCCGCAGGACGCGCCAAGAGCTTTTTGACCGGCTATCTCGACCGCGGCCGACGCACCGGCGCGTTTTGGCCGGTCATGTTGCCCAAAAGTGCCGGGTCTGGCGCCGCGAACGGCTACTGCACGTCCAGCGGTTCGACGCCGGTGACCTCGCCGCTCGCATCAGCCGTGATCTTCTCGACCCGAGCTTCGGCCTGTCGCAACAGGTCCTCGCAGCGGCGCTTGAGCGCCTCGCCGCGTTCATAGATGGCGACCGATTCCTCAAGCGGCACCTTGCCGTCCTCCAGGCGTTTCACGATCGATTCGAGTTCTTCGATCGCGCGCTCGAAGGAGAGCTGCTTGACGTCGATGAGGGTGTTTTCTGCCATGCTGCTTTCCTAGTTTGACGCATTCACGCGTGGGCGAATCCGGCCGGTCCCTCCTTGGGTTCCAGTGCCCGCTCCTGATGCAGGAACTTGTGGTGGGCCGCAACAGCTCCGGGGGGTTAAAAGCGATCAGTGCGGGCAGATTGTGACGTTCAAACCCTGCACGCCATCAGTGCCGCTGGACCCTGCTTCGCGGGTCCCGTTCATCAATGCGGCAATCCGTCGCCCCGGCGATCAGCCGTTCATCAGGGCGGTGACATGGGCCGCGACCGATTCCTTCAATCCCTGAAGATCATAGCCGCCTTCAAGGACTGAGACAATTCGCCCGCCGGCCGAGGCTTCCGCCACGTCCATCAGCTTCTTCGTGACCCAGGCAAAATCCTCGGCGCGCAGATTGAGCGAGGCCAGGGGATCGCGGAAATGCGCGTCAAAGCCGGCCGAAATGATGATCAGCTCGGGCGCGAATTTGGTGAGCTGCGGCAGGATGACGTTCTCGAAGGCGCTGCGGAACTGCAGGCTGCCGTCCTCGGAGGCGAGCGGCGCGTTGACGATGGTATCATGTTCGCCGCGCTCGCCGCGCGATCCGGTGCCCGGGAACAGCGGCATCTGGTGGGTCGAACAGTACATCACGGTGCGATCGGACCAGAAGATGTCCTGCGTGCCGTTGCCGTGATGAACGTCGAAATCGACGATCGCGGCGCGGCCGATGCCGAACTTGCGCTGGGCGTGACGGGCGGCGATCGCGACATTGTCGAAGAAGCAGAAACCCATCGGCTTGTTGTGCTCGGCGTGATGGCCGGGCGGGCGCACTGCGACGAAGGCGTTTCGATGCGTCCCGTTCATGACCGCCTCGGTCGCGCTCACCGCGCCGCCGACGCCGCGCATCACGGCTTCCCAGGTTCCCGGCGACATCGAAGTGTCGCCGTCGATGTAGATCATGCCCTCGGTCGGCGCGATGTGCCGCAGTTCGGTGACGTAGTGCTCGTTGTGGCAGAGTGTGACCAGGTCGAGATTGCCCTCCACCGCCTCGCCGCGCACCAGCGGCGCAAAACGCTCTTCCGCCAGCACCTGGTTGACCACCCGCAGCCGGTCGGACCGCTCGGGATGGCCCTCGGGCGTCACATGGTCGAGGCAGGCCGGATGGGTCAGATACAAGGTGGACATTGAAAACCCTGGATAGCGTGGTAGGCGCCGTTTGGGCCAAGCGGCTAACTTAAGGCGTCGCTGCCCCCCGGGAAAGGGCGAAAGTCCGGGAAAGACAGCGCAACCGACCACCGTCATTGCGAGGCGCTTTAGCGCCGAAGCAATCCAGAGCATTCTCGCGGCGAGATTTCTGGATTGCTTCGCTGCGCTCGCAATGACGGCGACGCCGGGGCGCGTCAATTCGTCCGCGCGATCCGATCCATCGTCGTCGGGGCGATCTCGCCCTTGGCCTGAAAATAAGCGAACAAGGCATCGGAATCATAGGCGCCGAACTGGGCGTCCTTGCCGGCCTTCAGCGCGGCAAAACCGTCGCCGCCCTGCGCGAGAAAGGCGTTGACGGTGACGCGGTAATTTTGCTCGGACGAAATATGTGCACCGTTCAGCATCATGCGCTCACTGA
>Ga0070710_10001157_pt1 | contig 12482 bp, 8 predicted proteins | sample LARL52metaG_FD_65454 | JGI IMG/M metagenome (GOLD analysis project Ga0070710, IMG submission 65454) | Corn, switchgrass and miscanthus rhizosphere microbial communities from Kellogg Biological Station, Michigan, USA - LAR L5-2 metaG | ecosystem: Host-associated > Plants > Roots > Rhizosphere ... | reverse complement strand
TGATGAACATGTTCCCCGAGGGCGCCGAGCGGAACAAGGCACTGGGCGTGTGGGGCGCCATCGGGGCGAGCGGCGCGGCCGTCGGGGTGATGGCCGGCGGGCTGCTCACCCGTTATGCGGGCTGGCAGTACGTCTTCTTCCTCAACGTCCCGATCGGCGCGGCGGCGCTGGCGCTGGCCCCGCGCGTCGTGCCGGAGAGCCGGCTCGCCACCGAGCGGCGGAGCTATGACCCGTTCGGCGCGGTTACGGTGACCGGCGGCCTGTCGCTGCTGGTCTACGCGGTCTCCACCGCCCCGCGGGTCGGCTGGGGTACCGCCAGGACGGTATCGCTGCTCGCGGTTTCTGCTGCCCTGCTCGCCGCCTTCCTGGTCATCGAGACGCGCGTGGAGGCGCCGCTGATGCCGCTGCGGATCTTCCAGACCAAGACGCTGGCTGGCGCGAACGCGGTCGGCGTGCTGCTCGGCGCCGGCTTCTTCGCGTACATCTTCATCGGCACCCTCTACATGCAGCAGGTGCTCGGGTACTCCGCGCTGAAGGCGGGCCTCGCCTGGCTGGTGATGGCGCTCAGCTCGGTCGCCTTCGCCGGCCTGTCGCAGGCACTGGTCACCCGCGGCTCGGCCAGGCTCGTGATGGCGGCTGGCATGACGATGATCGGCGGCGGCATCTTGTGGTCAACGCAGGTGCCCGTGCACGGGCACTTCTGGGCCAGCCTGGCCGGACCCTTCATCATCGTCGGGATCGGCACCGCGTTTGCCTTCATCCCGGTCTCGATCGCCGGGCTGGCCGGGGTTGCCGAGCACGAGGCCGGCCTTGCCTCCGGGCTCCTCAACACATCCCAGCAGCTCGGCGGGGCGGTCGGGGTCGCGATAGCGTCCACGATCGCCGCCACCCACGCCAGTACCCTGCTGCGCCAGGGCACCGCACCAGCCGCGGCACTCACCAGCGGCTTCCAATGGGCGTTCTGGGCCTGCGGTGCAATCGGCCTGGCCGCGGTCCCGGTGACCTACCTCCTGGTCCGCCGCAACGAGCTGGCCACGGCGGTCGCCCGCACATCCCAGAAGCCTCGGCCGACGCCTGCCGACGTTTGACCCCAACCACCGCCTCATACGCATCGAGGGGGTCCCGCATGCCAGCACAAGAATCTCCGGGCGAACCGGAAACGCGCGGGATCCCTTCGTCAGCTCCTTGTACGCCGCTCTCCTCGGGACCGCTGGTCTGCTTTGTGCTGGTGGCGGCCGCGCTCGTCATGGGGCTGGCTGGCTGAATGGCACGATGACCGTGATGGTGTCGGGGAACCAGTGAGCTCCGCCCGGATGCCGGGGCGCCCCGCACGCAGTCTGCAGGTACCTCATCGGCGCGCCGAAGCCGTGAAGCGTGTCGCTGGCCGGGAAGCCGTAGCTGTCCCGTATGACGTAAGAGAGGGTTCCGGTGTATCGCCGGTTCTTGCGGCTGCCGCCTCCGGTGACGGTCAAGCCCTGCGTGCCGCGGAATCCCCAGTACAGGTCGCTGTTCTTGGACTCGAACGCCACGGTAGGCAGCTGCGCGCCGGAGAGATGAATGCGAGTCTTGCCAGCCTTCAACCGGCTGAGGATCGCTCGCTGGACTTCGTTGTTCACCGCTTGGAAGGCGCTGCTAGACACGGCTTTCTCTGAGATCGGCGACCCTGCCCGGTAATCGACTTCTGTTCCCTTCCCCTGGAGGAAGTGCGTTATGAGATCAGCCGATGCGGGGAAGCCGGCCACAGCGAACCCATCGGCCACTTTGGTGCCCAGAATCTTGTCGGCTGCGAACGTAGCGCTGTCGCACGCTGCCTTCGGCGTTTGCGCGTGCGTGTCCTGGCTTCCATTGGGCGGCACGGGGCGGGCGCCTGCGACGGTGAAGGAAAACGCCGCGCCGGCAGAAGAAACCGCGGCGGATGAAGACCCGGCGGCCGGCGACGCCGCAGAACATGCTGGCAGCGCCACGACTATGCACAGGAGCGCCGCGCAGATGACCGGCTCCTTTGTCAGTATCCGGCGAGGGCGTCGCATGGCTCGAGCATCCCATGGCTGCCTGCGTGCTGATCCAGGTCACCGGGGTCTCACCAGCAAGAACCGGGACGTGGGCCGGGACGGAGCCACTCCTCTCAGTGCCCCTCGCTGAAGGGGCACTGCCCTGCCAGGGGTGGTTCCGGGCTTCGGCTAGTTGTTCTGTCCGGACAGGTTGGTGACGCGGCTGGCGGGTGGCTGGCCCTTGAGTGCGGTGTGTCCCCGGTCAGGCGGGAGTAGTCGTCGAGGGCGGTGTGCAGGTAGCCGTAGCCAAGGACCGGGTGGTAGTGGCGGGTGCGCCCGGATGAGTTGCGGTGGGCCTGGTGGTTGTGCTTGCCGCGGGCCTTGCCCACGACGCGCCACCCGCCACCGTCGGGGATGTTGCCCAGCTTCTTGACATCGACGTGGACCAGCTCGCCAGGCCGGGACCGCTCGCAGCGGCGCACTGGCACGCCGGTGGCGCGGTCCAGGTGCGCCAGCCGCGGGCAGCCGTAGCGGGCCAAGACCGCGTGCACCGCCGAGGGTGCCAGGCCCAGCCGGAAGCCGATCCGGGCCGGGCCCAGCCGCCTGCTGACCCGCAGGCCCACGATCCGCCGCTCGGTCCGCCGCGCTGCGCGGGCCGGGCTGGCGTGCGGCCGGGAGGACCGGCCGGCCATGCCCGCGGCGCCCGCCTGCCGGTACCGGCCGGCCCACCGGGCCGCGGTGGTGTGGGAGACCTGGAACCGTTCGGCGGCCCGCCGCACCGGCCACTCATCCTCAACGACGCACCGGGCCAGGCGCAGCCGCCCGGTCTCACTCAGCGGGGCATTACGGTGGACCACGAGGACCTCCCGGGGATCGCGTGCAGATTGTGGTGATCCACACCGAACCCGGAGGTCCTCATCTATTCAAGATCATCCACCCGTGTCGCCGGCACCAACCTCCATGGACAGAACAGCTAGTCGCGCTTGAGGGCGTTGGTCAGTCCGGCCACGACGGCGGTAGTCAGGATCCAGCCAGTGCCGGTGAGGAGCCAGGAGCATGCGAGGGCTGGCCCCTGCGGGATCCATGCCTGCTGCTGGCCGAGATCGACGATCGGCAGCAGGACATCCAGTGCGTAGATGACCGGCTGGAAAGAGGGCACCACCGGTGCGGCCCGGTGCATGTGAGCGGGGTAGGCGCTTGCGAAGACGAGACTGCCCAGCACGAGCAGCGCGCCCAGCCACACTGCGGCGAGCCAGTTCCGGTACCCGTAACCCACTGTCACATACAGCAGCGAGTTCCATGCTTTGCCTGGCCAGGTAAGTTCCCTGCGGCGGCGCAGTTCCTTCGCCACCCCGATGCGGCGGGCGGCTTCGGGGTGGCCAGCACGCCGGTATGCTCCGGCCAGCTGGTCGTAGAGCCCGGGTATGTACCCGCCCTCGCTACGCCCGAGCCAGGCCACGCGGTCAGTGACGCTGGTCGCGTCGTTCTCCAGCTTGTCGTAGGCGAAGCCCCGCAGCCGCATCCTCACGGGCCAGCTCGCCTGATTGTCGTAAAAGCTGCCGACCCGTGCGTTGGTCAGGTCCACGATGCCGTCCGGGGCTGTTCGTGGGATCAGGATCAGGACGGCCGCGGTGACGCCCTCGAGGCTCACCGCCTGGCCGCCGGGATTGGCCAGGCTGGCCCCCTCAAGGTCGAGCCGTCCGCCGATGTGGGCGTCCTGGAGCTGGACCTGTCCTTCAGCGGTGAATCCATCGGTGAACTCGATGTCCTGGCCGACGGTGAGCCCGCGGGCGGCGAGCGCGTACCCGCCCGGGTTGGTGAGGCTGGCGCCGCTGAAATCAAGCTGGCCACCGATGCGGGCGCCGGTCATGCGGATCTCGCCCTCCGCAGTGGACAGCCGGTGGCAGAACATGTCCTGGCCGACGGTGAGCCCGAGCGCGGCGAGCACGCGGCCGCCGGGGTTGGTGAGGCTTGCTTCGATGAAGTTGAGCTGGCCGCCGATCTGTGCGGTGCGCAGGCGCACCTCGCCATGGGCGGTGAAGCCGTGGCGGCAGAACATGCTCAGCCTGACCGTGAGGCCATCGCCATCAAGCGCGGGGCCGCCAGCGCCGTTCAGCCTGGCGTCGTCGAGACCGACCCGACCGCCGATGTGTGCGCCGCTCAGCCGAACCCCGCCGTGTGCGGTGAGGCCGTTGGCGGACATGCTCTGCTCCACGGTGAGGCCGTCGCCGTCGACCGCCGGCCCGCTGGGGCTGGTGACATTGGCGGCACTGAGGTCGAGCCGGCCGCCGATGTGCGCTCCGGTCAGGCATATCGCCGCGCTGGCCGTGAACCCGTAATTGAACTCCAGATCGCCTTCGGTATGCAGCTGGCCCGCGGCGATGCCCGGTACATAGCTGCCGGGTAGGCGAATGGCTCCGGCCTGGGCCTCGACAAGGTTGATCGGCTGATCGACAGCGCAACCGTCCAGAAGCAGCGGGCACGCCAGCCTGGAGGCCTCCAGGTCCAGCACGCCGGTAATCCGGGCACCGGCAAGTTTGACCGCCCGCACCGCCCCCGTTTCGGACTGGCGCCGGCCAGTGAGCAGTTCGGTCAGCAGATCAGCTCGTACTGTCCGTGCCGCCTCCCATCTCCCCACCTGGCTCGGATGGTCGAGATGAGCATCGCCGGCCCGTAGGTCAACCAGCTCGCCGTTGCTGGCAGCGAGCACAAGCTGCCGTTCCGGCTCTGTCAGCTCAGCGTCGGCGAGCACCATGACGGATCATTCTGCTCCGCCGGCTGCGCCGGACGCATCTGGAGCCCGCTGGCCTTCAGCGCCGGAACTGTCCTGCTGGTCCTGGTCAGCACGAGATCCCTGGATGAGTTTATCCGCATAGCGGGTAAGAACCTTGTTTAGAGTGGTGTATTTGTGTGCTCCAGCAGCCAGGGCATCCCGCACGCGATCCGGATCGTTCTCATCGAGCGCCAGAAAGAAGTCAATATCCGGATCCTGGACACCTTGACGCTTATACGCCCTTCCAGGGCATAGAACGCGGGCGCTGTCGTTGAATTAAGAAAATCTTGCACGACTTGCCGCTCATTATCGAAAAGAGATGCGCAGCGCTGCGGCCGCCGTCCCCCGGTTGGCCAAGCCCTGGCTCGCGCCGAATGGGGCAAAGAAGAAGCCGACCCCTACTAGCAGCGCAAAGGCTGCCCCGCCAAGAGCAAGATTAATAAGCTTCGCTGGCCTCAAGGCTCCCCCTGACCTCCAATTGTTGTCCGGCCTTGCCTATGGGGTGGTGACCTTGACGGCGGTTGACGCGGCGGTCAGGCCCGCGCCGTTGACCGTCACCACTTTGTAGGAGTAGCGGGTGTGGGCGTTGAGGCCGGTGTCGCTGAACGTGGTTGACGTGGCTGGGACCGTTGCCACCCGGGCGCCGTTGCGCAGTATCACGTAGTGCTTGACGCCGCTTTGCAGATCGCTTCCGGGGGCCCACGTCACAACGGCACGAGATGAGCTTGTGGCTGTGGCCGTCAGGTTGGTCGCGGGACTCGGATGGGTTGTGTCTGCCACCTTCGGCGTCGTGACCGTGACGGCCGCCGCGGCACCCGGGACGGTGTCGTTGGCCAACGCCAGAACCTGGTAGGTGTACTTGGTGCTGGATGCGGCCAAGCTGTCGGTGTAGGTGGTGCCACTGGGGGCCGCGATGGCCACGCCACCACGTTTCACCAGGTAACTCGCGACGCTGCATCCGGCACCTGGCGCGGTGACGGCGTTCCAGCTCAGGCTTACGGTAGTCCCGCTCTCCGCGGTGGCGGCCAGGCCCCTGGGTGCGGGCGGCGGGGGGCACTTCTGGGTCGGTTGGGTGAAGGCGCCCGAGGGCTGGGAGGTGTTGCCGGCCGGGTCGGACGCGGTGACCGTGTAGGTGTAAGCGGTGCCTGGGCTGAGGCCGGTGTCAGTGAACGAGGTCGTGCCTGCGGGCAACATCCCGGCAAGCTGCCCGTCGCGGTACACGGCGTAGCTGAGGTCGGTGGAACTGTAGGTGGAGTCATAGGCGGCCGCCCATGTGAGCGTGATGCTCGCGGTGTTCTGCTGTGGGGAGCCGAGGATCACTGGCGCGGTCGGTGCGGCAGCACCGGGAGCCGGGAAGGTGGCAAGGTAGTCGTTGCGGAAGTCGTAGCCGCTGCCCGGGCTCGCCGTCCCGCACTGGGTCGGGTCGAGTGAGGTGTCGGCGATCAAACGGCCAGAGAAGATATCGAGTGCATGGCCGAGGACGCCGACATTGACACTGCTCCTCATGTAATTGAGGAACGCTGGTGCCATCGTCTGCTTGGTGCGGCCGCAATCGCTGTCCCGGTAGTCCCACTCAGTGGCAATCAGCGCGTAGGAGCCCACCAGATATCCCCAGCGCGTATCCCACTCACTTTGACCGCCGGTGTAATTGTACGGGTGCACGGCATAGGCGATCTGGTAGCTGCTTCCCGGGTCGCTCAGTATAGGGATCCCGGCGAGGTTCTCGGCGTTGCTTGCCCCGTCGGCGATGAGGACATTGGTGACGTTCAGCGTGCTGCGAAGATAATCAACCAGTTCCTGATGGCCGACAGGCGTGTAGGGCGCCCACTGCTGCGTGGCGGAAGGCTCGATCTCCCTGCCCCCGGAAAGCCAGTCCGGCCACGTCTCCTGCCGCGGGTTGGTGGCCACGGACGTGACTGCTGAATTTTGCGGCTCGTTGAACAGTTCGAACATGACGTTGGGGTTGCTGCCGAGCGTGGTGTCGCCGATGAGCGTCGCCCAGGCGTCTTCCGTCTCCTGGCTGGGCAGCGGCTCGGCCGGGCCGCACGCCAGGAACTGGTCCTGCATGGACACGACCACCACGAAGCCGGCGGCCAGAGCCATGCCCACACCGGCCTGGATCTGCTGCGCGTAGGCAGCGCCGTCCGGGCTGGCGAGGACGGGCTGGCTGACCTGAAAACGCAGCGTATTAGCGTTCCAGGAACTCATCGCGGTGGCCAGCTCGGTGGAGGTGAAATTGTTTGCTGCCGCAGCGGTTTGACTCTGGCTGCACCATGGGGAGTTCAGGAGGGCAATGGAGTTGAAACCGCGCGGCACGAACGGCTGTCCATTCAGGAGGAACACATTGCCGGAGAGGGTAATGCCCACGATGGACGCCGGCGCTGGGGCCGCCGTTACGCTTATCAGCAGGACAATGCCGGCGACCATGCCCGCACGCGCCAGCCGTGGCCATGCTGAGACAGGCCCGCCAGCTTTGCGGAAAGCCACAATCCCCCCTCTTGTTTCCGCGAGTATCCTCTGCCGATGCTCCGCTGACAAGCGGTCAGGCCTGCCGGGGGGCGGGAATGCCGCCTGGAGGCGGGTTCTGCAGCAGCCACACCGGGTTGGACGTGGCGATGACGGCACCGGTGGCGGACACGACCTGCGTGCGCAAAAAACTGTCCGCCGAAGTATCCACGGCCTGTGTAACCGACCCGCTGCCAAGCTCGCTCGCGGAGTAGGACCCGATCAGCGCCGTGTTCGCGGTGAGCACGTTCTGCCCGGCGTAGTCCACAGCGCCCTGCACGATCTGGAGAGTGCTGCCGGCGGGCAGTCCCGTGGCTGCTGCCACGAGCTGGCGGGAGGTCACGCTGGACACGCTGACCGCGCCCATCGGGACCGAGCCGTCCACTAGCAGGTCCAGGGCCCCCCGGTAGGCGCTCAGTGACCCGCACCAGGCGCGGCCGGCCGCCAGCGCGGAGATCAGGTCGGCCATGCCGGTGCTTGCAGCCCACACGGACGTGATCCAGTTGTTGCCGATCCCATACCAGTTGTTGCCGTTGTGGTCGTCAGACACGCCGTTGCCGGTGAGCAACACCGCATTGCGCGACATGATGTCCCACAGGGCCAGGTGGTGGTTGAGGTCCACGCCCGCGCGCTGTTTGTAACCCACCTCCAGCAGATCCGCGCCGAGTGCCGCCGGGTTTCCGGCAGCGGGCAGCAGGGCACCCGCGAGCTGCGCCAGCAGCGTGTCCTGCTGCGCCTGCGGCAAAGCCGCGCCGTTCCCGCTGCCGTAGGGGTGGTTATAGGAGGCTAGCCCTCCGGCGGTGTGGATCTGTGGAATCACGGTGCTGGCAAGGAACGCCTGGTAGCTGGCGGGCGTCACGCCGGTGTAATCGGGCAGCGTCACGTTCGAGCCGAACCAGTTGACGTGCGGCAGATGCGGGCCGACCTCGGTGCCCTGCTGCTGCGCTACGTCCGGGTACTTGGCGGCCAGCACGGACATCATGTCCCCCTGCTGGCTGAAGAACGCCTGCCCGCTTACTGTGCGGTCCATCCGCAGGTAGTCGAAGTATCCCGAGACGAGATCCCCGGTGCTCACAGCCGAGAAGGTGAGCTCGAACAGGCCGAAATCCCGGTAGTCGAGGTCTGGCCAGAGGGTGGCGATGTCGCTGGACGGCGTGAGGGTGCAGGTTTGCCACGGCGACGTGACCGGGACCGTGATGATCCCGTTGTTGCCGCTGGCCGAAAGTGCGGGCGTCCCACCCGGAGTGAAGCGGTACGACAAGCTGTAGTTGCCAGCCGGCCTGCCGTTGGTGGCCGGGTGGTAGGACGTGGTGAGCAGCAGTTCCAGGTACCCCCGGGACCACCCGGTGCTCAGCAGCACGTCGATCAGCAGTGACTGGCCGGTCAGGTTGTCCCGGTAGTTCCAGTCGGAGGGTCCGCAGCTCGCGTAATACCCAAATTTCGCTGGACTGGTGCGGCGGGATTGAGCAGCCACGTGCAGGGCCCCGCCGCTTACCGGGTCGTTCGGGGAGCATGGGGTGGATACGATCCCGCCGGTGGAAGCGCCGGTATTCGGGCCGCTCTCGTGCTTCGACCACGACCACTTGCCACCCTGCCCACTGGCGCCCAGTTCACGGAACGAGGTGAAGTGAGTCACGTCCCGATAGTTGACGCCCTCCATCCGCCAGTCGTGATCGGTCCACCACAGCACATCCACCGCGTTCAGGGTCGCTTGGGCAAGGTGGGTGTCCATTGAGCCGTTGAACTCACTGAACGAGGAGTGGATATGCATCGCCATCGAATAAGCGGACGTGCCGTCTGCGGCGATGGCCCGGGCGGGCGAGCGCAACGGCAGCCGCGCAAACCGTGGCAGTAAGGCCACGGCAGCGGCCGACCCCGCAGACACCTGCAGGAATCCCCGCCTGGACATCCCAGGCTGGCCGACCGGAGGTGCGCTAATTCCCTGGTGATCGCCACACATCAGTCCCCCCACTCCGCACGTTTCTGGTGTGACTCTTCGAATCTAGGCAGGCCCACCTCGCCGCATCAAGAGATGCAAAGCCAAATTTATCGGTACTAGAAACATTAATTGGCAACAGACATCTTCGCTGCAAAACGCACGCCGCCTCGGGTCGCAGCCCGTGCCACGATGAGGCCGAGTCACCTGCCTGCCGATCGTGGGGGCGGCGAGGCTGATCGCTGGGCCCGCGGTCTTGGAGCCGGGTCCGGGTCCGGGCCCGGTCGGCTCGTGGTCGGATGGAGGTATGAAGGTCAGGATCGGTGTTTCGCTGGGCCCGGCTGCCGTCCCCGCGGTTTTCGCTGATGCGGTTGATCGTGTGGAAGCGCTGGGTGTGGATTCGCTGTGGCTGTCGGAGATGGTGTTCGGCTCGCTGGTGGAGCCGTTCGCTGGCATGGCGTACGCGCTGTCGCGCACCTCACGGCTGAAGGTCGGCACCGGTGTTGCGGTGCTGCCCGGCCGCCATCCGGTGCTGGTGGCCAAGCAGCTGGCGTCGCTGGCTGGGCTGGCGCCCGGACGGGTGCTGCCGGTGTTCGGCCTGCAGCCCGCCCGGCCCGCCGAGCGGGGACTGTTCGAGGTCCCCGCCGGGCGGCGCGCCGCCGTGTTCGAGGAGTCGCTGCGGCTGATCAGGCTGCTGCTGACGCAGGAAGAGGTGTCGTTTCGCGGCGAATTCTTCACCGTCGATGGTGCGCACATCGGGCCGTTGCCAGCCAAGCCGCTCGACATCTGGCTCGGCGGCAGCGCTCCCGGCGCGCTGAGCCGCGTTGGCCGGCTTGCCGACGGGTGGCTGGGCAGCTTGCTGACCACCCAGGAGGCGCGGGCAGCGCGGGAAACCATCCAGGCCGCCGCCTGGGGCGTGGGCCGCGAGGTGGAAGCCGACCACTTCGGGATCAGCCTCGCGGTCGCACCCGGCGGTGGCGTTCCCGCCGACCTGGCTACCGCCATACGCCAGCGCCGGCCCGGCAGCGACCCCGCCGCGCTCGTGCCCGTGGGCTGGTCGGCGGCCAGGCGGGCGATCGAGCAGTACGTTCTCGCCGGGATCAGCAAGTTCGTCATCCGGCCCGCGGCACCGCCCGCATCGCTCGATGGCTTCCTCAACGACTTCGCCCGCGAGCTGATGCCACTGCAAACCTGACAGCGGCACGGCGGCGGCCCAGGCTCCCCGCCCAGCGAAACCCCGCTGCCGAACATGCACCAGACAGCGGCTAGAAAGGCTCACTGTGGCCACAGATCTTCTACCCTGTACCACGCCGCATCAGCCGTACCTTTTATCTACGCAATCCACTGCAGCGGTTAGCGGCCATACTTAAATCAGCCATTCACGCTAAGGTAAAGAATTCTCTATATTGTGCGGCTGAGCTGCTGAAACACCCTCAAGTCGATCCGCCGAGCCGCACCTTTGAGTGCGGTGCGCATCAAAGCGTTTCCGCAGGTCATCCGTAGTGCCCGGTCAAGATCATGGCACATCGAGACAAATACCTTGACAAGTGCGAGGGAACGCTGTTATTACTTATCTTGCGATATCGCCTCATGCCACCCTATACATGAGAACGGGATTCCGGGCCGGGAGTCTCGCCGAGGATCCGCCTTAGCGGGGCCCTCCATTAAGCAAATGCTTATCCGGGCGTTGTTCCGGCATGGGCATTTGACCCATTCGCTATACCAAAAGGACACAGATGAAGTTACGTCTCGCGGCAGTCGGCGCGGCAATGGCCGCTATGGTCACGCTGGGCTTCGGCATGGTACCTGCGGCGCAAGCTGCTTCCTGGCCCTATGGGTGTCCGTCTGGGGCTACCTGTGCCTACCCGGGCATCAACTTTACCGGCGGGGCAGGCCCAGTCTACGGTAACAACACCAATGATCAGCAGTACTCCAAGTGGGCCAATGTAGAGTCCGTTCTCAACAACGGTACCCAGTGCACCGACTGGGTCTGGCAGAACCAGGGCTACAAAGGCAACAACATCGAGATTCCCATCGGCTACCAAAACCAGAACCTCTCGGGTACCTGGGCCTGGCATCACCTCTACTCCAACCACTGGTGCAACCCGACCTGAGGCCATCACCAGGAGACTGCATTTGAGTGACCGCTAGTCTCGGCACCCTAGTCAGGCGTGCCCGCCAGTGGGAAGCTGACGGGCACGCCTGACCCACACCCAGCACAGTTCCTAGGCGGCTAATTTGATGGCTTCTTTCGTCAGATATGCTATATGTATTGTATTACCGCTCTCGGCCGTCGCGGGATGTTCCCATGATGCTCCGGTGAGGAATACCGCTGTTTCACCTTTTAATGGGCTGACGGATCAGTCACCGACGGAGTCGGCTCGCCTGCAGCAGGCCCAGAATATGCTCATAGCAGCTTGCATGCATGGCCGCTCCTATTACTTCCGTGTCCCGCACGCGCCGACGCCCCACGGTCCTGCGGGGAATACATATGGGCTCATATCGCCATCAACCGCGTCGAGGCAAGGCTATGGGATACTGGATAACTTCGTTGTCAACAGGGAGGATGACCTGATCGGCGTTCAGGCGCAACCGGATGCCCATCGCCCAGGTTTCGAAAGTGCACTGACTGGGACGCGTGCAAGCGCCACAACCATAACCCTGCCAGGGGGAGGGCGCATCGCGTACAACGCCAACGGCTGCGTTACCGTTGCAATAAACGAATTGTATACGCCAGCATGGAATAAGATTTATTATACCGTAAACACTCTTGCACTGCACATTGTGTCAGAAGTTGAGACTTCCGGAACCTGGAAGAAAGCGGTCCTTATCTGGTCTCGCTGCGTCAAGCAGCACTATGGCAGAACTTTTGCGGACCCCACCGCCGCGGTGGGAGCCGTCAATAACACTGCCACTGCGCAACTCGCTAACCTGTCCGGAGACAAGCTCGCTGATCGTATCGCCTACCTGCGAGAAGGGGAAGTCAGGCTTGCCGCCACCGACGCGCAGTGCCAGGTACTGGCTGGTCTCGCGGGCGCGACTGCACGCTCACAGCGCATCATAGAACAGCCCTTGGAAAAGAAATATGCGCAGGACCTGAAGGCCTATGCGCAAGATATGCGCCACGCCAATGGTGTCGCCGATAGGCTGCTGAGCTAGCATTGACGACGAGGCGGACATCACCGGTGTCCGCCTCGTCGTCTCTCCGCTAACTACCGGACGATGTCGTCGCAGTAGGTGTGCCCCGGGAAGACGCCGTCCGCCGGACACGTCGCGC
>Ga0070710_10001154_pt1 | contig 12504 bp, 8 predicted proteins | sample LARL52metaG_FD_65454 | JGI IMG/M metagenome (GOLD analysis project Ga0070710, IMG submission 65454) | Corn, switchgrass and miscanthus rhizosphere microbial communities from Kellogg Biological Station, Michigan, USA - LAR L5-2 metaG | ecosystem: Host-associated > Plants > Roots > Rhizosphere ... | reverse complement strand
GGCCCCGAACGCCTGCTGGATCCGGTCGAGCATGGAGTTGATGGCGGAGCCGAGCCGGCCTACCTCGGTGCTTCCGTCCGCGTCCGGCATGCGAGCGGTCAGGTCGCCCTGGTTGGTGATCCGCTGCGCGGTGCCCGCCATCTCGCTCAGCGGCGCCAGCCCGCGGCCGATGAGCCAGCGCCCGCCCAGGGCCAGCAGCAGGATCAGCGCCCCGCCGGTGATCAGTTCGGTCACCACGATGCCGCGCACCTGGCCGGCGACCACATCCACCGGGCTCGCAACGACGAGCACGGCCGCGAACCGCGGCCGGACGCCCACCTGCGCGGACAGGCTCGACCGCACGGGATGGGCCACCGCTCGCAGCCGCGGCGAGGTCCCGGGCACGACGAACGGGATGCCCTTGAGGTTGCCCCGAAGGCGGCCGGCAGCGGCCATCTTCTCGATGGCATTCACCAGGTCCTCGGTCGTCCCGGTGCTCCCGGTCAGCGGCTGGACGGTCGGCGGGAAGCGGTGGGTGATCAGCACGGCGACATTGTCGCCCGGATTGGCCTGGATCTGCTGCGGTGTGCGGGCCGCGGCCGAGATCAGCGCGTCGTCGAAGTGGGTGCCGAGTCGCTTGCTCAGCACGAACGCGGTCACCCCGCCCATGATGAGCAGGAACGCCGCGGTCACGGCGATCAGCACGACGAGTAGTCGGGCGCGCAGGGACAGGCGCCCGGGACCGTTCACGGCAATCATTGCCTCCCTCGCGGGACGTCGTGCCGGAGGCGCGCAGGCCAGCAGCGCGCATGGTCGTGCCGGAGGCGCGCATCCTGCGGGGTGGGAGGCTCGCGGGGGGTTCCGGGGGGTCGTCCCCCCGGACCAGCACCGTTCGCCGCCGGGGCGCCGCGACGCAGTCGCGGCGGCGTTCGACCCGGCGGCTGCGGCGTGACGCGACCCGAGGGCGACAACGGGTCCCTCACTCCACGGGCCCGCGTCCCGGCGGCGCGCCCGGCTGGGGCTCCCCGGCGCCGCTGGGTGCCCGCAGGCTGTAACCGACCCCGCGCTGGGTGTGGATCAGCGGCGGCCCCAGCGGGTCCAGCTTGTGGCGCAGGTAGCTGACGTATGTTTCGACGATCTGGGACTGCCCCGCGTAGTCCCAGCCCCAGACGTTCTCCAGCAGTTGGGCCCTGGTAAGCACCCGGCCGTGGTGGCGCATCAGGTAGGCGAGCAGCCGGAATTCGGTGGGTGACAGGTCCACAGGCACGCCGGCCCGGTGCACGCTCCACCGTGACTCGTCGAGTTCCAGGTCGCCGATGCGCAGCACGGGGTCGCTTTCCAAGCTCTCCGCGGGGCTGGACCGAGAGGCCCGGCGCAGCACAGCACGCACCCTGGCCACCAGCGCCTCCACCGAGAACGGCTTGGTGACGTAGTCGTCCCCGCCCAGTGCCAGGCCGGTCACGGTGTCGGACGAGGTGTCCCGGGCGGTCAGGAAGATCACCGGCACCTCGTTGCCGCCGGCCCGCAGCCGCCGGCACACCTCGAAGCCGTCGAGGTCCGGCAGGACTACGTCAAGGACGATCAGGTCCGGCCGGGATGACTCCGCCAGCCGCAGCGCATCGGCCCCGGTGCCGGCCGTGCTCACCGCGCAGCCGTGGAACTTCAGCGCGACCTGCACAAGCTCACGGATGTTCGGCTCGTCGTCCACGACGAGCACCTGCGGGATCCGGTCACTTGCTGTCATCTGTCCAGGACCATTCTGCCGGTTGCTGCCCGCACCATTGTGCTGGTTCCCCGCCCTCTCCGGGCCAAAGCACGCCACCGCCTCCCGCGGGGCCCATCCCGCGGGAGGCGGTGCTGGCCCCCCCGTGAGCGAGGCCGGCAGATCTCTGGCCCGCTGAGACGGCGAGATCTGCCGGACCTGCCCTTCTCCCCGCGGGGCCCATCCCACGGGGCCAGGGGGCACCGGCCTGCAGTCAGCTACCCGATGTGGAGGATGGGGACACCGAGGCTGGCTGCGGAGGCCGGACAACTATGAGCCGTGCGTCTTTCGTGCCCTGGACCACCGGGCCGCCCACCCAGACGGGCATTCCCGAGGTCAGGGCGCTCTGACCGATCTTTCCCTGACGGTCGCGGACGACCGTCGTGCTGACCAGGTCCCAGGTCCAGGTGGTCCCGTCGCTGGCCTTAACCGTGATGGACTTCCCCGCGGTGACCGAGACGATGGCGCCCCGCTCGTAGGCGAGCGTCTTGGTGCCCTTCTTGGTCTGGATGGTGAACTGGCCATCCACCCCGCGCAGCAGGAAGAAGGCGAAGACCCGGCGGCGGACCAGCCGGCAACGGGCCGCGCCGTTGCCGATCCGCCGGGACAGCTTGGGCAGCCCGGCCCGCCGCGCCACCCGGGAAACGTGGCGGGCCCGGGCGCAGGCCGGGGCCTTCCCGGCGGCGCCGGCCGCTGCGCCGGCCGTGGAGGCCCCGGTGCCTCCGGTGAGGATGGCACCCGTGGTGAGCGCGCCGGGCGACGATGCGTCGCTGAGCGTCTCGTTGAGCAACGCACCCTGCTGTGCGGTGCCGGCCAAGCCGGCCTGGCCGGTGGCCGCCCCGGACGAGGTCCCTGGCGCCGAATGGGCGGCCAGTCGCATCCCGGCGATGGCGCCGCCGCCAGCCAGCAGGGCGGCGGCCAGCAGGCCGGCCGTCCAGTGGAGCGCCTTGTGGTGGCCCTTCCGCAGGGCCGGCGCCGGGTGCCCGGCGTGGCTGGGGCCGGGCGGCCCGGCTACACCGGGCTGGTTTCCCCAGGCGGGCATCGCGGTGGGCGCGTCAGGGCCTGCCCAGAACTGCTGGGTGGGCTGGTTGCCCGACGGGTCGGCATCCGGCTGCCCGTGCTCGTGGCTCATGTTGCGATCATGACCGCCGCGCCTGGGACATCGGGGCGCCGAACCTGGGATTTTTATGAGAGATGCGGCCGGGCTTGCTGGCGCCGCCCGGGCGGCTTGCGCTACATCCGCTCCGGTACGGGAACGCCGAGCAGGCCAAGGCCGGTCACAAGCACCCGCAGGGCCAGGGCGCATAGTGCGAGACGGCTGTCGCGCACCGCCGGGTCGTCCGCCTTGAGCACCGGGCACGCCTCGTAGAACGTGGTGAACGCGCTGGCCACCTCGAACAGGAAACTGGCCAGCACGTGCGGCTCGGCGTTCTGGGCAGCCAGGTGCACGGACCGCCCGAACTCGAGCAGGGCCAGGGCAAGGGCCCGCTCCGCTTCCTCGGTGATCCGGATCGGGCCGGTTGCCGCGGCCGGGTCGAGGCCTGCCTTGCGGAAGATCGACCTGATCCGCGCCGTAGCGTATTGGAGATAGGGGCCGGTGTTCCCGGTCAGCGCGAGCATCCGGTCGAAGTCAAAGGTGTATCCGGACTCGCGCGAAACGGAGAGGTCCGCATACTTGAGAGCGCCGATGCCGACCGCATCCGCGATCTGGTGGCGCAGGTCAGGGTCGTCGTACCGGTCAGCGATCACCTCCTCGGCCCGCTCGACGGCCTCGTCGATAAGCGTGATCAACTTGACCGATTCGCCGGTGCGGGTGCGAATCCGCCCGCCATCCGACCCGGTGACCAGCCCGATCACCGCGTGCTCCGCCCTGACCTCATCCGTCAGCCACCCAGCCTGCCGGGCGACCGCGAACACCATCCTGAAATGAAGTGACTGCTCGGCGCCGACCACGTAGATGAGCCTGGTGGCTTTCAGGTCCTTGATGCGGTACCTGATCGCGGCCAGATCGGTGGTGTCGTAGCCGTAGCCTCCGTCGCGCTTCCGCAGGATCAGCGGCTGCGGCGTCCCGTCCCGGCCGGTGAAGCCGGGCGGGAATGCGACGAGCGCGCCGTCGCTGATCACCGCGATCCCGTCCTTCTCCAGCTCCGCGCATACGTCCGCCAGCATGGAGTTGTAAAAGCTCTCCGGCGCCAGGTCCGCATCCGTCAAGGTGACACCAAGCCGCTGGTAGATGGTGTTGTAGTACTGCCTGGAATCGGCCACCATGAGCTGCCACAGGCGCAGCGTGTCCGGGTCGCCCGCCTGCAGCGCCACCACCCGGTGCCTGGACCGCCCGGCGAAGGCCGGGTCGGCGTCGAACTTGATCCGCGCGGCCTGGTAGAAAGCGTTGATTTCCCCGGCCGACAGCGCTGCGCGGGCGGCGTCTTCGCCGACATCCAGCAGGTGCTCGATGAGCATGCCGAACTGGGTGCCCCAGTCCCCCACATGGTTGGCGCGCACCACCGTATGCCCGAGGTACTCCAGGATCCGCACGATCGCATCCCCGACCACCGTGGTGCGCAGATGGCCAACGTGCATTTCCTTCACGACGTTGGGCGAGGAGTAGTCCACCACCACGGTTCCGGACGGGACCGCTACCGGCACACCAAGGCGCCCGTCCCGCAACTGGCCCGATGCCTGGCGGGCGATCCAGTCGCTGGCCAGCGTGAGGTTCACGAAACCGGGCCCGCTGATCTCGACCCCGTCGCACACGCCGGCCACATCGAGATGCGCCACGATCCGCTCGGCCGCCTGGCGCGGCGGCATGCCGAGGCTCTTGGCGAGCGGGAGCGCCACGTTCGCCTGGAAGTCCGCGAACTGCGAGGGACGGATGAGCGGATCGGCGCCCGCATGGTCCGCGCCGAACGCAGCGGTGACCGCCGCGCTCACCCGTTCCGCGAGAACCTCCTGAGGATCGGCCATGACAACAAGCCTATCGGCGGCCGAAGCCCTGCCATCGCTGTCGCGCCGCCCTATGAGCGCCGCAGGAAGTGGCGGTCCCGGCCGGAGCCGAACCGTTCCTTGATCTTCTCGGTGATGTGGCCCTTGGCCAGGTCCGCCGCCAGCCGGCAGGCCGACGTGATGCCCTTGGCCGTGGACGCGCCGTGCGCGATCACGACCGTGCCCTCCAGCCCGAGCAGCGCGGCGCCACCGTAGGTTTCCGCGTCCATGAGTCCCACCAGGTCGCGCAGCCCGCGCCGCTGGAACAGCGCGCCGAACCTGGCGGCGGCCGAACCGGTCAGCGCGGCCCGCATCTGCTCGGTCGCGAAAGCGGCCGCTCCCTCCAGGGTCTTCAGCGCCACGTTGCCGGTGAAACCGTCGGTCACGATCACATCGGCCTTGGCCGACAGCAGGTCACCGCCCTCCACGTTGCCCACGAAGCGCAGCGGCAGGCCGTGGGGCGGCACGCTGGCCAGCAGTTCGTGGGCGCGCCGGGCCAGCCGGTTGCCCTTTCCCGGCTCGGCGCCGATCGTGAGCAGCCCCACCCTGGGCTCGGCGATGCCGTACGCCACCTGCGCGTAGGCCACTCCGAGCTGGGCGAACGCCACCAGCATCTCGGGCTTCGGGTCCGCGATGGCTCCCGCGTCCACCAGCACCGTGGGCCCGGGCCTGGTCGGCAGCACCACCGCAAGGCCGGGCCGCATGACACCGGGCAGCGACCGCAGCCGCAGCCGGGCGATCGCGACGACGCCACCGGTGGACCCGGCCGACACCACCGCCTCCGCCTGGCCCCGCCGGACCAACTGGCACGCGATGGCCGCGCTCGAGCGCGGCCGGCGCAGGCTGGCCAGGGCGCCTTCGTCCATGGCGAGGGAATCCTCCGCCGCCGAGATCTTGACCTGGCCCTGTGGCGCCGGCCGCTGTGCCCCGTTCGCCGCCCTGGCCCGGGCTTGCGCGGCGAGCAACTGCTTGAGTTGCGTGTGGCGCCCGGTGAGGATGATGTCGATGCCGAAGGCATCCGCCGCGGCCACCGCGCCCTCGACGATCGCGGCCGGGGCATGGTCGCCGCCCATAGCGTCTACCGCGATCGTGATGGGCCGGGCCCGTGCGCCCGGCGTGGATTCTCCTGACACGGCGCGATCCGTGCGGCCGCGTCAGGATGCTGCCGGCAGGGCCGGAATGTGCCGCATGGCGTCAAGCTTCTCACCTGTGGCATCTTCGCGGGGTTCCTGGCACCCCCATGTAGTGCGAAGTTCCGTGACCACCTGGGCACCGTTCGCCGCCGCCCGGCCGTCATGATTCATAGCGCAAACCCTGGGCTACGATCTCCCCAGGGGCGCGGGGATCAGCACAGGCCGGCGGTGCTCGCGCGCATGCCGGCTCGGAACAACTGAGGCCGGGAGACACCCGGGCGCCCAAAAGCGGCCCCCGGGGCAGGCGGAGTTTGAGGGGTTGGTGTGGGTGACGAGACCGTGACCTCGGCGTTGCTGACGTGACGATCTTGTAATCCCTCGGCTATAGCTAACCGCGCCGCCGCGAGCGTCATAGAGGTACACGCGGCGGACAACGCCTTCCGGTTACAGGCTGACGGCATTTGCGACCCTGGCAGCGCCCGGGGTCGTACCCGACCCCGAGGGAGACGTGTGACTCAACCCGAGATCGAGCCGGCGGGCCGCCGGTTTCGCGCCTTCACCGCGAAGCACCTCGATGCCCTGGTACAGCGTGCCGGGCTCAGCGTTACCGAGCGGATGGCCATTAAGGCCGTGGGTATGGTGCTCCCGTTCCGCACCAACTCTTACGTGGTGGACACGCTCATCGACTGGGACGCGGCGCCCGACGACCCGATGTTCCGCTTGGTCTTCCCCCAGGCGACCATGCTGGACGCGGCGGATGTGAACCGCATCGCCTGCCTGCTGACCAACGGCGCGCCCGGCGCGGAGCTGCGGAAGGCCGTCCACGAGATCAGGATGCGGCTGAACCCGCATCCCGCCGGTCAGCTCGCGCTGAACGTGCCGGAACTCGGCGAGGAACCGCTGCCCGGCGTGCAGCACAAGTACCACGAGACCGTGCTGGTGTTTCCCAAGCAGGGCCAGACGTGCCATTCGTATTGCACGTACTGTTTCCGCTGGGCGCAGTTCGTGGACGAGCCCGACTTGAAGATGGCCACCTCGGATATCGACCGGATCACCGACTACCTCCGCAGGCACGGTGAAGTGACGTCGGTGCTGATCACCGGCGGAGATCCGATGATCATGGGTGCCGGGGTGCTGCGCCGCTACATTGAGCCACTGCTCGGCCCCGGGCTTGAGCACGTGGAGTCGATCAGGATCGGCAGCAAGTCGCTCGCCTACTGGCCACAGCGGTTCGTCACCGATCCGGACGCCGACGACACGCTACGGCTGTTCGAGCAGGTCATGACGGCTGGGAAGACGCTGGCGTTCATGGCTCACTTTTCACACCCGCGTGAGCTGGAGCCGCCGGTTGTGGTGGAAGCGGTGCGCCGGATCCGCGGCACCGGGGCTGTCATCCGGACCCAGGCGCCGCTGATCCGCACGATCAACGACGACTCGGGCACATGGTCGGCCATGTGGCGAACTCAAGTACGGATGGGGATGATCCCGTACTACATGTTCGTCGAGCGGGATACCGGCCCGCAGGACTACTTCGCCGTGCCACTCGCGCGTGGCTACCAGATTTTCAGCGACGCCTACCGGTGCGTCTCCGGGCTTGCCAGGACGGTCCGCGGCCCGTCCATGTCCGCTACCCCGGGCAAGATATGCGTGGACGGCATCACCGAACTGGCCGGGCAAAAGGTGTTCGTGCTGCACATGATCCAGGCCCGGGACCCCAGCCTGGTCGGCAAGCCGTTCTTGGCGAGGTTCGACCCGGACGCGACCTGGATCTCAGACCTGGAGCCGGCCTTCGCGGATGCATGGCCGTGGAATCCGGCGCCCGAGGTCGTGCCGGATCTCTGGGCCGGCGAGATGTTCGAGCCTGCGTGAGGGATTGAAGGGCGTGGGCGACGGCACACTGGCAGTCGGCTCAAAACGCCGTCTGCCAGTCCACCGCCGCCCGCGCTGCGCATCCCCACCGGGGTGGGGTAAAAGCGAGAGGTGATTCGGGGCTAGTGGACACCGCGAGGTGATCGTCGTCCCTGCCCGTTAAGGCCGGCGGCTACTCAGGCCGCAGGGGTGGCGGGTTCGGGAACGACTTCTTCGGCGGCTGGTGCCGTGGCGGTGCGCTTGGGCTCCTTGATGGCCAGGCAGCTCAGGGCGCCTACGGCCAGCAGGATGATCGGCATCAGCAGGGTCTGGCGCATAGCCGTGACGAACGCGAACGTGAAGACGTCGTGCGCGATACGGGTGATCTCGGCCACGACCTGCGCGGGGAGGCCGTGCGCCAGGTGCGTGCTGCCGCCGCTCTGACCGGCGCCAACCTGGATGCCGCTCTTCGCAGAGCTGTCTATCTCGCTGATGAACCGGCCGCGCACCTGGGGCGGCAGCGCCGCCGACCGGGTGGCCGCCTCGTTCGTGATCGAGGAGACCAGCCTGTTCTGCAGCAGGGCTCCCACGGCCGCCACGCCGATCACCTGCCCGACCTGCCGGACGGTGTTCAGCACGCCGGAGGCGGCGCCTGCCATCCGCGGGTCGACGTTGCGCATGGCCACCGTGGTCAGCGGCGCGAAGATGCAGCCCAGGCCGAACCCGGCCACCGTCAGGGGCGCCAGGAACGTGGGCCAGGTTGATGTGGGGTGCGCGATCAGGGCCAGCCAGCCCATGCCGACACCGAACAGGGTCAGGCCGGTCATCAGGATGTACTTGCCACCGATTTTGTCGACCATCCGGCCGGCCACAGGGGCGACGAATATGGACATCAGCGAGGCGGGCGCCATGGTGAGCCCGGCCTTCAGCGCGGTGAAGCCGAGCACCGACTGGAAGTAGATGGTGAGCGGCAGGAAGATGCCCATCATGCCGACGGCTAGCACACAAGACACCCAGTTCACCACGGAGTAGTTCCGGTCGCGGAACAGGGCGAACGGGATCAGTGGCTCCTTGTCCTGGGTGAGCTTCTGGACCAGCAGGAAGGCCAGCAGCAGCACCACGCCCAGGCCGAGGATCAGCGGGATGCTGATGAACCCGGTGATGGTGCCCCAGTTGTACTTCTGCCCTTCGACCAGGCCATAGCAGATCGCCAGCAGCCCGCCGCTGGCCAGCAGCACGCCTGGGATGTCGATCCGGTGCCTGCGGCCCAGGCGCAGGTCCGGGATGATGATCGGGGTGATCAGCAGCACGATCACGCCGATCGGCAGGTTCACGTAGAAGATCCACCGCCAGTCGAACGCGGTGACAAGCAGCCCGCCCAGGGTCGGCCCGGCGATCGTGGCCACCCCGGCCACGGCGCCCCAGATACCGAACGCGGCACCGCGCCGTTCCGCCGGGAACGTGTTCGTGATGATCGTCAGGGTCTGCGGCATGAGCATGGCCGCGCCCAGCCCCTGGACCGCGCGGAACGCGATCAGCCAGCCGGGATTCGGGGCCAGACCGCAGGCCGCGGAGGCCGCCGTGAACACCGCGATGCCGCTGGTGAACATGATCCTTGGCCCGATCAGGTCGCCGAGTCTGCCCGCCGTGATGACCAGGACCGCCAGCACCAGGGCGTAGGCGTTGATCACCCACAGCACATCGTCGAGTGAGGCGTGCAGGTTCGTGATCAGGTTGGGGATCGCGATGTTGACGATCGTCAGGTCGAGCAGGGTCATGAAGAACCCCAGCGAGACGACGAGCAACACTGCCCATGGATTCCCGTGGAACTTCCGCACGACTTCTCCTTGCCTTCGGCGCACCATGCCCCGGCCACGTGAGGTGCTGGCTCGCAGGCATGGCCGCGCGGAGCGGCGGGCCAATTTCTCTCGGCTGGCTAGCTAATATTCAAGATATATCTTGACCATGGACTGGCGCTAGCCCTTATCCAGGCCATCCGGCCGCGGCGCGCCTCATGTCTCTACCAAGACCCACGATAGAGGCGGGTTCCGACATTCCTTGCCCCGGCTTGCTACCGGCGAGTAGCAAGCAAGTATGCTCCGGCCATGGACCTGAACCGAACCGCAGCAATCATCTCCGGCGGGGCAAGCGGCCTGGGCGAGGCAACGGCGCGCGCGCTCGCCGCCGCGGGCAGCACCGTCGTTATCGCCGACCTGAACTCAGACCGCGGCGAGGCGGTCGCCGCCGAGGTCGGCGGGAAGTTCGTGCAGACGGACGTCGCCGATGAGGCATCGGTCACCGCAGCCGTGGAGGTGGCCGCCGGGCAGGGAGCGCCGCTGCGCGTGGTGGTCAACTGCGCGGGCATCGGCTGGGCCGAGCGGACCGTGAACCGGGACGGGTCACCGCACTCCTTCGCCACCTTCCGCAAGGTGATCGACATCAACCTGATCGGCACTTTCAACCTTATGCGCATCGGGGCTGCCGCGGTCGCCCGTACCGAGCCGGTCGATGCCGACGGCCAGCGCGGCGCGGTCATCAACACCGCGTCGGTGGCTGGCATCGAAGGGCAGACCGGTCAGCTCGCCTACTCCGCGTCCAAGGGCGGCATCATCGGGATGACCGTGCCGGCCGCACGTGACCTCGCCGCCATCGGTATGCGGGTGAACACGATCTGCCCGGGTATCATCGACACCCCCATTTACGGCACCGGGCCCGCCAGCGAGGAATTCAAGGCCAGGCTGGCGGCCCCGATCGTGTTCCCCAAGCGCATGGGCACCGCCACGGAGTTCGCCCAGCTGGTCCGGTCGCTGATCGAGAACGACTACATGAACGCCGAGGTCATCCGCTTCGACGGCGGGATCAGGTTCCAGCCCAAGTAGGCACGGCGCAGGCCCGCGGCGTGGCATCTCGGCGGCGGGCGGCCAATCGTTCCCACAACCGATGGGGAGGCACGCAGTGGCCGACGCGGTATCGGTCGAGGTGGCCGACGGCATTGGCATCATCACCATCAACCGGCCCGAGGCGCGCAACGCGGTCAACGAGGAGGTGGCCCGCAGCATCGCCGCGGCCCTCGACGACTTCGACTCGCGTAGCGACATCACCTCACTGATCATCACCGGCGCGGGCGGCACCTTCTGCGCCGGCATGGATCTGAAGGGGTTCGCGGCCGGGGAGGACTCGACGGCCGGCGGCCGCGGTTTCGGCGGCATCACGCAGCGCCCTCCGGCCAAGACGATCATCGCCGCGGTGGAGGGGTACGCCCTGGCCGGCGGGTTCGAGATCGTCCTGGCCTGTGACCTCATCGTGGCGAGCGAGGAGGCCGTATTCGGCCTGCCCGAGGTGAGCCGCGGGCTGGTCGCGGGCGCCGGCGGGCTGTTCCGCCTGCCCCGGCGGATCCCCTACCACCTGGCCATGGAGATCGCGCTCACCGGCGCGAGGGTTCCCGCGGCACGGCTGCAGGCGGCCGGGCTCATCAACCGCCTGGTGCCGGCGGGTGAGTCGCTCGCCCAGGCCCGCACGCTGGCCGCCGAGATCGGGCGGAACGCGCCCCTCTCGCTGGCCGCGACCAAGCGGATCGTGGCCGAATCCGCGGACTGGCCGCTGGCCGAGGCGTTCGAACGGCAGTCAGGGATCGCCGGTCCCGTGTTCTTCTCCGCCGATGCCATGGAAGGCGCGGTGGCCTTCGCGGAGAAGCGCCCGCCGGTGTGGAAGGGCGAATAACCGCCGATCTTGATCATGAGTTTTGCAGGCTACCGCGCCGCCAACCTCATGATCAGCAGCGCCGCGGCAGCGGTGGCCGGTATGCCGGGTCCGCGAAGCCGGGGCACATGGCCGCCGAGCCCACCGTAGGATCGATGACCGGACCACTTGCGGACACTGTTAGGGACGTCGATGTGTGGAATCGCCGGCTGCCTGGCACTGGCCCTTGAGGCGGGCCCGGACCAAGCCTGGCTGACGCGCGCCCTGGACCGGATCCACCACCGCGGGCCGGACGACGATGGCGTGTATACGGACGAGGATGTCGCGCTCGGCTTCCGGCGGCTGTCGATCCTGGACCTTTCGCAGGCCGGGCACCAGCCGATGCGCTCGGCCGACGGCCGCTTCTGGATGCTCTTCAACGGGGAGATCTACAACTACGTCGAGATGGCCGCCGAACTGCGGGAGCAGGGGGTCACCCTGCGGTCCAACGGCGACGCCGAGGTGCTCCTCGAGACATACGCCCTGGTGGGCAAGGACGTGGTGCACCGGCTCCGCGGCATGTACGCGTTCGCCATCTGGGACACCTGGACCCGCGAACTGTTCTGTGCCAGGGACCCGTTCGGCATCAAGCCCTTCTACTACCGCATCGACGGCGGGCCAGGCACGGTCTCCGGCGGCCAGGCCAACGGCGTGCGCGGCAGCAGTAACGGCGGCGCGCCCGCCCCGGGCCTCGCGCCCCGCCCGCGCGGCGGCCGGCACGCGGCCCCGGCGGCCGCCACCGAACCGGAGCAGGCTGACCCTCTGGCAGCCCAGGATGACTGGTTCACCCCCTCCGCGCGGTCGGCCAGGCGGCCAGGCCGGCATGCGGCCGGAGAGTCTGATGGGCCCGGCGTAAGGCATAAAGAAGGTGCGCCGGGGGCTCCTGCCGCGGCGCCCACGGGGGCCCGGGCTACCGCGGCCATGGCCGGCGTGCCCGGCACGGCCGGGCTGAGGCTGCGCTTCGCCTCCGAGCGCAAGGCGCTCGCCGAGCCGGCGGAACTGCGGGACCTGGACGCCGCCGCGCTGCGCAGGTACCTGGCCTTCCAGTACGTGCCCGCGCCG
>Ga0070710_10001150_pt1 | contig 12554 bp, 9 predicted proteins | sample LARL52metaG_FD_65454 | JGI IMG/M metagenome (GOLD analysis project Ga0070710, IMG submission 65454) | Corn, switchgrass and miscanthus rhizosphere microbial communities from Kellogg Biological Station, Michigan, USA - LAR L5-2 metaG | ecosystem: Host-associated > Plants > Roots > Rhizosphere ... | reverse complement strand
AGCCGCCTGGACCGCTCCCGTTCCATCTGCTCCCAGACCGCCTGCCGCATCTCGTCGGTCGGCGTGGGCGGTGTCGGCACCGACACACGTGACGTGGAAGACGTCCATTGAGGAGCGATCCACCTGTCGGCGGTGACCAGACCCGCCAGCGGATCGGGGAAAAGCCGAGGGGGCGGCGGGGCCTGAGTCCCGTCCGGACCGAACTCGTTCGCCGGCACCGCCACCCCCTGTTGTCAGCTCTTGGACTTGGCCGGAGCCTTCTTGGCCGCCGCGGGCTTCTTCGCGGCGGGCTTCTTGGCCGGCGCCTTCTTCTTGACCGGCCCCTTGGCGCGCTTCTCCGCCAGCAGCTCGGCCGCGCGCTCGTCGGTGATCGTCTCGACGCTGTCGGTCTTGCGCAGCGACGCGTTGGCCTCACCGTCGGTGACGTACGGCCCGAACCGGCCGTCCTTGATCACCATCGGCTTGCCGGAGACCGGGTCGTTGCCGAGCTCGCGCAACGGCGGCGCGGCGGCGGCCGACCGGCCCCGCTTCTTCGGCTCCGCGTAGATCTTCAGGGCCTCTTCCAGCGTGACCGTGAAGATCTGCGACTCGTCCGCCAGCGACCGCGAGTCCGTGCCCTTCTTCAGGTACGGGCCGTAGCGGCCGTTCTGCGCGGTGATCTCGGCGCCCGTCTCCGGGTCCTTGCCGACCACGCGCGGCAGCGAGAGCAGCTTCAGCGCGTCGTCCAGCGTGACGGTGTCCAGCGACATCGACTTGAACAGCGAGCCGGTGCGCGGCTTCGGCGCCTTCGCCTTCGACGTGCCGTTCTCGGACGGCTCGGGCAGCACCTCGGTCACGTACGGGCCGAAGCGACCCTCCTTGGCCACGATCTCGTTGCCCGAGACCGGGTCGGTGCCCAGGGACCGGCCCTCCTGCGGCGTCGAGAACAGCTTCTCGGCGATCTCGGCGGTCAGCTCGTCCGGCGGCAGGTCGTCCGGCAGGTTCGCGCGCTGCGCGGCACCGTCGACCTCGCGCTCCAGGTACGGCCCGAACCGGCCGACGCGGACCACGACGGTGCGGCCCTCGGCGTCGCTGAACAGCGGAATCGAGTTGACCTCGCGCGGGTCGATGTCCTCGACCCCCGACCCGACCAGCTTCTTCAGGCCGCCGGAGCGGCCGATCGAGCCGTCCGGGCCGACGCTGCCGCCGAAGTAGAAGCCCGACAGCCATGTCGTGCGCTGCTGACGACCGGCGGCGATGCCGTCCAGCTCGTCCTCCAGCGCGGCGGTGAAGTCGTAGTCGACGAGCCGGCCGAAGTGCACCTCCAGCAGCCCGACCACGGCGAACGCCACCCACGACGGGACCAGCGCGGCGCCCTTCTTCCACACGTAGCCGCGGTCCTGGATGGTGCTGATGATCGACGAGTAGGTGGAGGGACGGCCGATGCCGAGCTCCTCCATCGTCTTGATCAGCGACGGCTCGGTGTAGCGCGAGGGCGGCGAGGTGGTGTGACCGTCCGCGGACAGCTCCGCGATCGTCAGGCCCTGGTCCTTGACCAGCTGCGGCAGGCGCGACTCGGCGTCGTCGGACTCGCCACCGGCCTCGGCGTCGACGGTCTCGACGTAGGCCTTGAGGAAGCCGGCGAACGTGATCGTGCGGCCGGACGCGGCGAAGGTGACCTCCTGGCCCGTCGCGGCACGGCCCTGGATGCGGACGCTGGTCGTGTTGCCCCGCGCGTCGGCCATCTGGGACGCGATCGTCCGCTGCCAGATCATCTCGTAGAGCTTGAACTCGTCGGAGTCGAGCTCGGCGGCCACCTGGCCGGGCGTGCGGAAGACCTCTCCCGCCGGCCTGATCGCCTCGTGGGCCTCCTGCGCGTTCTTGACCTTGCGGTTGTACTGGCGCGGCTGCGGCGAGACGTACTGCGCGCCGTACAGGTCCGTGGCCTGCGTGCGGGCCGCGTTGATCGCGGTCTCCGACAGCGTCGTGCTGTCGGTACGCATGTAGGTGATGTAGCCGTTCTCGTACAGCTTCTGCGCCGTGCGCATCGTGCGGTCGGCGGAGAACCGCAGCTTGCGGCCCGCCTCCTGCTGCAGCGTCGAGGTCATGAACGGCGCGTACGGCTTGCGGCTGTACGGCTTCTCCTCGACCGAGGCGACCTTGACCGGCGCGTTCTCCAGCCCGGCCGCGATGGCGCGGGCCTGGGCCTCGTCCAGCACGACGACGTCGGCCTTGCCGGTGAGCTTGCCGTCCGAACCGAAGTCGCGGCCGGTGGCGAGACGGGTGCCGTCGACGGCCACGAGACGCGCGCCGAACTGACGCGGCGTGGCGTCCGCACCGGCGTCCATCTGCGCGGAGATGTCCCAGTAGCTCGCCGAGACGAACTTCATCCGATCGCGTTCGCGCTCCACGACCAGACGCGTCGCCACGGACTGCACGCGGCCTGCCGAGAGCTTCGGCATGACCTTCTTCCACAGCACCGGGCTGACCTCGTAGCCGTAGAGGCGGTCGAGGATGCGGCGGGTCTCCTGGGCGTCGACCAGGTCCTGGTCGAGGTCGCGGGGGTTGGCGGCAGCGGCCTGGATCGCGGACTCGGTGATCTCGTGGAACACCATCCGGCGGACCGGGACCTTGGGCTTGAGCGTCTCCAGCAGGTGCCACGCGATGGCCTCGCCCTCGCGGTCACCGTCTGTCGCGAGGTAGAGCTCGTCGACGTCCTTCAACGCTTCCTTGAGCTCGGTGACCAGCGACTTCTTGTCGGCGGACACCACGTAGAGCGGCTCGAAGTCGTGGTCGACGTCCACACCGAGCCTGGCCCACGCCTGGCCCTTGAACTTCGCGGGAACGTCGGCGGCACCGCGCGGCAGGTCCCGGATGTGTCCCCTGGAGGACTCCACGACGAAGTTGCTGCCGAGGTACGACGCGATCTTGCGCGCCTTCGTGGGCGACTCGACGATCACCAGTCGTCGGGTGCTGCCCGCGCCTCCGCTGCTCTTTCTCGTCCGTGTCGATCCAGCCACTCGCCGTCCCGCTCTCTTCCAAACCCGGTTCCCAGGCCCGCCAGTGTTGCCCAGCGTCGGCCGAAAAGCACACCATCCGCGACGCCTGTACGACGAGACAGAGTGACACAACCTTGCCGGACCGCCCGCTCAGGCCGCCGGCCAGGTGCTCATCGCCACTCCGTGCGGAGGGCTCCCGACCAGCTCAGCGAGCCGAGCCAGCCTTCGTCGGCCGGTTACCCGCAAGGCCGGAGCCCCTACCAGGGTGCACGGAAGTCCGGATGCGAGCAGGGCATTTTGCAACGGCTCGTGTGTCTGCGGTGCGTTGGGGTCCAAACCGAGGAGGTACGCCGACTCCATCCAGCTGCCCGCGGCCAGCGCCCAGACCCGCAGCACGGCCCCGTTCAGCTCGAAGTCGGACGGCACCTTCTTGACGGAACCGTCCAGCCAGCGGGCGGCCAGTGGGGTGAGATCGGTGCGGAACGGCGTGCGGACGAACCGCGTGCCCTCCTCGTTCACGCAGAGCTCCGTCGTGACTCCGCGCTCGTCGCAGGCCTGCTTGAGCGGCCGGTGCCGCCACTCGTCGCGCAGCTCGACGTACACGCGGGCAGCCGTGCCGCGCGCGAAGCTGACGGCCTGCCCCGGCCCGCAGAGGAAGCCGGCGAGGTCCGCCTTGGCCGGCGTGCGCGCCTCGGCCGAGAAGAAGGACAGCTGCCCAACCACGGCCCACAGAGTAGAACAGGCGTTCGACTGTGACCAGTGGTACGCCTGTGACTACGCCGGTCGAGCTACTGCCGCTGACCGCCGCTCTTGAGCTCACCGCACGGAACGGACTTGCCGATCGCGGCCGCGTACTTGGGTGACTTCTCCAGCGCGTCGAAGGTCGCGCGCAGCTCTTCCGGGCTGCTCACCTGCGACGTGTCGGCGAGCGTCTTCTCCGCGTTCTCCCAGAACCGCGCGTCCGGTTCGAGCTTCTCGACCGGGGCCTGAGCCGCCGCGTAGGACCTGGCCGACTCGCTGACGTACTTCATCAGCCGTTCGTGCACGTCCTTCAGCTCGTCCGACGGCGGACCCAGCTCCTTGAGCTTCTTCTCGGCGCCGGCGAGCGCGGTCGCGTTGGCGGTGACGAGCTTCAGGTAGGCCGTCTTCACCGCCGCGGGGTTCGCCGGGTCCTGGGCCTTCAGCTCCACCCCCGCCTTCATGCCGGGCACCAGGCCGCCGCAGAACGCGTCGACCCACTGCCCTTGAGCGTCAGTGAGCGGTTTGTCCTCGTCCGACCCGCAGGAGCTGGTCAGCACGACGGCGCCGACCAGCACAGCTGCGATGAGGCGTGATGTCACAGCGCCATTGTCCACAACCGCGAGCCCGGCTTCAGTGGCTCAGGAGATTGCCCATCCTGGTGCGCATCTCGGCGCACTCGGGCGCCTTCGCGATGGCGTCCTCGTACCTCGGGTCCGCGTCGAGCTTCCTGATCTGGTCGTGGAGCTTCGACGCGTCCTCGTACTGGACGGCCAGCTTCTCGACTTCGTCCATGAAGCCGGGTGCGCTGGCGTCGAGCTTGCGCATCTGCTCGGCGAGCGTCACGTACTCCTTGGCGCTGCCGCCGAACAACTTGACCAGATCATCGTGCAGCTGCTTGGCCTCCGGGCCGGGCGCGCCGACCTCCTTGAGCTTCTTCTCGGCGTCGGCCATCGACTTCGAGCTGGTGTCGAGTTGCCAGAGCATGCCCTCCTTGAAGGCGACCGGACTCTCGATCTTCTTCGCCGCGGAGGCGATGAACCCGGACGCGCCCGTCTCCACCGGCACGGTGCCGCTGCAGAAGGCGCCCGCCCACTTGACCGGGTCGGCGGCGGGTGCAGCGGCGGACGTGGTGGTGGGCGCGGGCGTGGTGCTCTGCGCGGAAGGCGCGGCGGAGTTGGAGCAGCCGGCCAGGACCAGTGCGGTACCGGCGCAGGCGGCAACGAATCTCAAACGTGCGTTCACGGTGGAAATCCCCCAGGACAGGTCGACCGGATCGCCGAACCGTACACGTTCGGGCGATCCGGTCCGCGGGATTCCGCTGTGCGTCAGGAAGTCGGGGAGGAGCTGGAGGCGGCCTCCAGGCCCTTGCAGTTGGGGGCCTTCTTGGCGGCGTCACCCAGGCCCGTCTCGTCGAACTTCTTCTGCACGTCGGCGCCGGACTTCTCCAGCGCGGACGCCTTGCCGATCATCTCGGTGAACGCCGCGACGACCTGCGTGGGATCGGTGGACGAGTCGAGCTTCGACTTGGTGTCGGCGAGCACGGTCCTGATCTGCCCCATGCCGTCCTCCGCCGTCGTGACCAGCTCCTTCGACTTCGGGTGCGGGCCGTTCTCCAGTGCCTTGAGGTCCGCGATCGACTTGTCGACCGCGGCGACCTTGGTGCCGAGCCAGTCCGACAGACCGGTCTTGAGCTTCGCCGGGTCGTTCATGTCGATGCGGGGCTCGTCGGACATGGCCTTCACGGTGCCGCCGACGGCTCCGCAGACCTTGTCCATCCACGACACGACGTCGGCCTCGCTGGGGGCGGCCGGCGCCGCGGACTTGGACGAACCTCCGCTGCTGCACGCGGTGACCACGAGCAGAGAACCGGTCAGAAGGGCGATGGCTGTGCGACGCATGGGCCGGAAGCTACTCCGGACGGCCTCGCTCAGCTCGTCGGCGTGATGTTGAGGCGCTGCATCTCCTGGCACTTCTGCGCGCTCTGGGTGGCTTTCTGCAGCTCGGGAACGGCCTTGAGGTCCCGCAACGGGTCGGCGAGCTCGGAGAGCTTCGCGATGGCCTCTCCCGCGGCCTGGAGGCCTCCGTTGGCGTCGTTCGCGTCGGCCTGCTCGATCCTCGTCTTGGCGTCACCGAAGACGGTGCCAAGCGAGGTGAAGGCCTCGGCCATCTTGTTGACGGCGTCCTCGCCGCCCGCGACGGGAGACGGGCCGACGTTCTTGAGACCGTCCGCCGACTTGGTGAAGGCGTCGGCGAGCTGACCCATGTAGGCGGCCATGTCGGCCTTGAGCTTGGCGGAGTCGCCCGAGTCGAGCTTCGGGACCGTCTTCTCGACCTTGGCGAACTCGGACGCGGCGCCGCACACCTTGTCCATGTAGGCGACGGCCGCGGGGCCGGCCGCGCCGCTGGTGGGCGTCGGAGAAGTGCCGGAGTTGCCGCCGTTGGTGCACCCGGCCAGCGCGGCGGTGGTGATCACGGCAGTGGCGACGAGGCGGAGCCTCATGTCGTAACTCCTCGGTCGGGGTACGTCGGGGGATGCCCCGAACGTACCCCGACCGAGGAGTGCGGAACTACGCGGCGCCGTTGCTCACGGTCTCCGCGGGCGTGTCCGCGATCGCGGTGCCACGACGCTTCGACACGACGATCGCGGCGACGATGATCAGTGCCGCGACCACGGCGATCGAGATGCGCAGCGCGTCGGACGCGTCGGCCCCGATGGAGAAGGTGACGACGGCGGGCGCGATCAGCACCGAGACCAGGTTCATGACCTTGATCAGCGGGTTGATGGCGGGACCGGCGGTGTCCTTGAACGGGTCGCCGACCGTGTCGCCGATGACCGTCGCGGCGTGGGCGTCGGAGCCCTTGCCACCGTGGTTGCCGTCCTCGACCAGCTTCTTGGCGTTGTCCCAGGCACCACCGGAGTTGGCCAGGAAGACCGCCATGAGCGTGCCGGTCGCGATCGCACCGGCCAGGTAACCGGCCAGCGGGCCGACGCCGAGACCGAAGCCGACGGCGATCGGGGCGAGCACGGCCATCAGACCCGGCGTCGCGAGCTCGCGCAGCGAGTCCTTGGTGCAGATGTCGACGACCTTGCCGTACTCCGGCTTGACCGTGCCGTCCATGATGCCGGGGTTGTCGCGGAACTGACGGCGCACCTCGAACACGATGGCACCGGCGGCGCGCGTCACGGCGTTGACCGCGAGACCCGAGAACATGAACACGACCGCCGCGCCGATGGCGACACCGACGAGGACGTTCGGGCTGAACACCACGTTGGTGAACGAGATCGGCAGGTCGCCGGCCATGTTGCCGACCTTGATCACGGCCTGGTCGATCGCGTCCTTGTAGGAACCGAACAGCGCCGTCGCGGCGAGCACGGCGGTCGCGATCGCGATGCCCTTGGTGATGGCCTTGGTGGTGTTGCCGACCGCGTCGAGCTCGGTGAGGATCTGCGCGCCCTCGCCGTGCACGTCACCGGACATCTCGGCGATGCCCTGCGCGTTGTCCGAAACCGGGCCGAAGGTGTCCATCGCGACGATGACGCCGACGGTGGTGAGCAGACCACAACCGGCCAGCGCGATCGCGAACAGCGCGACGACGACCGAACCGGAGAGCAGGAACGCGCCGTAGACGGCGGCACCGATGACCAGCGCGGTGTAGACGGCCGACTCGAAACCGACCGAGATGCCGGACAGGATCACCGTGGCCGCACCGGTCAGCGAGGTCTGGCCGACCTCCTTGACCGGTTTGTGGTCGGTGCCGGTGTAGTAGCCGGTCAGCCAGAGGATGACGCCGGCCAGCACGATGCCGATGATCACCGCGACGGACGCGATCAGCGCCGGGTTGCCGCTGGTGGCCTTGATCGAGTCGCTGATGCCGTTGAGGTCCGCGAAGGAGCTCGGCAGGAACGCGAACGCCGCGATCGTGCACAGGACGGCGGAGATGACCGCGGAGATGTAGAAGGAGCGGTTGATGGCCGTGAGGCCGCTCTCGCCCGTCTTCGCGCTCGTCGTGTAGACACCGATGACCGCGGTCAGCACACCGATCGCGGGGACGATCAGCGGGAACAGCAGACCCTGCGCACCGAACGCGGCGGTGCCGAGGATCAGCGACGCGACCAGCGTCACGGCGTAGGACTCGAAGAGGTCCGCGGCCATGCCGGCGCAGTCACCGACGTTGTCGCCCACGTTGTCCGCGATGGTGGCGGCGTTGCGGGGGTCGTCCTCGGGGATGTTCTGCTCGACCTTGCCGACCAGGTCGGCGCCGACGTCGGCGGCCTTGGTGAAGATGCCGCCACCGACACGCATGAACATCGCGAGCAGCGCGGCGCCGAAACCGAAGCCCTCCAGCACCTTCGGGGCCTGGCCGGCGTACACGAGCACGACCAGCGCGGCACCGAAGAGGCCGAGGCCGACCGTCGTCATGCCGACCACGCCACCGGTGCGGAACGCGACGCGCATCGCCTTCTCGCGACCGCCTTCACCTTCGTTCGCGGCGGCGGCAACACGCACGTTGGCGCGCGTGGACAACCACATGCCCAGGTAGCCGATGGTCGCCGAGAACGCGGCACCGACGATGAAGAACAACGACCTGCCGATTCGTTCGGCGAGATCATCTGCCGGTAGCGCGAACAGCAGCACGAACACGATCACGACAAAAATGCCGAGCGTGCGGAACTGCCGGTTGAGGTAGGCCGCTGCGCCCTCCTGAACCGCCTTGGCGATGTCCTGCATCTTCGGGGTGCCCTGGCCCGCGGCCAGCACCTCCCTGAGCAGCACGTACCCGACGGCGAGAGCAGCCAGGGCGACCACGGCGACCACGGCTACGACGCCGCGATCACCCCCGGAGAGCTCGAGGCTCTCCGCGAGGAATTGCCGGGACATCCGTCCTCCTGGTGAGTTGCCATGTGCAGCGCCAAGGCAGACCAGCCGCCCAGCGCGACGTGACGCATCCCTCATTGGATGCGATGAGCGGGGAGTCTAGGGGGTACTTGCAACGGGGAAACGAAACGTCCCGATCCGTGCACACACCGTTATCTGCGCAGGAAGTCGAGCACGCCCCAGGCAGAAGTGTCGGTGTCGTGTGCAAAGCTCGCCTCGTGGTGGATCAGGGACGGCGGTTGCTGGACCGCGTGCTGGCGGGAGTACCCGCCGGGGAGTCACCTCTCACACACGTGCGTGATCTGCCGTTGCGGCAGGCTGATCACGTGGAATGGCCCTCGTGGGCCGCTCCCGCGGTGGTGGCCGCGTTCACCGGGATCGGGGTGCGCGAACCGTGGCGGCACCAGGTCGAGGCGGCCTCTCTCGCGTGGTCCGGATCACATGTCGTGCTCGCGACGGGCACCGCGTCCGGCAAGTCGCTCGCCTACCAACTTCCCGTGCTTTCCACTCTTTTGGCGGACACGAAGGCCACCGCGCTGTACCTGTCGCCGACCAAAGCCCTTGGCGCGGACCAGCTCCGCGCGCTCGACGAGCTCGGCATCAAAGGGGTCCGCGCGGCGGCGTACGACGGTGACACCCCGATGGCCGAACGCGACTGGGTCAAGGCGCACGCCAACTGGGTGTTCACCAACCCGGACATGCTGCACCGCGGAATCCTGCCGCAGCACCCGAAATGGCTGCGGTTCTTCCGCCGGCTGAAATACGTGGTGATCGACGAGTGCCATTCCTACCGCGGCGTTTTCGGTTCGCACGTGGCGTTGTTGATGCGACGGCTGCGGCGGGTCGCGCGCAAGTACGGCGCGGATCCGATCTTCGTGCTGGCATCGGCCACTGTGGCTGATCCTTCCGCTTCCGCGGAAAGGCTGCTCGGGGTTCCGGTTTCCGCCGTCGTGGACGACTTCTCGCCGCGCGCCTCGCGGACCGTCGCGTTGTGGGAACCGCCGCTGACCTCCCTGGAGGGCGAGAACGGTGCTCCTGTGCGCCGCTCGGCCGGTGCGGAGACGTCGCGGATCCTGGCCGATCTCGTGGTCGAGGGCGCACGGTCGCTCGCCTTCGTGCGGTCGCGGCGCGGCGCCGAGCTGACGGCGCTGGGCACCCAGCGCATTCTGTCCGAAGTGGACAGTGAGCTGCCGGGCCGGGTCGCCGCGTACCGGGGCGGGTTCCTGCCGGAGGAGCGCCGGGCGCTGGAGAAGTCGCTGTCCACCGGCGACCTGCTCGGCGTGGCCACCACGAACGCGCTGGAGCTGGGCGTCGACATCGCCGGGCTGGACGCCGTGGTGGTCGCCGGTTTCCCGGGCACGCTCGCGTCGTTCTGGCAGCAGGCGGGCCGGGCCGGCCGGTCCGGTGACAGCGCTCTTGTGGTGTTCGTGGCGCGCGACGACCCGTTGGACACCTACCTGGTGCACAACCCGGCCGCGGTGCTCGACCGCCCGGTCGAGGCGACCGTGCTGGATCCGATGAACCCCTACGTGCTCGGGCCCCAACTGGCGTGTGCCGCGTCCGAGATGCCGCTGACCCACGCGTGCCTGGACGACTTCGGCGGCCCGCTGGCCGAGGCCGTGCTGGCCGAGCTGGTGGCGGAGAAGCTGCTGCGCAAACGCCCTGCCGGCTGGTACTGGGCCTCGCACGACCGCCCGCACGCCGGGGTCGACATCCGCGGCTCCGGCGGCGACCAGGTGGCCGTCGTGGAAGCCGACTCCGGCCGCATGCTCGGCACGGTCGACCCGGGATCCGCCTGCTGGCAGGTGCATCCCGGCGCCGTCTACCTGCACCAGGGGCGGGCGTACGTGGTCGACGAGCTCGACCTGGACAACGGCCTCGCGCTGGTGCACCGCGAAGACCCGGAGTGGACCACGCAGCCGCGCGACTGCGTGGACATCACGGTGGTGCAGGAGATCGAGCGCACCGACTTCGACGGCGTCTCGATGTGCCTGGGCGAGGTCGAGGTGACCACCCAGGTCGTCGGCTACCTGCGGCGGCTGCCGTCCGGCGTGGTGCTGGACCAGATCCCGCTGGACCTCCCCGAGCAGACGCTGCAGACCCGCGCCGTCTGGTACACCGTCGACGAGTCGTTGCTGGTCGCCGCGGGTGTCGAGGGCAAACGGATCCCCGGCGCGCTGCACGCGGCCGAGCACGCGGCGATCGGCCTGCTGCCGCTGTTCGCGACGTGCGACCGGTGGGACATCGGCGGCGTATCGACGGCCGTGCACCCGGACACGGGCATGCCGACGGTCTTCGTGCACGACGGCCATCCCGGCGGCGCGGGCTTCGCGGACAGGGGCTTCGAGGCGTTGCGCGCCTGGCTCTCGGCGACGCGGTCGGCGATCAGCTCCTGCTCGTGCCCGATGGGCTGCCCGTCGTGCGTGCAGTCGCCCAAGTGCGGCAACGGCAACGAGCCGCTGGACAAGGCCGGCGCGGTGCTGGTGCTGGACGTCGTGCTGAGCAAGATCGCCTGACTCGTCCGTTCCCCTCACGGCCAGGGGTTCGCTGAAGCCTGCCTTGTTCACGCCATTCGCTGATCTGAGCGCACTGCTCGCCGACTTCGTCTCAGCGGTCCGCTCGATCCTCGGCCCCACCTGCGTCGGCGCCTAGGTGCAGGACTCGTACGCCGACGTCGATTCGCGCTCTGGAACGGGGGTTGAAAATGCTCGATCAGCGTTGGCACCCGCTGATCGAGCAGGTCATCGTGGACCGGACGTCGGTTTCGACGCTGTCCCGCGTCCGGGAAGCACGGAGCAGACCAGGGCTTTCGCGGCCTGCTGCGAGCTTTCCCAGCTTTCGTGGGGGCGCGCCGCAGGCTCACGGGTACCTGCGGCGCGCCCTCTCCACGTGCCGAACACTGTTTTCCCGCCTGCTACCGCTTGGCGACCGGATCCCTTGGAACATCGGTGGAATCAGGTTGTTCGTCTCGACAGGACACGCGGGAGGCGACGGTGTCGACTGTCCGGGGACGAACTCCGGGGAGGAGCCGGCTTCACCGACCGCGGCAGAGCGGTTGCCCTGCCACTAACGTTCCTCGGCCCGGTCGTTTTTCGCGGGAGGCTGTCCTTCGGGGTGCGTGTTCGGCTTTTTCGCCCGGTCCTCCGCGGCCCCCGAAGTGCGGGGTACGAGGGCCGATCATCGGATCGGGCTGGGGTTGGAACGGCCGTGCAGGGCATCGCCTTCGGGGTTGTCGGGGAGAGTCCACGACGACACCCAGCACGGCCGGGCTTGGTTCAGTTGTGTCAGACGGTTTCGAGCTGGTAGCCGACCGGGACGTGCAGCGCCTCGACCAGTGCGTCCTGCACGACGTGCGCGTCCGGCAGGTTCCAGCCGCAGATCGACGGCTTGACCCTCCAGTGCACGACGCCGTGCGCCATCGGGGTGGGCGGCAGCGGGATGTACTCGCCCTGGGCGTAGTGGTGCACGTCCACGTTGTTGGCCAGCTCGTTGTTGAGCTTCGAGCCGGACTTCACGAGGAACATCCACCGGCCGGACGGAGTCGCGGCGATCGGCACGGGAACACCGATCGACCGCAGTGCGACGGCCGCGCGGCGGCCGAGGTCGGTGCCGACCTCGATCGCGTCCACCACGTGGCCGGTGGCGACGAGAAGGCTGTAGGAGCGACCGGTCCACCACGTGGCGACCTGGTCGGGACGCGTGCCGATGCGGTCCACCCAGTCGCGGTGCACGGGGATGGGGCCGTGCAGCTCCAGCCCGCTGCGACCCGCCCACTGGGTGACACCCTGCTCGGAACCGGCCGGATAGGTGCCGGGCAGCACGGGCCAACCGCGGTACGCGAGGCTCACGGCCTCGGCACGCAGTTCGATGCGGAAGGCCCCGCGCCAGCTATCCGACCAATCCATCTTCCTTCGCCTTCTTCCTAGGCTCTGACTCGACATCGAGGTGGTGTCGGTTT
>Ga0070710_10001149_pt1 | contig 12557 bp, 11 predicted proteins | sample LARL52metaG_FD_65454 | JGI IMG/M metagenome (GOLD analysis project Ga0070710, IMG submission 65454) | Corn, switchgrass and miscanthus rhizosphere microbial communities from Kellogg Biological Station, Michigan, USA - LAR L5-2 metaG | ecosystem: Host-associated > Plants > Roots > Rhizosphere ... | reverse complement strand
ATCGACGCCTATTACGGCGACAGCCACGTGCTGCACCGTGTGTCGTTGCGATTGGGCGAAGGGCGGCTGCTCGGATTGCTGGGTCGCAATGGCGCCGGCAAGTCGACCTGCATGAGCGTCGTGGTCGGCTGGGTGCCGCCTCGGCGCGGCAGCATCACGGTTTACGGCACGCCGGTCGCTGGGCGCGCGCCGGAAACGATCGCCGCACAGGGCGTAGCGCTGGTGCCGCAGGGCCGCCGCATCTTCCGCAGTCTGACAGTCAGGGAAAACCTGGCGGTGGCGGCACGCAGGCCGCGCAGTAGTGACACAGCGCCGTGGACGATCGATCGGGTGTGCGCGACGTTCCCGCGGTTGAGCGAGCGTCGGGACCAGTATGCCGGCCATCTCTCCGGCGGCGAGCAGCAGATGCTGGCGATCGGGCGCGCGCTGATGAGCAACCCGCGTGTGCTGCTGATGGACGAACCATCGGAAGGCCTGGCGCCCGTGATCATCGAGCGGATCGGCGACATCCTGTCCGACCTGCGCCGCGGCGGACTGTCGATCTTCCTGGTGGAGCAGAACTACGGCCTGGCCATCGACCTGGCCGACACCATCTACATCCTGTCCAACGGCCAGGTGGTGTGGCAGGGCTCGCCCGGCGAGCTCGAGAGCGCGGCCCAGGTGCGGGAGACCCACCTGGGCGTGTGACCCACCGCGACACGAGAAGGGGAGGGTGCGCCATGAGCAAGCCATTCCACACCGCACATCGCTGGGAGCTCACCTGGGAAGACGACGTGGACGTGCTGTCGCTGCGCGACGGCGTCCAGGTCAAGGTCTTCCACTCGGACCCGCAGCTCGGCCTCGCTGACATGCTGATCAAGTTCCCGGCCGGCTACGTCGAGCCCGAGCACACGCACGCCAGCAGCCACTCGATCGTGGTCCTGGAGGGCGTGCAGATCGTCAAGGGAGTGCACCTGCACCCCGGCGACTACGTGTGGGCGTCAGGCCCGGAGCCGCACGGCCCCTACGAGTACCCCGAGGGCTGCGTGGTGTTCGCTTCGTTCCGCGGCATCTCCTCCCGGCACCGCTACCACGGCTCCCCGGCGGGCGAGATCTAGGCGCAGCCCGGCCGAAACCCATGATCAGCCGGCGCCGCGCATCCCGGCGAGACCGAACAGCCTGGCGGCGTTGACCGAGCCGATGGTATTGCGTAATGGCTCATCAAACGCCTCGGCCAGCGCGGCGGCCGGGTCGTCCAGGGCCATGTCGAAGGGCAGGTCGGTGCCGAGCACCACGTGATCGGCACCCACCCGCCCGGCCAGGAAGCGCAGCGCCGCCGGGTCGTGCGTGATCGTGTCGAAGTACAGCTGCCCGAACGCCCGCCGGACGTCACCGGCGTCGATGGTGATCTCCGGCCGCACCCCGGACGCGTGCGCCAGCCGGCCCGCCTGATACGGCAGGAACCCGCCGCCGTGCATGAGCACCAGCCGCAGGCCGGGGTGCCGGCTGAGCGTCCCGGCGCAGATCAGCCGCTCGACCATGACCGTGGTCTCCAGCGGGTTGCCGATGATGTTCTGCAGGTAGTACGGCTCGAGGCCGGCGTGCGGCTCGTTGAACGCCGGGTGCACCAGCACCGGCTGCCCGGCCTGCTCGGCCGCGGCCCAGAACTCCTCGAACACCGGCTCATCCAGCCGCCGTCCCGCGACCGACGTGCCGATCGCCGCCCCCTGGCACCCCTGCGCCAGCGCGGCCAGGTACAGCTCCACCGCCCGCGGCGGATCCTGCAGCGGCAGGTTGGCCAGCCAGCGCAGCCGGTCCGGGTACCCGCCGCAGATCTTCGCCATCCCGTCGTTCGCGGCCTGGCACAGCCGCGCGCCCAGGCCGCTGCCGACCTCGTAGAAGAACAGCGGCGGCGGGCAGGACAGCACGGCCGACCCGATCTGCCTGGCGTCCATCTCGGCGATCTTGGCCGCCGGGTCGTGGAACGACGCCGCGATCGTGAACGGCACGTGGTGCACGCCGCTCCACCGGTCGCCCTCGATCGAGACCCCGTACTCCGGGTCGCGGCGCAGCACGTCGAGGGCCTCGGTCGGCATCACATGGTTGTGCACGTCGATGAGCACCGGCTGCGCCTCTCAGTAGCTGGGCGGGCTGACGGCGGTCTTGGCGAAGATCGGCGCCCACTCCGCGTGGGTGAGCGTGCCCCACGGCGGGACCGCGGTAAACGTCAGCACCGGCACGTTCCGCATGGTGCCGCCGACGTTCTCGACCTTGCAGATGTACTGGTTCTCGATCGGCGACCAGGTGACGTGGCTCAGCACCACCGGCCCGCGCGGCGCGGTGAACGTGACCGCCCGCATCGCGGCCGACAGGGCCTTCTCGCTGGTCACGTTGCCGTGCAGCGACTTGAGCGCGTCCACCAGGATCTCCGCCTTGGTGTACCCCGCCTCGGAGTAGTACGACGGGTACACGCCGTAGGCGGAGTGGTAGGAGTTCGCGAACGCCTGGTTGACCGCGCTGGGGTTGCCGTCGCAGTACTGCGAGTCGGTGATGACGCCCGCCGCGGCGGCGGGGTTCTCCGCGGGCAGCGCGGCCTGGTCGGTCAGCGTGGTGATCCCCATCAGCGGGATCGTCTTCTTCAGCCCGAACGACTGGTACGCGTTGACGAAGTTCGCCGCCTGCGTCCCGGACAGCACCACGAACACCGCCTGCGTGCTGCGCGGGATCGAGGACACGAACGACGACATGTCCACGCTGTCGCTCGGCACCCAGATCATCTTGTCGATCCTGCCGCCCAGCTTGGTGAACTCGGCCGCGAACCCGCCCACGCCCTGCCAGCCGTAGGAGATGCCCAGGCCGACCGTGGTCACGTGCCGCCAGTGCATGGTCTGGTAGGCCCAGCGGCCGCCGATCGTGGTGCCCGCGAACCCGTCCCAGTCCGAGGTGAACCCGGTGCCGTACCTGGTGTAGGCGGCCGCCTGCTCCGGGCTGGCCAGGTACAGGTCGTCCTCGGGGATGCCGCGGGAGAGCACGTACGGCGCGACCGCCGCGATCGCGCTGGACACCAGCGGGCCCTCGATCACCTGGACGTGGGTCGAGGTGACCAGCTGCCGGGCGTCGGACAGGCTCACCGCGGGCTCGCCCTGGTCGTTGGCGTAGGTCACCTGGATGGGGTGCCCGTCCACCGAGGTCCCGAAGTGCTTGAGCCCCAGCTTGAAGCCGTTCTGCTCGCTGGTGCCGTTCTTGGTGAACACACCGGTCAGCGGGAGCAGGTAGCCGACCTTGACGGGGCTGTGCGAGGACGTGCTGGCCGACGAGCCGCTGCTGCCGCAGGCGGCCAGGCCGGCGCAGACGATGACCGCGAGCGCCGCCCGCCATCGCCGCCGCCCGCCGGTCATGATCTTGGCTAATGAGCTCTCCATGACCCACCACGCTTCCGCCCGGCCCCGGCGGCCGGGCCTCCGGCTAATGACTTAAATGCGACTGTAACGTGATTGGGACGGGTGCTCAATCACTCACATAATCGCGTCCGCGCCGGGTACTCACCCAGAACCGGCCGGTGGCTACGCGATGACCAAGATGATTAGTGCGCACCGACCGGGCGGAAGCACAGCGCGCGGAGCGTGCCGTCCAGGTGCCGGAGCGCGGCGTCGGCGGCCGCCTCGGAGTCGCCCGCGATGATGGCGCGCAGGATCTCGGCGTGTTCCGCGTTCGCGCGCCCGGCCCGGTCGGGCATGGCCGTGATCGAGTGCGTGATGTAGCGGGCCGAGAGCTCCCTGAGGTTGCTCAGGATCGCCACCATCTTGGCGCTGTTCCCGGCCTCGGCGATCACGTTGTGGAACGCGGAGTTGTGCGCGGCCCACTGCTGGCTGTCGGTGTCGGACTCCATCGCGGCCAGCAGCCCGGCCGCCCGGAGCAGGCTGTCCCGGCCGGCCAGCTTCGCGGTCCTGGCCGTGGCGATCGGCTCCAGCATCATGCGGATCTCGTAGATGTCGCGCAGCTCGCTCTGGCAGAGCTCGTGGACCACGGCCCCGCCCCGGCCGTCCAGCCGGACGAAGCCCTCCGCGGCCAGTTCCCTGAGCGCGTCGCGGACCGGCCGGGTGCTGACCGCCATCTCCTCGGCGATGCTCGACTGGACCAGCCGGGTCCCGCCGGGAATGGTCCCGGTGACGATGCCATGGTGCAGCACCAGCTTGACCTTGTGGCTGGCGGGCACGGCGCGTGCCCGGGCCGGCCGGGTCTGGGTGGGCTTAGGCATGCCGATCCTCCCTCTCCGGGAACAGGGCGACGTCGCCGGTGCCGCCGTCGATGGCGGCGAGCCAGGGGGTGCCGGGCGGATGCCCGCCGGTCACGATCTCGGGATGGCAGCCGGTCACCATCGGCACGCCCAGGCTGCGCGCCACCCCGGCCAGGTGCGAGCCGGCCGCGCCGGAACGAGCGATCACGCCCCGGGCGGTGAACAGCAGCGGAGCCAGGGCCGGGAGCGGGCGGTCCACCAGCAGCACGGCGTCCCGGCAGGTGGCGGGGGCCGGCTCGTGCGGCCGGCACACGACCAGCCGGCCGGCCGCCTGGCCCGCCACGGCCGGGCGGCCGCGCAGGTGGCGGCCGCGTTCCTGGACGCGTGCGCTGAGCGCGGGCATCCATTCCCGGGCGGCCAGGTGCCGCTCCGGCGTGCCCGGGCCCGGCCCCGGCCCGCGGCCCAGTTCGCCGTCGTGCGGGCCGATGTCGTCCCGCACGGTGTGCTGCGCCCCGGGCCCGGACTGCAGCAGCCACAGGTCGCCGCCGCACGCCGCCCACTCGATCGCGTCGTCGCCCAGCAGCCGGTGGATGCCCGCGGCCAGCCGGGCGACGGCCAGCACCAGATCGGGGCCGGCCAGGTCCGTCAGCGGCCCTGCGGCTGCGGGCCGGCCGGGACCGCGGCGGGCGGACCGCGCGCAGGCCAGGCTGGCGGGCAGGCTGACCCGCGCGGATGCGCCGTCGGCCCAGCCGGACACTAAGGCGCCGGGGTGGCCCGCGACCCCTTCCACCGCAACCTCCACCCCGCTCCCGCTCCCCAGCATGGCACGCGGGGCCTGGCCGTCCCGTCCGGTCGGCAGCACCCGCGCCACGCCGCCGAAGTCCGGGCTGACCTCCGGCTGGATCAGGACGCCGGTCTCCAGCGCCCCGGGGGCCAGGCCGCAGGCGTCCAGCCGGGCCAGCGGGTCGACCGCGAAGGCCGACGCCCAGCAGCTGCGGACCGCGGCCACGACCTCGGGCTGGCCCACCTCGGCCAGCGAGGAGAACGCGCCCGACCAGCGCGGGTCGCTCTCCAGCGGGCTCGAGGACCGGACGATCACCCGCCCGCCCAGGTCGTGGACGGCCTCGCGCAGCTCGGCGGCCAGCACCGGGCCGGGCGGGTGGGACAGCGCGGCCCGGCGGCCCGCGGCCCGCCGCCCGGCCCGCAGCTCGGCGGCGGCCGCCCGCACCGCGGGCCTGCTCTCGGCGCACGGGACGACCCAGCCGGGCAGCACCGGGAACCCGCCGCGCAGCGCGGCCGAGAGCCTCGCCGCCTTGGCCCCGCCCGCGGCGCTCCCCAGCGCCGCGCCCAGCGGCAGCAACCGCCGCGGCCGCATGGTCAGCCGACCGCGATGATCTCGTCGGACTTGTACGAGGAGAGCAGCTCGTGCCCGTCGTCGGTGACCAGCAGCATCTCCTCCAGCCGCACGCCGAACTCGTGCACCTTCCCGTGCTGCGTCTCCAGCGCGAACACCATGCCCGGCTTGATCTCCTCCGGGTAGTCCAGCGACCAGATCCGCGAGATCACCGGGCGGTCGTACTGCGCCAGCCCGAGCCCATGGCCCCACAGGTTGGCCGCGGCCTGGTCCTCTTCCTCGTAGCCCCAGGCCTCCTGGGCCGACGGCCACTTGCTGGCGATGTCCCTGGTGGTCACGCCGGGGCGGACCACGTCGATCGCGTCCCACAGCCACTGGTGCGCGGTGTCGTAGTACCGCTTCATCTCGTCGGTTGGCGTGCCGCCGACGCAGTAGGTCCGGTAGACGCAGGACTTGAACCCGTTCCAGGTCAGGGCGGCCAGGTCGATGATCACGAGCTCGCCGGGCCTGATGATGCGGTCGGAGAAGTTACGCCAGTTGGGCCACGCGTTCGGGCCGGAGGACACGATGATGTCCTCGACGTCTTCCATCCCCGGGATGTTGTAGAGGTACTCGAAGCCGAACGCGGCCACCTCGTTCTCGGTCTGGCCCGGCCGGAGGAACTGGGTGAACTCGTAGTGCAGCGCGTCGCAGATGGCGCCCACGATGCGGGAGGCCTTCTGCTCGTCCGGGCTCTTGATGGAGCGCGCCTCCATCATCGGGGTCATGCCGTCGGCCCAGGTGATCCCGGCCTTCTGGAAGGCCTGGATCATGTTGATGTCGATGAAGTCGACGCCCAGCGGCTTGTCCAGCACGTCGGCCTCTTCCAGGTCGTTCACGAGCGCGGCGGTGAACTTGGCCACCTGGCTGGTCGCGGCCGGCCCGGCCGCGCCCTTGATCCACGTGTACGAGTGCCGCACGTTCTGCGGCGGGATCCAGGGGTTGTGGGCCTTGAGGTGGATGCCGATGTCGCCCTGCTCGTAGACGATCGGCTCCCCGCCCTCGCAGAGCACCACGTAGCGTAAGCCGGGCTTGAGCCGGTTCCAGCCGGGCGTGTAGGTGGAGGACACGTACCGCATGTTCTCGTCGTAGAACAGCAGCAGCGCGCCGAGGCCGTGCCTGGCCATGGCCTCCCGGGCCCGGGCCAGCCGCCACTGCCGCACCCTGGCCCAGTTGATGCCTTCCTTCCAGTCCGTGCTCAGCCCGCCGAACGCTTCTTTCATCTGTGCCGTCCCTTCAGGGGGAGCCTGTCCGGGAGAGCGGCTGGGAAGCTGCCGCGGACGCCACTGCGGTGCTTCCTCCACGCCGGCCGCCACTGGTGGGATGCCCGCCTGGAACCCCAGGCCCGGGTATGCCGACCGCCCGCGGTCCGCCGGTCACGCCGACCGGCCTGCGGTCACGTTCAGTAATGGTAAATATCGGGCATCTTGGGATTGCTTCGGACGATAGCAGTGCTTAACGATTCTGAGAAGTCACGAGCCGATAACATCTGATTCGTCATGGTCGACATAAGTACCACTAAGGCAAGCACCCATCGCGAAGACGATGATCCCGCTGACGGGATCGGTCGCCGCCTGGGCGCCCACCGGACCGCCCGCGGGATGCGGGTCGCCGAGCTAGCCCGTGCGGTGGGCGTGACGCCCAGCCTCATCAGCCAGATCGAGCACGGCCAGTCCCGGCCGTCGGTATCGACGCTGTTCGCCCTGGCCCAGGCGCTCGACGTGCCGGTCGACGCGTTCTTCCGCGAGGCTCCAGGCGCCCCCGCCGGGCCGCCGCCCGCCGGCGCCGGGCGGGGCGCCGCGGCGCCGCCCGAGACCGCGCCGCCCGAGTCAGCGCAGAACGCGCCCCGCCGGGGCGTGGTGCACCCGGACAGCCGGGCCGTGATCGACATTGAGGGGGGCGTGCGGTGGGAGCGGCTGACCCGCGCCACCCTGGACCACCTCGACTTCATCGAGCTCGTCTACCCGCCGGGGGCACAGTCCCATCCGCGTCAGTACACCCACCCCGGCACCGAGATGGTGCTGGTGATGAGCGGGTGCCTGGAGATCTCGGTTGGGTTCGAGCGGTACGAGCTGCGCCCGGGGGACAGCATCGACTTCCCCTCGTCGCTGCCGCACCGGTACGCCAACCCCTGGGACGAGACCGCGAAGGCGGTCACGGTGATCTTCTACGACTGCCCGGGCGACGCGGGCCGCCCGCCGCGGGCCCGGCAAGTGCCCTGACCGCCTTTCACCCGGGTCCGGCCGTGGCCGGCCAGCAAATCGGAATCAACCCTCCTAACCCCGGCGCGCGGCCTGGGGCGAGGCGGAGCCTAGCAGTCCGGTGACGGGTCTGACCTGGGGTGATGCGTTTACCTTCGGTGCCTGTCGGCCGTCGCTAGGCTCCCCCGAATATCAGGCGCTCCGAAGGTGGCCACCCCCGTGCTGCTTTCCCTGTGAGCGCGCCCCGCTCGGAAAGGAGTCCATTGGGCCGCCATAGCAAGCCGTCACGCGTCCGGCTTCCGCACGGCGCATCCATGGCCGCCGCCCCCACGCTGGCCAGCGTGGTCGCGGCCTTTTTCTTGGCCCAGCAAGCCGCCCCCGCCTTAGCCGCCCAGACCGCCGCGCCCCGGCCGGCGAACCTGGACGCTGCCAGCCAGCCGAGCCTCACCTGGGCTCAGCTTTTGTCCGTCACCCAGCAGGCCAAAGCAGCGAGGCAGGCCACAACCGCCGCCACCGACCTCCCCACCTGGTACACCGTCCAGCCTGGTGACTCGCTGTCCGCGATCGCCGGGCGTTTCTATGGCAACTCGGCCGCGTGGCCGGTGCTGTACTGGCGGAACCACAGCAAGATCCGCTGGGCCAACGACATCGAGGTCGGGGAGACGCTGCGCATACCGCGCGAGCCCGCCCAGATCCCGGCCGCTCCCTCCCAGCTCGACCCGGCGCCCCCGCCGCCACCCCCGGCGACCCACACCACGGCGGTCTACCATCCGCGGCACTCGAGCTCGGTGCATAAGCCCACGTTTGCCCCGGAGCATTCCTCCGCGCCTTCCCATGCTGCGGAGCAGGCTCCGGCCCCGTCGAGCTCGACGGTCAGCAGCGGCATTCCGGGCGGAGCGTTTGGCCAGTGTGTTGTCGCCCGTGAATCCGGTGGCAATCCCCAGGTCATGAACTCCAGCGGCCACTACGGCCTCTACCAGTTCAGCGCGTCGACGTGGGCCGAGTACGGCGGCAACCCGGCCGACTTCGGTCACGCCAGCGTGGCCGAGCAGAACCAGGTGTTCGCCAACGCCCTGGCCCGCGGCGGCGAGTTCAACTGGTCGCCTTACGACGGCTGCTGACCCGGCCGCGGGCGTATCGCCTGGTTGCGACGTGCTCCGGGCCGCCAGCACCGGCGGCCCGGAGCACGTCCGTCCCGAGCCAGATCCGCGCGCACGCACAACCGGGAGGCTGTGATCAGGCCGGGGATGACTTGGCCTGGTCAGCCTGGGCACTGCCGTTTTCGTCCTGCAGGGCCTTGGCCTTCTCTATACGGTCCTGGGCGGTCGCGTACACCCGGCCCACGTCGATGCCGAGGTTATCGGCGATCGCCTCCAGCCAGACCTCAGACAGCACGTTCGTTTCGTAGTCGATCTCGGATCGCATGTCCGAGCGGGCGGACTCCCGGTTCTGGCTGAGCAAGACGAACGTGGACAGGAAGATCGCTTCCAGCGACACGATCAGCGTCAGCAGGCCAAAGGGATAAGGATCGAATCGCAAGATGGTGATGTTGAGCACGATCCACGCCGTGAACCACACGACGTGGACGTAAACGAACTGCATCGACCCAGAGAAGGCAGTGATCGTGTCGGCGAACCGGTCTTCGCGCCGCTGCCGCTGCTTGGAGAGGAGGAGAATCTCGCGCCGCAGAGCGTTCCTGGGGACTTTCGCATCGGCCATCAGATGCCCCTTAACCGAACCGGCGTGTGGCTCGAACTATCCCACGTCAGGGCTAACGGCAGGTGATCGCTACCCGACGACCAGGGAGGCCGAGTTCCGCCCCGGCTTGATGACCGCGACGGTCAGCCGGGTGGAACCGGGACGCCACAGCGCCAGCTGCACCTTGGTGGTGAAACTCAGCTCGGCGATCAGACTGTCGCTGGCCGCCGGCCAGCCGAAGCCGACCAGCGCATCGCTGCTGGCCCAGGTACCCGGCACCACGGTCAGGCGGCCACTGGACACGGCCGCCACCTCGAACTGCGTGGCCAGCGCGCCGCCGTCCCCGCCGTTGTTGAAGCTGACCTCGAGGGCCAGGAACTCACCGTCGGGGCTGAACGCGGCGTTGGCCACCGAACTCGCCCCCGGCAGCTTGACCTCGGTCTGCCGCCCGGTCTTCAGGTTCAGCACCTGTACCCGGCAGCGCGGGGCGCACCGCTCCGCCCAGGCGATTTCCCTGGCGCTGGCCGCGATGACCCCGCTGAAGGTGCGGCTGAACTGGGGAATGGCCGGATCCCACAGCCGGGAGACAGCGGTTCCCGCCTGGTGGGCGGCTGGCGTGAGCAGCAGGCCGCGGCTGGTCGCCTGGTCGATCACCAACCCGGCCGGGAGCCTGATCTGGGGCCCGGCCGGCGCGCCGGTGACGCTGACCTCGCGCGCCGCGCCGGCCGTCGTGGTCACGTCCGCCCCGGGCGGGTAGCTGGTGAGCCAGATGGTGCCGGCGGTGTCGCCGGGCGCGACCTCGTCGGCCAGGCCGACCTGGATGACGGACTGCGCGCTGTCGCCGAGAAAGTAGACCGGCCGCGGCACCCCGGCGCAGCTGCCGCACCCCGGCTTGGCCGCGGGGTTGGCCTGTACCGCCCAGCCGTGGGCGACGCGGGTGAACCGGTAACCCAGCATGGCCGGGGGCAGGCCGCCGATCGGCGTCATGCGGTCGCTGCCCGGCCAGAACCAGACCGGCTGCTCTCCCGTGATCGGCAGCCGGACGCTGCCATCCCAGGGCAGGGTCTGGCCGGTGATGCCGTTGGGGCCGTCCGCGAGGCCGGTCCACGAAGGGCCGGAACTGGACACCGGGCTCTCCGAGCCGGCCGCCTGAGCATGGTGCGCCGGGGCTGGCCGGTGGCGCGGGAAGTGGGTGGCGACCACGACGGCCACCAGCGCGAGGACGGCGACGACGGCCAGCCGCCGCAGCCACGGGCTGGGCTCGCGATCTCCGCCCTGGCTGAGGATGTCACGCATGGCCGCACCACCCGGAACACGTTGATCTCTGGTCACGACGATACTTGGCCACCCGCGCGCTCGGCATCCCCGCCGCCGCCAGCCTCTTGTCTGGTGCTTACGATGGATCATGGCTGATTCGTCTGAGACAGCTGCCGAGCTGCGTCTCTCCCGCGTGAAATCGCTCAGCGAAAGTGACCACGTGGCTCTGGTCACGTACCTGCTGGCCCGGTACCCCGACACGTTCCCGGCCATGCTGGACGACGCACTGAGCTCGCTCAGCCCGGGCGGCGGCGACAGTTAGGGGCGTCACCCGGAGATGAGGTACGAGGTCGTCGCCGAGGCCTACCGCGACCTGGAGCAGGTCGGCGGCAGGCTGGCGCTGATCGAGCGCCTCGCCACCCTGCTGGCGGCGACACCGGCTGAGCTGCTGCCGACGGTCTGCTATCTGTGCCAGGGCCTGATCGCGCCGGAGTTCGCCGGCGTGGACCTGGGCCTGGCCGAGAAGCTCGCCATCCGCGCGGTCGTCACCGCCACCGGGGCCAGCCCCGAGCAGGTGACCGCCACCGTTCGGGAGACCGGTGACCTCGGCCAGGCCGCCGAGCAGCTGCTGGCTGCGACCGCGGCCGGGCGGCCGGCCAGCCTGCCGGTCACGGTCGTGGTCGACACCCTGCATGAGATCGCCGAGGCCGAGGGACCGGGCTCGCAGGGCCGCAAGCTGGACCTGCTGGCTGGCTTGCTCGCCCAGGCCACCCCGCTGGAGGCCCGCTACCTGCTGCGCCTCGTCACCAGGGGCCTGCGGCTGGGGATCGGCACGCCCACCATCCTGGATGCGCTCGCGCAGGTCTATGCGGGCGGGCGGGCCGCCCGGCCGGTGGTGGAACGCGCCTACAACATCTGCTGCGACCTGGGCAAGGTCGCCTCCGTGCTGGTCGCAAGCGGGCTGGGGGCGGTCGAGCAGCTCAAGGTGCAGCCGGGTAACCCGGTGCGGGCCATGCTCGCCCAGCGGCTGTCGGAGGGTCAGGAGATCCTCGCCAAGCTGGACGGCCGATGCTCCGCCGAGTACAAGTACGACGGCGTCCGGGTGCAGGCGCACCGGACCGCCGACGGCCAGATCGAGCTGTTCACCCGGCGGCTGGAGCGGCTCAGCACCCAGTTCCCCGACGTCGTGGAGCTGCTGGCGGCGGGGCTGGGCCCGGCCGAAGCGATCCTCGAGGGAGAGGTCGTCGCCTTCGACGCGGCCGCCGGGGAGCTGCGGCCGTTCCAGGAAGTCATGTTCCGCCGCCGCAAACACGGCATCACCGAGGCGGTGCGCGATGTGCCGGTGGGCCTGTTCTGCTTCGAGCTGCTGTTCGCCGACGGCGAGGACCTGACCCAGCTGCCGTACCCGCAGCGGCGGGCGCGGCTGGCCGACGCGATCACCGTCTCGCCCCGGCTGCGGCTCACCACCGCGACCCAGATCGACGACCCGGCCGCGCTGGAGGCGGCCTTCGAGCAGGCGGTCACCGACGGCTGCGAAGGCCTGGTCTGCAAGTCGGTCGGCCCGGCCTCGCACTACCAGGCCGGGGCCCGGGGCTGGCAGTGGATCAAGCTCAAGCGGGACTACCGCACCGAGTTGTCTGACACCGTCGACCTGGTCGTGGTCGGCGCGTTCGCCGGTCGCGGCCGCCGCCGCGGCGTCTACGGCGCCCTCCTGCTGGCCGCCTACGACTCGGATGCCGACACGTTCCGCACCGTCACCAAGTGCGGCACCGGTTTCTCCGACGCCGAACTG
>Ga0070710_10001146_pt1 | contig 12577 bp, 9 predicted proteins | sample LARL52metaG_FD_65454 | JGI IMG/M metagenome (GOLD analysis project Ga0070710, IMG submission 65454) | Corn, switchgrass and miscanthus rhizosphere microbial communities from Kellogg Biological Station, Michigan, USA - LAR L5-2 metaG | ecosystem: Host-associated > Plants > Roots > Rhizosphere ... | reverse complement strand
CCGCCGCCGCCCAGCTTTTCGACGATGCGGTAGTGCGAAATGGTTTGGCCGATCACTGGCGCGAATCTTACGTTTGTAAAACGGGCAAGTCAATGACTGAGCGAGTTGTAAAGTGGTTGAGGAATCACGCCGGGAAAAGCACTCGGGGATCGTAGTAGAATTCACTTCCCATATGACAACGACAGCAGCCCACAACCGCGCCGACCGAGCTATCTCATTGGAGTCAATTCTGGTCGCCAGGCAGCGGGTTTATCAGGCGGCGGTGCGAACTCCGCTGGTGCGGCTCTATTACGACGACGCTCCCGCAGAGATTTATCTTAAGCTGGAATCGTTTCAGCCCATTGGGTCGTTCAAGCTGCGCGGCGCGTATAACGCAATCTCGCTGCTAAGCCCGGAGGAGCGGGCCAAAGGTGTGTGGACGGTGAGCGCGGGAAATGCCGCGCAGGGAGTGGCTCTGGCTGCGCGCATCCTCGGAACCCGTTGCGACGTGCTGGTGATGGATACGGCGCCCGCGGCGAAGCTTGAGGCCATCAAGCGCTTGGGAGCGACCATTCATCAGGCCTCGATGGATGAGTGCTGGACTGCCGTGATCGAGCACAAGCACTCGGCGTTTCAGGGCGTCTTTGTTCATCCCTTTGACGATGACGACTTCATCGCCGGGAATGCCACGGCGGGTTTGGAAATTCTCGAGGAGTTGCCGGATGTGACTTCGATTGTGGCCGGTTTTGGTGGAGGAGGCCTGAGTTGCGGGATTGCGTCTGCGATGGCGGCTTTGAAACCGGAGGTAAAAGTTTATGCCGCCGAGCCCGAGACTGCCGCGCCGCTGCATCTATCGTTTCTCAAAGGCTCGGCGCAGAAGTTTCCCGACTGGAAAACAAGTTTTGTGGATGGATGCGGCGGCAAGTCAGTTCTGCCCAGCATGTGGACCCTGGCCAGCAGGTTGCTGGCGGGCTCGATCGTTACGTCGCTGGAAGAAACGCGGCAGGCGATGAAAATTGTTGCGGCGCGGAATCACGTGATCTGTGAAGGCGCGGCCGCATGCGCGGTTGCCGCCGGGCTGAGCGGCAAAGCGGGAAGCGGCAAAGTCGTTTGCGTGGTCAGCGGTGGGAACATCGACCTCAGCAAATTCGCCGAGCTGGTTTCACCGTAACGCATGTGGCGCGGGCGCCCCGGCCGCGAGGTTTTTCAGGGGATGACGGCATCACCTATAGAATTTTATTCTTGAGATCCTTCTCGGCCTGCGCCAGATTCTCCATCCTTCCCAGATCCCGCCAATCGTATTCATCCGCACGAAAAGCGAGGATCCTTTGTCCTTGCCCGGCGAGGCGCAAATAGGACGTGATAATCGAAAAAGCACCTTCCTCGGTCAACAGCGGAAGTAGCCGCGGCGAAACCACGTGAATTCCAGAAAAGGCCAACGCCTGCACTTGTAGTTGTTGAGAAGAGTTAACGAATTCAGCCTGCTGATCCTTCCCGGATAATCTTCCGGAAAGGCGAGCCTGCTCATCAAACAGCAAATATCGCGAAGTCTCGCGCTGCTGCACCGCCAGCGTCGCCAGCGCCTGCTGTTTCGCGTGGAAGCGCAACATGCTTCCCAGATCAATCGTGCTCAAGACGTCAACATTGTGCAGAATAAATGGTTCGTCGAGTTTGTAGGAATCTTCGAGGAAAAACCACGACGCTTTTTTTAAGCCTCCGCCGGTATCGAGTAAGAGTTCCTCGCGAGAAATCTCAATCCGAATGCCGAAGTTGCCATTCTTTGTCAGATAGTCGACCACCATATCGGCAAAGTGATGGACGTTGACGATTACCTCGTCCACGCCAAACTGGCGCAGGCGCGAGAGTGTGATCTCGAGCAGCGTACGGCCGGCAACTTCGACCAGGGCCTTGGGACGATCATCTGTGAGCGGCCGCAGGCGAGTGCCGAGTCCGGCGGCGAGAATCATCGCTTTCATTGCGGCGGATTCTCCAGTTCGCGGTGTTGCACTACCACCTCGACCCCATTCCGCCCGCGCAGGCGTTTCGCCACTTGCTCAGCCAAAAATACGGAGCGGTGCTGGCCGCCGGTGCAGCCGAAAGAGACCATCAGGTTTTTAAAGCCGCGGCGCTGGTACTCATTGACGCTGGAGTCGACCAGCGACATCACGCTGGCCAGAAACTGGTGCACGCTTTGCTGCTGATTGAGATAGTCGATCACGGGTGCGTCTTTGCCGGTGAGCGCCTTGAAGCGCTCCTCGCGTCCGGGATTAGGCAGGCTACGGCCATCGAAGACAAAGCCGCCGCCGTTTCCGGATTCGTCTTTCAGCGGGCCGCGATGGAAGGAAAACGAAAATATTCGTACGGTGAGATGATCGGCCTCGGACGCCAGTCCCTGCAATTTCTCCGAAGCCAGCATGCTGTTGAAGGCTTCCATCAGCGTGGGCAGTTCAATCGGCAGTTTCACGTTGTGCGATAGCCAGCGCAGATTCTTCAGCGCATACGGCACACTCTGCAAAAAGTGCGCCTTGCGCTCGTAAAAGCCGCGAAAGCCGTAAGCTCCCAGCGCCTGCAGGATGCGGACGTAGACGTACGCATAATAATGATGGAGAAATTCCCCACGCTCAACTTTTACGAAACGGGACAGGGTTTCGATGTAGAGATCGAGCAACTGCTGGCGAAGTTCGGGCGGGAGGTCGGCTTTGGCGTCGTAGAGCAGGGAAGCGATGTCATACTGCAGAGCGCCCTTGCGACCGCCCTGGTAGTCGAGAAAAAACGGCTCCCCGTTGTTTAGCATGATGTTGCGAGACTGGAAATCGCGGTACATGAAGTAATCTCGCGGGGCGCTCAGGAGGAAACTTGTCAGGCGGTCGAAATCGTCTTCGAGAGCCTGCTCGCTGAAAGGGATTCCGGCGAGGCGCAGAAAGTAGTATTTGAAATAATTCAGATCCCAGGAGATTGACTGGCGATCGAAGCTGTCGCGCGGGTAGCAGACGGCGTAATTCAAATCGCGCCCCGCCTCGACTTGAAAGCTCGGCAAGAGGGCGACGACTTTGCGATAGGCTTCGACTGCTTCCCCCGATATGTTGTCCCCTGACCGATGCTTCGAGAGAAATTCAAACAGGGTTGTGTCGCCGAGATCTTCTTCCAGATACGCGCCGTGGCTCAAGTCTTCGCCATAAATTTCAGGTACCGGTAGCTTGTGCCGGCGAAAATGGCGAGAAAATTCCAGGAAGGCTGCGTTCTCTTCGCGCACGTTGTACAGGATACCGATAGCGCTGGCGTTGCCGCCGGAAAGACGGATAATCTTTCTGCCTGACCCGCCCAACTCCCCCTGCAGCGGCTGGATTCGCGACGCTGGCGCGTGGAAGTGCTGCTCGAAGAGCTGCTTGAGAATGTCGATGGAATCCATGGGTCGCGTTTACTCAAGATAACATTGAAGCGGCGGGGAAATTGCAGATGGGAGACTAAAAAGCGTTAACCACAGTGGAGCAAAGGGTAAAGCAGAGTACGCTCGCTTGATAATGAGTTCGTCCTCCCTCTATCCTTAAAGCTCGCGACCGAGAATCGATGACCGACAGGCTTTACTATCACGATTCATTTCTTTACGACTTCGATGCGGAGGTGCGTTCGGTGGTCGAAAGCCCGCGACCAGGGCTGATTCTCGACCGAACCGCGTTTTATCCCACCAGCGGCGGGCAGATTCACGATACCGGTTCGATCACCAGTGTGAAGGATGCTTCCGCAAAGCTGCGCGTCACTGAGGTCGTCGATGCGGAAGATGGTCATGTGGTGCACTATCTGGAAGCGCCGCTGAAAGACGTCCAGGCGGGAAGCCGCGTTCACGGTGAGGTTGACTCTGCGCGCCGGCGCGACCACATGCAGCAGCACTCGGCGCAGCATGTGCTATCGGCGGCCTTTGTGCGGCTGTTCAATATGCCGACGGTGTCGTTCCATATGGCGGACGATTATTGCTCGATCGATCTGGACACGCCATCGCTCACGCAGAAGCAGATTGAAGCCGCGGAGAAGCTTACCAATGAAATCGTGCTGGAGAATCGGCCAGTCGACGTCCGCTTTGTCTCACGCGCCGAAGCGGAAAAACTTGGGCTGCGCAAACTTCCTCCTGCCGAGCGCGACCAGTTGCGGCTTATTGATATTCAGGATTTTGATCTGACTGCCTGCGGCGGAACGCACGTCGCGCAGACCGGGCAGATTGGCGGGGTTCTATTGCGCAAATCAGAAAAAGTTCGCCAGGGATACCGCGTCGAGTTCGTGGCGGGTAAGCGGGCGGTGCTGACTGCGCGCCGCGATTTCTCGACGCTTACGGAAACGGCCGCTCTATTTTCCGCCGGGATTTACGATGTCCCGCAGCAGGCCCGCAAAGCTCTCGACGAAATCAAGTCGCTGCGCAAGCAACGCGAGCAATCGCAGGAGGACCTGGCCGCTGCGCAGGCGGAAGCGTTGCTGGCGGAAATTCCCGAGCGCAACGGGCGGAAGCTAGTGGTTCGCACTTTCGCCGACCGCGATCTCAACTTTGTTAAACTGCTGGCGCAGAAGATCACGCGGCAGTTTCCGTCGGTTGCGCTGCTGGCGACCAGCTCATCGCAGCCCGCGCTGGTTTTCGCGCAATCGGCGGGACAGCCTTACGACATGGCTGCGCTGCTCAAAGAAACCATGAGCACGCTTGGCGGACGCGGCGGCGGAAGCAAAGACCTGGCGCAAGGCGGAGTGCCTGCCTCAGAGGGGCTGGCTGCTGCGCTTGCCGCCGCGGCTCAAATGCTGACATAAGCCGTCCACATTCAGAGGAGATACGGGCCGAAACCAAGATCCCTCACTTCGTTCGGGATGACAAGGTGATTGGGTCGCGTGATCGCCGCACGCTAAAAACAAAACCTCCATTGGACCGAAGTCCCTTGGAGGCATCACTAAAGTCTTCCTGTGGGCAAATCTACGCTATGCTACGCGACTGCGGCGTCCGCCTTTTTCCCACCATACTCGTGGATCTTCTGGGCGGTTCAGCATCTGCGACAGTTCTTTCTTGATCTCGGCCAGGCGGTTGGCGCGCATTTCCACCGCTGACTGATCGATCTGGCTGTCCGCAGTTCGTAGCGCGGAGCGCTCGTTCATATTCCGCAAATCCGTGATTTCCTGACGAAGGCTGGTGAGGTGTTCCAGAATGTAGGGCATGTATTGATGATACCGCAGATTTGCTGGAGCACCGGTTTTATTCCGAGTGTAGAGATATCGGCGACTCACTTCGGTTCACGGTTTCCTCTGACCGCCTGCGAATCAGAGACTCAAAAATACTTTTCCCGAGAGCCAAAGGGAAGCTGTTCGTCTTTGGGCTGCGTCGCCTTGACGGCTTTCGGGTACCCCCTCCCCCCTGCCGCCGGTGTGAAATCATCACGTTAGCGGGAAATTCCCGCTAAATCCGAACGTCTAAAGGAGTTAGAGGTCAAAGTATTTAAAGCAAAGGACTTGTGGCTTGTGCCCTGGGCCGCATGTACTTGCTCCGCTTTGACCATGATGGGACAATCTGATTTGGGATACAAGGTCAGATGTCACAAACGTGCTGTGGAAAAAATGCGGCGGGATGGCCCACGCGAGTGTTGAGTCAAAGCAGATCGGCTCCGTCTTCCCAAATTGGCATTGGCGTCGGCAAAATCAGGATCGGGAAGGGTACGATCCTTCGACTGCGTTCAGGACAGGCTTTTAGTCGTGTCGTATTAGTGTGCGGAGAGAGCGGCCTTTCAGCCGCTGAGCTACGCGGTGAGCGCCCACCCTTCGCGAACGGCACGCGAAGGATGGAGCGCCCGCCCAGGACTACTTGCTCGGCGATTGCGGCCTGTTGATGTGATACCGACTGTTCCACCGCGACTGCGGCAGATGCGGCGTCCCGCTGGGAGGGTAGCGGTGCACCGCACTCCGTGCCGCCGTACGAGCATCCACCATGCTGTAGTCGCAACCCTCGACGCCCGAGTGATTCTCGTCGCACGGAATGAGCAGAACCGCATGGATGTCGCCGCTGGAAAGCAATCCAACTCCTGAGATCTCTCCTCGATCGTTGATATCAGCTGCACTTATGACTTCGAGGTCAGGCGCGGGAGAGATGAGAGCGTTCACATCGACGATGGGCTCGCCGTGGTCCGATAGAAAAGCTGGGCCACCGCCCACTCCGCAAATTCCCGTTTCACCGACTACCTGACCTACGGTATTGGCGCTGAGGGCTGTGCTGCACGGCCACGGCTGTACGGTCCCGAGGTCGGTCATCACGCCGTTTTTCCAGCGAAACCCGTGGTGCGACTGGGATCCGGGTACATCCGCCCTGCCGACAACAAAGCCAGAGTCGCTGATCCAATCCGCCTCCGAGTTGTCGCCTCCCAATGTGCCCAAGTCGGTAAGTGTCCCTTGGTCCCAAAGGAATCCGTGGTTGGCTGCGTCTCCCGCTAGGTTCGAGGTGCCGACGACCTGTCCTCGGCGATTCAACCAGTTCGGGATTCCAAACGTGCCCCCGAGAGAGCCGAGATCGGTTAACTTGCCGTTCTGCCAAAGGAACGGGTCCAGGGTCGCGTCCGAATTCGTAAACGAAAACCCGGTTACCTGACCCCGGTCGTTGATGTTCATCGGCAAGCTGTCTGTGCCGCCCAACGTGCCCAAGTCCTTTATGGCCCCGTTCTGCCACAGAAATGCCCTCGTTTGAGTGGGCAAGCCAGCTAAGGAAACGGAGGGGTCTTCGAGTATGTCGTTGCTGGAAAAACCCACGACCTGCCCGCGGCTATTGTTAGCGGTGGCGAGGCTCTCATTCCCTCCTGGCACGGTTCCCAGATCGATGATCTTCCCGGTACGGGTCCAGAGAACGGCGTGGCCCTCCGGAAGACCGGTTAGCGGGTCGAGGAGTCCGTTTTCCGACCACCCGGAGATCAGGCCGTTGTTTGCAAGGTCATCCGTCTGCCCGTTCGTGCCACCGGGAAGAACCCCGAGGTCTGTAACAGTGCCGTTGCGCCAGACCACAGGACGCTCGACAAAGCAGTCGCCCCCGCCCCCATTGGCATTGAAAGGGATAAAGCAGCCCGGGTTGGGATTGGCAGCCGCCGTGTTCGAGTACGCCGCCAGTATTCCCTGATTGTTTAGAATTTTTTGGAGCGGGCCGGAAAGGTTGCTGTTGGGCCCGCCCAGCGTGCCCACGTCGATGAGCTTGTAATGATGGTGCTCGGCTTGGTTGTTCTGCGCTCCGTTGTCTTGCGCTGCGGCGGCGACCGGGATCGCTAGGGCGAATAAGATCATTGCGATGACGCAGGTTAGTCTTCTGGATTTCATGCGCACTTCTCCTCTCAATTGCTGCTTTGAAGTAGAGTCGGCTGCGGCATGGTTACCGGGGTGGGAAGAGCCGACTGCGTTTCGAGGCATAACTCTGAGCCTGCTCGGTTACGGCGTCAATGGCGCGCGCGTGACCTGCACGTGACATTTTTGTTCCTTGCGCCAACTGGAGATTCCGCAATCACTTGGGTGGAACTCTGGCCTATCGCTTTGGTTAATCCGTGCTACACTGCCAACGCGTTTCTTCCCTCGCGCAAGCTCGGCCATGGCGAATCCAGCCGAATCCACCCACAGCGTCCGCTTTGGCGATTTCGAACTCGACCTGCGCACCGGCGAACTTCGCACCAATGGCCACCACATTGTTCTTCAGGAAAAGCCTTTTCAGATCTTGATAGCTTTGCTGGAGCGACCGGGGGAGATGGTCACGCGGGACGAACTGATCAAGCGACTCTGGCCTGCCGGTACTTTCGTGGACTTCAATCTCGGCCTGAACAAAGCCGTGAACCGGCTGCGCGAGGCGCTGGAGGATACGGCGGATCAACCCCGGTTCATCGAGACTTTTCCGAAGCGCGGATACCGCTTCATGGTGCCAGTCAGTAAAAACGGTACGGGACCGGCACTGGCGTCCGCTACCTCCCCGACGCACGCGAGCAGCGACTACCGACAGGAAAACGGCGGACAGGCGGTGACGCGTTTTCCCGCCTCCCCAAGCGCGGAGCTGAGACGAGAAAAAACCTACCAGAGATGGGCAGCGGTCGCAGCGGTCGCCGTTGCTCTGGCATTGGCTGGCGGCTACGCCATGCGCTCAAGGACGGGACGCAACCGAAGGCCCAACCTGGAAAAGTTTCAAGTAACGAAGCTGACCGACAGCGGCAAGGTTGAACTGGCCGCCATTTCTGGAGACGGCCGCTACGTGTGTTATTCACTTCGGGATCGCGGGGGCTCTGGTCTTTGGCTGCACCAAGTAGCGACGCACAGCGATGTCCAGATCCTGCCGGCGGATGCAATTGGTTTTGAAGGCCTCACGTTTTCACCTGATGGGAACCACATCTACTACGTGCGGGCCGACAAGAACGATCCCGGCTTCAGGTATTTGTACGTCATACCAGTCCTCGGCGGGTCGAGCCGGTTGCTGATCAAAAATATAGACTCGCCCGTAGGTTTTTCTCGGGACGGTCGGCAATTCGTATACACGCGGGGTATTCCCACGAGTAATTCGACAGATGTGCGCATAGCCAACTCGGATGGGAGTGGCGATCGTCTGCTGGCAAGGATTGAGAACACATTTCCCGGGTTCCAACCGGGGGCGACCTGGTCTCCAGACGGCCGAACAGTCACCGTTTCCTTACGTCTCTATGCTGGCAGACATTCCTACATACTTGACACCGTATCGGTCGCCGACGGCAGTGTCCGTGAACTGTACTCCAGTTCCGGAGCCATTGGACGGCCGCTCTGGCTCCCGGAAGGAGACACACTACTGCTGGTCATGAATGACCAGAATCAGCGCGGGCAGTTGTGGACGATTTCGTACTCGAACGCCGAGGTACGCAGGGTCACGAACGATCTGACGGATTATGATACGCGAGCGGACCTCACACGCGATGGCCGCACAATGGTAGTGATCGCGAATCATCCAACCTCCGATGTCTGGATTGCGCCCGCCGCCTACCTCTCGCAGGCTCATCAGATCACTTCGGCCGCGTTGCCGCTGTTCCGAGTGGTCGAGGCCCCGGATGGGCATCTCTTGGCTACCAGCATGGACGGCAAACTATGGAGTCTGCAAGCCGATGGGAGCCGGCGAACCCTTTTTACCGACTTGCTGGTCACAGACTTTCAGGGCGATCCCGCTCCGTGCGGCCGCTTCATAGTATTCGCCTCTGGGCGAGCAGCCACCACCGAACTTGTTCGCGTCGCCGCCAATGGCGCCGATGCCACGCTGCTGGTCAGGGGTGACCTGAACAGCTTTGTCTGTACACCCGACGGTAAGTACGTCTTCTACGATGACCTGCACAGGATCTTTCGAATTCCAGTCGAGGGTGGTGTGTCCGTGCAGATCGCCCAGGTTCTCGGCGAGAACATTGGAGGCCGCCTGAGCATTTCGCCGGATGGGAACTTCCTGGCCTATCCCTACGAAGAAGACACTCCTGCTCCTGCAGTGAAACTAGCGATCATTCCTGCCGAAGGAGGTCCGCCGACGAAAGTACTGACCGCGCTCGGAGTCGTTTGGGGGTTGCTTTGGTCGCCAGACGGCAAGAGCCTTCAGTACAGCTTCTCGCAGAATGGAGCTTACAACATCTGGGAACAGCGGCTCACAGGAGGCGAAGCCAAGCATCTTACAAACTTCAGCACCGGCACAATCTTCGACTTCCACTGGTCCCTTGATGGTAAACGACTGCTGATGACCCGCGGCGAGATCAGTAGTGACGCCGCCTTGCTGAGCAATCTCCGCTGATTACAAGTCCTACGTTCATTCCGGCTACTGAATGCTCTCTGCCCTATATGTGCTCGTGGCTGAGGAACGTGAGATCTCGCTGTGGAGTCACGAACCAACACCCGCCCCGGTTAGGATGCTTGTGCCGCGCAATAAAAAAGGCCCCACTCTTGCGAGCGGGGCCTTTGATTTTACTGTGGGCTAACGCCCGACAGCGGGTACGACTGAGATCCTTCGCTTCGCCTGAATAACGGCTACGCTCAGGATGACAACGCGCGGGCGAGGGCGCCACAGCCAGATCCTTCGCGCAAAGAACGCGCTCAGGATAACGGCAGCGGGCTCGGACGCCCGCTAGACGCCGTTAGTACATGCCTTCCATGCCGCCGCCGCCGTGTCCGCCGCCGCCCATGGGAGCTTCCTTCTTTTCGGGAATCTCCGCGACCAGGGCTTCGGTGGTGAGCATGAGGGCTGCGATCGAGCCGGCGTTGGTGAGTGCGGTGCGCACTACCTTCGTGGGATCGAGCACGCCCGCCTTGACCAGGTCCTCATAGTCGCCGGTCAGGGCGTTGTAGCCGAAGTTGATGTCCTTCGAGTCATTGATCTTGCCCAGAACCACGGCACCTTCTTCGCCGGCGTTCTCGGCGATCTGGCGCAACGGCTCTTGCAGGGCCTTCTTCACGATGTTGAGCCCGATCTGCTCATCACCTTCCAGCTTCAGTTTGTCGAGTGCCGCGACGCAACGCGCCAGTGCCACTCCGCCGCCCGGGACAATGCCTTCTTCCACGGCTGCGCGAGTTGCGTGCATGGCGTCTTCGACGCGGGCTTTCTTTTCCTTCATTTCGGTTTCGGTTGCGGCGCCGACTTTGATGACGGCTACGCCACCGACCAGTTTCGCCAACCGCTCCTGCAACTTCTCGCGGTCGTAGTCGCTGGTGGTCTTGTCGATCTGGCTGCGAATTTCTTTTACGCGGCCTTCGATCTCACTGTGCTTGCCCTTGCCTTCGACGAGCGTGGTGTTGTCCTTGTCGATGGTGAGCTTCTTCACCTGGCCGAGGTCGCTGACCTGAACGTTCTCGAGTTTGATTCCGAGATCTTCAGTGATGGCCTTGCCACCGGTGAGGATGGCGATATCCTGCAACATGGCTTTGCGGCGATCGCCGAAGCCGGGAGCCTTGACGGCCGCGACTTGCAGCGTGCCACGCAGCTTGTTGACCACGAGGGTTGCCAGCGCTTCGCCTTCGACATCTTCGGCGATAATGAGCAACGGCTTGCCGCTCTTGGCAATCTGCTCGAGCAGCGGGAGAAGATCCTTCATGGAGCTGATCTTCTTCTCGTTGATCAGGATGTAGCAGTTCTCGAGTGCAACTTCCATGCGCTCGGGATCAGTCACGAAATAAGGCGAGAGATAGCCGCGGTCAAACTGCATGCCTTCGACCACTTCGAGCTGGGTTTCCAGCGTCTTCGACTCTTCCACGGTGATGACGCCATCCTTGCCGACCTTCTTCATGGCTTCGGCGATGATGTGTCCGATGGTTTCATCGTTGTTGGCGCTGATGGTGCCGACCTGAGCGATCATTTCTCCGGAGACGGGCTTGGAGAACTTGTCGAGTTCACCTTTGGCGCGTTCGCCGGTTTTCTTGTCGAAGGCTCCGCAGACGAGGGAGACGGCCTTCTCGATGCCGCGCTTCATCGCCATGGGATTGGCGCCAGCAGCAACCGTCTTTACGCCTTCGCGATAAATTGCCTGGGCGAGAACGGTGGCGGTGGTGGTGCCGTCGCCGGCGACATCAGAGGTCTTGCTGGCGACTTCGCGAACCATCTGGGCGCCCATGTTCTCGAGGCCGTCCTTCAGTTCGATTTCTTTGGCAACGGTTACGCCGTCTTTGGTGATGGTGGGCGAACCGAATTTCTTTTCGATGACCACGTTGCGGCCCTTGGGACCGAGCGTGACTTTGACTGCGTCGGCAAGAAGATTGACGCCGCGCAGGATTGCCTGGCGGGACTCTTCGCCGTGTACGATTTGTTTTGCCATGATTCTTTTCTCCTTCAGAAATTGAAAAAATCTTTAACACAGGGGGCACAGGGGTTCACAGGGTGAAGCTGGCCCCACGAACATTTAGCGGCGCGCGCCTACGGTTTCTTTCTTGTTCGAATTCGCCGTGCTCGAGGAGCCGGTGAGGACGCCGAGGACTTCTTCTTCTTTCATGATGATGAAGTCTTCGCCGTCGATCTTGATCTCGGTGCCGGAGTACTTGCCGAACAGGATGCGGTCGCCTTCTTTAACGGCGAGGGCGAAAGTTTTGCCTTCGTCGTTGGTGCGGCCTTTGCCGGTGGAAATGACTTCGCCTTCCTGCGGTTTATCTTTTGCGCTGTCTGGGATAATGATGCCGCCTCGGGTGGTGGAAGCTTCTTCCACACGACGGACCAGAATGCGGTCATGTAGTGGGCTGAATTTTGCCATGGGTGTGACTCCTTTCAAAAGTTGAGGTTAGAAGGGTTATCTGCTCGTAAACCTATGAAATGTCTGGGTTAGGGCGGGCCTGTTAGCAGTCTCGCCTATCGAGTGCTAATTATAGGGCGGGGAGTGGGAGATTGTCAAGGGGGAGCGGCCAGTGGGCCAGTCGCCAGGCCCAAGAGGGGCGGCGGGTGCTGGGGGCCGGCTTTACGATTGATCCGACCGGGATTGATAAGTTAGAGTTGCGGACCAGATCGGAACGATCCCCGGCAAACAGTTCTGGCAGGACGGAGGGTCAGCATGACTTCCAAGATCGGTGTTCCTCCCCAACACTTCTTTGGCCACAGTTTGTTCCTCATAGCGCCGGCGGTAATGCTGGCGATTTGCGCGGCGTT
>Ga0070710_10001143_pt1 | contig 12589 bp, 9 predicted proteins | sample LARL52metaG_FD_65454 | JGI IMG/M metagenome (GOLD analysis project Ga0070710, IMG submission 65454) | Corn, switchgrass and miscanthus rhizosphere microbial communities from Kellogg Biological Station, Michigan, USA - LAR L5-2 metaG | ecosystem: Host-associated > Plants > Roots > Rhizosphere ... | reverse complement strand
CGATGAATGTGCCGAGCAGCCCTCCATCGGCGAGACAAGGAAGCACGGCCTCGATCCACTTCCGATGAAAGCTGAGGAACTTCACCTCCGTCATTTCGCCAGACGCGTTTGCGAACTCCCGAGCTTTGCCGTCCGTCACTTCCCCGCCGATCGCGACATTGCAGGGCCCGTCGGTGAAGACAAATCGCGCGACATCATGCCCCATGAGCCGTCGGATGACCGTGGGGTCGCTGCCATCCCCGCAAATCAGCCAGTGAGTCCCGAGCCGGAACAGATCACCTAGCCGCGCGATCGCAGGACCCGTCGATGGCGCAAGATCGACGGTTTCTAGCCCGTCTTGGTCGACCGCGTTGACAAGTTGCTCGACCTCGTCAGCGCCAAATCCTGAAATTTCGATCGGCGCATCGGCGATAATGAGTTCCTTGAACTCCTCTTCCAGTTCGCCAAGATCCCAAGAGCCCTTTTCACCCAATCGATTGACGGCCAGACGGAGTAAGCGCTGCTCTGTCGCGTCGAGGTGATCCACGCGAATGCAGGGCACCGATGACAGGTCGAGTAGTTTGGCGGCCTGTAACCTCGAGCCTCCGTCGATCAAGACATTGTTTTTGCCGATCAAAAGCGGCACATTGAACCCAAGCATGCTGATCGCATTCGCAATTCCACGAACGTGCGCCCGATCATTCTTGCGGAGCTTACGAACGTGCAATTTCAGCGTGTCAACCGGGCAGTGCTCGATCCGTAGTGAAGGAAGGATGTCATTGCGGCGGGAACACCCGCTCGCGTTTTCTGCTTCCGCATGCCGTGCCACTGCCTTTCGGCGTGAGCGCCCTATTGCCTTTGAGCCTTCAAGGAAACTGTCGCGCCGCAAACCATCCTTAGCCATCACGCTTCATCCGGGGTGTCGTCTTCTGGTTCGGCGTTTTGGCTGAAGCGCGCGCCGCGATAGTCGCGATGCTTCGTGCCTTATGTTTCTCTCGGAATCATCCTTGAGAAAGTCGTAATATTTTTTCAGTTCTTGGTACTCTTGCCTGAGTGCGCGGTTTGATGGTTCTTTCGCGAGGGCCGCCTCTACTTCGAAATACCGCCACGTTGATTCAAGTGCTTGTTGTCGCACGGCTTTGCGGGCCCCGGCCTGTTCTTTGGTCATCGGCCCATCAATTTTGACCTCGCCTGTAGCCTCATCGATAATGACGTCATCCGGGTGCGGGTAAATCTCGGGGGGGTCAAGACCCTCCCGTTCGTGTTTTTCGAAGATCTTAAGGTTCTTTTCTTTGTAGTGAGACGCAGACTCCAGAATCTCCATCACCGTAGCTACCCGCCCGCTTTCTGCCCGCGCAATTACGTCCAGAAGTTGGCGTCCCGCCTTAGTGTCTCCCTGCGCAGCAGCTCTGAACATCGTTCGAAATAAGGCCTGCAGCGCTGGTATCTCTGAGACCTTGTCGCCTTCGCGAACCGTGACCGGACGAGTCGCTTCGCCTAAGGCCATGGTGTTCAAGCGGTCGACAATTCCGCCGCCCAAAGCAGCCAATCCGGGCTGTCCCGGCTTCTTCTTTGGGCGCCCCTTGGGATTGCCGGAGGTGCCCTTCTTGAATTGGTGCTCGGCCGGAGGCTTGCGATAATTGCTGGATGTTTTGCGGCGGTCTTTCGGCAGCACTGTCCAAGTCCCCTGTTTATAGGAAGGTCCCCTGATCGAATCAGGGTCAGCCCTCTAATTGGAACTACGCCCACGCTGATTCACTAGATATGGCCAGGCTTTATGTTCAGACATACGGTTGGAAAACTTAATAAATCTAGAACAACGTGCAAATCTGTCCCTGAAAAATCGGATGTAACAGGGAATAACAGGGTAAGAAGAGGCTAAGGCGCAAGTCGGTATTGCGAACCGGTGCATCACCGGCGCCAACGCAGGTCAGGCTGCAGGTGTCGAGTTCATCGACGAGAACGGTGGCGGACCCGGTGTACGCCTTCGGGAGCCGCCAAAGTAGAAGCGGTGACGGGTCTCATGGCAGTCATACAAGCCCGTTCTTCTCCCCTTCGATTGATCTGGATCAAGCCGGAAGTGCTGCACAAAACCAAAGTAATCGAGTCTAAATGCGCTCCGTTGCGCCTGATTTGATCTCCGGGAGAACAACGCCATGACCAACACTGCCTTTCTGCCTCAGAGGTCGAGCGTGTGGTGGATCTTTCTCCTGCAAGGTTTTGCGGGAATTATTCTCGGTCTGATGCTGGTGACGGAGCCCGCCGCGACCGTCCTCACGCTCACGACATTTCTGGGCTTTTACTGGCTCATTCTCGGCATGTTGGCGCTGGTGCAGGTCTTTGTCGATCGCGACACTCCCTGGTTCTGGTCGCTGCTCAGCGGCCTGGTCGGCATTCTGGCCGGCGTGCTGGTCTTAAGACATCCGCTGCTCGCGGCAATAACGGTTCCCACACTGATTGTCCTGATCCTTGGCATTCAGGGCTTGGCCATGGGCGTGCTCGAAATCATCGCCGCCTTCTCGGGCGGAGGCGTGGGGCCGTTCATTCTCGGTGCGATCAATGTCGTGGTCGGCATATTGCTGATCAGCTCGCCAGTAGCGGCGGCGTTGGCGGTGCCGATCGTGTTCGGCGTGCTGTTGCTGATTCAGGGCGTCGGACTGATCATCCTGGCGTTTCGGGTCCGCGCCTGAAAATCCTTCCCTGGAAGGCGCGCGTGGCGTCGTATTTATGAGATTCCTATAACTTCGCCTCTGCGGTCGCCTCGAAAACATATGGCCACGGTGGCACTTCAGGGCCACTGCTGACGGCCGGAATTGAACCACCGAGCGACGGCGCTCTCCGCCCTGCGCCCACCGTGCGCGTCAGGCAGGTGCGACTGGGAGAATTCCATGCTGGACATCGTCATGCTGGCCCTCGGCTTGGGCTTCTTCGTGGCCGCCGTCGGCTACACCTATGCGTGCGAGCGACTCTGATTTCGAACGGGTTTTCCCAAGCCGCGATCGCTCGAAAGCGTGAAGGAGCACCAGCCATGATCTTCGACTATTCACTTGCCGGCCTCGTCTCGGTGGGTCTGCTGATTTACCTCACCTACGCGCTGCTGCGGCCGGAGCGGTTCTGAGGCCGCACCTCGTCAACAATCGCCCCTCATTGCAAATTCAGGGCATACCAACATGACCTCAATCGGCTGGATTCAAATTTTCGTCTACTGCGCGATCATCGTTGCGCTGGTCAAGCCGCTGGGCTGGTACATGACGCGCGTGTTCAACGGCGAGCGCACGTTGCTCTGGCCGGCCTTGAGGCCGGTCGAGGCCGCGCTTTACTGGATGGGCGGGGTCGACGAGAAGCGCGAGCAGCATTGGGTGACCTATACCGTTGCTATGCTGTTCTTTCATATCGGCGGCTTTTTGATCCTTTATGCGGTGATGCGCCTGCAGGCCGTGCTCCCGTTCAATCCGGCGGAGCAGTCGGCGGTGGCCGAAGACCTGTCCTTCAACACCGCGATCAGCTTCATCACCAACACCAATTGGCAGAACTACGGCGGTGAAAGCACGATGTCTTACCTCGTGCAGATGCTGGGCCTGACGCACCAGAACTTCCTTTCCGCCGCCACCGGCATTGCGCTTGCGGTGGCGCTGATTCGCGGCTTTGCCCGTTCCTCGATGCGCACCATCGGCAATTTCTGGGTCGATGTGACACGCTGTACGCTTTATGTCCTGCTGCCGATCTGCATCCTCTACACGCTGTTTCTGGTCTGGCAGGGCATGCCGCAGACGCTTGGCGCCTACGTCGAGGCCACGACGCTGGAAGGCGCGAAACAGACGATCGCGGTTGGTCCGGTGGCGTCCCAGGTCGCCATCAAGATGCTCGGCACCAATGGCGGCGGCTTCTTCAACGCCAACGCCGCCCATCCCTTCGAGAATCCGACCGCGCTTTCCAATTTCGTCCAGATGCTCTCGATCTTCGCCATCGGCGCGGCGCTGACCAATGTGTTCGGCCGCATGGTCGGCAATCAGCGTCAGGGCTGGGCGATCCTTGCCGTCATGGGCGTGCTGTTCATTTCCGGTGTTGCGGTTACCTATTGGGCCGAGGCCAACGGCACCACCGCGTTCGAAGCGCTCGGGCTGACCGGTGGCAATATGGAAGGCAAGGAAGTCCGCTTCGGCATCGCTGCGTCGAGCCTTTTTGCGGTCATCACAACGGCGGCGTCTTGCGGTGCCGTCAATGCCATGCATGACAGCTTCACCGCGCTTGGCGGCATGATCCCGCTGATCAACATGCAGCTCGGCGAAATCATCGTCGGTGGCGTCGGCGCTGGCCTCTACGGCATGCTCTTGTTCGTCGTGTTGTCCATCTTTGTGGCGGGCCTGATGGTCGGCCGCACGCCGGAATACGTCGGCAAGAAGATCGAAGCGCGCGAGGTCAAGATGGCGATGCTCGCCATTCTCGTGCTGCCTTTGATGTATCTGGGCTGGACAGCGGTTGCCGTGGTATTGCCGCCGGCCGCCGCCGCGATGGGCAATGCCGGACCGCACGGCTTCACCGAGGTGCTCTATGCTTACACTTCCGCGACCGGCAATAATGGATCGGCCTTCGCAGGCCTGTCCGGCAACTCTTTCTTCTACAATCTGACGCTCGCAAGCTCGATGTTCGTCGGCCGCTTCTTCATGATCATTCCGGCCATGGCGATCGCCGGCTCGCTGGCCGGCAAGAAGTCGATTCCGGCGTCAGCCGGCACTTTCCCGACCACGGGTGGCCTGTTCGTCGGCCTCGTCGTCGGTGTGATCCTCATCATCGGCGGTCTCACCTTCTTCCCGGCGCTCGCACTTGGCCCGATCGTCGAGCATCTGGCGATGAACGCCAACACCCTGTTCTGATCGGTCATTTGGAGTTTCACCATGGAAACCGTCCAAAAAATGAACAAGCGGACACCGGCCGCCACGATGCTCGATCCGAAGATCGTGATGCCCGCGATCGGGTCGGCCTTCCGCAAGCTCGATCCGCGGATCATGGTCAAAAGTCCGGTGATGTTCGTGGTGGAGGTCGTTGCCGCGCTGACGACCGTCATCTTCATTCGCGACCTCGCGACCGGCGGCGCAAATTCCGGCTTCACCTTCCAGATCATCCTCTGGCTGTGGTTCACCGTATTGTTCGCCAATTTCGCGGAGGCCGTCGCCGAAGGCCGCGGCAAGGCGCAAGCCGAATCGTTGCGAAAAACCCGTACCGAAAGCCAGGCCAAGCTGTTGGCCGGATCGGACACGACTTACCGCCTGGTGCCTGGCGCGAGCCTGAAGGTCGGCGACATCGTGCTGGTCGAGGCCGGTGACAACATCCCATCCGACGGTGAAGTGATCGAGGGCATCGCGTCGGTGAACGAAGCCGCGATCACCGGCGAATCGGCACCCGTGATCCGGGAGTCCGGCGGCGACCGCTCGGCCGTGACCGGCGGCACGCAGGTATTGTCGGACTGGATTCGCGTTCGCATCACCGCTTCGCAGGGATCGACCTTCATCGACCGCATGATCAAGCTGGTCGAAGGCGCCGAACGCCAGAAGACCCCGAACGAGATCGCGCTCAATATCCTGCTCGCGGGCCTCACCATCATTTTCGTGTTTGCGACCGTGACTATCCCGAGCTATGCGGCTTACGCCGGCGGCCGGATCTCGGTCGTCATCCTGGTCGCGCTGTTCGTCACGCTGATTCCGACCACCATCGGCGCGCTGTTGTCGGCGATCGGTATCGCCGGCATGGACCGTCTGGTGCGCTTCAACGTGCTTGCGATGTCGGGCCGCGCGGTGGAGGCCGCCGGCGACGTCGATACGCTCTTGCTCGACAAGACTGGCACCATCACGCTCGGCAACCGCCAGGCGACGGCGTTCCGCCCGATCCGCGGCGTCACTGAACAGGACCTGGCGGATGCAGCCCAGCTCGCTTCGCTCGCCGACGAAACACCCGAGGGGCGCTCGATCGTGGTGCTTGCCAAGGAAAAATACGGCATCCGGGGCCGCGATATGGCGGAATTGAAGGCGACGTTTGTTCCCTTCACCGCACAGACGCGCATGAGCGGCGTCGATGCCGGATCCTCCTCGGTGCGCAAGGGTGCGGTCGACGCCATCCTCAACTACGTCAGCGGCGGCAGCGTGGCACTGGCGGCGGCCTCGGGCGGGACGGTGCGGGCACTTCATCCGGCCGTCAGCCAGGAAGCCGAACGCGAGATTCGATCGATCGCCGACGAGATCGCCAAGACGGGCGGAACGCCGCTGGCGGTTGCCAAGGATAACCGTCTGCTCGGCATCGTGCAGCTCAAGGACATCGTCAAGGGAGGCATCCGCGACCGCTTCGCCGAGCTGCGCCGCATGGGCATTCGTACCATCATGATCACCGGCGACAACCCGATGACGGCGGCCGCGATCGCCGCGGAAGCGGGCGTCGATGATTTTTTGGCCCAGGCTACCCCCGAAGACAAGTTGAAACTCATCCGAGACGAGCAGGCCAAGGGCAAGTTGGTTGCGATGTGCGGCGACGGCACCAATGACGCGCCGGCGCTTGCGCAAGCCGATGTCGGCGTTGCCATGAATACCGGCACGCAAGCCGCGCGCGAAGCCGGCAACATGGTCGATCTCGACTCCAATCCGACCAAGCTGATCGAGGTGGTCGAAATCGGCAAGCAGCTGCTGATGACCCGAGGCGCGCTGACGACGTTCTCGATTGCCAACGACGTCGCCAAATATTTCGCGATCATTCCGGCGATGTTCCTGGCCTTCTATCCGCAGCTTGCCGTGCTCAACGTCATGCATCTGGCAAGCCCGCAAAGCGCCATCCTGTCGGCGATCATCTTCAACGCGCTGATCATCGTCGCGCTGATTCCGCTGGCCCTGAAGGGCGTGGCCTATCGCGCCGTCGGCGCCGGTGCGCTGCTGCGGCGTAACCTCATGGTCTACGGCGTGGGCGGCATCATCATTCCCTTTATCGGCATCAAGGCGATCGACCTCGTCGTCGCCGCCTTGCATCTGGCCTAGCTGTCATTGCGAGCGGAGCGAAGCAATTCATGCCCCGGCAATCACAAACTGGATTGCTTCGTCGCTTTGCTCCTCGCAATGACGGAGTTTACGGAGACTGAAAATGCTCAGAGAAATCCGCCCCGCCATCATCATTCTGGTCATGCTGACGCTGATCACGGGCCTTGCCTATCCGCTCGCCATGACGGAGGTCGCCGGCGCGATCTTTCCGAAACAGGCGCAGGGAAGCCTGGTCGAACGCGACGGCAAGGTGATCGGCTCGGCCCTGATCGGCCAGCAATTCAAGGACGACAAATATTTCCATGGCCGCCCTTCGGCGACCACGGCGCCGGACCCCGCCGATTCCACCAAGACGGTACCTGCGCCCTACAATGCGGCGAATTCCGGCGGGTCCAACCTCGGCCCGACCAGCAAGGCGCTCAACGACCGGATGAAGGAAGACGTCGAGAAACTAAGAGCGGAAAATCCTTCCGCGCGTATTCCCGTCGATCTCGTCACCACCTCGGCAAGCGGGCTCGACCCGGACATCTCGCCGGATGCCGCGCTGTTTCAGGTGCCGCGGGTCGCCAAGGCGCGCAACATGCCAGACGACCGCGTGCGCCAATTGGTGACGGAGAATACCTCCGGACGCCTTGTGGGGCTGTTCGGCGAGCCCAGGGTTAACGTGTTGGCGCTCAATCTGGCGCTGGATGCCGCCGCCAAATGATAGGATGGTCTTAGGGCCGTCTATGCCCGACTGAGCCTAAGGAATATATTGCCCCGATGGCCCAGCAGCAGCGCCGCGATTTCGAACAACGCCCTTCGCCGGAAGCCTTGCTGGAAGCGGCACGGCGCGAGAGCAGCTCCGCCGGGCGTCTGAAGATCTTCGTCGGCGCCGCGCCCGGCGTCGGCAAGACCTACGAGATGCTTCAGAGCGCGCACGCCCGGCGCAAAGCCGGTGTCGACGTCGTGGTTGGCATGGTCGAGACCCACGGACGGGCCGAGACGGACGCGTTGCTGCAAGGGCTCGAAGTCATCCCCCGCAAACGCATCCTTTATCGCGACCAGATGCTCGAGGAGATGGACCTCGATGCGCTGATCGCGCGGCATCCGCGGCTTGCGCTGGTCGATGAACTCGCCCACACCAACGCCCCCGGCGGCCGGCATCCGAAGCGCTATCTCGACGTCGAGGAGCTGCTTTCCCGCGGCATCGACGTCTATACCGCGGTCAATATCCAGCACATCGAGAGCCTCAACGATGTGGTGGCGCAGATCACGCATGTGCGGGTGCGTGAGACCGTGCCGGATTCGGTTTTCGATCGCGCCGACGCCATCGAACTGATCGATCTTACCCCTGACGACCTCATTCAGCGGCTGAAGGAAGGCAAGGTCTACGTCCCGAAACAGGCCGAGCGCGCGCTCGAGCATTACTTCTCGCCGGGCAATCTGACGGCGCTGCGCGAACTCGCGCTGCGGCGGACCGCCGAGCGGGTCGACGAGCAGCTGCTCACCCATATGCAGGCCAATGCGATCGCCGGGCCCTGGGCCGCCGGCGAGCGCATTCTGGTTTGCATCAGCGAGGACCCGCGCGCCGCGGGACTCGTGCGTTACACCAAGCGGCTTGCGGACCGGCTGCACGCGCCGTGGACCGCGCTCAGCATCGAGACGCGGCGCTCCTTGCGTTTAAGCGACGAAGAAACTGACCGGCTGGTCGACACTTTGCGCCTCGCCGAGGCGCTCGGCGGGGAGGCGCTCACCATTCCGGCCGTCGGACGGCGTATCGCCGACGACATTGTCGGTTTCGCGCAAGCCAACAATGTGACCCAGATCATCATCGGCAAGTCGACGCGCAGCTGGTGGTTCGAGCTCACGCGCGGCTCGGTGGTCCATGATCTGGTCCGCCGCGCAGGCAATATCAGCGTCAATGTGATTGCCGGCGAGGAGCTTGCCGCAGACCCGGTTCCGAAGAAGACCGTGCGCACCGTGGAACGCCATGAGCCGTTTCATCCCTGGCCGCACCTGATGGCGCTCCTGATCGTCGCCATCGGGCTTGGCGCAGCCGAACTGATCCAGCCGCTGTTCGGAATCGAGAATGTCGACCTGGTATTCCTCACCGCCGTGGTAGCGGTCGCGGTTCGCTACGGCCTGTGGCCGTCGCTACTGGCGAGCGTCGCGGCTTCACTTTCCTATAATTTCTTCTTCCTGCCGCCGATCTACACCTTCACGATCACCGAACCGACCAATGTCGCGGCATTTTTCTTCTTCATGCTGATCGCGGTTCTGGTCTCCAACGTCGCGGCAAGGGTACGAGCGCAGGCCGACACCGCGATCGGCCGGGTGCGGACGACGGAACTGCTTTACGCTTTCAGCCGCAAGCTCGCAGGCACCGCGACTCTCGACGACGTATTGTGGGCGACCGCCTATCAGACCGCCTTGATGCTGAAAGTTCGCGTGGTCCTGCTCTTGCCGGAAGACGGTGTCCTGACCGTGAAGGCCGGCTATCCGCCGGAGGACCAGCTCGACAAGGCGGACCTTGCCGCCGCCAACTGGGCCTGGGACAACGATCGCTCCGCCGGGCGCGGCTCCGATACGCTGCCGGGCGCCAAGCGCCTGTTCCTGCCGATGCGGACGGGACGGGGGTTAATCGGCGTCATCGGGATCGACAACGACAAGACCGGCCCGCTGCTGACGCCGGACCAGCGCCGCCTGCTCGATGCGCTGGTCGATCAGGGCGCGCTGGCGATCGAACGCGTGCTGCTCGTGGAAGACATGGATCGTGTCAAGCGCACGATCGAGTCCGACCGCCTGCGCTCGGCGCTTCTGACCTCGATCTCGCACGACCTCAAGACCCCGCTGGCGTCGGTGCTGGGCGCGGCCTCCACGATGCGCGATCTTTCGAGCGGGCTGACCGATACCCAAAAACGCGACCTGCTCGCGACCGTGATCGACGAATCCGAGCGGCTCAACCGTTTCATCGCCAATCTGCTCGATATGACCAGGCTCGAATCCGGCGCCGTCATGCCAAAGACCGCGCCTCACGACGTTGGTGAAATCATTGGCAGCGCGTTGCACCGCGCCAGCAAGATTCTCGTGCACCACAAGGTATCGCTCGAGCTCGACGCCGATTTGCCGATGCTTCAACTCGACGCGGTGCTGTTCGAACAGGCGCTGTTCAACCTGCTCGACAACGCCGCCAAATATGCGCCGCCCGACACCATGATCTCGATCAGGGGATGGCAGGACAAGAACTTCGTCACGCTGCAGATCGTCGACGAAGGCGAGGGTATTCCCCGCGCCGAACTGGAGAATGTGTTCGACAAGTTCTACCGCGCGCAGAAGGGCGACCACGTTCGCCCTGGCACCGGCCTTGGACTGGCGATTTCCCGCGGCTTCATCGAGGCGATGCACGGCACGATTTCCGCCGGCAACCGCGCTGACCGCAGTGGCGCGGTGCTGACGATCCGACTGCCCATCCCGGCGGCGTCAAATGCACTGGATACGGCCGCATGAGCGCCGCGCCCATCAAGGTCCTCGTCATCGACGATGAGCCGCCGATCCGAAAGTTGCTGCGCATGGGGCTGACCACGCAGGGCTACGAGATACTGGAAGCTCAAAATGGCAAGGTGGCGCTCGAATTGATGAATGAAGGCCCGGCGCTGATCATCCTCGACCTCGGACTGCCGGACATTCGGGGCCACGAGTTGCTGCGCATGATCCGCGGCCGCAACGACAGCGTTCCGATCGTGGTGCTGTCAAGCCGCGGCGACGAGGCAGGCAAGGTTCAAGCGCTCGATCTCGGCGCCGATGACTACCTGACAAAACCCTTCGGCATGGACGAACTGCTCGCCCGCATGCGCGCGGCGCTGCGCCACCAACTACAGGCGCATGGCGAGCGGCCGGTGTTTCGCTCCGGCGACCTGTCTGTCGACCTGGTACGCCGCATCGTCAAGGTCGGAGAGCGCGAGGTGAAGCTTTCGCCCAAGGAGTACGATCTGCTGCGCGTGCTGGTGCAGCACGCCGGCAAGGTGCTGACCCACCGGTTTCTGCTCAGGGAGCTGTGGGACGAAATGACCGACGCACAATATTTGCGGGTTTATGTGCGGCAGCTCAGGCAGAAGATCGAGACCGATCCGGAGCGCCCGCAATTCGTATTGACCGAAACCGGGATCGGATATCGGCTCAAGGCGCAGGATTAGAGTTTGATCCCGTCAGACCGGTGAAGCCTTAATTGCGTCGGCGGCAACATCACCCGCAAGGCCAGCTAAATGCTTTGAACTTACTTCCGCTTGACCCGAAGCGGACCTCTGTTTCGCAATCCGAAGGCACGCGATTGCGGCGCGCCCCATCAACCACTCGCTAGGCCCGCCATAACCTGCAGCAGCGGCTGAGGCCCGACCGAGACCTGCCCTATAAACGGTTCGTCATGAGCCAGTATCAGTAGGATAGATGCGGCGATGCCGGTCGCAAAGGCTCCCATGCTGATTGTCGAAGCAAGCCGGTTGTCGCTGTGAACGACCGCGATCGCGAGCAGCGCGCAAGCGGCCTGCAGGAGAAGACAAGCCCATTTCGTCAGATTAACGTGAGATCGGCTAACCAGAATGCGCTGGCGGCGCGCTTCCAATGCATTTTCAAGCGACGTGGCGATCTCGCGCTGTGCAATTTGCTGACCTGGATTGTTGGGCGATAAGGCAAGGGTTTGCTGGAGGGCTTCGGTGAGTGGTGCAGGGCTGATGCTCAGTGTAGCCGCATGCCGAACCATCATCGGCCACTCCTTGTTGGCGGTGTCTTCAATGTAACGCCGAACGAGGCTTCGCAGTTGCGCCTCTGGCTCTCCTGGAAAGGCAGCGGCAAGAATCAAAACCGATTTCAGGGCGCTGGCCTCGCGATTCACTGCAGCACTTGCATGATCGTTGTCACTCCAGACCTGCGCAGCTGTAAACGCCACAAAGAGGCCGAAAATGATGCCCAGCGGCGAGAGCATTCCCGGCGAGACAGCCTTGAACGCGCGTACACGTTCGCCGGTCGCGAGCATCCCGATAACAGTTTGTACCAGGATCGCAAAGAGATAGGTGGCGCTGAAGACAACGATTGCCATCCATATCAATGGAAGATTGTGAAGCCAGTTGCTCATAGTCTGTCTCCTGCCCGCATTGAAGGCGCCCATGGACGATCCTTGGTTTCCTCTATCATGTTAGATCAGCGCGAGAATAGATCAGAAAAAGCTCTGCTTTGCGCTTGGCCCGATTTGAAATTTTTCAGCGAACGTGTGCCGTTTCGTGGAAGGGAAACTAGTCGGCATTTGGCCCTTCGCGTCACTTCGGTGCGGTGCGGAATTTGGTCGCAATCGGGGCATAGCGGACATCATCAAACCGCGCCGATCAAACTCGGTTTATAAGTCCCGATCCAACAACCGGGACGCATTGGCGGCCTGGCGGAATAAGCGCTGCAATTCTCCGGCCACCTTTAACCAATCCATGCTTGAGTTTCAGAATATTTCCAAATACTGCGGAACGTCGGTCCACGCCGTATGTTGCCTTGACGGCGACGGAATCTTCGCGAGGAGCGGGACAGTCACCATCGCGACCAAGGCGGCGTAACGCCCGCCTAGTCGCGGT
>Ga0070710_10001141_pt1 | contig 12594 bp, 11 predicted proteins | sample LARL52metaG_FD_65454 | JGI IMG/M metagenome (GOLD analysis project Ga0070710, IMG submission 65454) | Corn, switchgrass and miscanthus rhizosphere microbial communities from Kellogg Biological Station, Michigan, USA - LAR L5-2 metaG | ecosystem: Host-associated > Plants > Roots > Rhizosphere ... | reverse complement strand
GCTGGTCACGCGCATGGCGTTGGCTCCTTCCTGGTGATCCGGGTGGTCGGGGTGGCGGGCGGTCAGCCCCAGCTGGTCACGCGCATGGCGTTGGCTCCTTCCTGGTGATCCGGGTGGTCGGGGTGGCGGGCGGTCAGCCCCAGCTGGTCACGCGCATGGCGTTGGCTCCTTCCTGATCGGCGTGGTCGCGGCGCTGGCGGGCGGTCAGCCCCAGCTGGTGACGCGCATCGGCATGGCTCCTTCCTGGCCAGATGACCATGCACCAGACTTCCGAAGCAGGTACGTACTGGCGCATAGCACGCATTACGGTCTCACGGGCGATAGTGCCAGGGTTGGACGATTTTTCAACAGATCCCGTCCTTGTCCAGCAACTCTGCGGTCAGCAGGTAACCTTGAGCGACGAATGTACGTGGTAACCCCAAAGGTGGTGTCAGTGCGTAATGGGGGCTTGACAGTGGGCGCACTGCTTCTGTGACAATGCGGGGCAAAGGTCTGTCCGCCTGCGAGGGCCGGCCCTCGCAGCGCCACAGTCTGCCTGCTCCGGAGGAAAGCGTGCCGCCTGTCGCCTGCAAACTTCTGCATGCGAGATTGCGGGCTGTCCGGGCCTGGCCCCTGTGGGAGTTGCCTCGCTGGCTCGTCGCCTTCATCTGCACGGTCTGCGCGGTCTATGCAGCGGCCGTGGGCCTGGCCGCGGCGACGGCCCGCTACAGCCTGCACGACGGCCTCTTGTTCGGCGCGCTGCTGCTGTGCATCGCGGCCACCGTCGAGCTGACCAAGCGGAGCGGGGAGAACGCCGGAGTTATCAAGGATGTCTATGCGGTCTGGGGATTGCCGCTCGCCATCCTGCTGCCGCCGGTGTACGCATTGCTCGCGCCCATCGTGCAGTTCACGCTGACCCAGTGGCGGATCAGGCGCATACCGCTGCACCGGAGGGTCTTCAGCGCGGCTGCCGTCGGCATCTCCTTCGGCGCGGCGTCGCTGACCTTCCACCTGGTGGCCCGGGATCTCGGCCATGCGGTCGGCGGGGTTGGCATTCATAGCTCTGTGTGGCTCATCGTCGTGGCTGGTGCCGCGACGGTCCAGTGGGCAGTGAACGCGATGCTTGTCCTGCCTGCGATCAAAGCGTCGGACCCCGCCTTGCGTGTCCGGGACATGCTCCTGGCCCGGGAGAAGGTGCAGAACGATGTCGTCGAACTGTGTGTGGCCGTCCTGGTCGTGCTCGGCATGGCCATCAGCCCTCTCACCATCGTCTTCGCGCTGCCCTTCGTGACCCTGCTGCAGCGTTCCGTCCGGCATACGCAGCTGCTGAACGCCTCGCGCGTCGATTCCAAGACGGGCCTGCTGAACGCGGGCACCTGGGAACGGGAAGCTGCCTCTGAGGTCGCGCGTGCTGTCCGTACTCGTACCCCGCTGGCGCTGGTCGTGATCGATGTCGATCACTTCAAGCAGGTCAACGATCTGCATGGGCACCTGGCGGGAGACAAGGCTCTGCGGGCTATTGCGCACACTTTGCGTATCTTCTTGCGGGAGTATGACCTGGCTGGCCGGTTTGGCGGCGAAGAGTTCGCGCTGCTGCTTCCGCAGACGAGCGCGGCCGACGCCCGCCAGATCGCCGAGCGCCTGCGGGGGCATATCGCCGCCACGCCGATCAGCGTCACGGACGACCCAGGCGCTGATCCACTTCAGGTTACTGTCTCCATCGGAGTGGCTGCGCTGGGCGTGAGCTGGGACAGGGGTACTGGCAGCCAGCTCACCGACCTGCTGGCCGGAGCGGACAATGCGTTGTATCGAGCCAAGAACGCGGGCCGCAACCAGGTGTGGATGGTCACCGACACCGGGACCGCCGGCGCCACGTCTGGGCAGCAGGGTAGCCTGACCAGCTAACCCGCCGGGCGTTCTCGGCGAATCCGGGCCTTCCCGGGAAATAGAGCCCGCCGGATTACGGCGAGGCGGTCGACGCCGGGTTGGGCAGCACAGCCAGGACTTCGGCCGGGCCCTTGGTGCACTTCGACACGTCGCCGGTGCGCAGTATCTCCGGCGTGTCAAACCCCGAGCAGACCCAGCCCCGCACGCTGACCGGGCCGCCGCCGCCGTTCCCGGGCGCGTGGCCCGAGGCCAGCGCGGCCGCGTAGGCCTTCTCGATCTTCAGCGCGGCGCCGCAGCTGGCCGGCCCGTGCGCGATCTCCACCAGTACCGGAACACCCGCTGCCGTCTTGCCCTGGCCACACGCATGACCGGTCGCGGAGGGCATCGGGGACTGCGTGCCGGGCGTGCCCGCCGCGGACTGCGCCGTCCCGCTCGCGCCGCACCCAGTCAGCAGGGCCAGGGCCAGGGCGGCGGGGAAAGCCGCGCCGGCGGGCCGCACGGGGGAACGGCGCATGGGGGGTCTCCTTTCGAGGCCCCTCATCATGCCGTTACCCCAGCCGCCCTCCGACGCCGGCTCCCCGTGACGGGCACGCCCCCGAGTGCGCCCGTGCAGGCCGTTGCCGACCCTTTGGGGTTGCCAACCCTGCCCGGCTTTGGCCCGCGGGAAACACAACTTGCATAACTAGTCACCACACTGCATAATTTTGCGAGTACGGCCGGGAGCCAGGCCCGGGCACGGCATATCTGCGCGGCCAGCGGCCGCAGGAGGACACGATGGGAATCCGGGTCGCCGTGGCCGGTGCCAGCGGTTACGCCGGGGGAGAGCTGCTCCGCCTCATCGCCGCCCACCCTGACCTCGAACTTGGCCCGGTGACCGCGGGCAGCAGCGCGGGTGCCCCAGTAACCGACCTTCATCCGCAGCTGGCCGGGCTGGCCGGCCGGGCCTTCGAGCCCACCGAGCCCGGCCGCCTGGCCGCGGCGGACCTGATCTTCCTCGCCCTGCACCACGAGGAGTCCGCGGCCCTGGCCGCCCGCCTCCCGGCCAGCACCGCGGTCATCGACCTGAGCGCCAGCTTCCGGCTGGCCGACCCGGCTGACTGGGCCACGTTCTACCAGACCGAGCACGCCGGGCAGTGGGTGTACGGGCTGCCCGAGCTGCCCGGCGGCCGGGCGCGGATCAGGGCCGCGCGCCGGGTGGCCGCGCCCGGCTGCTACGCGACCGCCACCATCCTGGCGCTGGCCCCGCTGCTGGCCGCGGGCCTGGCTGAGCCGGCCGACCTGGTGGTGGTGGCCGCGTCCGGCACCTCCGGCGCGGGCCGCGCGCCGCGCCATTCGCTGCTGGCCAGCGAGGTGATGGGCGCAGTCAGCGGATACCAGGTCGGCGGTGTGCACCGGCACACGCCGGAGATCGAGCAGGCCCTGGCCGGGGTGGCCGGGAGCCGTCCCACCCTGTCGTTCACCCCGCTGCTCGCCCCCATGCCGCGGGGCATCCTGGCCACCTGCACCGCCCGGCTCAGCCCGGGCCCGGCCGGGCCGGGCCCGCGGCACGCGCTGGCCACGGCTTACGCGGGCGAGCCGTTCATCCGGGTGCTGCCCGACGGCCAGTGGCCCAGCACCGCGTCCACCGCCGGGTCCAACGCCGTGCACCTCCAGGCCGCGGCCGACCAGCACGCGGGCCGGGCGGTGGTGGTATCCGCCCTGGACAACCTGGTCAAGGGCGCGGCCGGGCAGGCCATCCAGATCGCCAACCTGATGCTCGGCCTGCCGGAGAGCGCGGGCCTGACCATGAATGGAGTCGCCCCATGACACCCGCTCCGGCGCTGGCCACCGGGACCAGGCCATGAGCGTCACCGCGCCGCTGGGCTTCCGCGCGGCCGGGGTGGCCGCAGGCCTCAAATCAACCGGTGAGCGGGACGTCGCCGTGGTGCTCAACGACGGGCCGTCCCGGGCCGCCGCCGCGGTGTTCACCGCGAACCGGGTCAAGGCCGCGCCGGTGCTGTGGACCCAGCAGGTCGTCCGCGGCGGCCGGGTCCGGGCGGTGGCGCTCAACTCGGGCGGGGCGAACGCCTGCACCGGGCCGCTCGGCTTCCAGGACACCCACGCCACCGCGGAACGGCTGGCGGCGGTGCTGGGCGCAGCGGCCGGCCCGGACGGGGAGTCCGCGGGGGAGGTCGCGGTCTGCTCCACCGGCCTGATCGGCGAGCGGCTGCCGATGGACCGGCTGCTCGGCGGGATCGACGCGGCCGTGGCCGACGCGTCCCGCAGCGGCGGCACCACCGCGGCCGACGCGATCCGCACCACCGACCGGGTCAGCAAGATCGCTTTTCACCGGGCCGCCGGTTACACGATCGGCGGGATGGCCAAGGGGGCCGGCATGCTCGCCCCCGGCCTGGCCACCATGCTGTGCGTGCTCACCACCGACGCCGACCTGCCCGCCGGTGACCTGGACCGGGCGCTGCGCGCGGCCACCGCGGTGACCTTCGACCGGCTGGACACCGACGGCTGCATGTCCACGAATGACACGGTGCTGCTGCTGGCCAGCGGTGCCGCCGGGGCCAGTCCCGGCCCGGGCAGCTTCGCCGCGGCGCTCACCGAGGTGTGCGCCGATCTGGCCCGGCAACTGCAGGCGGACGCCGAGGGGGCCAGCAAGCTGATCGCGGTCGAGGTGGTGGGCGCGGCCAGCGAGCCGGACGCGGTCAGCGCTGGCCGCGCGGTGGCCCGGTCCAGCCTGCTCAAGTGCGCCATCGCCGGGGAGGACCCGAACTGGGGCCGGGTGCTGTCCGCGGTGGGCACCACCGGCGCGCAGTTCGAGCCGGACCGGCTCAGCGTGGCCATCAACGGCGTCTGGGTGTGCCGGAACGGGTGCGCCGGCGACGACCGGTCCAAGGTCGACCTGAGCCGCCGGAACGTGACGATCATCGTCGACCTGTCCGCCGGGCCGCACGCCGCCACCATCCGGACCACCGACCTGACCGCCGCGTACGTGCACGAGAACTCGGCCTACTCGACATGACCACGCCACTGCCGCCGCCCGCTGCCGGCCGGGGGGACGCGGCCACCGCCCCGGCCAAGGCGGCCACGCTCATCGAGGCGCTGCCCTGGCTCAGCCGGTTCCACGGCCGGACCGTGGTGGTCAAGTACGGCGGGAACGCGATGACCGACGACGCGCTGCGTGTCGCGTTCGCGCAGGACATGGTGTTCCTCCGGCACGCCGGGCTGCGCCCGGTCGTGGTGCACGGCGGCGGCCCGCAGATCTCCGCGCACCTGGACCGGCTGGGCGTGCCGACCACGTTCCGGGCCGGCCTGCGGGTCACCTCACCGGAGGCCATGGACGTGGTCCGGATGGTGCTGACCGGCCAGGTGAACCGGGATCTGGTCGGGCTGATCAACCGGCACGGGCCGTTCGCGGTCGGCCTGTCCGGCGAGGACGCCAACATGTTCACCGCCAGCCGCCGCGGCGCCGTGGTGGACGGCGAGCCGGTGGATCTGGGCCTGGTCGGCGAGATCGACGCCGTCGATCCCGGGGCGGTGCTGGCCCTGCTCCGCGATGGCCGCATCCCGGTGGTGTCCAGCGTCGCCCGCGGCACCGGCGGGGAGATCTACAACGTCAACGCGGACACCGCGGCCGCCGCGCTGGCCGCCGCCCTGGGCGCGGCCAAGCTGGTGGTGCTCACCGATGTGGCGGGCCTGTACCCGGACTGGCGCGACGGCGAGCACGCCGCCCACCGCGAGGTGATCAGCCTGCTCACCGCGGCCGAACTGGCCGCGCTGCTGCCCGGCCTGGACGCCGGGATGATCCCGAAGATGGAAGCCTGCCTGCGGGCGGTGCGCGGCGGGGTACCCCAGGCGCACGTGCTGGACGGCCGGCTGCCGCACGCCGTGCTGCTGGAGATCTTCACCGATTCCGGGATCGGCACCATGGTCGTCCCCGGCCCGGTGACCGCCGGGACGGGCGTGACCGCCGGGACGGGGGTGGCCCGGTGACCGCTACCGAGCTGCTGCAGGCCCGGTTCGCGGCCGCGCTCATGCCGAACTACGGGATCCCGCCGGTGGCGCTCAGCCACGGCCAGGGCTGCCTGGTGTGGGACGTGGACGGGCGGGAGTACACCGACCTGATCGCGGGCATCGCGGTCAGCTCGCTGGGGCACGGCCACCCGGCCATCACCGGCGCGGTGAGCCGCCAGGTGGGCTCGCTCGCGCACAGCTCCAACCTGTTCCTGCACGAGGGTGAGGTGGCGCTGGCCGAGCGGCTGCTCGGGCTGCTCGGCGGGCCGGCCGGCGGCCGGGTGTTCTTCGCCAACTCAGGTACCGAGGCCAACGAGGCCGCGATCAAACTGGCCCGCCGCCAGCAGGGTCCCGGGCGGCCGGTATTCGTCGCCGCCGAGGGTGGCTTCCATGGCCGCACCATGGGGGCACTGGCGCTGACCGGGAAGAGTGCCATCCGGGAAGCGTTCGGCCCGTTCGGGGTTTCGGTGCGGTTCGTGCCCTACGGGGACGAGGCGGCGCTGCGGGCGGCCACCCGGGCGGACTGTGCCGCGGTATTCCTGGAGCCGTCGCTGGGCGAAGGCGGGGTCGTGCCGCCGCCCGCTGGCTACCTGGCCGCGGCGCGCGCGGCGTGTGACGAGGCCGGCGCGCTGCTGGTACTGGATGAGATCCAGAGCGGGATCGGCCGCACCGGAACGTGGTTCGCCCACCAGGCGGAGGGCGTGCGGCCAGACGTGCTCACCCTGGCCAAGGGCCTGGGCGGCGGGCTGCCCATCGGCGCGTGCATCGGGCTCGGTGCCGCCGGGACCGCGCTGCGCAAGGGAGATCACGGCAGCACGTTCGGCGGCAACCCGGTCGCCTGCGCCGCGGCCCTGGCCGTGCTGGACACGATCGAAGCCGACGGGCTGCTGGCCCGGGCCACGGCCACCGGCCAGCAGCTGGCCAGCGGCCTGGCCGGGCTCGGCCACCCGCTGCTGGGCAGCGTGCGCGGCCGGGGCCTGTGGCTGGCCGCGGTGCTGACCGCGCCGCGGGCAGCCGAGGTGGAAGCGGCCGCCCGGGCCGCGGGCTATCTGGTGAACGCGGTGCAGCCGGACGCGGTGCGGCTGGCCCCGCCGCTGATCCTGGACGCCGGGCAGGCGGCCGCGTTCCTCGCCGCCCTGCCTGCCATCCTCGACCGGGCTGGGCTGCCCGAAGACATGGCCGCGGCTCCCGGAGGCTCACGATGACCCGCCACTTCCTGCGCGACGATGACCTCAGCCCGGCCGAGCAGGCGGCCGTGCTCGACCTGGCCGACCAGATGAAAGCCGACCGGTTCGGCCACCGGCCGCTGGCCGGGCCGCAGACCGTGGCCCTGCTGTTCGACAAGCCATCCACCCGGACCCGGCTCTCGTTCGCGGTGGGCATCGCTGACCTGGGCGGCCAGCCGCTGATCATCGACGCGCAGACGTCCCAGCTCGGCCGGGGCGAGCCCGCCAGTGACAGCGCCCGGGTGCTGAGCCGCCAGGTGGCCGCGATCGCCTGGCGCACGTTCAGCCAGGGCCGGCTGGCCGAGCTGGCCGCGGCCAGCAGCGTGCCGGTGATCAACGCGCTGACCGACCGCTTCCACCCCTGCCAGGTGCTGGCCGACCTGCAGACGATCCGCGCCGCGCGCGGCCCGCTGGCCGGGCTGACCGTCACCTTCCTCGGCGACGGCGCGAGCAACATGGCGCATTCCTGGCTGCTCGGCGGGGCCACCGCCGGGCTGCACGTGCGGATCGCCGCGCCGCCGGCCTACCGGCCGGATGCCGCGGTACTGGCCGACGCCACCCGGCTGGCCGCCCAGACCGGCGGCTCGGTGCAGGTCACCGGGGACGCCAAGGCGGCCTGCGCGGACGCGGACGCGCTGGCCACCGACGTATGGACGTCGATGGGGCAGGAAGGCCAGGAGGCGGGCCGGGCCGCCGCGCTCCGGCCCTACCAGCTCGATGAGGAGAAGCTGGCCCTGGCCGGGCCTGGCTGTGTGGTGCTGCACTGCCTGCCCGCGCACCGCGGTGAGGAGATCACCGCCGCGGTGCTGGACGGCCCGAATAGCGCGGTCTGGGACGAGGCGGAGAACCGGCTGCATGCGCAGAAGGCCCTGCTCACCTGGCTGCTGGCCAGCGCACCGCTGGGCGGTGCCCGGTGACCCCGGTCAGCCCGGTGACCAAGACCGCCCGGCAGGCGCAGATCACCGGCATCCTGGGCAGCGCCGCCGTGCGCTCCCAGGAGGAACTGGCTGAGCTGCTGGCCCAGCGCGGCGTCCGGGTCACCCAGGCCACGCTGTCCCGTGACCTGGACGAGCTCGGTGCGGTGCGGCTGCGCGGGACGGACGGGGCCCTGGTGTACGCGCTGCCCGGTGAGCCGGGCGGGCCCGGTTCGCGGCCCGGCGGGCTGGCCGCCGGCGGGCCCGGCGAGGCCGCCCGGCCCGCCCGGGAGGTGCCCGCCGGGGTCCGTGGCGGGCTGGGCCCGCTGGCCCGCCGGGGGCGGGGCGGCCTGGCCCGGCCGGACCGGGATCCGCCTGGCCGGCTGGCCCGGATCGCCGCCGAATTCCTGCTCAGCGCGGAGGCCAGCGCCAACCTGGTGGTGCTGCGCACCCCGGCGGGCGCGGCGCAGTTCCTCGCCTCGGCCATCGACCACGCGGCCTGGCCGTCGATCCTCGGCACCGTGGCCGGCGACGACACGGTGCTGGTCATCGCGCGGGACCCGGCCGGCGGCGCGGAGGTGGCCCGCTCCCTGCTGCGCCTGGCGGAACGCCGGAATTTAGCTCATGACCAGGACCTGGCGGACAGCCTCGCATGACCCCGGGACCGGCCCCCGGTTCCCCGGCCTGACCTGCAGCCCAACATCGATGAAAAGAGATGAACCATGACCCAGCGCGTAGTACTCGCCTACTCCGGCGGCCTGGACACCTCGGTGGCCATCGGCTGGATCGCCGAGCAGACCGGGGCCGATGTCATCGCCCTGGCGGTGGACGTCGGGCAGGGCGGTGAGGACCTGGAGACCATCCGCCAGCGGGCGCTGGCCTGCGGCGCGGCCGCGGCCGAAGTGGCCGACGTGCGCGCCGAGTTCGCCGCGGACTACTGCGTGCCCGCGCTGCACGCCAATGCCCTGTACATGGAGCGCTACCCGCTGGTCTCGGCGCTGTCCCGGCCGCTGATCGTGAGCCATCTGGCCCGGGTCGCCCGCGAGCACGGGGCCGGGGTGGTGGCGCACGGCTGCACCGGCAAGGGCAACGATCAGGTGCGGTTCGAGGTCGGGCTGGCCGCGGTCGCCCCGGAGGTGACGGTGCTGGCGCCGGTCCGTGACTCGGGGATGACCCGGGACAAGGCGATCGCGTTCGCCGAGGAGAAGGGGCTGCCGATCGACGTGACCTCACGGTCCCCGTACTCCATCGACCAGAACCTGTGGGGCCGCGCGGTGGAGACCGGGTTCCTGGAGGACATCTGGAACGCCCCCATCGAGGACGTCTACGACTACACCGCTGACCCGGCCGTGCCCCGTGACCCCGACGAGCTGGTGCTCAGCTTCGCCGAGGGGGTGCCGGTGGCCATCGACGGCCGCGAGCTGACGCCGCTGGAGCTCATCACCGAGCTCAACCAGCGGGCCGGCGCGCAGGGCGTCGGCCGGCTCGACCTGGTCGAGGACCGGCTGGTCGGCATCAAGAGCCGCGAGGTGTACGAGGCGCCCGGGGCCATCGCGCTGATCACCGCGCACCAGGAACTGGAGAACGTGTGCGTGGAGCGCGACCTGGCCCGGTTCAAGCGCCAGGTCGAGCAGCGGTGGACCGAGCTGGTCTACGACGGGCTGTGGTTCTCCCCGCTCAAGCGCTCGCTGGACGCGTTCCTTGGCGCGGCGGCCAAGCACGTGACCGGCGATGTCCGGCTGAAGCTGCACGGCGGGCGGGCGGTGGTCACCGGCCGGCGCAGCCGGGTCTCGCTGTACGACTACAAGCTGGCCACCTACGACACGGGCGACACCTTCGACCAGACCCTGGCCAAGGGGTTCGTCGAGCTGTGGGGCCTGCCCAGCCGGATCGCGGCCATGCGCGACGCCGGTTCGGCCGGCTGACCCCCGGCTCCTGGCGTGCTGACCCGCTGGCCCCTGGCATGATGGCGCGCGTGGAGCAGAACGCAGGGCCAGGAGCGGACGGCATGCCCGAAGAGCGCACCCCAACCCGGCTGTGGGGCGGCCGGTTCGGGTCCAGCCCGGCCGAAGCGCTGGCCCGGCTGTCGGTCAGCGTCCAGTTCGACTGGCGGCTGGCCCCCTACGACCTGCTCGCCTCGCGCGCGCACGCCCGGGTGCTGCACCGGGCCGGCCTGCTGGACGACCGGGAGGCCGCCCGGCTGCTGGCCGCGCTGGACAGCCTGGCGGCGGCGTGCCAGGCCGGCACGTTCCGGCCGGACGCCGCGGACGAGGACGTGCACACCGCGCTGGAACGCGGCCTGCTGGAGCGGGTCGGCTCGCTCGGCGGCAAGCTGCGGGCCGGCCGCAGCCGCAACGACCAGGTCGCCACGGACCTGCGGCTCTACCTGCGCGACCACGCACGGCGCGTGGTGTCCCGGGTGGCCGAGCTGGAAACGGCCCTGCTGGCCCAGGCCGGGCAGCAGCTGACCACGCCCGCGCCGGGCATGACCCACCTGCAGCACGCCCAGCCGGTGGTGTTCGCGCACCAGCTGCTGGCCCACGCCCAGGCGCTGGCCCGGGACGTCAGCCGGCTGCGCGACTGGGACAAGCGGGCCGCGGTCAGCCCGCTGGGCGCGGGCGCGCTGGCCGGCTCGTCGCTGCCGCTGGACCCGGAGGCGGTCGCGGCCGAGCTCGGCTTCGACCGGGCCGCGCCGAACTCCATGGACGCGGTCAGCGACCGGGACTTCGCCGCCGAGTTCTGCTTCGCGGCCGCCCTGCTCGGCGTGCACCTGTCCCGGCTGGGCGAGGAGATCGTGCTCTGGGCCACGTCCGAGTTCGGCTGGGTGGAAATCGACGACGCCTACGCGACCGGCTCGTCGATCATGCCGCAGAAGAAGAACCCCGACGTGGCCGAGCTGGCCCGGGGCAAGGCCGGCCGGCTGATCGGCGGCCTCACCGGGCTGCTCACCACGCTCAAGGGCCTCCCGCTGACCTACAACCGGGACCTGCAGGAGGACAAGGAACCGGTCTTCGACGCGGTGGACACGCTGCTGCTCGTGCTGCCCGCGCTGGCCGGCCTGGTCAGCACGCTGCACATCAATACCGAACGGCTGTCGCGGGGTGCGAGTACCGGGTTCGCGCTCGCGACCGACCTGGCTGAACTGCTGGTCCGGCGCGGTGTCCCGTTCCGCGAGGCGCACGAGGTGGTCGGTCACCTGGTGGTGTGGTGCCAGGTGCACGACTGCGACCTGCCTGAGGTGAGCGACGAGGACCTGGCCAAGATCTCCGAGCACCTCACCCCGGACATCCGCGAGGTGCTGACCACGGCGGGCGCACTGGCCGCCCGCAGCGCGCCCGGCGGCACCGCGCCGGACCGGGTGGCCGAGCAGCTCGCCGCGCTGCGCGCGGAAGTGGACGAGCACGCCGCCTGGGCGGCGCGCTGACTGTGGTGGCGTGACCGTGCTGCCGGACCCGCTGCTGCCGCGCGAGTTCTTCGCCGGCCATTCGCTGCAGGTCGCCCCGGATCTGCTGGGCTGCGTGCTGGAGCATGAGACCGCCGATGGCCTGGTCGCGGTGCGGCTGACCGAGGTCGAGGCGTACGAGGGCGCCGCCGACCCGGCCTCGCACGCCTACCGGGGTCGCACCGCGCGCAACGCGGTCATGTTCGGGCCGCCTGGGCACGCGTACGTGTACTTCACCTACGGCATGCACTTCTGCGTGAACCTGACCTGCCTGCCGCCCGGCACGGCCTCGGCCATCCTGCTGCGGGCGGGGGAGGTCATCGAGGGGGTGCCGCTGGCGGCCGCGCGCCGGACGGCCCGCCGGGCGGGGCGCCCGGCCGTGCCCGGCCGGGAGCTGGCCCGCGGGCCAGCCCGGCTGTGCCAGGCCCTGGGCATCGACCGGGCCCAGGACGGTGCCGACGTGTGCGACCCCACGTCCGCGCTGCGGATCCGCGCTGCCACCGGTGGCGCTGGCCGCCGGGCCGCGGTCAGCCACGGCCCGCGGGTCGGGGTGAGCAGCGCGGCCGGCCGGCCGTGGCGGTTCTGGCTGACCGGGGACCCGACCGTGTCCGTGTACCGGCCGTACGTCCCGCGGGTGCGGCCCAAAGCAGTTTCACCTTCGGCCGGCGAAGGTGGCACGATGAGCCGGTGACCGACATCATCGACGAGCTGGCCTGGCGCGGGCTGGTCTCGCAGTCCACCGACCTCGACGAGCTGGGCCAGGCGCTCGACGCGGGACCGGTCACCCTGTACGGCGGTTTCGACCCGACCGCGCCCGGGCTGCACATCGGCAACCTCGTCCTGCTGCTCACCATGCGCCGCCTCCAGCTGGCTGGGCACCGGCCGATCGCCCTGGTCGGCGGGGCGACCGGGCTGATCGGGGACCCCAGCGGCAAGTCGGCCGAGCGGGTGCTCAACTCCCGGGAGACGGTCGCCGAGTGGGTGGAGCGGATCCGCGGCGAGGTATCCCGTTTCCTTGACTTCAGCGCCGAGGCCAACCCGGCGCTGGTCGTCAGCAACCTGGACTGGACGGCGCCGCTGTCGGCCCTGGAGTTCCTCCGCGACGTCGGCAAGCACTTCCCGGTGAGCCAGATGCTCAGCC
>Ga0070710_10001139_pt1 | contig 12601 bp, 10 predicted proteins | sample LARL52metaG_FD_65454 | JGI IMG/M metagenome (GOLD analysis project Ga0070710, IMG submission 65454) | Corn, switchgrass and miscanthus rhizosphere microbial communities from Kellogg Biological Station, Michigan, USA - LAR L5-2 metaG | ecosystem: Host-associated > Plants > Roots > Rhizosphere ... | reverse complement strand
GACCAGCCCGCCCGGCCCGGTCTCCATCGGGACCGACACCATCGAGGTGAAGTCGCGCCCGCGCAGCGATTCGAAGGGCTTGTAGCGGGGATCGGATTCCTTGTCGTGGCTGATCACCACGGGCTGGCGGTGGCTGGCCACCCAACCGGAGATGCCCTGCCCGAGCGGCAGCCGGATCTTGCCGACCTCGGCATCGAACGGGGGTGTCGCCCCGGCGAGCGTCAGCGACCGGTCGGTGTCGTCGAGCACGTGCACGAAGCACACATCGCTGGCGGTGGCGGCGGTGATCATCCGCGCCGCCGCAGCGGCGAGCGGTTCGACGCCGGGGCCCTTCGAGGCGGCCTGGATCAGCTCGCGCAGGAGCGCGAGCTCGCGGTCGGCGTCGACGAGGTCTCGAACGGCATTCGGTGGGCGTGGCTTCATTGATAAATGCCCTCCCGTAGCGCGGTCGCCACGGCGCCGGTTCGGTCGCTGACGCCGAGCTTGCGGTAGATGGACCGCAGGTGGGACTTGACGGTCTCGTCGCCGATGACCAGTTTGGTGGCGATGGCACGGTTGGAAAGCCCGTTGACGACGAACGACAGGATCTCGCTTTCGCGCTGTGTCAGCCCCTGCCGGGCCCCCGGCCAGAATTCGTCGCGCTGCAACCGCGCCGCCGTGTCAACCGCCCTCGCGGCCATGCCCGGGTCGATCGCGGTCTCGCCGCCCTGCACGAACTCGAGCTGACGGACCAGTTCGTCGCTGCTGATGCTCTTCAGCAGATAGCCCGACGCTCCGACGCGCAGGGCCTGGAAGAGGTACTGCTCGTCGTCGTAGACCGACAGCATCACGACCTTGCGCTTCGGGTCCCGCTCGCGCAGCTGCAGGCACAGGTCCAGCCCGCTGGACCCCTGCATGCGGACGTCGCACAGCACGATGTCGGGGTCGAGCTCGGCGATCACGCTGAGCGCCCGCTCAGCGCCAACGGCCTGTCCGACCACCTGTACGCGGTCCTCGAACGCCGCAAGCATCGCCTTGAGGCCCTCGATGACCATCTCGTGGTCATCGACCAGCACAAGCCGCACCGGATGGCCATTGGGCGTCATGGCACCACCTTAGAGCTGGGATTTCGCCGGGTCGAAGAACTTGGCCTGCCCGATCCCCCAATTGGGGGAGGACCGATGGCTGTGAGGTGGGCCACCCTTATCCGCATGCCTACAACGCAGGAGAAATCGTGGCGCGCAGGTCGCTTCTGGTGGGATGCCACCGCGCCGACTCAAAGCGTTGTGTATCCGCTGCGAGCCGTGATCTTCGACCTCGACGCCCTGACCGACATCGAATGCGACGGTCACCGCGTGGCGTTCAATGCCGCCTTCGCGACGCACGGCCTGGACTTCCAGTGGTCCGTCGGCCGCTACCGGCAGCTGCTGGCCCTCACTGACGAGCGGCAGCGCGTCTCTGCAGAGCTACGCAAGCGCGGCATCGCCACGGAGTGCGACGTGCTCACCGAGTTGCTTGCCGACGAGATCTACGCGACCAAGGCCATGATGTTCGAGGAGTTGGTCCGCGACGCCGACCTGACGCCTCGACCCGGCCTCGTCGATCTCGTGATGGATGCGTTCGCCTCAGGCGTCTGGGTGGGCGTGGTCGCGAACGGTCCCCGCAGCTGGGCCGAGCCGCTGATCCGCCAACTCGTCGGTGATGGCCTGGTCGAGACGGTCGTGACCGCCGACGACGTGAAGAAGCCGATGCCGGATCGCGAGGCCCACCAGAATGCGCTGTGGGAACTCGGGATACCCGCCGAGAACGCGCTCGCGATCACCGGTTCCGCGTCGGGGCTGCGCTCGGCGACCTCGGCAGGTCTGGCCACGGTGGTCGTCACCGGCGACGGCACCCCGGATTTCCCCGCCGCAGTGGCGGTTCGCAGCGACTACAGCAGCGATGGACCGCTGCGCATCGCGGATTGCCAACGCCTGCACGGCTCCTGGTGGGCCGCGCACAAGAGGTCGGCTGCGTAGCTTCCGGCAAGCGCCCTCCCAGTCAGCGCGATTACCATCGCGCTGACATGCCTGAGAAACTCACGTTCTCTCCCGAACTCATCGGCGGCGACGTCGACGAGGGCTAGGGAAGGTCGCCGACGCGTTTCGCCGCGATTTGACCAGCGGTCGCGAGGTAGGTGCCGCGGTAGCGGTCTATCGCGACGGGGCCACTGGAGAACCGTGGGAGCGCGACACGCTCATCTGCCGACGGGTTCGAGGCGTTGAAGGCGCCTGCCGTGTAATACCCACCAAGGGAGCGCGCGACTTCCTCGGCAAGGCCGACACGTCGTACTCGCTCGGCTTCAACAAACCGACGTCCAAGTGGGTGTTCGGGGCGTCAAGCACCGCCTTCGGAACACCTGGCGCCGGAGGGTCTTTCGCATTCGCCGACCCCGACACCGGAGTCGGGTTCGCATACGTGATGAACCGGGATGGGGATGTGTCCGTTCAGCGATCCGAGGGAGCTCGATCTGCGCCAGGCGCTGTTCCGCGATGTGCTCGGGGTTCGAGCTCAACGCTGAGCTGTTCATTCGGATCCATATTGATGGCGGTGTAGCTAACATCGCCGAACATGGCGCAACGGATCAAGATCCCGCCCGATCTGATGGCCGGTGATGTCGACGAGGGCTACGGCGCGGTCGCCGACGCCTTTCGGCGCAATCTGAGCAGTGGTGATGAAGTCGGAGCTGCCGTCGCGGTATACCGCGATGGCCGCAAGGTCGTGGACCTATGGGGTGGTTACCGCAATCTCACCACTCGAGCGCCGTGGGAAAAGGACACGATCGTCAACGTGTTTTCGACCACGAAAGGTGTTGCCGCGCTTACAGTGGCGGTGGCCGCGTCGCGGGGGCTGATCGACTACGACGCGAAGGTGGCTGACTACTGGCCTGAGTTCGCACAGGCGGGAAAGGGTGCCGTCACGGTACGGCAGCTACTTGGCCACCAGGCCGGGCTGCCCATCATCACACCGCCGCTCACCCTCGCCGACATCGCCGACCCGGAGAAGCTGTCGAAAAAGATTGCGGCTCAAGCTCCTTTGTGGCCGCCCGGCACCAGGCATGGTTACCACGCCATCACGCTGGGCTGGTATGAGTCCGAACTCATCCGTCACGCGGACCCGCAGCGACGCACACTCGGCCGATACTTCGCCGAGGAGATCGCAGTGCCACTCGACTTGGACTTCCATATTGGGCTGCCGGCCTCTGTGGATCGCAACCGGGTGGCGCTGTTGCATCCGTTCGCCAAGCGTGACGCGTTCCTGCATCTCAACTCAGTGCCGCCCCGACTCGCGGCGGCGTTCGTCAGTCCATTTAGCCTGGTCGGGCGTGCCACGACCCTCGCTGCAGGCGTCAAGGAAGCTGACGCGTTCAACCGTGACGAGTTGCGAGTGCTCGAGATACCCGCGGGCAACGGCACGGGTACCGCGCGATCGGTCGCCAAGCTCTATGGCAGCGCCGCAACCGGTGGATCCGAACTCGGCTTGAGCCGCACCGTCCGCGAGGCACTGGAAGGCCCCGCGGAGCCACCGACGATGGGAGTGCGCGACAAGGTGATGCACTTCGACACGTCGTACTCGCTCGGGCTCGGCAAGCCTACGTCCACATTTGTGTTCGGCTCGTCGGACCGGGCTTACGGATGGCCAGGAGCCGGTGGTTCGTTCGGGTTCGCCGATCCGGAGACCGGTGTCGGATTCGGATATGTGATGAACAGGATGCGCTTTCACATGTTGGACGACCCGCGACACCTCGGGCTGCGACAAGCTCTGTTCCGGGATGTCCTTAGGACCCGCGTCCAGGCTTAGGACGTGCTCAGGTCACTGGCGCATCAGTTCGATGACCGCGCTGAAGTCCTTGTCGGCGTGGTCGGCGGCGAACTTCGCGTAGATCGCAGCGGCGTGGCTGCCGAGTGGCGCGGTCGACCCGGTCGACTTGACCGCGTCCATCGCCAGGCCGATGTCCTTGTTCATCAGCGCGGTCGCGAAGCCAGGCTTGAAGTCGTTGTTGGCCGGTGACGTCGGGACCGGTCCTGGCACAGGGCAATTCGTGTGTATGGCCCAGCAGTTGCCTGTCGCGCCGGTGATCACGTCGAACAGCGACTGCGCGGACAGGCCCAGCTTCTCGGCCAGCACGAAGGCTTCCCCCGCCGCGATCTGCTGGACCGCCAACACCATGTTGTTGCAGAGCTTGGCGGCCTGGCCTGTGCCGGAAGCGCCGCAATGAATGATCTTGCCTGCCAACGGTTCGAGTACCGGCAGCGCTCGTTCCACCGCATCGTCCTCACCGCCGACCATGAACGCCAGGGTGCCCGCGGTCGCTCCCTTCACCCCCCCGGAGACCGGTGCGTCGAGTTGGGCGAGGCCGCGCTCCGTCGCCTGCGCGTGGATCTCGCGCGCGTCGTCGACCGAGATCGTGGAGGTGTCGATGAACAGCGAGCCCTTGCGCGCAGCGGGCAGCGCCTCGGCGTACACCGCCTTGACGATGTCGCCGTTGGGAAGCGACGTGATCACCACGTCGGCCTCGGCCACGGCCTCGGCGCCGCTGTCGAAGACCTGCGCGCCCTTGTCGGCCGCGGCTTCCTTCAGCGCGGCGACGGGGTCGAAGGCACGCACGGTGTGCCCGGCCGCGACGAGGTTCGCCGCCATCGGGCCGCCCATGTGGCCCAACCCCAAGAACGCAATGGTCGTCATCTGGTCTCCTATGCCGATGCGCGGGCTCGGCCCGCCACAGCCCGGCCGATCACCACCCGCATGATTTCGTTGGTTCCCTCGAGGATTCGGTGCACCCGCAGGTCGCGGACGATCTTCTCTAGCCCGTACTCGCGAAGGTAGCCGTAGCCGCCGTGCAACTGCAGTGCTTGATCGGCCACGTCGAAGCACGCGTCGGTGACGTAGCGCTTGGCCATCGCGCACAACTCCACCTTCTCGGGGTGGTTGTCGTCGAGCGCAGTTGCGGCGCGCCACAACAGGGTTCGCGACGCCTGCAACGCGGTGGCCATGTCGGCGAGCGTGAACCGCACGGTGGGTTCGTCGAGCAGCGAGCCGCCGAACGCCTGCCGGTCGGCCAGATAAGCCGACGCCTTGTCGAACGCGGCCTGCGCACCGCCCAGCGAGCACGCGGCGATGTTGAGCCGGCCGCCGTTGAGGCCGTTCATCGCAACGCCGAACCCCGTGCCTTCGCCGTCCGCACCGCCAAGCATCGCGTCGGCGGGCACCCGAACGCCTTCGAAGATGACCTGTGCGGTCGGCTGCGCGTTCCAGCCCATCTTTCGCTCGTCGGCGCCGAAACTCAGCCCGGGGGTGTCCTTTTCGACGACGAACGCCGAGATGCCGCGGGGTCCGTCGCTGCCGGTGCGGGCCATCACGACATAGACGTCGGATGTTCCGGCACCGGAGATGAATTGCTTGACACCGTCGATAACGTAGTCGCCGCCTTCGCGAACGGCCTTGGTGCGCAACGCACTCGCATCGGATCCCGCGTCGGGCTCGGTCAAGCAATAACTGGCGAACGACTCCATCGACGCCAGCCGCGGCACCCAGGACTTGCGTTGTTCATGGGTACCGAAGCTGTCGACCATCCAGGCGCACATATTGTGGATCGACAGGAAGGCCGCGATGGTCGGATCGGCCTTCGCGAGTTCTTCGAAGATGCGCACGGCGTCGAGTCGACGCAGTTCGCTGCCTCCGACATCGTCACGGCAGTAGATGGCCGCCATGCCCAGCTCGGCCGCCTCGCGCAATACGTCGATGGGGAAGTGGTGGTTCTCGTCCCATTCCAATGCATATGGTGCGACGCGCTTTTCGGCGAACGCGGCAGCCGTCTCGGCGATCACGCGTTCGTCGTCGTCAAGGCCGAATAGATCCATAAGGAAACTTCAGCTCTATTTCATTGTTGGGATGACGAACTCGGCGCCGTGGCTACCCGCGGGCCAACGCTGCGTGACTGTCTTGACCTTGGTGTAGAAGATGATCGACGCCGGGCCGTGCTGGTTGAGGTCGCCGAAGCCGGACCGCTTCCAGCCGCCGAAGGTGTGGTAGGCCACCGGCACCGGGATCGGCACATTCACGCCGACCATGCCGACCTGGACTCGGGACACGAAGTCGCGTGCGGTGTCGCCATCGCGGGTGAAAACCGCGACGCCGTTGCCGTATTCGTGCTCCGAAGGCAGCCGGAGCGCTTCCTCGTAGTCCTTCGCGCGGACCATGCACAGCACCGGGCCGAAGATCTCGTCCGTGTAGATCGACATGTCGGGAGTGACGTGGTCGAACAGTGTCGGGCCGATGAAGTAGCCGCCCTCGAGGTTGGCATCCCCGAACTGAAGGTCGTCGCTGCTGCGCTCGCGGCCGTCGACGACCGCCTCGGCGCCCGCCGCAACGCCCTGGTCGATGTAGTCCTTGACCCTGACAAGCGCCGCCTCGGTGACCAGCGGACCGTAGTCGGCCTTCGGGTCGAGGCTGTGGCCCACCCGGAGGTTGTTGACCCGTTCAATCAGCCTGGCGCGCAGGCGATCCGCCGTCTGTTCGCCGACAGGCACCGCGACACTGATCGCCATGCAACGTTCGCCTGCGCTGCCGTAGCCCGCGCCGATCAGCGCGTCGACGGCCTGGTCGAGGTCGGCGTCGGGCAGCACGATCATGTGGTTCTTCGCGCCGCCGAAGCACTGGGCGCGCTTACCGTGCGCGGCCGCGCCCGAGTAGATGTACTGCGCGATATCGGAGCTGCCGACGAAGCCCACCGCCTTGATCTCCGGATGCTCGAGGATGGCGTCGACGGCTTCCTTGTCGCCCTGCACCACCTGGAACACGCCGGGCGGCAGGCCGGCTTCGAGGAACAGCTCGGCAAGCCGGACCGGCACCGAGGGATCACGCTCGCTGGGCTTGAGGATGAACGCGTTGCCGCACGCGATGGCCGGGCCGGCCTTCCACAACGGGATCATGGCCGGGAAGTTGAATGGGGTGATACCGGCGACCACGCCCAGCGGCTGGCGCATCGAATACACGTCGATGCCGGAGCCGGCGCCCTCGGTGTACTCGCCCTTCATCAAATGCGGTATGCCGACGGCGAACTCGATGACCTCGATGCCGCGCTGGATGTCGCCCTTGGAGTCGGCGAGGGTCTTGCCGTGCTCGAGCGACAGCGTTTCGGCCAGCTCCTCGACGTTCTGGTTGACCAGGTCGATGAAGCGCATCAGCACGCGGGCCCGGCGCTGCGGGTTCCACGCCGCCCACTCCTTCTGGGCCTCGGCGGCGCCCGCCACCGCGGCGTCGACGTCGGCTGCCGACGCCATCGGCACCGTCGCCTGGACCTCGCCAGTGTTGGGGTTCATCACGTCAGCGGTGCGCTTGGACTGTCCCGCCGTGCGCTGGCCGTTGATGAAATGCGAAATCTGTGTGGTCATGAGCCCTGCCCCTCACCCGAATATTAATACTAGGATATCCTAGTATTATTCCTGCGGTGTGCGCAAGGCACCCCCCGCGAGACTGCGGGGAGATCGCGAATTCGTCACACGCGAGCCGCTTGCATCTGTTTCAACGCCGACGCTCGCGGGCCGTCACTGGCCACGCGCCTCGTAGGTGTTTTCCACTCTGTCTTTCAATGGGGCCCACCATGATTCGTTGGCGCGATACCAGTCGATCGTCGCGCGCAGGCCCTCTTCGAAGTCGGTGTGCTTCGGGCGCCAGCCGAGTTCGTGGTAGAGCGGTGACGGGTCGATGGCGTAGCGGAGGTCGTGGCCTGCGCGGTCGGTGACGTGGTCGAAGTCGTCGGGGTCGTGGCCCATGAGGGCCAGGATGGTGCGCAGCACGGTCAGGTTGTCGCGTTCGCCCTCGGCACCGATGAGGTAGGTGCGCCCGATCTGTCCGTCGGCCAGGATGGCGAACACCGCGCTGTTGTGGTCCTCGACGTGGATCCAGTCGCGCACATTGGCGCCGGCGCCGTAGAGCTTGGGTCGGCGCCCGGTCAACACGTTGGTGATCTGACGCGGAATGAACTTCTCCACATGTTGATAGGGCCCGTAGTTGTTGGAGCAGTTCGAGATGGTGGCCGCCACCCCATAGGAGCGCACCCAAGCGCGCACCAGCAGGTCGGCGGCGGCTTTGGTCGACGAGTACGGGCTCGACGGGTTGTAGGGGGTGGTCTCGGTGAACCGCTGCGCGCAGTGCAGGTCCAGATCGCCATAGACCTCGTCGGTGGACACGTGATGCAGCCGCACCCCGTGAACGCGCACGGCCTCCAAAATGGTGAAGGTGCCCACCACGTTGCTGTGCACGAACGGTTCGGGGTGGGCCAGCGCGTTGTCGACGTGGGTTTCGGCGGCGAAATGCACCACCGCGTCGGCCTCGCCGACCAACTTGTCCACTAGTCCGCCGTCGGTGATGTCGCCCTGCACCAGCCGGATATCGCTCTCGACCGGGGCCAGCGACTCCCGGCTGCCGGCATATGTCAACGCATCGAGCACTGTCACCGAATCTTCGGGGTGCTCGCGCACACACTCATGCACGAAATTCGCGCCGATAAACCCCGCGCCACCGGTCACCAGCAACCGCATGCTCAAACCCTAGCGGCTTGGTGTGCAGACGATCGCCAGGGCGTCGTTATGGGCATCGACGCCTGCCGTCCCGATCCGCTGCGCGAACCGCGACCGAAACTCCTCATTAGCCGCCGGCCCGAGCAGCAAGCGATCGGCTGGGTGCCAAGCCACCTGACGTAACGCTTGACAATCGCCACGACACCAATCCCGGCGAACGGGTCGAGCGGGATCTGGCCCGGACGAACACCCGCTTGACTCCCGAAGGATGGATGCAATGTCGCCTCAACCGAACCGTGTCGCAGTCTCGGCCGGTCGCCGTGTCGAACTGGGCGATTGCGCTTCCGCCGCACCTGTCGCGGGCTGGTGGCTGAACTTCGTGGCCGGCTTCGTTCCCGTCGTAACGGGTCTTGTCGTTCTTGCAGTCGATTGGCTCGGCGTCCTGCGCGCCGATTCTCCCTTTTGGACCGCGCTCGGAAACTTGGGTTTTCGTATTCGAGTCTCGACGCGGCGGGGTCCGGCGCGGCGCTCTGGGCGGAACTTATTGGCTCGGTCGGAGGGTTAAACATCCTTGCTGCAGGGATTGCCGTCAGTGTGGTCGCACGCTTCGGACGACGCGCCGGGCGGCGCTGGGCGTGGTGGTTCCTCTGCTTCTGCTTCCTGTGGATCCTTGTTCATGACGCCATCATGACAACGCGGTTCTTCCCGGCAACAGGCCAGCCATTCATGGTGTTGCCCTACAGTTACTGCGCGCTTATGCTCGGCGGGCTCCTCAGGTCGCGCCGCGTCGTCTTTGCCCGCGCAACCTCGCGCGATTCGCCGAGCCATGACTTTGCTGGAGTGCTTGACAATCCTGGAGTCTCCGCAACCGCGCGGCACCGGCGAGGATGCGGCGGGCAGCCGTGATCGACGGCGTGTACACCACCGCGCCCTGGGCACGTCTAGTTGGTCCACCCACCAACACAGTCAAAGCCTGGTGGCCGACGAATATGCGGCACCCGGCCGACCAAGGCCCATGCCCTGCAAAGGGCCACAAACTCGCAGAAGTAGGGACTGCGCGAAGCGGCGGGAAATCTGTGATTGACCGGTGCCGTCGGCGGGAGAATCCTCAAGGTGATCGCCGACCTTCGCGACGATCCGGGAGGACGGTAATGAGTTCGGAACATGTAACAGAGCAGGTGCCGCTGGCCGAGATCCAGGAGGGTGACACGATCCAGCATCCCGAGTCGGGTCAGTGGTTCACCGTCACCCGAACAGCGGACGACACATCGACTGTCACTCACAAACACTCAGATGGCGACAGGACGGTCATCGAGGGGTACCGCGTCTACTACGGCGACGAACGACAAGGCGAGCAGGTCGATTCCCGGTACATTATCGATTCCCGGTTCACTAAGGGCCTCGTCACTCGCCAGGTGCGAGAGTAATCGCGATCTTCCATGTGACTACAAGGACGACGATTTAGCAGACTTGGCGAGCCACACACGAGGCTGTCGACTGGGTGGGTCCACGATAAAGGTGTGGCAGAGCATCGCCCGCCGCCAGCAGGCCAGCCTGGTTACGGCCCACCGCCGGGCACCCCGACGTCGGAGGGTTCCGGACTGAGCCGCGTCCGCCTGCGCAATCCGCAATCGATAGTGCTGATCGCGGTGATCGTGATCGGCTTAGTCGCCGCCGGCCTGCTCGCCAGTGAGCTGTACGCCCGTCACCGCGCCGAGAGCGTGGTGGCCGCCGCCACCGAATGCGTGGTGCACGACAAGGCGAGTGTCTCGTTCGGCGCGACGCCGCTTCTGCTTCAGCTCGCGACCGGCCACTACAGGAACATCTCGATCCACACGGCCGGCGATCGGATCGGCAACGCCCGAGGCATGAAGGCCGACGTGTGGATCGACGATGTCCGGCTGGACGGCGACGCCGTGGGCACCGTGGGAGCCCTAGACGCCATGATCACCTGGTCTGCCGACGGCATGAAGCAGAGCATCCAGGACGCGATCACGCCGTTGCGTGGTTTGGTCACCGGGGTCCAGGCCAACCCGGACGACGGCACCATCAAGCTGCAGGGCAACCTGGGTAGTGTCACCACCAAGCCGCAGGTTACAGACGGACGAATGGCGCTGCAGGTGGTCGATGTCACCGGGCTGGGTTTGTTGCTGCCCACCGAGATCGTGCAGTCGGCGCTAGACGCGTTCACCACTCATCTCACCAAGGGTTATCCGCTCGATATCCATGCCGACAGCGTGCAGATCACCGATGACGGTGTGACAGCACATTATTCGACCCGAGATACTTCGATCCGGGAGGGCAACCAGGGCAACCAGGGGAACAACGAGGACCCCTGCTTCGCCGGGCTATAGGCGAGGCGAGCATGGCGCGGCGGGGCGAAGGCTGCGAGCGCCTACGCGACCGCGTGGACAACAAATTGGCCGAACTAAGAGTGCGGTTAGCCTGGATTTCTCGCGCATATGTCGTTGGGGGTGTGTGTTAATGCGCGAAAGTGCCTGTCCTGCAAGGCATAGTGGGATTTGTTGAGGATTCCACAACGCCTATCGGAAGGCACTTCGCAGGTGAACAATAGCGCAGCGGTTGCCCGGGTGAAAGTGTCCGCGGACGGCCATGGTGTCGTGTCGCACGCCGGGGTGGGGATCCTGCAGGAGGTGGCGGGGCTGACCGGGCTCTCAGCGCAGGTCACGGCCGCATTGGCGGACACGTATCGGGGCCCGTGGACCTATGCGCCGGGTGCGGTGTTCGCCGATCTGGCCGCCGCGGTCGCCGGCGGGGCGGACTGCATCGACGGGGTCGGGCAGCGCTGCGGTGACCGTGAACATGTCTTCGGTGCTGCGGCGTCGACGACCACGATGTGGCGCCTCGTCGATGCGCGGATTGACGCCAAGCATCTGCCCGGTATCCGGGCTGCCCGCGCTCATGCCCGGGAAAAGGCCTGGGCGGCCGGGGCGGCACCGGCGCCCGGGGAATGGCTGCACCTGGATATCGATGCCACCATCACGATCGATCACTCCGACAACAAAGAGCAGGCGGCCGCGACCTGGAAGAAGACGTGGGGTCACCACTCGCTGCTGGCGTTTTTGGACCGCTCCGAGATCGCTGGCGGCGAAGCGTTGGCCGGGCTGCTGCGCCCGGGCAACGCCGGCTCCAACACCGCCGCCGACCACGTCCAGGTGTTGCAGTGGGCGCTGGAGTCGCTGCCGGCGGCCTACCGACCCACCCCCGACGATCGGGGTGGGCCACAGGTTCTGGTGCGTTGCGATTCCGCCGGTGCCACCCACACCTTCGCCGACGCCTGCCGGGCGGTCGGGGTGGGGTTCTCCTTCGGCTACGCCGTCGACGCCCGGGTTCGCGACGCGGCGGAAACCCTCAACGAGGGCGACAGCTGGTATCCGGCGATCGAATCGAGCGGCGGCATCCGCGACGGCGCCTGGGTCGCCGAAGCCACCTCGCTGGTCGACATGAGCCACTGGCCCAACGGGACCCGGCTGATCCTGCGCAAAGAACGCCCCCATCCCGGCGCGCAACTACGGTTCACCGACTCCGACGGGCTACGCGTCACCGCGTTCATCACCGACACCCCCACCGGTGTCGTCCCCGGTCAACTCGCAGGCCTGGAACTGCGCCACCGCCAACACGCCCGCGTCGAGGACCGCATCCGAGAGGCCAAGGCCACCGGCCTGCGCAACCTGCCCTGTCACCGGGCCGAGGCGAATGCCGCCTGGCTGGAAATCATCCTGGCCGCAACCGATCTGGTGGCCTGGTCGAAACTGATCGGCTTTACCGAGCAGCCGGATCTGGCCACCTGCGAGATCGACACCTTCCGCTACCGGGTCCTGCATGTCGCCGCCCGCATCACCCGCGGCGCCCGCCAAATCCGCTTACGCATCGACGCCACCTGGCGCTGGGCCGCCGCGATATCCGAAGGATGGCAACGACTTCGGGCCGCCTTCCCCTGAACAACAACTCACCCGCCACCCGACCCGAGGACCCCACCGGCCGTGGAAAGCCCGCCCCCGAGCGACACCGGCCGACCTGCCATACCCATCCGGCACAAT
>Ga0070710_10001135_pt1 | contig 12611 bp, 11 predicted proteins | sample LARL52metaG_FD_65454 | JGI IMG/M metagenome (GOLD analysis project Ga0070710, IMG submission 65454) | Corn, switchgrass and miscanthus rhizosphere microbial communities from Kellogg Biological Station, Michigan, USA - LAR L5-2 metaG | ecosystem: Host-associated > Plants > Roots > Rhizosphere ... | reverse complement strand
TCGACGAAGGGGAGCAGGAACAGCAGGCACAGCGGCAGCCATATGTAGAGCGCGTTCACGTGCCTGCCGAACGCGCCCGGATAGCCGCGCGCCATCGACCAGGCGATCTGAAACCCCGTCCACTGTTCCAGCACTCGCGCGGAGGCGTCGTCGACGATCACCTGGCCGATCTCCTTGGCGCCCCTCTTGGAGAAGAAGCTCACCTGCCAGCGCAGCGGCCCCTTCAGATAGGCGCCGCCGTAGGAGCCCGGGTATTTCGCCCTCACCGCTCGCATCCTGGGCAGTGCCCGGGCGATCGCGAGGACCCGGTTGGCGGAGAGCCTGCGCCCCGCGGGCGGGATGTCGGAGGCGGCCACCGGGACGGGGGCTTCGGAGACCGCCGTCGCGCCCCTCGTCATTTCGCTCGCCCCGGAGGTCCCGCTCGCGGCAGGTGCCCTCGCGGAGTGCGACGAGGTCGACGGGGCGCCCGGAAACGCGAGCGCCGCGACGGCCAGCAGCGGGGTGAGCGGATGCACCAGCCGAGGGTAACGGCGCGTCCGCTCCGCGACCGTCGAACGCGGTCCGGGCGCAGTGGGTTTCAGCAACTGTGAATATGTGCTACTGTGCTGCACAGTGTCCAACATCACCGTCTCCGTCCCCGACGACGTCTACCGAGCCGCACGCATCCGAGCGGCCGAGCAGGGCAGCTCGGTCAGCGCGCTCGTGGCGGAGTACCTGCGCTCGCTCTCGCAACGCGACGCCGAGTTTGCGAGGCTCGAGGCTCAGCAACGGCGCGTCCACAAGCAGATCGAGCGCTTCAGCGCCCGCGACCGCCTGGCCCGCGAGGAGCTGCACGGGCGTGCGGTTCGCTGACACCAACATCCTGCTCTACGCGATCTCCCGCGATCCCGACGAGCAGGCGAAGGCGGCATGCGCCAACGAGCTCCTCGCCGCCGGAGACATCGGGCTCTCGGTCCAGGTGCTCCAGGAGTTCTACGTCCAGGCGACCCGCGAAAGCCGAACCGACCGCCTGACCCACGAGCAGGCCACCGCGCTCGTGGAATCCTTCCGGCGTTTCCCCGTCCAGGAGACGACCGTCGGCGTGATGCTGGCCGCCATCGCCACACGGCAGCGGTTCGAGATCTCCTACTGGGACGCGGCGATCCTCGAGGCGGCCCGCGCGCTCGACTGTCAGATCGTGCTCTCCGAGGACCTCAACGACGGCCAGGACTACGCCGGAGTGCAGGTGCAGAACCCCTTCGACAGGGACTGACCACGCAGCTGTCCCTTCCGTTGCAAAGCGGCTGTGGAGACCGGCGCCGGCGGCGATCGCTGAAACGGCGGGCTATGGGTCTCCCGAAAAAGCGTCCCCGCCGCGGGCATCGTCGAGCCCGAAGTGCCCGCGCACGAGCGCGGCGACGTCCCGGATCGCCCACTGGCCGGACGGATCGCGGGGAGGATCGACGCCGCAGAGCAGGAGGGGGGCGAGCGAGTCGCTGACGTGCAGCGAGCCGTGGGAGCCGCCGCCGACGTGCGCGGCGCCGCCCCAGTCCAGGAACTCGCAGCCGGGTGCGGCGGACAGCAGGACCTCGCCGGAGGTGGGGCAGGTCAGCGCCGACCACAGGCGCGCGAGCGCGTCGGGGTAGGAGGGCGTAGCGAGGGCGCCCTCGGCGCCGTGCACCGCCGCGTCGAGCACGGACAGCTCGCCGTCGAGGTGCCAGCGCTCACCGCGCGCGTCGCGCAGATCCCCGCCGGGGGCGAAGCGCAGCTCGCCGCGATCGGGGCTGACGACGACGGCCTCCAGCGGCCGGTCGTGGGCGTCGCGGGCGAGCCAGCAGACGAGGTCCACGCCCTCGATCGCCAGCGTGCGGTCGACGACCGAGGCGCGCATGGCGTCGCGCTCTTCGGGGTGCAGGGCGTAGACCATCGCGGCGCGCTGGGAGGGGCAGACGGCGATCCGCGGCTCGAGGCCCCCGCGCACGCGGGGCGGGCGGGCAGCCTGCTCCTGCTGGTGCTCCTCCTGCTTCTCGGTCTCCTCGCGGCGGCTCACGCTGCGGGCCCCGCGCGCGGCGGCGCCGGCGAGCGCGCCGAGCAGGTCGGCGCCCGCGGGCTGCAGCACACCCAGCTCGGCCAGCTCGCCCTGGAGGTCGATGGTGGCGGTGACGGGCGCCTGGGAGTGGTCGGCCATGACGATCAGGGCGTGCTCCTCCAGGAAGGAGTCGACGCCGCCCGCGGCCTCCATCACGCGCGCGAGCTGGAGGTCGGCGGCGGCGATCGAGGTGAGCTGGGAGTCGGGGCCGCGCTTGTGGGAGTGCCAGTCGTTGTCGGGCAGGGAGAGCAGGAGGAAGTCGAAGAGGTCGTGCTCGACCATGTACGCGGAGACGCAGCCGGAGTGGCGGTCGCGCACGCCGGGCATGCCGAGCGTGGAGCGGCAGCCGGTGCGGCGCGAGGCGAAGATGTCGGCGTAGAAGAGCTCGCGCGGGCCCATCACGGCGTGGCGCGCGAGCGTGGAGGAGAGGAAGCGCGCGAGCGTGGTGTCGCGCTGGGGCTCGTGGCGGTGGCGCCCGCGGTACATCAGGTAGGTGGTGCCGGCGGTGCGCACCTCGGCGTCGTCGAGGGACTCGAACACCGTGAGGGTCCGCGGGGAGAGGTGGGCGCGGTTCATGTTGTAGACGGTGTCGGTGAGCTGGCGGGCGATGCCGAAGCGCTGGGCGGCGCGCAGCGAGGAGCCGTACTCGACATAGCGGGACTCCGCGCGGGAGTACCAGTTCATGCCGGGGATGCGGTGCTCGTCCTGGGCCGTGCCGGTGACGATCGAGGCGGCGCAGACGGGCGTGACCGAGGGGAAGGCGGCGACGCAGTCGGGGATGCGGACGCCGCGCGCGATCAGCGTCGCGAGCACGGGCGCGGCCCCGGACTCGGCGGCGCGCAGGAGCATCTCGGGGGCCATCGCGTCGATCACGCACAGCACGAGCTTTGGGGGCCGGGCGCTCATCGCGCGAGGGCAGCGACGGGGATCTGCCGGGTGGGAGACGCGGGAGCCGGTCCCTTCGGCGAGCGTCCTCGGCGCCGGTCTCCACAGCCGGCGGCGTATCGGCGGGGGGAGCTCACCGGCGCAGGATGCGCAGACCGGCGTAGCGGTCGTCCCCGCCGCGGGCGCGCCCGCGCCACAGAAACCAGGCGAGCAGGGCGAGGGCGAGATAGCCGAGCGGGTGCAGGAGCGCGACGAGGGCGGCGAGCAGCAGCGAGGCGGCGTCGAGGTAGACGGTCACCGCTTCGCGCGCCGCGCGGTCGGGCAGGCGCAGGCGGGCGCGGACGACGACGGGGTGGGTCGCGGCCCAGGCGAGCGCGGCGGCGAGCGCACCGCCGATCAGCCCCGGCCAGGAGGGGTCGCCGTGGGCGGCGAGGGTGCCGGCGAACAGCAATGCCCCGACGGCCACGGCCTGAGCGGCGACGGCGCCCCCGACGAGCGCCTCGAAGCGCTCTGCGCCGAGGCGCAGCTGCAGGAGGTAGAGGCCCGCCAGCGTCACCGTGACCGCCAGCAGCCACCAGCCGGCCTGGAGGAAGTGGTAGGCGTGCCCGGCGGGCCCGAACTCGACACCCAGCGCGTCGGCGGAGGCGAGCGCGCCGGCGAGCAGCGCGGGCAGGTAGGGGCGCAGCCCGCAGGCGGTGGCGAGACCGAGGCCGAGGCCGATGTAGAAGAAGGCGCCGTTCATTGACTCAGAGTGTTCATCGCATTTTGGGGGTGGTCGGGAGGGGGCCGGCCCCCTCCCGCTGAGAGTTGGTGCCGTTCATGTTTGGAGTGCGTGCAAATGCGCGTGTCGAAGCCGGGATGGGCGTGCGCTACCGTGGCTGGATGCCAGGGCGGGACGATAGACGACGGGGTCGGCCGGCGGCACATGAGCTGGCGCGCTACGAGGCGCTGTTCGCGGCGCGCACGCGGGGAATGAAAAGCTCGGCGATGCGCGAGATGATGGCGCTGACCGAACGCCCGGACGTGATCTCGCTGGCAGGGGGGCTGCCGGACACGAGCACGTTCGCGCCGGAGCTGTACGCGAAGCTGATGAGCCAGGTCGCAACCGATTCGACGGCGCGGGCGCTGCAGTACGGCCCGACGGAGGGTATGGCGGGCACGATCGAGTGCATCGTCGAGGTGATGGCGCAGGAGGGGACCTCGGTCGACCCCGCGAACACGATCGTGACGACGGGCGGTCAGCAGGTGATCGACCTCGTGTGCAAGGCGCTGATCGACCCGGGTGATGTGATCGTCGCGGAGGCGCCGACGTACCCGGGCGCGGTGCCGACGTTCGGGGCCTATCAGGCGGATGTGGTGCAGATCGAGATGGACGCCGACGGGATGCCGATCGACGAGCTGGAGAGCGTGCTCGACCGGCTGGCACGGGAGGGCAGGCGTCCGAAGTTCATCTATACGATCCCGAACTTCCAGAACCCGGGCGGGGTGACGATGTCGCTGCCGCGCCGGCGCCGCCTGGTGGAGGTCGCGCGCGAGCGCGAGCTGCTGGTGCTGGAGGACAATCCATATGGGCTGCTGCGCTACGAGGGCGAGCCGCTGCCGACGCTGTATTCGCTGGACGCTTCGCTCGGCGCGAGCGGCGGGGGCGGCGACGGGGTGTCCTCGGACCTGGTGATCTATCTGGGTACCTTCTCGAAGATCCTCTCCCCCGGCCTGCGCCTGGGCTGGGCGGTGGCGCCGCATGCAGTACTGGAGAAGCTGAACCTCGGCAAACAGGGCGCCGATCTGTGCTGCTCGCCGATGACGCAGCTGTTCGTGTCCGCCTACTTCGCCGAGCGCACGGCGGGGGGGCGCCCGGCCTGGATCGCGTACGTGGAGGGGTTGCGGGATCTGTACCGGCGCCGGCGCGACGTTATGTTCGAGGCGCTGGCCGAGCACTTTGGCGAGGCGGCGAGCTGGACGCGGCCGCAGGGTGGGCTGTTCGTGTGGGCGACGCTCGAGGGCGTCGACACGACCGATCTGATGGGGCGCAGTAAAGGCGTCGCGTTCGTGCCGGGACGCTCGGCGTACATGGACGGTCAGAGCGGCTCGAGCTCGATGCGACTGAACTTCGCGGGGGTACCGGAGGAGGACATCCGCGAGGGCATCAAGCGGATCAGCGCGATCGTGGAGCGGGACACGGCGCTGCTGACGGGGGCCCTGAGCAGATCCGCACGGGCGAAGCCGAGCGACGCGACGGGGGCGACTTTGGGCGCGGGCGACGAGGCGGAGAACGCAGCGCTGGCGGAGGTGCTCGAACTGCCGCGGCGCCCGGAGCAGGGCTCGACACGCGCCGGCCGGGAGCGATGAGCGAACCGAAGAAGGTCGCGGTCCTCAAGGGCGGGGACTCGCTGGAGCGCACGGTGTCGCTGCGCTCCGGCGCCCGCGCGCAGAGCGCGCTGCGTCAGTTGGGGCACGAGGTGACGGCGATCGACGCCGGGCCCGATCTCGTGGAGCAGCTGCTCGGGTTGAGCCCCGACGTGGCGTTCATCGCGCTGCATGGCAGCGATGGCGAGGACGGGACCGTGCAGGGACTGCTGGAGGCGATCGGCATTCCCTACACGGGCTCGGGGCCGGCGGCGTGCATGCGCTGCACGGACAAGGCGCTGGCCAAGTACCTGATGCGCGAGGCCGGGCTGCCCACGCCGGCGTTCGCGGCGTTCAAGGAGAGCGCGATCAAAGACCTCGGTGTGGCGGCGGCGCTGCCGGGGCTGGAGGGGAGCATCGGATTTCCGCTGGTCGCCAAGCCCGCCAGCCAGGGCTCGGCGCTGGGCGTGAAGTTCGCGCGCTCTGCCGAAGAGCTGCCGGGGGCGATCGTGGGAGCGCTGTCGTATGACAGCAAGGTGGTGCTCGAGCGCTACGTGCGCGGACGCGACCTGGCCGTATCGGTGCTCGACTCGCAGACGCCCGGCGATGCGCCGGTGGTGCTGCCCGTGGTGGAGGCGATCCCGCGCGAAGAGGAGTTTTACAACTACGAGTCGCGCTACGAGATCGGCATGACGACGTTCGTCTGCCCGGCCGAGCTGCCCGGCGGCGTGACCGAGCGCGCGCAGCAGCTGGCGCTGGAGGTGTACCGGTTGCTCGGGTGCCACGGGGTCGCGCGCGTCGATCTGATGCTCGAGGAGGACACGGACGAGCTGACCGTGCTGGAGACGAATGTGGTGCCGGGCCTGACCGAAACGAGCCTCCTGCCGCTGGCGGCCGACGCGGCGGAGATCTGGCTCGACCTGCTTGTAGAGCGGATCCTCAACAGCGCCTTCACGCGCTGACCTCGCGCATACTTACAGCTGGTTGCTGACCAAGCAGGTCGAGGACGCAGGGAGCGTGGCGTACTACCTACGCGTGCTGGCCGATCGGCGATCCCTCCGATCGACGATCGGTAAGGACGCAGATATGCGCCGCGTCAGCGATCAGCTGTCGCCGGCGGCAAAGTCCTCTGGCGTTACCTGATCGAGAAACTCCTTGAACTTCTCGACGACGTCCTCGGACTCCTCGACGTCGTGCTCGAACTCGATCGCCGACTCGGCGATGACCTCCTCGGCGGCGAAGATGGGCGCGCCGGAACGCACGGCGAGCGCGATGGCGTCGCTGGGGCGGGAGTCGATCTCGAGCTCGCGGCCGTTGACCGAGAGGGTGATGGAGGCAAAGAAGGTGTTCTCGCGCAGCTCCGTGACCGACACCTGAGTGCATTTGGCGTCGAGCTCGCCGAGCACCTCGACGAGCAGGTCGTGAGTCATCGGCCGCGGGGTGCCGGCGCCCTGCAGCTTCATCAGAATCGAGGCTGCCTCCGGATGGCCGATCCAGATCGGCAGGAACTTGTTGCCGTCGGCGGTCTTCAACAGCACGATCGGCTGCTTGCCGACCATGTCGAAGCTGACGCCGTAGATGACCATCTCCTGCACGGGGAATCCTCCGATGGGGGACGACTTCAGAGTATAGGTACCCCATAGAGGGCGGATCGACCGGGGCGCGACCGGTCGGCGGGCCCCATAAGGGCGGGAACTACGCTGCTGAGCCGGTCGAGGGGCAAGTCAGACAAGGACGCAGGGAGCGTGGCGTACTACGTACGCGAGTGACCGAGGACACAGCATTCGCGCCGCCCATCGGCCGGCTCAGCCGCGGTGACTGAAGCTCCAGAGCTTATTCCCGAGGAAGTTCAGCGGCGTGGACGCGGCGACGGCGAGCGCCTCGGCGGGCACCTTGGCGAGTCCGATGCCCTCGACGAAGAGCGTCAGCAGCAGGAAGCCAAAGCCGGCCGCCACGAGGCTGACGACGAAGAAGCGGATCGCCTGGAAGCGGACGCTGCCGGCGGCCGCGTCGAAGGTCCAGTGGCGGTTGAGCAGGAAGTTGTTGGTCACCGCGACCAGCCACGCGAGCACGTAGGCGGCGCGATAGTCGATCGTGAGCGCGTGCACGCAGAGCGCGTAGACGGCGACGTTGACCACGAAGCCCGTGGCCCCGACGAGGCCGAAGCGGATCAGCTGCAGCCAGTTGGCAGGACGGCGCATTCCGTGCAGGAGACGGATGTGCGGGCGGATCTCCACGGACGCCGAGGGGCTTGCGCGAGGGACGTCCACGACGGTGGCGTCGTCGTGCATCCGCCCAGATTAGCGGCACGGGCGGCAGGACGCCCTCGCTAGCCTGTTGTGGATGAAGGCGCATCGTGACAGGCTCGCCGCGGTGGGCATCATGGCGGCGTTGGCGTTGGCGTTGGCGTTGGCAGTGGCAGTGGCGGTCGGCGGTTGCGGCGAAGCGGGCGTGGGCGATCCACCCAGTGGCGGGCAGGGGTCCTCGAAGGCGAACGCGCAGGGTGCCGGGGCATCGGCGCCCTCCGTCCCAGCGACGGCGGTCGCGGGTGGTGGTGGCGATGGTGGTGGTGAAGGAGGAGGAGCGGGGACCACGGGCGCAGCCGGAGCGGGCGGCGGGGTCGCGCGCGAGGTCGCCGACCCTGAAGAAGCAAGGAGCTTTCCCGTGCCGGCGTCGGTGCACCATCGGGCGGCCAGCTCGCCGAGCGTGGCGGGCGAAGCGGCGGTGGCGGCGGGCGCGCCCTCGGACGCCGAAGTCCGCCGGGAGCTGGGCGAAGAGGAACAGGCCAAGGCGCAGGAAAGAGCGGCGCGCCGGCGCGCGCTCACGCCGGTGGCGGGCGGATCCTCGGTGGGTGGGGACGGCACGATCCCGATCCCGGCGAACGTTCCCGAAGTCGTGCAGCGGGTGATCGCCGGAGGCAATGCGATCGCCGACTTCCCCTACATCTGGGGCGGAGGGCACGCGTCGTTCGTCGCGGGCGGGTATGACTGCTCGGGCTCGGTGAGCTATGCGCTGGCGGCGGGGGGCCTGCTCGGCGCGCCGCTCGTCTCGGGCGAGCTCGCCGGCTGGGGAGAACCCGGTCCGGGGCGGTGGATCACGATCTATGCGGCCGCGGGGCACACGTTCATGGACGTGGACGGCATGTGGTTCGACACGGCGGGGCGCAGCGGGCCGTACGCGTCGCGCTGGTTGCTGTCGACGCCGCCGCTGGCGGGCTACGCCGTGCGCCACCCACCGGGGCTGTAGGTCGCGCGAAAGACGCGGAGGAGACGCGCATCGTGATCGCGAGTCTGAGCATGCTGGCGACGAGCCTGCTCACGGTCGCATTCGCGCTGGACGGCGACGCGGGGACCGAACGTACGGGCAGCGGCGAGGCGATCGCCGTGGTGTCGGTGGTCTCGATCGTGGCCGGATACCTGCTGCTGTACGCGCTGTGGCGGTATGTGTTCAGCGAGAAAGCGAAAATCAAGCGCGGGGAACCGCCGGATCGCTCGGATCGAGGCTGAGGTCTGAGGGTCTGTCGCAAAGGATTACGAGCCCGGCTGCACCTCCTATTTGAAGGGGGTCGAGCGGGTGCATCGCCTATTCGCGAAAGGGGCCCGCGCGGGAGATCAGTGCAGCGTGAGCTTGCTGAGGACCGTGGTGGTCCCGCCGCCGGCGTTGCGCAGGTTCAGCCGCAGCAATAGTGAGACCTTGTGCAGGCGCCGCAGCCGTTTGGCGGTGATCTTGCCGAATTGGATCCTGAGCGTGTTGCGCCCGGCCCCGTTGCTCACCAGCAGCGCTTTGGCGATAACCACCTGTGGCGGCGTGCCGGCGGGCAGACCCAACGCCAGGGGCGGGTGCAGACCGATGCGGTGCGCGACGGACGCGGCGAGCAGCACTTCGAAGTGGCCGGTCGCCTGCTGGTTGACGGAGTAGCGCACGACCAATCCCTTGCGCAGGGTCCTGGACAGGGAGCTGGAGAGGACGGACTGGGTGGCCACCGGTCCGGGGACGGCGGGCTTGGTGGAGGAACCCGCACCGCCCGTCGCGCTCGACCCGGCGCTGCCCGCGCCCGGTCCGGACGGAGGGGGCGGCGGTGGGCCGACGACCGTGATCGTATGGGTGACGCTGGTGGTGTTGCCGCCGACGTCTTTCACAGTCAGCGTCGCCGTGTACGTGCCGCCGTACTGGTAGGCGTGGAACGTGCTGGCCGCGCAAGGCGCCTGCCAGGGAGCTTCGCACGGCGAGGTCGCGGGTGAGTTCGCCGGGGGGGCGCCGGGGGCGTATCCCGAGACGTTTGGGGTGCCGTCACCGAAGCTCCAGGTGAATGTAGGGTAGCTGGTCTGTGCTTCACCGCTTGCGGTGTACTTGACGCCCCGGCCGAGGTCCACGTATGACTCCATTCCGTCGAAGCCGACGACGTCGCCCGCGTTGACCGGGTTGGGAGCGGTGAATTCCGGCGCGAGGTTGATCGCGCCGACGCAGGGAACGCCACCGTAGAAGAGCCCGGCGAAGCTGAAGGTGTCATTCAGGTAGTAGGCACCTCCGCCGATCGTCTCGTTCGCCAGCGTGCCGGCGCCCGTTTCTTCGTTGGCGGTGACGCTGCCACCCAGACTGTGGGCCCCCCGGGAGCCGTTGGCGAAGAAGTTACGGCACTCGTCCGTCACCTCGTTGCCGGCCGTGTCCTGCCAGGAACCCAGCAGCGGGTCGGTGGTGACGTTCTGTTGCTCGACCGCGATCTGGTTGACGATCAGATCGGGCAGTCCGGCGTCGCAATAGCCGTCCCGGCTGGGGCACTGTCCCTGGTTGGGCTCCTGCTGGTGGGGGCCTTCGCGGATTTCGGCTTCTTCGATCTTGCGTCTTTCTTCGGCGGTCTTCGCTTCGAATTCTTCTTTTTCCTTTTCGGTCCTTTCCTTCGCCTTCTCCTTCTTCTCGATCGGTTTGCTGGTGGGATCGAAACCGCCGTCCTGGCAGTCGAAGGCGGGCTTCGCGTTCCCGGGCGCCAGGTGGCCGTCGCCGAGACCGCCGGCGGTCCAGGGGATCGCCGCGTAGAGGACGGTCTTTTCGTCGCCCACCGGCGTCGCGTCGGGATTGATGTCGGAGTGGTAGCTGCAGAAGCTGTTCTGGTAGCTCACGCCGCCCGATGGGCCCGTGTAGTCGGAGCAGTGGCCGAGCGGGCCGCCCGCGTCGAGGCAGACCGTCACTCCGGGGGGTGTGAGCAGATAGAAGATCGGACCCATGCCGGTCTGAAGGTGATGCTGGACGATGAATTTGTCAAGCTCTTCCCGCAGCTGCTGGTCGGTGAGGCATGTGATCGCGTCGCCGGCTTCCAACGGGTGAGGGTCGGTGCAGCCGGGGGAGGGATACCCGTCGGTGTCGGTGTAGGCGCCGCGGAAGGTCGAGTGGTAGGAGGCGGGTCGGTTGCTTCTGTCGGTGTACTGGGTGTCGACCGCGAAGACGTTCTTCAGCGATCCGCTGTCGGCGCCCACCGCGTGCAGGAAGGTGTTGATCAGATGCTGCCAGTCCCCGTGGTACTGGTTCATCGGGTCCCAGTAGACAGCGTAGGTGTCGTTCCCATGCACGACCGGACTGCCGCCGGTGTTGGCGAACGTGGCGGCGGCGAGGTTCGCTTCGAATTCGCCTTCGCCCGAGAGCTCCTCTTTGAGATCCCCCGCGAACACCGTGGCCGTTTCGCGCGGCTGCAGACCGACGGGCGTACCGCCTACGGTCTGTACCACCGCGCCCGCGGAGGCCGCGAAAGCGAAGGGTGAGAGGACTGCTGCGATCAGCGCGGCGGTCAGCGAAGGGGAGCAGGAGGGAAGCCTCACAAGCCCATCATCGGCAGCACGCGGGCGATGCCTTAGCCCCAAGCTATACAGGCGGGCGGTTCGTCGCCGGGAAGCCCACCGGGAGCCCCGGCGCAAGGGCCGACCAAGGGCGTGGCGCCGTCTGTCTTGGGCCGGCTGCGGGAAAGTGCGCTAAGGCAATCGCCCTTCCGATCCGATCCGGGTAGCAGTACTCGGGGCCACGGAGGGCCGCCTCGATGTCTGGAGATCTCATGCGGCGACCACTCAGAGGCCATTTGCACAGCCTGCGCCCATGGGGGCCTGGGCGATCGCTGTGGCTCCCGGTGGCGGCTGCGGTGGGCGTGTTCGGGGTGCTCACGACCGTGAACGCCGGCGACGGGACGGTGTGGACCGCTTTTGACAACGTCGGCGAGACCCTCGCCGCGACGATCGCGGCGATCGCGTGCGGGGCTCGCGCCTGGCGCGAGCGCACTGCGCATACCGCGACGGCCGGCGTGCCTGGGCGCGGCTGGATCGTATGGTCGTTGATCGCGGCGGGAACGGGCGCGTGGGCCGCGGGACAGGCGGGATGGACCGTCTGGGAAACCGGGCTCGGCGGCTCGCCGCCGACGCCTTCGCCGCTGGACGGGGCGTTCCTGGCGTTCCCGGTGCTCGTCGTGGGCGGCCTGCTGGGGATGGTGCAGACCCCCGCGGGGCGCCTGTCGCAGTTGCGCGCGGTGATGGAGGGGCTGTTCATCGCCGGCGGCTTCTTCCTGCTCAGCTGGGTTCTGTTCATCGGCCCGGTGATCGCGGACGGCACGGGAACGGTGCTGGGCGAAGCGGTCAACCTCGCGTATCCGACGCTCGACGCGGTTGCCCTCGGAGCGGTCCTGTTCGTGGCCGTGCGCGGAGGCGAGGACCCGCCCCGCGGCCTCGCGCTGCTCGGTCTCGGGATCGTTTGTCTGGCCGTGGCGGACTCGGCGTTCTGGTATCTCAGCGCCGTCGATTCCGCGTTCCCGGGCGTCACCGGGTTGGACACGGGCTGGGTGGCGGGCTTTGCGCTGATCGCCCTGGCGGCACTGGACCGTCGCTCCCAACGCACGCGTCCACGCGAGCACGCGGACAGCCCGGCGCTCGTGGCGTTGCCGTTCCTGCCGGCCGCCGCCGGCATCATGGCGATGGCGATCGTCTGGTCGGTGACGGACGGTGTGAGTCCACAGGGCCCGTTGCTGGCAATAGTGGGTGTGGTGTTCGGGCTGTGCGCCGTGCTGTACCTGGCGGTGACCTTCGAGAAGGACGCGCTCACGCGCGACCTGCGCGAGCGTACCGCCGAGTTGCGCGCGGCCGAGCGCTACTACCGCGCGCTCGTGCAGCACTCCTCGGATGTCCTGATGGTGGTCGAGGACGATCTCACGATTGCCTATCTGAGCGACTCGGCCCTCGACCTCTTCGGCTACCGCCCCGAGGAGCTGGTGGGGCGCGAGCTGAACGTGTTCGGCCGCACCGCGGCCGAGGCGCTGATCGCCGCGCTCGATCGGTCGGCG
>Ga0070710_10001133_pt1 | contig 12625 bp, 17 predicted proteins | sample LARL52metaG_FD_65454 | JGI IMG/M metagenome (GOLD analysis project Ga0070710, IMG submission 65454) | Corn, switchgrass and miscanthus rhizosphere microbial communities from Kellogg Biological Station, Michigan, USA - LAR L5-2 metaG | ecosystem: Host-associated > Plants > Roots > Rhizosphere ... | reverse complement strand
TGTGTCAGCACTCTCCCCGAACAGCTGTCAGCACTCTCCCCGAACTAAACAACAAGCCCGGCCATGACGAAGCGTTGCTGAACGCCGTCCGTGATTTGGGCCGCTAATACACTTGCCGCGGAACCCTGGCGCCTCCTGATCAGCGCGGCGTTCCAGTGCCGATCAGGCTGGAGACATTGTCATGCGCCATATTCGCGCCATAGAGAGCACCGACTGAAGTCGGGTTATCCTGTTCTCTTGTCAGCGTGTCAGCAGCGGCCGCGTTTTCGCTCCAAGGCGAGTGTTGGCTATGAGTTATCGCGCACGCATCGCAGGAATGGCTTGCGCGGTCTTATGCGCCACGGTCGTTGCGGCGCTGGGGTCCTTTGTCGCAACCGAGGCTGCCGGCCAGGCCGGGCCCGGTTTTCCCGTCGCAAAGCCGAAACGCGAAGACCCGGTCGAGGCGGCGCGCAGGAAGATCAACGCCAACACGGTCTCGATCGTCTCCGGCAACATCACCGGCTCCTATCTGCGTTATGCGGCCGATATCGCCTCGGTGCTCGATGACGGCGAGAACTTGAGGGTGCTGCCGATCCTGAGCGCGGGCGCGGTGCAGAATGTCACCGACATCATGTTCCTCAGGGGCGTCGACATGGGGCTGGTGCGGACCGACTCCGTGGAAGCGATCCGGCGCGCGGGCAAATACGGCGATGTCAAGACCAGGGTCCAGTACATCGCCCGGCTGGTCGACGACGAGATGCACGTGATCGCGCCGCGCGAGATCACGGACATCCGGCAGCTCGCCGGCAAGAAAGTCAATTTCGACGTGCTCGGTTCGGGAACGCACTTCTCGTCCGAACTGATTTTTGAGCGCCTCGGGATCCAGGTCGAGACCACGGCCTACGAGCAGTCGGTCGCCTATGAGAAGCTGCGCGCCGGCGAAATCGATGCCAGCATCTTCTTCGGCGGCAATCCGGTGGTCGGCATCGCCAATTTCAAGAATGGCGACAACAAATATCATCTCGTCCCGGTCCGTTTCGACGAGAAGTTCGCCGATTACTATCTGCCGGCCACGCTGTCGGGCAAGGACTATCCGAATCTGCTGGGCAGGGACGAAACGGTCGACACCATCGCGGCACCGACGCTGCTCGCGGTCTATAATCTGCGCCCCGGCAACGAGCGCTATTTGCGTGTCGCGCATTTCGTCGAGGTCTTCTTTTCCAAATTCTCCGAATTCCTGAAGCCGCCGCGCCATCCGAAATGGCGCGAGGTCAATCTGGCGGCGACGGTGCCCGGCTGGACGCGGTTCAAGCCGGCCCAGGACTGGCTCGACCGGATGGCGCCGCAGGCCGGGCAGGATGCGATGAGTTCCGCCGCACCCGCGGTGACATCCGTGGATGAGCAGGCCCGCTTCAGGGCCTTCCTCCGGCAGAGGAATGGCGGAGCCCGTCGCTCCGCGGACGATATCGTCCGGCTGTTCGAGGAGTTCCAGAAAAGCGAGGGGCGCTGATCATGGCGCCGAACAGCCCGCTCAAGACGCCGATTCCGCGCGAGCGTTCCGGCGACGACATGCGTCTGCCGAATGATCTGCAGCGCCTGGACGAGGAGTTCGATTTCCCCTCCTGGATTCTCGAGAGGCCGCCGGAGATCTCCGAATTGCAGGAATTGTCGGCGCGAAACAGCGGGCCCAGTTGGCTCGTCGCGTCAGTCGGCCTGATTGCGACGCTGGTCGCGGGGATCGCGATCCTGTGGCCGCTTGCGCATTCGGCGCTGCAGGCAAGGCGCAGCGTCGAAAAGCCGCAAGTTGCGCAGTCACGCGCGTTGCCGCCAGCGCCTACTCGCGAGGAGCAAAGGCCCCCGCCCGCCGCGCAAGACTTCGCGGCGGCGCGGCAGAAGCTGGTCGGGGACCTGCCGCGGCTCGCCGTCGAGCCTGCCGCCGTGTCGACGCCGCCAACAGTGGTGGCGACCGCGGTCGCCGAGCCGCCAAGACCGCCCGAGCACGCGTTGCCGGCCGAGCCCGATGTGCCGGCGATGTCGGCCGGCGAGGCCGGCCGGATGCTGGCGCGTGCGGCAGCGCTCGTGCGCGAGGGACAGATCGGCAGCGCCCGGGCGCTGCTCGAACTCGCCGCGCGCTCGCGCGATCCCGCGACCTATCTCGCGCTCGCCGATACCTACAATCCAAAAATGCTGGCGCGCTGGCACGCCATCGGCATTCCCGGCGACCCGGCGCGCGCGCTTTCGCTCTATCGGCAGGCGGCCGATGCCGGAATGACGGAAGCAAACGAGCGCCTGCGCCAACTCGGACGGTAGCGGTGCAAGCGCGTCCGGCCGCGCGCGCGTGAAGCTCCTGACCGCGTCGTCTCGCTGATGAAGTTATTCCAACAGCTTCGGCCCATGGCTCGTCATTCCCGGCCTTGTGCCAGGCATCCACGTCTTTCTTCCTTGTTGCATCAAAGGCGTGGATGGCCAGGAAAGCCCGGCCATGACGACGTGGAATGATCAGTGCCAGCCCTCATATTCGAACGCTTTCGGGCGACGTGGCGCCGGCTGGTGTGAAGCTCATAACCTCACCGTCTCGCGGATCAACGAAGCAATGATGGTGAACGCCTGTTCAAGAAAGTTTCTTGCCGGTTCCTGCAACGGAGCAGAGCGAGAGTTGTTTTTCTCCGGTAAGCCAAGAGGAGAAAGACCATGAGGAACTTGTCTTACGTGCTGGCCGCGGTTGCGGCCATCGCCGTCGGAGCGCCGACCATCGCAAGCGCCACCGAGTTTGGCATTCATGTCGGCGGCGACCGCGATTATTACCATGAGAGGGACTATCGCGGACCGCGCGCTGAATTCTACCAACATGATCGCGGCTGGCACCGCGGCTGGTACCACCATGACGGCGACCGCGAGGTGATCATCCGCCGTCATCATTGGGACTATGACTGACGCACCACGAGGTCCGACACGAAACATGGCCCCTGCAGGGGCCATGTTTTTTGTCAACCGGCGCAGGCTCACGCGCCCGGCGGCACCTGGTCCAGAAAGCCGGTGATGCTCTGGATGCGCCCGTCCTTCAGCACCGCGAAATCCGTGCCCTTGATCGGGCTGTCGGCGCCGTCGGGGCCGAGGCCCCAGGAAAATCGCAGATGATCGCCAAAGCCGTTCGGCTCGCCGATCAACTTGAATTTGAAATCCGGAAAGCGCTGCTGCACGCCTGATATCAATGCGTCGACGCCGTCGGCGCCATCGCCCGACATCAGCGGATCGACATAGCGCGCGTCAGAGGTCCAGTCCTGGCTCAGCATCTCGCGCCGGCGGCTCGGCACTTTCTCGTTCCACAATTCGATGTAGCGGCGGGCAATTTTCGTTGCGTCGGTCATGGTGGTTTCTCCTTGATCAAGCCGTCGTTCAATCGGCTGACCGGATAATCGGAGATCCACCGGCGCAAATCGATTACGTCGGAGGTCATGGCTTGGCGCGAGCTGCAGCGATAGTGGTGCGCTCCCTCCCCGTTTGCATTGGAGGGCTGGGGTGGGGCTTCACGATCTCGGAAATCGTAGGATGGGTTGAGCGAAGCGATACCCATCATCTCTCCCAAAGCGGAGTCGTCGCGATGGGTTTCGCTCCCGCTCTACCCATCCTACGTGCTAGCTCACCAGCACTTGATCCAGCGCGCGCCTCGGGCTCGGGCCCGCTGCGCGGTCCGCAAAGCCGAGCCGGAAGACGAAGGTCGGCTCCCAGCCTGTTGCGCCGGCGAGCTTGATCAGGCCGGCTTCGAACATGTCGGGCTTGCCCATGACGGCGTTGCGGTCGACGCATTCCACCGGCTGATTGAGCGGTTGCGCGGCGAGCCCCTCCAAGGTTGCAGCCAGATGCAATCTTTGCCATGCGCGCCCGGCCTCGATCGCAGCGCGCATGTCGAGGCGATCGCGAACCAGCAGAACGCCGAGCACCGGCGCGGTCGGAACCTGGTTGTCGCGCGTCGTGGCGAGCCAGTACTGGTCGGCGGTGGCCGCGTCCGGATCGGGCAGCAGCTTTGCCGCCGCGGTCATCAATGGCGACAGTCCGGCAGTGTCGACCGTGACGCCGTCACGATGTGCGGCGATGTCGCGCCGTCCGGCGCGAAACCAGCGCGCGCTGTCGGCCGACATCTGCGGGTCGGCGATGATGCGTTCGGTCGCCTCCACGATCAGCGCCCCCAGTTCCCGGCGGGCCTCACGATCCCGGATGAAGGCCACATGCACGGCTTCGCTGGTGACGAGGCCATCGAGGCGCTGCAGCGTTTCGGAGCCGATGGCCTGGTCAGCGCGATAAGCCCCGCGGCTGGTGTGGCGCGCAGCGATCGCCCCAACCAGCGCGTCACGCGCCGGTGGCGCAGGGCTGAGCGCGATGTGGACCGCAGAGATCGGTGCATCGGGAGGTGAGGGCAAGAGCCTGTCGGCCGTGGGCGTGACCTGCGCCGCAAGCCCGAACGCGCGCGCCGCGAGCACGAGGTTCTCGACCGCGGCGCCGAGGCCAAGGTGCATTTCACGCCGGAATGGATCGAACGCGCCGAGATTACGCGCGCGGTCGGCGAACATCGTGATCTCGTTCTCCGCGATCCTGAACAGCCAGGGCTGCGTATTGTGGGGATTCGCAGCCAGGATCGCGGCGCGCAGCGGACGCTTGATGCCATCGCCGGCAGCGCCTTCCCAATCGCTCCAGGGTGCGTAGGCCTCCCCGCCGCCAGCCGACCCGAGCCCGCGGTCCCAGGCGCGATAGGCGAGGCCCGCGGCGATCGCCGCGCCGCCGGCGCCCAGCATCAACACGCTCCGCCGCGTGCGCATCACTGCCTCCGTTCTGCCGAGAAAGAGACGGCCGGCACCGCCTGTCGCTACCCTGCGATCGATAATCCGCCAAGCATGTCGCGCATTGCGCTAGCGCAACAAGTCGTGGTTCTTCGACACCTGTCGACGGGCATGCTATTGCGCCGTCCGCGCGCGTTTGCGGCGATCTTGCCATGAACTGATTTGCCCGACGAGTGGCATCGCAAAAATCCTGTCAAGCCGCAGGCAGGAAAATATTTCTGTTTTGCGGAAGGCAGAATCAGGCGTATTGTCCACCCGTCCCGCCTCAACGAGAGGGGCGTATGCGCTATCGTCACGAGACGTGAGGCGGGATGCGATGGCCGCGGCGGCGACGCGCACGATTTATCGTGCGGACGAACGGCGCTGATGCGGACGGCGAAGTCGTATGGTCCTGGCCTCCCGACGCTGAGGCCAAGTCGCGCGAGACGGATCGTGCGGCGACGGTGGCAATAAAGCCCGGTCACCGGGGAGAGTACGTATAAGCTGTAACGCCATCGCGCAGGGGATGCCGGATGATTCGGCTGAACCTGTGGTTCCTTCCCCGTGCTTTTTTGATTGCACGGGGGCCATGGGTTGCGGCCAGCACCCGGCATTGCCTGCGCCCTCTTCAAGTCGGAGGGTGAAATTGAGCAAGACCCGGACGCCATTGGCGCCGCTGGAGCGCTGAGATTCGTCTTGAAAAAACTTCGTAACACCTCCGGTCGTCATCGCCTGCCCCCGGGTCGGCGCGGGGCGCCGCCCGAGGGCAGGCTCCAGCGGGTGACCCAGTGCGCCGCGGCCTGTCGGCTCAAGCACTGGCGTCTCTGGAAAGCTCAAGCCGGGCGATGACACCGGAACGGGTTGTTTGACATTCGAATCTGGAAAGGCGCTGTCGTCCCGGCGTGCGTCGGGTGCCAGGCTTCAAGCGAAAAGCCAAATCTTCTCCTCGCGCCAGCATGAGCGACATGAATCTCCCAGATGCGCTAGCGAGAACGCAACAACTGTCCATTGCGCGTTGCGGCAGCGTGCCGCACATTTTCGCTGGTGGAAATAATTGGCGAGAGTTTTGTGGCGCAAGACCAGCTACCCGATCCATTCGGCGAATCGCATCTGGTGGCGACGCTGCCGCCATCGAACGCAGCATTGGGGCTGAAGGGCGCCGCACTGCTGATCGCGCTCGCGATCCTGCTGCTCGTGGTCCGCGGCCTGATCGGCTAGATCTAGGCTCCGGCGCGGCGTGCGCCGTTCGCGGCGACGGGTGCTGCGATCAGCCGTTCGAAGGCGGTTGCGGCGGGCACCTCGACCCGTCCCGGCGCCTTCAGCTTCCACAGCGTGCGCACGATCGAAAGGTTGCGCATCTCGATTGTCTTCAGCCGGCCGAGCGCGACCTGGTCCTTGGCCGCGGCGGCCGACACGATCGCAACCCCAAGCCCGGCCGCGACCATCTGCTTGATCGCTTCCGTGCTGCCGATTTCGAGGGTGCGGGCCGGATCGATCTTCAGCCGGGCCAGTGCCTTCGCGACGACCTCGCGCGATCCGGAGCCGGGCTCGCGCATGATGAAGATCTCGCCGGCGATGCGGCCGGGGTCGATCGCTGTCCGCTCCGCCGCGAAGGGATGGCGCGGTCCGGCGATCAGCACCATCTCGTCGGTCCGCCACGGCTCGGCCAAGAGTCCCTCGTCCTCGACCGGGCCTTCGACCAGGCCGACGTCGATCTCGTGGGCGAGCATCATCGATGCGATGTCGCGGGTGTTGGCGCTGGCGAGCTGCAGGTCGATGCCGGGATGGCGGGCATGGAAGGCGCCGAGATAGTCGGGGAGGAAATAGGTCGCGATCGTCGTCGACGCCCCGATCCTGAGCGAGCCGCTGTCGAGGCTCCGCAGCGCGCGCAACTCATCCTCAGCATCGCGCTCCGCCGCGAACAGGGCGTCCGCATGCCGCAGCAGAGCGAGCCCCTCGCGTGTCGGCGTCACGCCCCGGGGGGTGCGGTCGAGCAGCCGGCAGCCGAGCTGCAGCTCGAAATCTCGCACGCCCTTCGAAATCGACGGCTGGCTGAGCAGCAGAATATCGGCCGCCTTGGAGAAGCTGCCGGCCTTCGCGACAGTCGCGAACAGCCGCAGGAGATGCAGGTTCAGGGGCATAACTTTTTTCTATTGGGCTGCGGGAAAAAGATATTAGCCGCGAGGACGCCAAAGGAGCAAAGATATTCTCCTTCGCCGAGGGAGAGATCGCTTGTCCGGCCAGCCCAGCTCCGTTCGTCCGCTGCCGTCGCGGCTGATCGAGGGCGTTTTCGCGCGCGGTGCCGGCATTCTGTTGTGCGCAGGCATCACCGCGCTCGCGCTCACCGCCCAGGCGCTCGAACTGAGACATTTTGGGCATCCTTACGTCGAGGCGTTGGTGCTCGCGATCCTGCTCGGTGCCGTGCTGCGTGCGCTGTGGATCCCGGAGCGGCGTTTTCAGGCCGGCATCGCGTTCAGCGCCAAACAGCTGCTCGAAGTCGCGGTGATGCTGCTCGGTGCTTCGCTCGATCTGTCGCTGGTGACGAGATCCGGCGTCGCGCTGCTCGCCGTTATCGTCGCGGTCGTCGTGGCCTCGCTCGGCGTCAGCTACGGCGCAAGCCGCCTGCTCGGGCTGCCGAACCGGCTTGCGATCCTGGTTGCCTGCGGCAACTCGATCTGCGGCAATTCGGCGATCGCGGCTGTCGCACCCGTGATCGGGGCCGGCAGCGCCGACGTCGGCGCCGCGATCTCGTTCACCGCCATACTCGGCGTGCTCACGGTGATCGGCCTGCCCCTCCTCGTGACGCTCGCCGGCCTGTCGCCAGCGCAATACGGCATTCTGGCAGGGCTCACGGTCTATGCGGTGCCGCAGGTGCTGGCCGCGACGCTGCCGGTCGGGCTGATCGCCACCCAGATGGGCACCTTTGTGAAGCTGGCCCGCGTGCTGCTGCTCGGCCCTGTCGTGGTCGCCCTCGCGCTGCTGTTCCGCAAGCAGGCTGCGGAAGCAGACGCGCCCGAGGGCCGCTCGGCGCTCTCGTCCCTCATCTGGGTGCCGTGGTTCGTGCCGGCGTTCCTGGTGCTGGCGGGATTGCGGTCGGCGAGCCTGATCCCGACGGCGGCGACGCAGCCGATCGCAACAGTCGCCGCCTTCCTGACCATCCTGTCGATGGCCGCGCTCGGGCTCAATGTCGACCTGCGGCTCCTGGCGCGGATCGGCGCCCGCGTCACCGCTGCCGTCACGTTCTCGCTGGCATTCCTGATCGCGATCAGCCTCGTGCTCGTCCGCCTGTTCTGAGCAAGACGGCGCGCCGGCTACGGCGCAACCGTCAGCGTCGCCTTCATGTTGGGATGAAAGCGGCAGTAATAGGCGAAAGTGCCGGCCTTGGTCACAACAAGGCTGCCGCTCTTGCCAGCCGGCAGCATGACGTCGAAAGCGCCGCCCTGCTGCGCGGTCGCGGTGTGGGCGACGACGTCCTTGTTGATCCACTCGATGGTGTCGCCGACCTTGGCCGAAACCTCGGCCGGCGTGATCACCAGGTTCTGCATGACGATCGTGACGGTCGCCGCACCGGAAGGCGCGGCCAGTGCGAGCAGCGCCAACGCCGTCATGATCGGAAGCGAGCGGGCGACCAGCATCGCAGGCGCCTACTTCAGGTCGGCCGCGACATGCTCGGCATGCTGCTCGTGACCCTGAAAGATTTTCAGGCCGGTCTGCAGCAGGCCCTTCAGCTCCGCATTGTTCGCCGACGGGATCAGCTGGGTCTCGAGCGCGCTGTTGACCGCCTTGTGGTAGGCGATCTCGTTCTCGACATAGCCCTTGTCGTAGGCCGCACCGTTCAGCTTGGCGAGCTGCTCGTATTTGTCGGCCGCCTGTTTCGACAGCGCCTTGCTGGTGTCGTTGTCCTGCGGCGTGACATTGAGCTTTTTCACGAGGTCGAGCGCCTGCTTGTTGACGGCCTCGTGGTCGCGCACCATGTCCTCCGCGAACTGCTTGACCTCCTTGCTGCTCGATTTGAGCAGCGCCTGCTTGGCGGCCGCGACGTCGAGCACACCAGCGGTATAGGCGATATGCGCAATCTGCGGATCGGTCAGCTTGGCGCCTTCCGCGCCGGCAGGGCCGGTCAAGAGTGCAATGGCGGCCATTGCCGCGCTCAGTCGAACGAACATGGTGATCCTCCTGTGATGCCGCGCGGGCCCGGCTGGCGCGTCTTGGTTACACAGGCGTTGGATGGGAAAAGCGGGCGGAGGTTCCCGCAATATTTGCGGCTTAGCTTATGTGAAGCCGAGCCGTTCCAGCACGGCATTGGTCAGTCGCGCGCAACGCTGGCCCGCAAAGGGGAATGCGTCCAGCACCACCGGGCCGATCTTGCGCTCGACGTTGTCGCGCAGCATGGCGCGCGCGCGGTGCAGGCGAGTCTTCACCGTCTCGGTCCTCAGCTCCAGGAGGTCCGCCGTCTCCTCGACGTTCAGCCCCTCGATCACGCGGGCGATGAAGACCAGGCGGAAAGCGTCCGGCAATTCGTCGATCGCGCGTTCAACGACCTCTCGAATTTCGCGTTGGGCCATGGTCTTTTCCGGATCGTCGGTCGTGGCAAGGGGAAATGGGATGATCTCTGCGGCGAGGCCGCCGTGCGGCTGCAGGCTGAGCTCGCTCCTCGGCCGTTCGCGCCGCAACCGGCCGAGCGCCTCGTTGATGGCGATTCGCGAGAGCCACGTCGACAGGCTGGAGCCGCCGCGAAATTCTTCGAGATGGGTGAACGCGCGGACATAGGTCTCCTGGACCACGTCCTCGGCTTCCGCATCGTCACGCAGGATGCCGCGGGCGAGCCGGTACAGCCTGCGATTATTCGCGGTCATGATGGTCCGCACGGCCGCCTCGTCGCGCGCGAGCGTGCGGCGGATCAGCTCGGCGTCGTCCTGGCCCGTATGGTCGGTTCGGGGCGCTCGTGCCTGGTGCATGGCGGCCTCGCTTTCGTCAGAACAACATCAGTTTTGAGCATTGGATGCGTGAGGGTGCCCCGAGGTTCCCGGCCCGAGAGTAATTTTCTTTCTGGCAGGACGCCGGAAACCCGCTGTTCGACACACTTCTTCCGGAATTATCCGCACGAGGACATCATCGAGGCGCAGCAGAAGGTGTTCGATGCCGATCCGGACGACCGGCTGTTCTCGATCGGCGCCGATGCGGCTGCCGTGACCGCAGCCGCATCCGCGCCGCGAGCGGGCAGCCTACTTCGCCGCGATCACCATGATTTCGACATTGTAGGCGGGCGCAGCGAGCTTCGCCTCGACGGTGGCGCGGGCCGGGGTGTTGCCGGGCGAGACCCAGCCGTCCCACACCGCGTTCATCTCGGCGAACGTCGCCATGTCGGTGATGTAGATGGTCGCGGACAGCAGCTTCGACTTGTCGGTCCCGGCGGTGGCCAGATGGCCATCGATGATGGACAGGATATCCTGGGTCTGCCTGGTGACGCTTTCGCCCTTGGCGTTGCTGGCGACAACGCCCGCCAGATAGACGGTGTTGCCGTGCACGACGACCTGGCTCATGCGGGGCCCGGTTTCAAAACGCTGGATGCTCATGGGGTTCTCCGGTTGAATGGCGGCCGTTAACTAGCCGGCGCGGCGCATCGGCACAACAGGCCCATCTCACGGAAACCGCTTGAAGAAATCCCAGATCACCTCGGCGGCATCGATATCGCGGTTCCGCGGCCCGAGCATGTAGGTGACCAAGCGCGGAAAACGGGCGTCCGGGATGCGGCCGGGCATGCGGTGGCCGCCGCCATTGATGCGATAGAGCACGACGTCGTGCCCGGCCGGGCAATGTGATATGATCCGCGTCACCGTGCTCTGGTCGCTCGGATCGCGGTCGTCCAGGTCGGTCGTCTCGGCATTCGCCGGCTCGCAGCCATTGGTCTGCCGCCAGAAGGCGAGGGTCTGCTCGGTCGACCAGAACCCGCCGGCGGCAAACCGGCTGCTGCCCTGTCCGCCCTCATAGGGGACGATCGGATCGGCGGTGCCGTTCATCAGCAGCATCGGGACGGCGCGCGAGGCATGGCAGGCCTGTGCCGCCTCGTCGCCGAGATTGAAGATGACGCTCGCGGCGGCGGCAAACAGGTCGGCCCGCGCGCAGACCATGGTCATCGCCATGGCGCCGCCATTGGATACGCCGGTCACGTAGATCCGCCGCGGATCGGCGCTGCCGTCGCGAACGAATTTGTCGATCAGCTGCGCGATGAAGGCGACGTCGTCGGTGCCCTTGGGCGGGGCAGACAGCGTACGTCTCGCGGCGGGACGCAGATCAGCCCAGGCGCGGCCGAGCCCGTCCGGAAATACCACGCCGAACTGCCCGTCCCGCGCGACCTGCGGCCAGGCGGTGCGAGTCATCATGTCAGTGCCGCTCTGGGCCCCGCCATGCAGGACGATGACCAGCGGCGCCGGCCGGAGGGTCGGAAGCGCGACGGTAAAGCTGCGCGTCACGCCGGCGATGCTGATCGTCTCCGCGCGGCCCGGGCAGGCGCAAGCGATCGCCGCCAGTAAGGCGATCACCTGCAATCGACTGCGTCGGTCCTGCATCGTCAGTCGCTCGCCCCGTGGTTGCGTGCCGGGCCATGTCTAACGTGCATGGGTTCCGCAGTTCTCCGGTTTCACACGCGATCACAAGTCATTTCAGTTTCGCCCGCCGTCGTGATTCGTCCCGGACTGCGCTTCTGCGCGGACCTGTTTCAGTTTGGGATCGTGGCTGGGGATCGGTGCAGCGCCCCTGCAACACTCGATTTGAATTTGGCCTCCGCGGCCCGCCCTGCCTAGACAAAAATGCGATCTCGCAACACGCTAGCACCGCGATCCGGTTTTGAAATTCGCAATCGTCGGGCTGGGGCATTGCGGGTGCGGACCACCGGGGTTGGGTCGAGGCGCGGTTGAACTGAGGTTGAACATGAAATTGGTGACGGGGTTGCTCGCAGCCGTTCTGTTGCTGGCGGGGATGGGGGCAAGTCAGGCGGTGGTGCGGATCTCCGACGATCGCGGCGGTCGGATCGGGACTTATGTCGACAAGTACCAGGACCTGCGTAATTCCGGTGAAACCGTAATCATCGACGGGCTGTGTGCCTCGGCCTGCACGATCGTTCTCGGCGCCATTCCGCATGATCGGATCTGCGTCACCGCCCACGCCAATCTGGGTTTCCACGCCGCCTGGGATTTCGGCGCCGATGGCCGGGCCATCACCAATCCCGAAGCGACCCAGATGCTCTACTCGATGTACCCGTCGGCGGTAAAGCGCTGGATCTCGCAGCGCGGGGGATTGACGCCACACATGATTTTCCTGCGCGGCAGGCAGTTGCAGACCATGTACAAGCCCTGCTTCCTCGACGCCCAAGCGTCCGCCAGCAAGTTGCCGCCGGCGACGGCGCACACCACGGGTTCTGGCCCGGCGCCCGCCGCCAACGCGTCCTCCCGCTGATCAAAAAAAGGCTCCCTGACGGAGGCAAAGTGGCACTCCGCAGGACGTGATTGTCCGAGATGTGATCCTGCTTGCCCCGGCACGTCGCCGATCCTATGTGATGAGACGGATCGGCGCGCTTTTCCGGCCATCGCGGCCACTTTTTTGGCCGGAACGCGCGCCATGAAAGGTTCGCGATGGCCCAACCGCTCTCCAGCTCGCATCCGCTCGGCGCCGGCGTTCCGTCAGGACGTCCGGCGGTCCGCGCGCTCGCTGTGGCCAGCGGTCTGATCGGGGCAGCGGTGGTCGTCGGAACACTTGCCTTGTGGGCCCATTACGGGACCGCGGTATTTTTCGAGACGATCTCGGCCGGCATCGCGGCCTGCCTTTGAGATGTT
>Ga0070710_10001132_pt1 | contig 12626 bp, 13 predicted proteins | sample LARL52metaG_FD_65454 | JGI IMG/M metagenome (GOLD analysis project Ga0070710, IMG submission 65454) | Corn, switchgrass and miscanthus rhizosphere microbial communities from Kellogg Biological Station, Michigan, USA - LAR L5-2 metaG | ecosystem: Host-associated > Plants > Roots > Rhizosphere ... | reverse complement strand
CTCGAGCTCGAGCTCGAGGGCGACCTCAACATCACGGCGGTGTGGGGCACCGGCGACGTCAGCGACAAGCCGGTCGGCTTCACCGACGTCCGCGTCAAGGTCGACATGGAATGCGAGGGCATTGCACCGGAGGAGATCAGCGCGCTGGTGACGCATGTGAAGAAATGGTCGCCTGTCGCCAACACGTTTACCCGGCCCGTCAATCTCGAAGTTGGGATCTGATCTGAACAGCGCGTCGCGCCGCGGAGGGTATCATGGGCTCATTGGCTGCATCGCACCGGGTCGTTGGCGCCAGCCGGCCCATGATCTCCCTCGTCGACGAAGTCGCATCGATCGCGCGGAAAGAACTGGCGCCGCTCGCGGATGCGATCGATGCCGGCTCCGTCTATCCCGAAGAGGTGCTGCGCAGGCTCGGCGCGGTCGGGGCCTGGGGCAGCCACGTGCCGCAGGAGGGCCCGGCTGACTTGCGCTGCGCCATCGAGGCAATGGCGGCGATTGGCGAGGTCTGCGGCGCCACGGCCTTCCTGGCGTGGTGCCAGAACACGCTGGTCTGGTACGCGGCGAACTCAACCAATCTCAAGCTTGCTTCGCGCTTCGGCGATGGCTTTTCGAAGGGGCGGCTGCTCGGCGGCACCGGGCTGTCGAACCCCATGAAGAGCTTCTTCGGGATCGAAAAGCTCAAGCTGAAAGGCCGCAAGGTCGACGGCGGCTACGTCGTGCGCGGCGCGCTGCCCTGGGTCTCCAATCTCGGCAGGGGGCATTTTTTCGGCACCATCTTCGAGCGCGAGGACGAGGGTGGCGGCATCGTGATGTTTTTGGCCGACTGCTCCGATCCCGCGATCACGTTGCAGCCCTGCAAGCCGTTTCTCGCCATGGACGGGACCGGTACTTATGGCGTGCAGTTCCGCGACGTCTTCGTGCCGGACGAACTGATCCTGGCCGATCCGGCCGGGCCGTTCGTGAAAAAGATCCGTGCCGGCTTCATCCTGCTGCAGGTCGGCATGGCGCTCGGTCTGATCAAGGACTGCATCAATATCATGGACGAGGTCGACGGCTCCCTCGGCCATGTCAATCGCTATCTGCCGCAGCAGCCGCTGCAGTTCAGGGAGCTGCACGCCGAGTTCGAGAAGGAGACCATGGCGCTGGCCCGCGATCCCTACAACACCGACGGCAGCTTTTGGCGCCGGGTGGTCGCACTGCGCCTGCGCGCGGGCGACGCGAGCGTCGCCGCCGCGCATGCGGCGATGCTCCATTGCGGCGCGCGCGGCTACCTCAAGGGCCATCGCGCCCAGCGCCGGCTGCGCGAAGCCTATTTCGTCGCCATCGTCACGCCTGCCACCAAGCAGCTGCGCAAGATGCTGGCCGACAGTTGAGATTTCTTAGGGGATTTTGAACCGCTTCACCATCACCCCAAACAGGAGAGGCCTGCCATGACGGACGTTCTGATACCTGCCGGCGAACTTGCTGAACTCATCAAGACGGAGCCGTGCGTCATCATCGACACGCGCAACCCGGACGCTTATGGCGCGGGGCACATCCCCGGGGCCGTCAACGTGCACGATATCTTCACCTATCTCGCGACTTCGACGCCGGAAGGCATGGCCGAGTTGAAGACCAAGTTCGCCGACGCTTTTGGAGCCGCCGGACTTTCCGGTGAGGAAACTGCAATCGTCTACGAGCAGTCGATGAATTCGGGTTTCGGCCAGTCGTGCCGCGGCTACTATCTGCTCACGATGCTCGGTTATCCCAAGGTCAAGGTGCTGCATGGCGGCTTCGACGCCTGGGCCGCTGCGGGCCTGGCGGTGACGAAAGATACGCCTTCGCCGGCGAAGGCGTCGTTCACGGTGGTGCCGGAGGCCGGCGACATCCTGATCGATGCCAAGACGATGTTGTCAGCCATCGACAAGCCCGGCATCGCGATTCTCGACGTGCGCGACGTCGACGAATGGATCGGCGAGAGCTCGTCGCCTTACGGGAAGGATTTCTGCCCGCGCAAGGGCCGCATTCCCGGCGCCGTCTGGCTTGAATGGTATCGCATGATGAAGCCGACGGCGGAAGGTCCGCGCTTCAAGTCGAAAGACGAAATCCTGGCGGAATGTGCGACCGTCGGCATCACCCAGACCACGCCGGTCTATCTCTACTGCTTCAAGGGAGCGCGCGCCTCGAACACATTCCTGGCGCTGAAGAATGCAGGCGTGAAGGATGTGCGGATGTATTTCGGATCCTGGAACGAATGGTCGCGCGACCCCGCGTTGCCGATCGAGGAGGGATTGCCAGCGGCTGCCCCCGAAACCAGCAAGGCGGCATAGAACCTGCATGTTGTCCCGCGGCCCGGCGCGCCATGCGCGGGGCCGCGCGTGCGGTTTTACCGGCCGGCGGGATGGCAGGGTGCTTCCCGAGGATCGGTTGCGACAAAGGGGCGCATCATGTCGACGTTTGACGATCCGTTCGATCCTGATCGCGTGCTGTCGCGGTCGGCCTGCGTCTGCGGCCGGCATCACAGCGCCGCGGAGCATGAGCAGGCGTTGGCGCTGCGCTGCGAGCAGACGAGCAGCGAGGAGAAACGCTATGAGGGGGTGGTGGCTTCCGCGGTCATGCGCGCGGTATTTCCGCAGGACGCCGCACGCAGGGCGTTTTTGCGGTCGGTCGGCGCATCGACGGCGCTTGCAGCGCTGTCGCAGTTCTTCCCGCTGAAGACCGCGACCGAAGCCTTCGCCGAGGCCAGTCCCGAGAAGAAGGACCTCAAGGTCGGCTTCATCCCGATCACCTGCGCGACGCCGATCATCATGGCGGCGCCGCTCGGCTTCTACGCCAAGCATGGCCTCAACGTCGAGGTGGTGAAAACCGCCGGCTGGGCTGTGATCCGCGACAAGACCATCAACAAGGAATACGACGCCTCCCACATGCTGGCGCCGATGCCGATTGCGATCTCGCTCGGGCTTGGCGCGCAGCCGATCCCGTTCGCAGTGCCCGCGATCGAGAACATCAACGGGCAGGGGATCACGCTCGCGCTCAAGCACAAGGACAGGCGTGATCCGAAGGATTGGAAAGGCATGAAGTTCGCCATTCCGTTCGACTATTCGATGCACAACTATCTGCTCCGCTATTATCTCGCCGAGCATGGGCTCGATCCGGACACCGACGTGCAGCTCCGCTCGGTGCCGCCGCCGGAGATGGTCGCGAATCTGCGTGCCGACAACATCGACGGCTTTCTCGCGCCCGACAACATCTGCCAGCGCGCGATCTATGACGGCGTCGGCTTCCTGCATATCCTGTCCAAGGAGATCTGGGACGGCCATCCCTGCTGCAGCTTTGCGGCGAGCCGCGAGTTCATCACGACGTCGCCCAACAGCTTTGCCGCGCTGACGCGCGCGATCGTCGATGCCACCGCCCACGCATCGAAGGCCGAGAACCGCAAGCAGATCGCGGAAGCCATTGCGCCGGCCAACTACATCAACGCGCCCGTGACCGTGCTGGAGCAGGTGCTCACCGGAACCTACGCCGACGGGCTCGGCGGCATCAAGACGGATGCGAAGCGGGTCGATTTCGATCCGTTCCCCTGGCAGTCCTTCGCGGTATGGATGCTGACTCAGATGAAGCGCTGGGGGCAGATCAAGGGCGATGTCGACTACAGGGCGGTCGCCGAGCAGGTCTATCTCGCGACCGACACGGGCAAGGTGATGGCGGAGATGGGGCTTGCGCCGCCTTCGTCTTCGTACAAATCGTTTTCGGTGATGGGCAGGAGCTTTGATCCCGACAAGCCGGAAGATTATCTCTCCGGCTTCAAGATCAGGAAGGCGTCGTGAGCGCCCTTGGGCTCCGCGCCGCACTCGTGTCGATTGCGCTGTTCGCCGCTTTTCTGGCCGTCTGGCAGATCGCCACGCGCGGCTCAGGCGCTGCGACCGGCATGAGCCCGGAATACGCCAAGCTGATGGGCGCGACCGCAACGCAAGGCAAATCGGCGATGCCTGGCCCAGCCGAGGTCGGCGCACAGCTTTGGGAACACCTCAGGCGCCCGTTCTATGACAACGGGCCGAACGACAAGGGGCTGGGCATCCAGCTCGGCTATTCGATCGCGCGGGTCGGCACCGGCTATCTCATCGCGGTGCTGGTCGCGATACCGCTCGGCTTCCTGATCGGGATGTCGCCCTTGATCAGCCGCGCGCTCGATCCATTCATCCAGATTCTAAAACCGATCTCGCCGCTCGCCTGGATGCCGCTCGCGCTCTACACGATCAAGGACTCCGGTCTGTCGGCGATCTTCGTCATTTTCATTTGTTCGGTCTGGCCGATGCTGCTCAACACCGCTTTTGGCGTTGCGAGTGTTCGCAAGGAGTGGATCAACGTCGCACGCACGCTGGAGGTTGGCACCGTCAGACGCGCCTTCACCGTGATCCTGCCGGCCGCCGCGCCAACCATTCTGACGGGGATGCGGATCTCCATCGGCATCGCCTGGCTCGTCATCGTCGCCGCCGAGATGCTGGTCGGCGGCACCGGCATCGGCTACTTCGTCTGGAACGAATGGAACAACCTCTCGATCAGCAATGTCATCGTCGCCATCCTGCTGATCGGTCTCGTCGGCATGCTGCTCGACCAGATCCTGGCGCGCTGCGCGCGCGCCGTGACGTTTCCGGAGTAGGGCGGTGGTGATGTGGGGTGGATCTGTTGCCGCGTCTGCCGGCCTGCTCTCCTCCCCCTTGTGGGGAGGGGCTGGGGGTAGTCACAGAGACGGTCTTCGCGTGGTCTCCCCCTCCCTGGCGCTCCCCCGCAACGGGGGAGGGAACGGAGGCAGCTTGCCATGACGGACAGATTCATCTCCGTCGAGGGGATTGCCAAACGTTATGCCAGCGCGGCCGGCACCACGACCGTGTTCGAGAATCTCTGGCTGTCGATCCGGCGCGGCGAGTTCGCCTGCGTGATCGGGCACTCCGGCTGCGGCAAGACCACGGTGCTCAACATTCTTGCCGGGCTCGATGAGACGAGCGAGGGCGCCGTCATCGTGGACGGGCAGGCGATCGAGGGCACCAGCCTCGACCGCGCGGTGATCTTCCAGAGCCACGCGCTCTTGCCCTGGCGCACGGTGCTCGGCAACGTTGCCTTCGCGGTCACCTCGAAATGGCGCACTTGGAACGGCGACAAAGTGAGGGCGCACGCGCAGGCCTTCATTGACCTCGTCGGCCTTGCTGGTTCCGAGCACAAGCGTCCCGCGGAATTGTCCGGCGGAATGAAGCAGCGCGTCGGCATTGCGCGGGCGCTGTCGATCAGCCCGAAGATCATGCTGATGGACGAGCCGTTCTCCGCGCTTGATGCGCTGACCCGCGGCACCCTGCAGGACGAGGTGCGCCGCATCTGTCTCGAAACCGGGCAGACCGCGTTCATGATCACCCACGATGTCGATGAGGCGATCTATCTCGCCGACAGGATCCTCTTGATGACCAACGGACCCGGTGCCGTGCTCGCGGAGATCGTGGAGAACCCGCTGCCCAGGGAGCGGAGCCGGACCGATCTGCACCGCCACCCGCTCTATTATGCGTTGCGCAACCACGTCGTCGATTTTCTGGTCAGCCGCTCCAGGACATTCGCGTCGGAGGTTCCCGATCACGATCCGCGCAACGTGCCGCTGGTCAGGATCGGACGGAGCGGTCCGACCCTCGTCGCGGGGCCGAAAATGGTCGAGACCGGCGCGACACAGGCGGCTATCCGTTAACGTTCACCCCAGGGAGAAGACCAAACATGAAACGATCCGATCTCACCGAAAAGCTGCTCGACATCAAGCGCGAGAAGGGCTGGAGCTGGAAACATATCTGCGCGCAGATCGGCGGCTACTCCGAGGTGCTGATCGTCGGCGCGATTCTCGGCCAGATGAAATTGACCAGGCCGCAGGCGGCCAATGCCGGCGAACTGTTCGGCCTGTCGCAGTCGGAAGTCGCAATGCTGAACGAGACTCCGATGCGGGGCGAGGGCATTGCGATGCCGCCGACCGATCCTCTGATCTATCGCTTCTACGAGCTCGTGATGATCAACGGTCCGGCCTGGAAGGCGCTGATCGAGGAGGAGTTCGGCGACGGCATCATGTCGGCGATCGACTTCGACATGGTGATGGAACGTCTGCCCAATCCGAAGGGCGACCGCGTCAAGATCACGATGTCCGGAAAATTCCTGCCCTACAAATATTATGGCGCGAGCGGCAACGTGCCGGACTACGGCTACAAGGAAGCGTGAGGCTCTGAGGCCGAACCTCACGAGAGGCGTCGAATTGTGGGTCATTGCGAGCGAACGGGTCGGCGCAAAGCGCCGCCCGATGACAGGCTCGGCGAAGCAATCCAGGAATCTCGCCGCGCCAGAGATCTGGAGTGCTTCGGCGCGAACGCGCCTCGCAATGAACGTGTGCGCGTTCGGGGTAGGTCGGCGATCGAAAACGCCCTAAGCGAAGGCTTGGCGGAGGTCCTGGATCGGCGCCATCTCCCGCACGAAGGTGAAGGAGCCCGTGTCCTTCATCTCACGCGCACAGCGCAGGACGGCCGCGAGCGCGACACGCGAGAGCGCGCCGCCGACGCTGATGCGCTTCACGCCCGCGTCCGACAGTTGCGCGACGGTCAGCGTCGGGTCGGCAAAGCCCATCACCAGGTTGAACGGCTTTCGCACCGCCGCCACCACCGTGCGAATCGTTGCGAGGTCGTAGAGGCCGGGCGCGTACAGCACGTCGGCTCCGGCGGCTTCGAAGGCTTTTAGCCGGCGGATGGTGTCGTCAATATCCTTGCGGCCGTGGAGGAAGTTCTCGGCGCGCGCCGTCAGGGTGAAGGGAAACGGCAATGACCGGGCCGCTTCGACTGCGGCCTGCACGCGCTCGACCGCCAGCGTGAAATCGTAGATCGGCTGCTGCCGGCTGCCGGTCGCGTCCTCGATCGAGCCACCGACGGCGCCCGCGCCGGCGGCGAGCCGGATCGCTTCCGCCGCGGCCTCAGGCGCGTCGCCGCCGCCGTTCTCGAGATCGACGCTGACCGGCAGGTCGGTCGCTGCAGCGATGATGCGGCCGTTCTCGATCATCTCCTCGAGGCTTGCTTTGGTGCTGCCCAGCATGTTGGTGAGGCCGAGACTCGTGGTCGCGAGCGCCTCAAATCCCATCGCCGCCAGCAGTCTTGCCGTGCCGGCATCCCAGGGATTGGGGATGATGAAGGCTCCGGGGCGCTGGTGCAGGGCGCGGAACGTTTCGGCTTTTTCCAACTGGCTCGGCATTGTGTGATCTCCCTGAGCGAGGCGTTTGCCGCGCAGGCGAAGGCATAACCCGCCGTTTCCCCATCCAACAAATCTGTTTATTCTTGTCAGCTCATCAGCTTTTTGCATGGCCCTGCAGATGGACAGCGATGCGCTCAACACGTTCCTGACGGTCTACCGTCGCGGTGGCATCTCCAATGCCGCCAAGGCGCTGCATCGCTCGCAGCCCGCGATCTCCCGGCGCATCGCCCTTCTGGAACAGGAACTCGGCGTTCCCCTGTTCGAGCGTGTTGCGGGCCGTACGTGCTTGAGCGAAGCGGGCCGGCTGCTGGTGCCGTATGCCGAACGGGCCGTCGCTGCGACGCTGGATGCGTTCAACGCGGTTCAATCGCTGACACGGCAGATTTCCGGCCCGGTCTCGCTTGCGGTGGTTGGCACGCTGGCGGACGGCCGTCTGTCCGCAATCCTCAAGCGTTTCGGCGATGATTGTCCGGATGTCAGCCTGGCATTACGAACCGCCACCAGCGCGGAGGTGACTGATCTGATCAGGCGCGGCGAAGTCACGATCGGCTTGCGCTATGGTCGGGAAACCTCGCCGGATCTGGACTGCGAACTGCTGCTCGCCGAGCCGCTTCGGGTCGTGTGCGGTCCGAGCCATCGGCTCGCTGGCCGACGCGTCAAGACTCTGGCCGACCTGCGCAGCGAACACTGGATCGCGTTTCCCGAAATCCCCGGACGACGCGAACTGGCGGCCTCGCATGTCGCGGCGCTGTTCCTGACCCACGGTCTGGGCGACATCGCCTGGACGCCGGTCGATAGTCTGACGGCGCAGAAGCGGCTTGTGGAAGCCGGCTTTGGCATTGCGCTCTTGTTGGAAAGCCATGTCGCGGATGAACTCCGCTCGTCGGCCATTGCAACGATTCGCGTCGATGATCTTGCGGCTGCTCATGACATCATTGCCGTGACGCGGCGCGGTGGGTTTCTGAGCGCGGCGTCACGAAAATTGCTCGAGATCATCCGTGCCGACTACCGGAAAAACAGCTCTGTCCGCCATCGTGCCGCAGGCCGAAATCCGTCCCCGGCGCGAAAATCGCGCAGGGCGCGACAACAGGCGGGCAAACGCTGATGTCAATTGCCCGCTCTCACCTGGGCCACGGCCTGCGCCAGCAGTTCGCCCATCCGGGCGCGAATGTCTTCCTCGCCAAGGTTAATGCCCTTGGCTGAGAGGTCGCCGAAGACCTTTCCGACGACGGCGCTGTCGCCGCCCTCGTCGAATTCGGCGGCGACGACTTGCCTGGCGTAGGAATCCGCCTCGGCCCCGGCGAGTCCGAGCTTCTCGGCGGCCCACAGGCCGAGCAGCCTGTTGCGGCGCGCCGCGGCCTTGAACTTCAGCTCCTCGTCGATGACGAATTGCTTCTCGAAGGCCTCTTCGCGTTTGTCGAAAGTGGTCATGACTAGGGTTCCCCCGGGGGTACCGAAACGGTGATTCACGCCGCGTTGCGGTCACTTGTCTGTGTGCTTAAATAAGTAGCGCACGAGGCCCTGACAACGGGCCATCCCGCCGCAGGGAGTGCGGTAAAACTGACCAGCGGAGGTGACGATCGATTGTGCTGGATGGACCAATCAGATAGCCTGCGGTCAGGCTCGGTTCTCGTTCTGTTTCCTAAACCCGGCTTGCACGGCAGCTCCGTCGTGGTCTGGTCCCTCGTAATCCGGAGCGCACCAATTCATGGATTTCAACAACTCACGGTACATCCCAATGAGCCGTCGGCGTCGCATATATGAAGGCAAGGCCAAGGTCCTCTATGAAGGCCCGGAGCCCGGAACCCTCATTCAGCACTTCAAGGACGATGCGACCGCGTTCAATGCCAAGAAGCACCAGGTGATCGAGGGCAAGGGCGTCCTCAACAACCGGATCTCGGAGTACCTGTTTCAGCATCTCAACGACATCGGGGTGCCGACCCACTTCATCCGCCGTCTCAACATGCGCGAGCAGCTGATTCGCGAGGTCGAGATCGTGCCGCTGGAGGTCGTCGTGCGAAACGTTGCGGCGGGGTCGCTGTCGCAACGGCTCGGGATCGAGGAGGGCACCCAGTTGCCGCGCTCGATCATCGAGTTCTACTACAAGAACGACCAGCTCAACGATCCCATGGTCTCCGAGGAGCACATCACCGCCTTCGGCTGGGCGACGCCGCAGGAGATCGACGACATCATGGCGCTGGCGATCCGCGTCAACGACTTCCTCACCGGGCTGTTTCTCGGCATCGGCATCCGCTTGGTCGATTTCAAGATGGAATGCGGCCGGCTGTTCGAGAACGAGATGATGCGGATCATCGTCGCCGACGAGATTTCCCCTGATTCCTGCCGGCTGTGGGACATCAAGTCGAACGAGAAGCTCGACAAGGACCGCTTCCGCAGGGATCTTGGCGGCCTGCTCGAGGCCTATACGGAAGTCGCCAAGCGCCTCGGCATTTTGATGGAAAACGAGCGGCCGGCGGGTTCCGGTCCAGTCCTGGTCAAGAGCTGAGGTTTTGTGGTGAAGGCGCGAGTCACGGTGACGCTGAAATCCGGCATCCTCGATCCGCAGGGCAAGGCGATCGAAGGCGCGTTGAAATCGCTGGGAGTCGACGGCGTCGCCAGCGTCCGGCAGGGCAAGGTGTTCGACATCGAACTCGCCGGCGCCGACCGCAGCAAGGCGGAGGCGGCCTTGAAGGAGGCCGCCGACAAGCTGCTCGCGAACACGGTGATCGAGAATTATCGGGTCGAACTGCTCTGATGAAATCCGCGGTCCTCGTCTTTCCCGGCATCAATCGCGAGCGCGACATGGCGCGCGCGCTAAGACTCATCTCGGGCAAGGCGCCGGCGATGGTCTGGCATGCGGAGACCTCGCTGCCCGATGGCACCGACCTCGTCGTGGTGCCCGGCGGATTCTCCTATGGCGATTATTTGCGCTGTGGCGCGATCGCAGCGCGCGCGCCGGTCATGGATGCGGTGCGTGGCCATGCCGCCAAAGGCGGTCTCGTGCTCGGGGTCTGCAACGGCTTTCAGATTCTTTGCGAAGCAGGGCTGTTGCCCGGCGTGCTGATGCGCAATGCGCGGCTCAAATTCATCTGCAAGGACGTGCATCTGCGCGTGGAGCGCTCCGACTCGCCGTTCACCCGCGGCTACAACGCGGGGCAGGTGATCCGCGTGCCGGTGGCCCATGGCGAAGGCAATTACGAGGCCGACGAGGAGACGTTGAAGCGGCTCGAGGGCGACGGGCGGGTGCTCTATCGCTACTGCTCGGCTGACGGCGCGGTGGACGGGAGCGCCAACATCAATGGCGCGGCGCATTCCATCGCCGGCATCGTCAATGAGCGCGGCAACGTCCTGGGCATGATGCCGCACCCCGAAAACCATGTCGAAAGCATCATGGGCTGCACCGATGGGCGCGGCCTGTTCGCGGGCCTCGTCGCGCATCTCGATCAGGCGGCGTAACGCCTCCGGCGACGTCCGCCTGCGCGGCGAGATCTTATGAAGCGCGCACCATGTCCTGTGCAGAACGCTCAGGCTCAACGGCTGCTCATCGCCGAGCGGCAGGTGTCGGGCTAGCCAAAGCCGGTCGGTGCGATTGGTTGTCGCGAGGCGGAACGCTGCGGCGTGCTGCTGGTTGTTTCCCCGGACAACAGGGGCGGGGAACGCAGGAGTTCCTCACATGAGAATCAACTGGCTTGGTACGGCTGCAATCGCTCTCATCCTTGGCACCGGCTCCGCTCTTGCGCAGCAGTCGGATCTGCAACGGCGTGATGAAGGCGGTGCACGTTCATCGCTTCCCAGCAAGGGCGCCGAGCGCCCCGCCGCGCGCGAGGAGCGTCCCGCCGGCACGAGCGGCGGGATGAATGACCGCTCTGCGCAACGCGAAGGCGGCACCATGGAACCGCGGCGCAGCGAGGGACCCTCTTCACGCGAGCAGGCGCAGGACCAACCGTCTCGCGACAGGCAGCCGACGCGGCAAAGCCAGGATCAGATCGGCCGCGACCATTCAACGGTCGGCGAAGGCCAGTCGCGTCCGGACGAGCGGATGAGCCGCGACCGGGAGCAGGCGGCCGGACAGAAGGACCAGCAGAAGCAGGACCGCCGGGCGCTCGATAGCGGGAAAGCGGGCGAGTCCAAACAGCAGCAGAGCCAGGATCAACGGCGCAGCGGTCAGACCACCGGCACGGCCCAGCAAAACCTAAAGGAGCCGCAAAAGGGCCGGGAGGCCGAGGGCACGACCAGACAAAAGGGCCGCGACACCGATCGCGCCGCCGAGCAGAAGGGCACCGACGCCAACCGTGCCGCCGAGCAGAAGCAGCTGCCGGGAGGAGACCGCAACAATCAGGCCGTCCAGCCGCCATCATCGACCGAGACCCAGGCGGGGCGGCAGCCGCAGAACCCGTCGCAAACGACCGGGCAGAACCAGCAGACTCAATCGGCTGGACAGGCGCAAACGACATCCTCGGTGAAGGTCAGCGACCAGCAGCGCACCCAGGTGATCGACCGCCTGCGCCGCGATCGGGACATTGATCAGGCGAGGACCAACATCAACATTCACGTCAACGTCGGCGAGCGGCTGCCGGAGCGGGTAAGGCCGCGTCCGCTGCCTGCGGACATCGTGAGCATCGCGCCGGAATATCGCGGCTACGAATACACGGTCATTGAGGACCAGGTGACCATTGTCGATCCGCGCAGCCGGGAAGTCGTCGACATCATTCCCGAGCGCGGTTTCACGGCCGACAGCGGTTCCTATCATTCGCGTACGCGCATCTCGCTCTCGACCGAGCAGCGCGAATCGCTGCGCCGCGAGGCGCTGAGCGCCGGTTCGACCACGGTCGGATCGACTGCGGGCGGCGGCGGTTCGGGCCAGACCTGCCTGTCGCTGCGGCCGGTGCCGCAGGATCTGGCCCGCGACAATCCCGACCTCGCTTCCTACAGCTACGTCGCCATCGGCGACCAGATCGTGCTGGTCGATCCGCGCGACCGCAGGATCGTCGACGTCATCGATCAGGATAATCGCTGAGCGCGACCAGCGCATGATCCGGAAAAGTATGCGGCGGTTTTCCGGAAAGATCATGCGCAATTGGACGTGGACGGAATTTTGCGGCGCATGGCCGCGCCCCTTAGTAATTTTGCTTTGCGACAGATTTGTTACAGCTGGCACCGTTTTTCGCAGCGGTGTGGATCCGCAAAAGCTAGCGCAATGCCGAGCGTTGCTCGGAGATCGCCTTGCGCAGGATGCGTGACAGCGATTCCACGGAGTAGGGCTTCTGGATGAGCTCGAAGCCGTGATGGGCGTTCGCGGTCAGCACATCGCTGTAGCCGCTGGTCAAGACCACCGGCAGACCGGGAAAACGCTCGCGGATCAGACCGGCGAGCTCGACGCCGTTCATTCC